>MDTD01098408.1_pt1 | contig 48507 bp, 48 predicted proteins | sample 811221 | NCBI WGS metagenome assembly MDTD01 (sample SAMN05326646, study PRJNA326480) | marine metagenome | isolation source: seawater | place: Pacific Ocean: South West | collected 2011 | reverse complement strand
GGGTCGCAGATCTCATCGCGGACCTTATGTGTCCATATCCAGGGCGCGAGGCCATGCACCAAAAGCACAAAGCTCAATCGCCACGCGTGATTGAGGTGAGAGATGTAGGACATGTGTACTTCTTCAAGGTGTCTCATTAGCTTTTTTTCCTTTTTATGTCAGCTGTCTTGAAGAGTCTATCAAGCCTCTTGCAGGGGCGGGTATCGCATTATGCGACGTCACTCACCCGCGCTATTCGCTCCGCTACTTTCGAAGTCGAAGCTCACGCTTAATCTTGGGGTTGGCAGCCGGCGCAGGTATATATCCTGCGGGAATTGGCGACCGAACGTTCGATTTTCGTGCTGCAAATATGACAGGGTTGGCGCGCGCGACTGAATACGAAAAACCGTGCCTTGCCATAGCTCAGCCCTTTTTTCTTCAGTGCTTTGTACCGACGTTCTGGAATGGTGACGCCCTGCAGCAGGTAGCTCCGCTGGCTGATCTCCAATGTTGCTCTGGCGAGTTTGCCAATTTGACCTTTGGAGAGCTCACGCGCTCTTCGACTGGGATGAATGCCAGCCACGAACAAAATCTCACTGCGGAGGTAGTTGCCCAATCCCGCCAGAAAAGCCTGGTCAAGATACACAGAGTTCAATGCCCGGCCAGAAAACACTTTACTCTGCAGTCGATCAGCGACCTCCCGCCATGTGAGATCGGGGCTCAGAATGTCTGGGCCTATGCGTTGGAGGAAGGGATGCTGATCAATAAGTTCCGTGTCCCAAACACTGATATCCGATGCACTGTAGAGGAGGGCACTGTGGCGGTCGGTATGTAATGCGAGCCGCAGCTGACGATTGGTGTTGGGGAGTTTGTCCCGCTTCACTATCCGCCACACACCGTAAAGCTGATTATGTGAGTAGATCGTGGTGCCCGAATCAAAGTGGGTTAACAGAGCCTTGCCGCGGGTCTCCAGCGAAAGCACTTTGCTGCCGGTCAGAGGCTTCGCGTATTTTTTAAGCGGCGTGAGTCCAAACTCAACTTTTTCCATTGTCTTGTTTTTTAGTACCGCCTCGATTTTATCGGCGGCACGCCGAATTTCTGGGCCCTCGGGCATGTTGACGTCCATCTAGTCGCAGTAAGGACATCATTATTTCATCGCTTCGGCGGTGTTGGTGGGCTTGTCCGCGAAGCGTCCGGGACCATTCGCTTCAAGATGGGTTTCTTGCCGTAAGCGATTCATTTTTGTAGCAGGATGCTCCGTTTCTGTAACGCTCGGCGTCATTCACATTCCGCTGTGTGTTGCCTATGCTGATACTGGGTAATCAAAAAAAGGAATAAGAAATGAAATATCTTGTATTGATCGTGTCGTTTTTCGCTTCCCCCGCCGCGTTCGCGGATGACCATGGTAGTGCGCCGACTGTCGGTGATGGTGCCTTTGTCGCGCTGATGGTCCAGGCCAAAGATCCCGATGCCTACATCGCCATGATGAAAGGCAACAGCGCGCCTTTTGAGGCCTTGGGCTCCTCAGTCGCGGGTGTGTGTGTGACCAAAACCGGTGCAGACTATCCAGGGCAGATGTTCGTCTGGAATGCTTTTGATTCGGTAGAGCAGGCGATGGCCTCCACCGACGCCTACGATCCAATGAAAGCGCCCGCCGAAATGGCGGCGATGCGTGAGGTGAAATACAACGTCGTATTTAAGCCGTTGAAGCCTTTCGATCTTGAGCCCGGCTCCGAGCGTTTGTGGCGCTTGAATATCGCGCCGCAGAATCTGATGCCCTTTGTTGCAAAGATGACTGAGCTTGAGACCGCATTGCGGGCGGCAGGTCACAACATGAACGTCGGGGTCTTTCAGCCACTAGGTGGTGGTGCGCACGAGACCATCCACCTGCGAGCAGTCAGCCCTTCCTACGGCGAGTCCGGTAAGGTGATTGACGACGCGTTCTCAGGCGCCGCCTGGTTCAGCATTTGGGCTGAGGCGATGACCCTGGTCGACGAGATCGTGACCGATAACTTCGAGCACTGCCAGGTGATCTACAGCGCCAGCTGATCGTGTTGGGTGGAGGGGCAATGACTGCCCCTCCGTTTCTCCTTAATGGTCGTGCGCGGTCTGTTTGCTCAGATCGGTATAGACCCGATTCACAAAGCCGAGCGAGGCCGACTCCGGGCCGTGCACGGCGTCAAAGTCCCCCGTGGGTTGCGCAGCGCTAATCTCTTCAAGCGTTTTCCCGGCATCAATCATTCCCTGAATGCGATCCCGCACGGTTCGAATCATGACCACATACTGCTCGAGCGTCTGATAGTCGGTTACCGGGCCATGACCTGGGATCACGATAGTGTCCTCGTTGATCGCCGCCAGCGTTGCCTCACAAAACTGAATCATTCCGTCGACGCTGCCACCACTGCTGACATCGATAAATGGATAGCCTGAGTTATTGAAGACATCACCGAGATGTACTGCGTTTTGCTCGTGAAAAAATACTGCAGCATCGCCATCGGTGTGGGCAGAGGAGAAATGAAGCACTTCGATTTCGCCGCCATTAAAGTGAAGTGACATTTCGCTTTTGAAAGTAATTTCGGGCAGCGCATCCTGAGGGTAAGGTGCCTGCTCATATTGCGCGATGACCATATCAATCATGCCGCCGTCAGCCATGTCAGTGCGAGCGTTGTGGTGCGAAATGATGGTGACGCCGTCTGGCCCCAGCGCGACATTGCCGTCAGCATGGTCGAAGTGCCAGTGTGTGTTGACGACGTAATCAATGCCGCCTGCTCCTAATTCAGCAATCGCCGCTTTGACTTTTCCCGCCAGCTCAGGGAGTTGGTCGTCGACGATGAGCACGCCGTCGTCTCCGACTGAGACGGCAATGTTGCCGCCCAACCCGAACAGCACGTAAAGGCCCTCGGCAACCTTCTCAGTGCGGATCTCGGCGGTTTCGACGTCCCAGCCAAACCCCGCGAGCAATGCGTCTCGAGACAGTGGCGCCGGTTCAGGTTGCGATTCCGGTGCAATGTGCTGGTGGGCCACAGCGGTGGGTGTGATGTAGTAGGCGATAAGTCCTAGAAGGGCGCCTGCGCCGATACTTTTAGTCATAAACATGTTGCTGTTCTCTTAGGCGGTGAGTAGGTTCAAGCGCGACTAAGGTGTCATCTTAGTTAGCGCTTCGCGGATTAGTGGCGCCACGTCGGGTTTGTATTCAGCGATTTCCTCAGTAGATAACCCTTGCAGTTCGTAGGGCAGCACCAGCCAGTCCTCGGTGGTGTGAAGAAAATAGTCGGGTTTGCGGCCGCTGAGGTTCTTGTCTGGCTTGAAGTACGGTACTGCCACGCGGACTTCCTCAGGCATGTTGCGTTTGCACTTTCGGGTTAACCGGTCGATCACTGCCTCAACGTTGTATCCCGAGCTGAATACGTCGTCGACAATTAATAACTTGTCTTCCCGGTTCAGGTTCTCAAACAGATACTGGAGCCCATGGACGCGAATATTCTCGGGGTGTTCGATCATCTCGCCGTAACTGGGTTGACCCCGATAAGAGGTGCGAATGGCAATGTGATCCGTCTTGACGCCCAAATACTGGAGGCATTCCTGAACGTAGATCCCGACCGTTGAGCCGCCCCGCCAGATACCCACGATGAAGTCGGGTCGAAAGCCGCTATCGAAGATGCTCACCGCAAGCCGAAACGCGTCCTCGAGTAGCGCCTGCTCTTCAATAAATTGTTTTTTCACGTTACCGTCTGCCGTGGGGTCTGAGAAATCCTCTGTCTGAGACTATACCCTCTCCATAGAGAGAACTTCGAGCGAATGAGCGATAAACAGTATCTTTCAGCTGACCAGTTACTGACGGACTCTTTCCGTGTGGCAGAGCGCATTGTGGCGAGTGGCTATAAGCCCACCATAATCATTGCGATCTGGAGAGGTGGCGTGCCGATTGGCATTGCCGTGCAGGAGTTTCTGGCTTTCTGTGGCATCGAAACAGACCACATTGCCATCAGAACCTCGTCCTATGCTGCGGAAATTGATCAGCGTCTGGGCGGGATCCGGGTTCATGGTTTGAATTATCTCATCAAGAACGTGACCGCTGAGGATCGTTTGCTCATTGTTGATGACGTGTTCGATACGGGACGGACCGTCGATGCCGTGATCAAGCGCCTTGAGGCGTTGGCCAGATTGAATACCCCCGGTGAGATTCGCGTTGCCGTGCCGTACTACAAACCGGAGCGGAGAGAGGTCGAGCGCGTACCAGAGTATTTTCTAGAGGAAACCGATGCATGGTTGATGTACCCGCATTCGCTCGAAGGCTTAACCGTGGCCGAGATACAAGCGCATCGACCCGAGCTCTATGAGATCATTAAAGACCGCATTCCTGCGGACGCGCCGTGTCAGTAAATCCGAAATCTCCGCTGCGCGTCTGGCCTTTATCGAGCCCCGAAACTGGGCATTTACGCTAGGGCGAAGCGCGCGGTGAAGATCACCGCCATGACCCACGCGGCGGCGGTAACGTCTGCCGATTTGCCCGCAATCACCTTCAGTAGCACATAGCTCAGAAATCCTGCCGCGATGCCGTTGGCGATCGAGAAAGACAGCGGCACCATAATGATGGTCAGCAGCGCGGGTAGTAGCTCGGTGGGGTCCGTCCAGGATAGGTGTTGCATACCGGACATCATCAGTAACGCCACGTACAGGAGCGCCCCTGCGGTCGCGAACGGGGGAATCATGCCGGCCAGCGGCGCGAAGAAAATCATGGCAATGAACAATGCGCCAACTGCACAGGCGGTTAAGCCCGTTTTGCCACCCGCAGCGACCCCTGCGGCGCTCTCAACATAGGATGTGACGGGTGCGCAGCCTACGAGCGCGCCTGCAACGCTACTGGTGCTGTCGGCGTGGAGCGCGCGGTCCAGATTCTGAATGTCACCCTTTTCGTTCGTGAGGCCCGCCTGAGTGGCAACGCCCACCAGTGTGCCCGCCGTGTCGAATAGGTTGACGAACAAAATCGAGGCGATGGCGCTGATCATTGCCACGTCTAGCGCGGCGGCAATGTCGAGTTGCCCCAGTACCGGTGCGATCGAGGGCGGTGCGGACACGATGCCATTGTATTCCACTGCACCCACGGCGAGGCCTACGACTGTGACGATGAGAATGCCCGCCAGTATGGCGCCGGGAAATTGCCGCGTCGCGAGTCCGGTAATCACAAGGAAACCCAGCCCGGCCAGCAGTGTTTCGGTTACTTGAAAGTTGCCTAGCGAGAGCAGAGTAGCGGGGTGATCAACAATGATGCCGCCATTTTTGAGGCCGATCATGCCAACAAAGAGGCCAATGCCGGCGCCCATGGCGATGCGGAGATTCCAGGGAATGCTGACGAGCATCCACTCCCTAAGGCGAGTGACGGTGAGGACGACAAATAAAATTCCGGCAATGAAAACGGCACCGAGCGCCGTCTGCCACGGGTATCCCATGTCGCCGACGATGGTGTAGGTGAAAAACGCGTTAAGGCCCATGCCCGGTGCCAGTCCGACTGGCCAGTTGGCATATAGCCCCATCAAAAAACAGGCCAGTGCGGCTGCCAGGCAGGTCGCCACGAAGCTAGCGCCTTGATCCATGCCGGCCGAAGCCATCATTTGTGGATTCACAAAAGCGATATAGGCCATTGCCATGAAGGTTGTCAGGCCCGCGCTCAGTTCCACTCCGATGGTGGTCTTCGCTGCACCCAGCTTAAACAGCTTGTCCAAGTTGATGTCGCCTCTGATGCCTTGATCGTTATTGTTAGTCAGCGCCGGCTGTTGCCGGCGCTAATCGGACAGTGATGCCCGTCGCACTTAGATCATGGCGCCTAGAAATCGATCCCGATGCGGGCCATCAGTTGGCGCGGCGGAATAAACTGATCACCCGTGGCGCCCACGCCAAAGACGTCGGTAAAGCGCGCGTTGATGCCGTCTTCGTCCGTCAGGTTTTTGCCGATCAGCTCAAGGCGCCAGTTGGCATCGCTGGGTGAGAAGCGGAGTACCAAATCGACGGTGTCGTAGCTGTCTACTTCGTCAGTGGTGGGGTTGTTGAAAATACGGTGCCGGAAGTCACCCCGGTGGGTGTAACTCAGCGTGCCTTCAACGTCACCCCATTCACCCATCGTATGGCTGTAAGTCAGTGCGAGATTTGCGGTGAACCCCGGGGTCTTGGCAAGCTCGTTACCCTGAACATCCGCAATCTGCCCAGCCCGGGCAATCTCGACCTCCGGACTGAAGAGGCTGATGCCCTGTGCAAGCAACGCGTTGGTGGCGGCTTCGGATTCGACATTGTCCAAGGCGAGGTGACTACTGGTGATCTCGGTGTCGAGCCAAGCGAGGCGCGCATCGAAGATTAAAGAGTCACTCAGGAAAGCGCCCAGCTCGAGCTCGGCACCCATGATTTCCGATTCAGGGATATTGCCCACGCCGCCCTGGAAGACCTCGGGGTCGGTCGCCTGGTACTGCAGGTTGTCGTAAGTGTAGAAAAAGGCCGCGCCGTTGAGGCGGACCCGTCCGTCGGCGAGGTCAGTCTTGATGCCAACCTCATAGGCATCGATAGTTTCTTCTTCGAAGACGGGCAACACCACGATGGGGGAGACGACATCCTCGCGACCAAAGGTGAGATTCGAGCCGCCTGGCTTGAAGCCACGGGTATAAGACGCGTAGGCCATGGTGGCGTCGCCCAGATCGACCTCGAGCGCGAGTCTACCGGTGACTTTTTCGCTTTCAATCTCCAAAATTTCCGTGCCTTCGCGCCCGTAAAAGTTGGTGACTGCGCTGTAGACCTCATCTTCGGTGTAACGCAGTCCGGCAATCATGCGCACGCTATCGGTAAACGACCATGTTCCCTGTCCGTATATAGACAGCGACTCGCGTTCGGGTTTGGAGTCGGAGATGAAGCCAACGTCGCCGCCGTAGGCATAGATGTCATCGAGCGTGAAGGGGTCGAAGACCCCGTCGAAACCGAAGTCCAGTCTTTCGAGGATGCTGATATCGACCTCAGTGTCGAGGTAGAACACCCCCACGACCCAGTCGAGCCCACCAAAGGCGGGCTCGTTAGAGATCAGGTTGAACTCCTGTGTCGTGGTTTTCTGTTCGTTGGTTTCGGGGTCAAAGTAGCTTTGCAGCAGGAAGAAGGGAGGCAGGGTGCGGTAGTCGTGACGGTCATTGTCCCGCTGAATGGCTATCTCATCGTTCTGATAGCTGGTGAGTGACTTCAATGTGACGCCGCCAAAATCCCATTCGAGGGTCATGCTGTACAGCTGAGATTCCAGCTCGTAGCTCGAAAGCGAATCCTGTGCAAGGTATCGCGCTCCCGGCGTCGGGTCGTAAATGCCTTTTTGTGCCTGTCCGTTGACGTCTTCGTCAAAAATTTGGGCTGTTAATGTTGCGGAGAAGGCGTCGCTAGGTTGAAACAGCAGTTTCGCCCGGGCCGAGACACTGTCTGCATCGTCCAGATCCTGACCGTTCCCCACATTCTCGGTAAAGCCGTCGTGTTTGTGGGTCATGACGGAGACCCGTGCGGCGAGGGTATCGGTCATCGGCATATTGAAGGCTGCCCGCGCTTTGACCAGGCTGTACTCGCCCACAGTCAGGTCGGCGGTGCCGTAGAATTCGTCAAAAGTCGGCGCTTTGGTGATGACGTTGATGCCCCCACCGGTAGAGTTCTGACCGAACAGCGTTCCCTGAGGGCCCCGCAGTACCTCGATTCGCTCAAGATCGAGAAAATCGGTTTGCAGTGCGAACGGTGATGCTACGTAGACCCCGTCGAGGTGATACGAGACAGAGGGGTTCGCAATGGCGTTTTGGTTGGCCTCGTTTCCGATACCCCGGATCGTGATAACAGTTTTGAATCCCTCGTTCCTGGCAACGTTTACGCCCGGCGCGATGGCGCTGAGATCAATGAAGGAGCTGAGCTGACGGTTTTCCACATCCTCCGCGGTCAGCGCGGTGACCGCTTGCGACAGGTTCTGCAGACTTTCGGTCCGCTTTTCAGCCGTGACCAAAATCTCCTCAAACACCGGGGCTTCTTGAGCCGCGACACCGGTCGCCAAAAGCGAGATGAAAGGGCTTGCAACAAAGGGCAGGAAATGACTTTTTTTCAACGGGAGCTCCTTTAGCTTGGTGTATGCCGTGATCTAGCGGACGTGCGCAGCAGGTAGATCTTTGTGGTGGTAAGCCGCGCAATCTATGTGCCAGATGTTGGCTTCATACGGCACAACAGACAGCTAGCGATTTTTGTTTCTACTGACCCTCACAAGACAGCAACGCGGGCCGGTACAGGTTGCACCAATGCGGTGCCTCTTCGCCTTTTACTGGCGCAGACTTTCTTCAGTTTAGCTATCGCAGAAGACCTCATAGACGTTTGCGGCGTTGGCGGATAACTGGCTCAAGGCAACGCCCGCGCCAAAGGATTTTTCCTTGACGACCGGGTCTGTCGACTCATGCGCTTTTTTCACGGCTTGGCCCGAGAGGTAGATATAGGTCCCGGCAGCTTCCTGCAATTTGTCGCAGCTGTCCTGAGGCCACACGGTTTCCGTGGCTTCCGCCTCACCCATCTCGTCAGCCATCAGGGCGCAATCGCCCACACACTGCGCTGTTGACGGCATGCTGAGGCTTATCGCGAGCATCGCGGCCGCCGCGGCTAGGGAGGGTAAAAGGTGTGTTTTGGGTGTCATAGCGCCGTCCGATACCGTTAGTAAAAAGACACGCGTATCGTACCAGCGGGGCATCTGTGCGGGAAGGCGCAAGCTGTCTTGCTGAGGCGTGAATCCGCGAATTTTATGGCAGTTGCGCGCAGGGCCGCCCAAGCCAAAAGCGTTCGATTCAGTCAGTCACGCCGCTCCGAGAGCCCAGGTAGGCAGCGATGGCGTGCATCACCAAAGGCGTCTCATTGTCGACTCGGGTGCCTTCGGCAAAGGGATCTGATGTTTGTTTCACAATGACGACATTATGGTCGCTATTGACGTAGATGAATTGCCCGTGAATGCCGAGCGCCACCACTGCATTCACGCCACGATAACTCCACCACTGATCGTGATAATCCTCGGCGACAACGTGATACCAGGGGTCGTCGTAATAGCTCGTGAATGCCTCAGTATTCCGCCGATTCTTGATACGAGCCGTGATACTGGCGGATAGAACCTGCCGGCCGTTGTAACGGCCATCGTTCAGTATCATCTGACCAAAGCGGGCGGCGTCGCGGAGCGACATGGACAGTCCAGCACCTGCAAGTTCGATGCCCACAGGGTCAAGCATGTAATGGGCCGGGTGCTCGGCTCCCATGGGTTTCCATATCCGCGACTCTAAATTCTCCGCCAGTGAGAGGCCCGTGACGCTTCTGATAATCCAACCCAGCACCTCAGTGTCTGGTGTGACGTACTGAAACGCCTCGCCATGGGCATAACCGGACAATTGCTTGTCGAGCGTGGTGAGGTGGTGATACAAGCCGCGGCCGCCCGGGGCTAACGCAGCAAAGTAGCGTCCAATGTCGCTCTCAGGGTCGTCATAGGTCTCGTCGTACTGGATAGAGTTGGTCATATCCATGACGTGCTGGACGGTGGCATCGCCATAAGCGGTTTCTGCCAGCGATGGAAGGTAGCGCGACACGGTCTCGCTTAAGTCAATCAAGCCCTCTTCAGCCAGCGTGAGAATTAGCGCGCTGGTGAATGATTTGGTCACTGAAAACATGATGTGCTGAGAGTGAGGATTCTGGCCGTTTAGATACTGCTCGTAAGTCACTTTCCCCTCGTGCAGAACGATGAAGCCATCGGTATAGGCGTTGTCGAGCCATTCCCCCGCTGTGATTTGCCGGTCATTTGCGAGACTGACTGGAATGCTGCGGATGTCGATGGGCTCCTGCACCAATGCCGATGCGTTTGCAGACGGTTCGATACCGCGGGTGGGAAACAGCTCCCGCATGTGGAGGAAGCTCCACCGGTTGTAGGGTGGAAGAAAGGCGTTCTCCACCGTCACCAACTGGTCGTCATCGGGAGGTGAGCCCCTCATCAAGCCCAGCGCCTCGGCGGTGGCGGGTGGCTCAGCTCTCGTGACCAACGCGGCGCTGAAGAGGAGGACAATCAGGCAGGCTTGTATGAAATGTCTCATAGCGGGGCTATTCCTTAGAACTTGGGGCGTGCGGACTCGTTCCTATGACGGGTCCGGCATCTTGTGCGTTATCTTATGCGCTATCGGCTCCCAATTGCGCCACGAAATCCTGCTTAAGTGTGCGCGCGCACATCAGGAAGCACGCCGATGCGACGAGGAAAATGCTGGCGGTCGCGGCCATTGAGTATTTGAGTCCTGTCGAGTTCGCAGTCCGGCACAAGGCATCCTCGGCTTCAGTGCGCGCTACGTCTGCTGCTTTGCAAACTTCGGGCGACAGCAAGGTACCGGGGTCGAGTGCCAGGAGTTGTTGCTGCATGAACAGGTCACTCATGAAACCTACGAAATAGGGGCCGATACCATTGCCGATTAAGGAGACGAGGATCAGCAGCACGGCGATGGCGGTTGCACGTGAGCGATTGCTGACGACGCCCTGACCGATGTTGTACTGCGCGCCCAGATAGCTGTAGTGGAAGACAGCACCGATACCCCAGAGTACAAATACGGTGTCTAGGTCCTCCGAGAAGAAAGCCGCAGCATAGGCAGGGACCGCCAGTGCGATACCGATGGCAGGCACCCAGGCCATGGCGGTTGGGAAGCGCTCGGTCGCCCGTTCGGTGATGTAGCCACCGAGGAACGTTCCGACAGCGGCGAGCAAAGACAGTGGTGCCCCGAACTGTAATGCCGCGTCGCGCACACTCAGCCCGTGCTCACGCTGTAGAAACGGCGCCTGAAAGCTGATCAGGCCGTAGCCAACAAACGCCACCAGGGAGGCCGCAATGGCCATCCACCAGAACGACGGCTTGCGCTTGAGTTCAGCAAATGTCTCGCTCCAGTCGGGCGCGCGGTCAGCGCTTTGCGATGGTGGGTCGGAGTAACCTCGGGGTGGTTCCTTGATCGTCATCCAGACCAGCATGGCGACCAGCACGCCGGGTAGGCCCACCACCACAAAGGCGATTCGCCAGCCCTCGATGTTGGCCCAGTCCAGCCCGCCGAAGAGCCAGTGGAGCCCGAAGCCCGACAGCCAGTTGCCGACATCAGCGCCTTGCATTTGGGCGATGGGGCCACCGAATACGTTAGCCAGCACGCTCCCGAGGGTAACGCCCATGGAATAAACGCCGAGGGCCGTCGCGCGTTTCCGTGCAATAAAGTAATCGCCGATTAAAGAGTTGGCCGGAGGAGTGCAGCCTGCTTCACCAATCGCCACGCCGATGCGGAACATCAACAGCGTGAAAAAACCGATCGCTACGCCGCACAGCGCAGTCATGATCGACCACAACACAATACATAGGCTAATGATGTGGACGCGGTTCGATCGGTCTGCCCATAGCGCGATGGGCAGGCCCATCAGGGCATAGAAAATGGCAAAGGGTGGGCCGTAGAGCAGGCCCCACTGTGCATCCGTTAATTGGAAAGATTCGATGATCGGTTGAGCGACGACCGCGATTAAAGTGCGATCGATAAAGTTCAGCGTGTAGACCAGCATTAACAGCAGCAACACGTAATGGCGATAGGACGCTGAGCCGTAGCCGGTAAGATGACCTGCCTTCGCTTCACTCACGGTGCTTTGCATGCTTCGTATCCTGGTCGGGGAGGTGGAGTGTACCAACCTGAGTCGCTGAGCGAGGTCTTTTCAGAGATCGATGGAGATGGACTTGCCGCGAGTAAATCTCACGAAGGGGGCGGACTGTTTCAATTGCTCCCGGCGCGGCAACTTGATGCGTTGCTCGACGAGATCGATGGCCCAGCGGGTGACGGCCGGGAGATCGAGCTGGCGTGCCTCAGTAAAGGTTAGCCAGTGAATGTCATTGAGTTCGCCGCTGGCATGGGCGACCTGGGTAGGGTCATTGTGAATGAGCTCTCCGTGGACCATGAAAAACCGGGTGTCGAAACGCCGTGTGCGATAGGCCGGAGTGATGGCTCTGGCAAAGAAATCCATGTTCTGTAGCGGCGGCTCGACGCCGTGCTCAAGGTACTCCCGCCAGATGGCGTGTCGGGTCTTGGCTCTTTGCGCTGTCGCACGACCGACGACCAAGCCTGTCTCTTCATACGTCTCCCGAATGGCGGCCAATGCCAGTCCCCGCAGCTTTTGGTCAGTGATGTCTTTGCGCGTTGATTTTCTGAGTCGTTCCAGCACATGGGGGTGCAGTTCCCCCGGCGTTTTGAGGCGCTGATCAATGAGATCCAGTCGCCCACCCGGGAACACAAATTTGTTGGGCATGAAGCGGTGTGTCGACGCACGCTTGCCCATCAAAATGGTGGGTTGCTGCCCTTCGCGAACTACCACAAGCGTCGCGGCCTCCTTCGGCTTGACGAGTCCGGCATCCGGCTCTCGGTATTCACCAGGACCCGTCGGAGTGGTTCCGTATTGGTTAGACATGCGGTGGCGTCAGGCGATCGGTAAAGCCCGTCATGCTACTGGCTTTGTGGGTTGAGGTCGCCTAGTCATAGGCGCAAGTCACTCCCAAGCGATTAGCACGCGGGCTGCGATATTCGTCGTTATACATTTGTTGCTCTACTGCAGAGTGGCTAGGGCTGCTGCCTCGGCATCACACGTAGCGGTGTCGGGACGCTCAAGATTCGCCTGGTTTAACTCCTGCCGCGCCGCTGCCATTGTGGCCTGAAATAGCGGGTTGTTCTGCAAACGTGCGAAGGCGGCCGCGCCAACCGCCATGCCGGCCTGAGTATCACTCAGCCAGTGCACGTTACACACCATACGGCTCTGGACGTAGGCCCTGCCGCGGGTGAGCAGCGCTTCTGCCCGCGCGGGTGCAAGCTGCGAGAGCGTTAATGCCCAGCCCCAGCCAATCGCGCTATGGCCGCTGGGGTAAGAACCGTCGGTTTCTAACATTTCTCGATCGTCTGGCGTGCAGATCTCGCCGCCGTTGATCAGGAAGGGCCTTTGGCGCTGATGCGCTCTTTTTGCGGGATAGCTTGCCAGGCCAAAGTCCGACAGCGATCGCTGCAATAGCCGGTATAGCGCGGGCGTTTGGACCTCGGTTACAGAGGCATCTAACGCGCAGCTGAATATTTGCGCCGCAGCGGGAAAATGGAGTTCCGCATCTACAGCGGCTTGTGTCCAACGGGGGCCGCCTTCGAGCCCTTTCAGTGCTTCGCTAGCGGCATCGTCGGCGGCTTGGTGAGCAGAGCCGCTGGCAGGTGGGGGTGGCAGGAATGCAGCGCTGTTGAGAGGTGGTTCTTCATGCAAATAGCCTTGCATAAGGCCGTGACGAAGCTCTTGCACGGGCGCCAGAATATCTTGGCCCGCGTTATCCGATTGGCAGGCGGTTAAGGCGAGCACTGTCAGCAAAGTGGTGATAAGTCGTTTCATAAATTCTTCCTCTCCGCCTCTTATCTGGCGTAGGTCGGTTATCACGCGAGGGTAACGCCACTTAACTTACAGCGTTTTCCTCAGCCATTCTGTGTCGATTGGAACTCGCGAGCGAGCCTGCGGATATCCTCGAACTGATGGATGAAGACACCGGAGGTGGTGTTTGCGCAGGCTTGCAACAGGCTGCGTGCAACAACGTTGGCATGAACGCTACGGTAGCGCCGCCATGCGCCCTGCATCGCGAGATCCGTCAGGGGTGCGATGGCTTTCAGCAGACTTTCCACGGGACGTTTTTCCGATCGCGGCCCTCGCAACAGGCCGGGTTGCACGATGTCTAGTCGGTCGAACCCCATTGCGCGCAGATTGCGCTCTACTTCACCTTTCACTCTGGAATAAAATACGGCTGAAGATGGATCGGCGCCGACGGCCGTGACGACGATGAACTGGCGAGTACCCGCTGCTCGGGCCGCCTGCGCGAAGGACATGACCGCGCCGTAGTCGACCGCGTAAAAAGCCTTCCGAGAGCCCGCCTTACCAATGGTGGTGCCGAGCACGCAGATCGCCGTCTCGGCAGGCGGCAGCGCAGGCAGATTGGTAAAGTCCGCGACGATTTCATGCGCCGCACGTTCCGTTGGTCGTCGTCCGACAGTGATAATGTCGTGCGCATTACCGGCATGGTCGAGTAATGCTTGGCCGATGACGCCGGTGCCGCCGGCTAACACAATGCTCATCTATGGCCTCTTGTGATCTTGATCACATCAGCGACATGAAGCCGAGGCCGAACACCACGACGACCGTCCCGATAATGATCAGGGTCATCAGGGCTGCTAACACCTTGTTCATAAGGGCAATTCCACCGGAGCGAGTGGTGAGTGTAATGCCATCTGCTCCTAGGGTGAGAGTAAAGCGCCACTCTTAGGTCGAGACTAGGTCCCGACCGTGTAGGTCCCGATAGGTTCAGTCCCGATAGGTCCCGATCCAGTGAACCACGTCGCGAAGCACAGACAGTGTGTTGTCGGCACGGCGCCCGTGCCACAATGCGCAAGAGAGTGAGAAGATCCTGAGGCAAAACATGGGGACGATGCAGGGGCGGGTTGCCAGCGCGTTTTTGGGCGCTCCGGGCACGCTGAGAAAAGACAACCAGACGTCGCTTGAATTCGCCCTCGACGGCATTGTCGGTGACCGACACCGGGGTTTAACCAGGAACGCCTGGGCACTAACCGACAAGCAGCCCGAGGGCACTGAGCGCCGCAACGAGCGGCAGTGGTCAGCAGTCGCACAGGAAGATCTTGATGTGGTCTCCGAGAAGTTGAATTTGGTCGCGCCCCTCGCGGCAGGCGATGTGGCCGTCAATTTAAGTATCGAGGGTGTTCCAGATTTTTCCCGTTTACCCCGCGGTACGACACTCACTTTTGCCGGGGGCGTGGTGCTCATGGTGGAAGAGTACAATCCGCCGTGCAGCCGCATGTCGCACTTTGTTGCCGAGCAATACCCAACGCGCAATGGTGACCCGTTGGCTGACACGGACTTTATTGAGGCGTCAAAGTTCTGCCGAGGCTTGGTAGGCGTGGTGGAAGTGCCCGGAACAGTTTCCGTGGGTGAGTCCGTGACGGTCGCGCCAGAGGTGTTACCAAAGTGGCTGCGCGGATGACGCGTCGGGTCGTGGGCGTTCGTTAATGGCTGGAGAGATTTATGGATAAGTTGCTGAAGTTTTATATCGATGGTGAGTGGGTTGCGCCGCACTCCGCTGAGGCCATGCCCGTTCTCAACCCGGCGAATGCACAGCAAGTTGCCGAGGTTGCACTGGGTAACGAGGCCGACGTGGATCGCGCTGTGGCAGCGGCTAAGTCCGCTTTTGACTCATTCAGCCTGACCACAAAGTCTGAGCGGCTCGATCTGTTGCGGCGGATTCGCGAAGTCAGCGAGCGGCGTTTCGAAGAACTGGCGCAGGCCATGCGTCTCGAAATGGGCGCGCCGATCACCATGGCCCGGGAGGCCCAGGCCGACGCGGCGATCGGTCATCTCGATGGCTTCATCAGCGCGCTGCAAAAGCTTGAAGAACGCGAAGATTTTGATAACGGCGAGGTGTTGCTCCGAGAGCCAATCGGCGTCTGCGGTTTAATTACGCCTTGGAACTGGCCAATCAATCAGGTTGTTCTCAAAGTGCTTCCCGTCATTGCAACGGGATGCACCTGTGTTCTGAAGCCGAGTGAGCACACCCCCGTTTCGGCGATGCTGTATGCCGAAATCCTTGAAGAGGCTGGGGTGCCCGCCGGCGTCTTCAATCTGGTCAACGGCGTAGGCCCCGTCGTGGGTTCGGCGCTGTCGAAGCATCCTGATGTACAAATGATGTCATTTACAGGCTCAACGCGCGCAGGCACGGCGGTAACGCGCGACGCATCCGATACCATCAAGCGCGTCACCCTTGAGCTCGGGGGCAAGTCGCCCAATTTGGTGTTTGCTGACTGCGACCTCGAGGAGCGGGTCACCCAGTCAGTCGCTGAATGTATGTTCAACACGGGGCAAAGCTGTGACGCACCAACGCGCCTGCTTGTCGAGAAAAGTTGTTACGACGAGGCGGTCGAAATCGCGCGCCGGGCTGCGTTGGCGACAGGCGTGGATGACCCCGAGAAAGAGGGCGACCACATTGGGCCGCTTTTCGATCAAATACAGTTCGATCGAGTGCAAACCATGATTCAGGTGGGTATCGAGGAGGGCGCCAACTTGATTGCTGGAGGGCTTGGTCGTCCTGAAGGCTTCGATAGCGGCTGGTACGTTCGCCCTACGATTTTTGCCGACGCCAACAACACGATGCGCATTGCTCGGGAAGAAATTTTCGGACCGGTGCTCACGATCATTCCCTTCGAGACCGAAGCTGAGGCGATCGAGATCGCTAACGACACCCCATACGGGCTCGCCGCGTATGTGCAGACGGGCGACGCCGATCGGGCGGCGCGTTTATCCCGCGCGCTCCGTGCGGGGGCAGTACATTTTAATGGCGGTGCCTACGAATACGGCTCGCCCTTCGGCGGCTACAAGGCGTCGGGCAATGGTCGAGAGGGTGGAGAGATGGGTCTCGAGGATTTCCTCGAGACCAAGATGGTGCATGGCCTGCCCTAGACTCAGTAGGGACTTAATCGGCGGTTTGCCAGTCGTTGTTAGCAATGTGTCCCGTCACAGTGCCTGTTGGCGTATCGATGGTGATCGCGGTACCCGCGGCGGTCGTATCGGCAGGCACGTAGCCGAGGCCCACATTGAATCCCAGTCGGGGTGAGAAGGTGATGCTGGTCACGCATCCGCAGCCTTGCGTGTCCGCTACCGTCAGAGGGTAGGTTTCCCTGGGGTTGGCGATGGCATCTCCTTCCACGACCATCCGGACCATGCGGCGATCAGGTCCCGCAGAGGCGATGCGCTCCAGCGCTTCCCGACCTAAATAATCGGCTGCTTTACCCATTTTGAAGAAGCGATCGAGTCCCGCTTCGATCGGATTGTTGTTCAGCGTCATATCGTTGCCGTGTGACAAGAGCCCCGTCTCAATGCGGTCGATGAGGTTAGGACACCCTGATCGCAAATTGAGGCCCTCTCCCGCGTCGACTAACAGGTCCCACAAGCGTTCGCCTTCATTGGTGTCCGCCAGATACAGCTCGAAACCGCCCTGGCCGCTCCAGCCTGTGCGCGCGACAACCAGCGGTATCCCGTCGATGTGTGTTTCGATAAAGCGAAAAAAACGAATATCGCTCAATGGTTCGGCGATAAGGCGACTCAAAAGCGTCTCAGATTGAGGACCCTGAAGTGATACGGGGAATACATTGGGGTCCGCCACTTCCACATCAAAGCCCGCGCCGATTGCCAAGCCTTTGACCCAGAGCAACACGTCGGTATCTGAAATCGAAAGCCAGAAACGGTCAGGCGCCAAACAGAGAATGATCGGATCATTCACGATACCGGCTTTTTCGTCGATCAGCGGGGCATACACACATTGTCCGGGAACGATTTTAGATAGATCCCGCGGTGTCAGATATTCCACGAGTTTGTGCGCATCAGGCCCTTGCACCTGAACCTGTACCTGGCAGGCCACATCCCAGATCTGGACGTGCTCGCGCAAGTGCCAGTAATCCTCTTCAAGCGAGGCATAGGCTGTGGGTAGCACCACATGGTTGTAGACAGAGGCCGCCTTGGCGCCGACGTGAGAGCGGGACTCAAAAGGCGATTTGCGGAGGCGTCGAGAAAGGGAGAGTACAGGTGAGCTCATGGCGGTCATCTCATGCTGAGTTTGTGCATGCCGCTCGCTACGTGGCTCCGCGGCATTATTATTGTGTCCAGATTGCCAGCGAGCGATACATGCAGCTCGGTGTATTGAACGGACGCTGAGCTTTAAGGTCTGCGCATGAATCTGGAGGGTCGTGCTATGGTCTTCCGGGTGCAACTTTCAGCCGCGAATATAGGGAAAGTGGCGCGCAGATGCACTGATTTTTCAGTGCTTGATAGATTTTTTTAGCGGTGCCATCGCGTCGCCCAATGCCATCCAATCCATCTTAGAGTGTTGGTATAGATGACTGAAATAAAAGATAAAAACCTTGCAGAAAGCTGCGACTGGTCATTCCCGGTACCCATCGCTTACGGGCCCGGCAGGTTGGGGGATTTGGGCAGCCGGGTAGCGGAGATGGGGGTGTCTAACCCTTTGATCGTCACGGATCGCGGATCGGCAGGGCTGCCTTTTATCGGGGAGCTGCAGCGCACTCTCGCTGAGGCTGACATACATAGCCGGGTGTTTTCCGATGTTGCCCCCAATCCATTGGATTCAGATATTCAGGTAGCGCGACGGATGTTTCGTGAGGGTGAGCACGATGCGGTAATTGCCATTGGTGGCGGCAGTGGGATGGACGCGGGCAAGGCCACGGCGCTAACGGCTCATAACGATGTCGATATCTGGCAGTTCGATTTTGACCGTGAGGCGCCGACACTGGCTGATGACCATGAGTTTCCTCCGCTGATTTGCATCCCGACTACGGCGGGGACGGGCGCCGAGACAGAGAGCACGGCGATGATCACGCACACCGAGCGCGGGATGAAGCTATGCGTATGGCACGCCGACCTCAAACCGTCGTTAACACTGTTGGATCCTATGATTACGGTGGGATTGCCGGCAAATCTCACCGCGTGGACAGGGATCGATGCCATGGTGCACGCCATTGAGGCTTATTGTGTCCCCGATCTGCATCCGATGTGCGACGGCATCGCACTGGAGGCGCTGGCGCTCATCGGTCAATGGCTCCCCAAAGCGGTTGCTGAACCCGACAACCTCTCCGCACGGGGCGGCATGCAGATCGGCGCTTGCTTGGCGGGAGTGTCATTTTTGAAAGGACTGGGCATGGTGCATGCCATCAGTCACATGGTCGGTGCCGAGTACGACACGCACCATGGCCTGACCAACGCCATCGCTCTGCCAACGGTATTGCGTTTCAATGCGCCTGCTATTGTCGATAAGGTGCCTGCCATGTCGCGCGCCCTGGGCCTTACGACGACCGATTTTGACTCGTTTGAAAGGGCGATTCGTGAGCTGCTCGATCACTTGAATATTCCGCGGTCTCTGTCAGAGATTGGCGTGCCGGCAGACGGTGCAAGGAGCCTTGCCGAAAAAGCGTATCTGGATGCCGCGGCGGCTACTAATCCCCGGCCTGCGGATGTGGAGACGATTGAGCAACTCATTCTCGAAGCCACCGTCACTGGACTTGAATAGGGTGTTGGGTGATGCATTTGCAGGGCACATAAGTTCATGCTGACGATATTGCTCTCATCCCAGGGGCTGCTTATTCGTGAATAGCTTTCAGGCGGGCATTGTCATCAGTCTAGGCTGCTATTTGGCTATCGGCTGGTATGCCGGGAAGCGGGTCAAACACCTCGAAGACTTTTTTGTCGCAGGGCGTAACGCGCCCACCGTGTTGATTCTGGGGACGTTGGTGGCCAGCTTTATGAGCACCAATGCTTTTATGGGCGAGGCGGGCATGTCATACCAAGGTCATGCGCCCTTGGTCATCATTATGACCTGCTTCAACTGTCTGGGTTATATCGTCGGCGCAGTGTTCTTTGGTCGGTACCTCAGGCGAAGCCGGGCACTCACGGTCCCCGATTTTTTTCGCTCCCGGTTCAAAAGCCGTCGCATACAGGTTTTCGCCGGCGTGTCGATTGTGGCCGGTTTATCTGCTTATCTACTGGCCGTGACATGGGGCATGGCGCTGATCATCACGGAAGTTACGGGTTTTAGTGAGGTCGTCGCGACACTGATGGTTTGGGCCAGCTACACGCTGTTTACGCTGTATTCAGGTTCTCGGGGCGTCATATTGACCGATACGGTCATGTTCTTGCTGTTCTCCAGCATCATCGTGGTCACGGCTTTTTTTATTGTGCAGGCGGCCGGTGGTTGGGCTAGCGTTATCGACTCCTTGGCGACCTACGCAGACAAACCCGGGATCATCGCCTGGCACGGGCGCGTGGGCCCTGATGTTTACTGGCAAACGCCGATGGAGGCATTGGTGTGGGCCAGTATCCTCGGTGTGGCGTGGGGCATTGTGGTGGCTGTCAGTCCCTGGCAAACCAGTCGCTACCTGATGGCGCGCAGTGAGCACGTGGTCATCCGATCGGCATGCGGTGCGCTGATCGCCATGTTGCTGCTTTATTTAGTGACCAATTTTGCCGCCGCCACGGTCAACCTCATCAACCCCGATATCACGCCCCCCGAGAGCACCATGATTTGGGTTTCCATGAATCTGCTGCCTACCGTGCTGGGCGCTATCTTGATTTGCGGTGTGCTTGCTGCGGGGCTGTCTTCAGCGTCGACCTTCTTGTCGCTGGTGGGCTTCAGTGTCAGCCATGACATCTTTGGCAGTGCTGCGGGGAGTGCTGCAGAGAGTGTCGAGTCCGGGGCGGGCGAGACTCAGCTGTCGCAGCTCCAGGGCGGGCGACTGCGGAACGCGCGAGTGGCGATGCTGTGTGTCGGTGTGACCGTGATCGTTTTGGCGCTCATGTTACCCCGCAATATTTATTGGTTGACGCACTTTGCGGGGCCGCTGTTCGCGTCCTCATGGGGAGTGGTCGCGTTTATGAGCATCTGGAGCCGCCGTATCACTGAATCCGGTGCATTCTGGGGGATGGCGGTAGGCTTCGCGGTTAATGTCGGTATGAATGCGCTGTCCTTAGCCGGTTTTGTGAAATGGCCGGTCATGGCCGACCCGATTCTCGTCGGCGTTATCTGCAGCTACATTGCTGTGGCGATTGTCTCTCGCCGGGGCACTGTCACAGCGATGGAATCTGACTATCAGGAAGCTTTGCATCGTATGCCTTATGCCGAGCGAGATCCTGAGACGGTCAGGCAAACCCTGCTATGGCCCAAAGTGATGGTGGTGATGGGCGCTTTAATCTCGGTCTTGATGACCTTGTTTTATGCTTTGCCTTATCAAGAGGCTGTGGCAGGTGTTTTACACACCCTCGCGGAGAACGCGCTATGAGCGGCGAGCTGATTTTGGCTCTGTCTTATGGGCTCGTGCTGGTAGGCGCGGGTTTTTGGACGTGGCGCCGCGTGCTCAGAGATTATCGAGATGATGATGACTGATTAGATTGCCCTGCCAAGAGCGGCCTCAACACCCCGTGCGACAGCGAGTAGCGCCTGATCGCTACCAGAGGGCATCATGAGTTGTAAGCCTGTCATATGCTGTGGCGACAGGCTCGGTATCGGCATGGAGATCACCGGCAGGTTGCCCAAAGAGGCGGGCAGACTGACCTCCAGCCAGCGATGATAGGTGTCGAGAGGTCGGCCGTGAATTTGCCTCGGGGTACCGTCTTCAGATTTAAAAGGGTGCACCTGGCAAGCGGGTGCGATCAGCACATCGCATTCGCTGAAGAATCTGCTTAATTCTGCCCACCATGTCCTTTGGGTTTGTTTTGCCTCACCGATATCATCACGACTCAAAAGCGTTCCCTGCGCTATTTCCCACTGCCAGTTGTCGCTCATTAACTGGCGTTTACTTGGGTCCTGATACAGCACTTTTCCGGGTGACAGAGCGGTTTGACGGAGCGCCAACCAACACGGCCAAAGCTCGGCAATCTGGTGGGAGGTGCACGCGTCAACCTTGGCTCCGGCAGTAGCAAGTACCTCGAGTGCCTGCTCGCAATAGTGAAGAATCGACGGCTCGATCGGCCAATGTCCTCCGGCATTGCCTAGCCAGCCGATCTTTAGTCCTGCCAGCGAAGTTTCGGGGAGATTGTCGGCAGACGTCTGCAGCGCGCGCCCAGCAAGGGTGCTGAACAGGGCCTGGGCGTCGGCCACGTCTCTTGCCATGGGACCAATGCTTACTAGACCCAGCTTCATTGGATCCATTTCAGGGGCAAGGGGCACGACGCCCGGAGTGGGCCGAAAACCCACGAGGCCCTGAAAAGCCGCGGGCGTCCTCAGCGAACCCATCATGTCGCTGCCGTCTGCGATGCTCAGCATGCCTCTGGCCAATGCACTCGCAGCACCGCCGCTGCTGCCGCCCGCGCTCAGTTCGGGGTCGAGGGCGTTCCGGGTCAAACCAAAGACTGTGTTGTCGGTATGTCCACCCAATCCCCATTCCGGCACGTTGGTTTTGCCGATAATAATGGCGCCAGCAGCCCGTAGATGAGCGACGTGTGGATCGTCGTAGGTGGCGATCTCGTCCTGAAAAAGCGGAGAGCCGCAGGTTGTGGCCAGTCCTTTTGCCCTGGAGAGATCCTTCACTGCTATCGGTATACCTTTCAGCCATCCAAGCTTTTCGTCAACGTGGGGGGCGGCGTCGGCTTCCCGGGCCAGCCTCAAGCATTCATCACGAGGGATAAGGTTAACCAGCGCATTCACGTGCGGATTAAAAGTCTCGATTCTCTCGAGGAAGGCATTCATGACCTCGACGCAAGAGACGTCACCTGAGGCGATGGTTCTGGAGAGCTCAATGGCAGACAGTGCGGTGAGATCGGACATGGGCCTACCATACCAACCCCTCTTCAGATGACCCAGCGCGATTGCTTCTACAACTGCCTGAAGTGAGCAAGTCGATCGACAGCGAAAATCGCAGCGGCCCGGTGTGCAATTGCAGGGGATAGCGATACAGTGGTGTGGCAGAAATGAGGAGTGACTGGTCATGAATGAACTGCTGACTTTTGATGACGAAGCTCAGGCCTATGCCGAGATTGAGGCAATGGGCTACCACGCCATGGCTTTCGATTTTCCCGCCGAGGAAAACGACTTCCATTGGCATGATTTTGATTCGGTGGTGTACGTGACGGACGGTGAGATCACCTTGTCGACCGAGGATGGTGAGTCGATCACCTGCCAGCGCGGCGCCAAGATCGTCGCGAAAGCTGGGCTGGTTCATCGTGAGCAGTCACCGGGTTACAGCGCCATTATCGGTTTCGCAGTGGCGCCTGAAGCGCTGACCCAGCCCATCAATAAGCCTCTGCCGATGAGCCTGTAGGCTCCCACCGCGGGGGCTTGCGATTCGCTACGCCGTTACGCGACGTCGTTTTGGTCGCTTAGTCTGTTATTTGGAGAATGTCATCAATGCATGGAATAGGGAGAGGCCTCGGCGCGCTTTGCGCACCAATTCGTTGGTTTTGTGGTGCGATAAAACTGCCGCGACAACTGCTTTTGGTCGCTCTAATCCTTCCCCACTTCAGCGTGGCCGATGTCGCCTGGCCAGGAGCGGAATGGGTGCGAGTGGACCCGGCATCCCTTGGGCTCGACCAGGAGGCGATCGAAAAACTCAGCGGTGAAATTGAGGCGGGTCAGTACGGAAACATCGATTCCATGACCATCATCCGCCATGGGCAGGTTGCGTTTGAGCAACACTACGAGTGGGATTACGCCGCGCAGCACAAAGGCCTCAATTATCCCAGCCCGCCACCTTGGGATTACTTCAACGCAGACGCCTATCCATTTCACGGCGACACCGACCTGCACAGCTTGCAGTCGGTATCCAAGAGCGTGATGTCGGCGTTGATTGGTATTGCGATTGAGCGGGGTGAGTTGCCTGGGACTGATGCGACATTGGGCGAACTCCTCCCGCATCGGCAATTTACCGATCCTGCGGCCAAAGACGTCACGCTCGAAAATGTGTTGACCATGACTGCGGGCATCGACTGGGAGGAGGACGTTTCGTATTTCAGTTTGGAGAATGATGCGACGGCGTCAGAGGCCTTGGATGACTGGGTAGGCTACCTGCTCTCAAAGCCCATGACGGTGGAGCAGGGCACGCTGTTCGATTACAACAGCGCCTCAACTCAGGCACTGTCGGAGATACTGGCGACGGCAACAGGGATCCCGACCAATGTCTATGCTGAGCGGCATCTGTTTGGTCCCATCGGTATCCGTGACTACCACTGGAACAGTGCGCCCGAGGGTCACACCAACGCCGGCGGTGGTTTGTTTCTGACCGCGTCTGATTTAGCGCGCTTCACCTGGCTTTTTGCGCAAAACGGCGAGTGGGATGGTGAGCAGATTGTCCCGGCGGAGTGGGTTGCACGCTCTAGCAGGTCGGCGATCCCTGTTTACGCTAATGACCCGGACGGCTGGGGTTATGGTTACCAGTGGTGGATATACCGTCACAAAACGGCCTCAGGACCAAAGATGTACGGCGGCTGGGGATGGGGAGGGCAGTTCCCGTTGATCGTTCCAGAGCTTGATTTGATCGCCGTGTTCACTGGATGGAACATTAAAGAAGACGCGGATTACGCGTACGCCTTTGACCTGTTCTACGACCGCATCGTGACGTCCGTAGCGGCGCCGTAGTACTCGCACCGCTGCCTCAGCACTCGCACCGTCGTTTTGACGAGACACGGCGACAATGTGTGAGTTCTAGCTGGCGGCCCACCGAATGGCGTTCTCCACTAGCTTGCGATAATGCGGTGACGTATAGGTCTCCCGACCGTCTCCGGGTTGCAGATAACAGATGCGGCTGTTGCCGTGTTGCTTATGCCAGCCAATCAGCGGACTGCCCTCGGGATGCGGCCAATCATCATTGCAGAACATGTTGCCCGTCACCGCATGGTGAGCTGAATAAAAATGCTCGCGATCAAACTTGTAGTCACTGCTGAGCAGGGGCTGAATGTCATCCTCGAATACCTCGTACAGGTAAAGCTCATCCGTCAGTGGGAAGGCGTTGTCGAGATTTTTGGTAATCGGGTGTGTTGAGTCGATTACGCTGGCGTTGTGTGGCACGTCGTGTCGGTAGCCCGAATCTAGCACTTGCTGGCCTCTACATTCGGCGGGCCCATAGAAAAAGCGGCCACCAATGACTTCACCGTATTCGGGCCATAGCGGCCAACCGGCAATGGCGTGATGAAGAAAGACCATGCCCTTACCCGCCTCGAGGAGTTCCATAAATCCTTTTTTCAGCGCTTCTGACGGTGCGACAAAGCCCGGTGGTTGGGTGCTGAAATCAATTCCTGGCATGTCATAAAACACCAGCACGTCCCAAGGGGCGGCGGCCTCAGTATTGAGAAAAGCCTGTGACGCGGGTTGCTCTACGAACGTATGCCGTATGCCCTCGAAAGACTCAAATACCTCGGCGAAGGCATCTCTTTCAAAGGGGTGACCCTTGACAGATATCAGCGCATTCAGATGGCTCTGGTAGTCAATGATTCCCAAGATATGTCATGTCCTAGATTGTGGCGACCCCGTCAGCACGAGTGCCACGCTACGCTCTTTTTGGCAACCAAAGTCTGGATATTCAATCTTTTCGTCTGGGCTGAACAATTGAATTGATTGTTGCGCTCAAGGAGTGCTGGCCTCATGGAGTAACCAAATGGGCAAGCCGCTAGATGTTGGCGTCAGCGTGTCGGTAGGGTCAGATACAGAGCTGGTACCCACAGAATTTGTAGCTGTTACCGTGCAAGTATAATCCTCTCCGGCATCAAGGTCCGTGATCGTGATCGATGTACTGGCGCTTGAGCCGGTTGATGTATTCCCCGCCGAATCCTCGCATGTAGCGTCGTAGCTGGTTATTGCTGCACTACCCTCAAAGGCAGAAGCCGTCAGCATGATCTCGCCTAGACCTGCCTCAGCCGCTGTGATTTCTGCGTAGAACGGCTCTCCCTCACTACAGTAGAAGGACGCATTCAGCATCGTATAGCTAAATTGGCCAAAGAGGTTACCCTCCTCGGGGTTGAGACTGATTTGCCGTGGATAGTTAGCGGGCGTATTTGAAACGTCAAAAGCCAGGTCCCAAGAAATGGTCGCGCCGTCGGCATAAGTTTCTCCTGCCGGAGCCGTCCGAAAATATAAATTCCCGGAGTTGAATTCATATGGGTCTGTTTCATAAGGGTTGGCTCCTTCAGGAATTGGAACCCACGCTTGCAGTGTTTCGGCCATCGAGAGCGAGCTGAAATCCACATCCCCTCCAGCATCATTTGAGAGACTGAAAGTCGCTATCACGAAAGCCACTCCCGAGGACCACGCCGGTGATGTGGTTGACCACCTGCTCTCATCAACGAAGGAGTCGGGACAGGCTGCTTTGGAAGGGGAAATGGTTAGAGCCTGTGCCAGTAGTACGGCCATGGTCAGACTTCGAATCTTCTGCTCGATCATTCCCAAACTAGGCTCTCCTGCTTGCTTTCATAAGGCTCTCGATCTCGCGATGGTAGTGTTGCACAGCGGGCTCATTGCGGCCAATCAAAAAGTTGTCGTTGGCTCCAGAGCCTAACCCACCCTGAACCGTCGCGACGAGAGCGTAGTCCTCATCCCTCACGGCTTGCAGCGTCATCTGGCTGAATGTTTCAACTGCCGTTTGCTCATCTTCTGTCGTTGGTGCCCCGGCGCTCAGAATGAGCTGCCGCGTCACCGTGGTCGTGCTGGTTTCGCCAGGAAAGATAAACCCGACCAGACACTGGCCGCCCAAAATGGCGGAGATCGACAGGTTGGGGAACACCGAATGGACAACACGGATGAATGATTCGGGGTTGTCCCAGGATTCCGGTCGCCGGTCATTCAGTTCTTGAATGTTTTTCCGGGCAAAAGCCATGCGTTGGTGGGCGCCCCACGTATCGTGCACGAGTAAATTGCCCACGGTGTGCGGGCCGACGGTTTTTCCATGCACGCTATCGTGGTGGTAGACCTCGAGATAGCCATCCATCGTGGCTTTCCATCCCGAGCCGTCCAAACAACGTTCGGTATACAGATGCCAGTTGGCAAGTTTCTGATCTGCGAGTTTCTCAGCGAACTCGCCAAGCCAATCGTCGATGTTAAAAGCGCGGCCAGGTGTCAGGCAGGCGAAGATCACGCCTGCTCGCTCTTCGCACGTGAGTTCTGTGAGACCCATCGTGGCGCGATCAACCTCGCCAAAGCTGTCCTCGCCATAGATGCCAATCAGCTCGCCTTGGTTGCTATAGGTCCAAGCGTGATAAGGGCAACTAAAGCGCGTTTGATGGCCTTTTTCCTGCAAGCAGACTTTAGCTCCCCGGTGCCGGCACACGTTGATAAAGCAGTGTGCTTTCATGTCACGGTCACGTGTCAGCAGAAGTGGTACGCCCATGACTGTTTGCGTCTGGAAGTCTCCTGCCTCCGGTAGTTCCAGAGACAGAGCGATGGCAATCGGTGATTCGAAAAAAACGGTTTGTCGCTCCGCTTCATATCGCGCTTCGTTGGTGTAGGCGTCAATCGGAATGCGCAGTTGCTCGGGGGCCAGATCAGTCGTCCCATTGTTGAAATGCGCTAGTGCTCTGCCCGCCAGCTCGCGTGCGTCACTCATGGCTCGTCGCTCCATGCTCCTGAATCAATTGTGTGATGGAGTCTGCGTTGAGGATTTCTATCCAGTAACCGTCAGGGTCCTGTATGAACGCGAGATCTTTCATGGTGCCTTCGTCGGGTTTTTTGACGAACGTGACGCCCAATGACTCGAAGCGCGCGCAGGCCGCTGCGACATCGGGCACGGAAACCCCGATGTGGCCGAATCCGCGTGGTGCCTCATTGCCATTGTGGTGGCCGGGGAAGTCCGGGTCCGTTTCGGTGCCCCAATTGTGGGTGAGCTCCAGCAGTGCACTTTGCTGAAAAGTGAAATGGCATCTGGCGTTTGGGTCAGTGGGAATCGTGTTGCCCTCATGATTCGAGGGATAGCCTAGAAAATAGAGGGAGAACGACATCTCCGGGAAGTCGACTTTCTGATACAGCGTCATTCCCATCACGTCTTGATAAAACCGCAGCGAAGGTTCGGGGTCTTTGATGCGGAGCATGGTCTGATTTAGAACATAGTCCGACGTAGCTGTGTGCGATTCAGTCATCGATTGCCTCTGCCGGGGCGTCTCGGCTGCTTCCTATGATACTCATGGCGATTTGGGTTGCCAGCGATTCAGTTCGCTCCCTCCGTGCAGTTGCAAGGGACTGGTTTGACTGTTCTTTGTGGTTCTCGTCTGGATGCAAGGGCGCTTGCCTCGTCGTCGTGATCATGCGAGGTTTGCTAGGACAACAACGATAACTAGAGAGTAAACAGACCGATGAGTGAAGGTTCTCTGGCATTTAATCCCGAATTCGACCCTGATGGCGCTGAAGGGGGGGTAGATACCAATTTGTTGCCCTGGCTCCCGCTCAGCGGTGTTGCAGGCTGCTCCCTCAAGCCGCTGCGAGCCAGTATGGAAAGCGGCATGTTCAGCCTGATCGTGCGGCTCGAGAAGGGCGCAAGTCTGGACCGACTGCTATCGCTGTCGGGAATGGATCTGCTGGTACTGTCGGGATCTCTGGATTGCTTGGATGGCAACGGTACAAGCCATCTTGAGCCCGGTATATGGGGTTACTTTTCCGCCAATACCTGTCTCGACCGACTGGTCGCCGCCGAAGATGCTGAGCTACTGGTCAACTGTTATGGCGCATTTGCACTTTTGTCTGCTGGCAATCAAGTGAGTCGCTTGGTCACCAGTGCCGATATCAGGCAGATGGCCTTGCAGGCCGGCATCAGCATGATTCCGAATACGTTGGCCGAGTGCATGGTTGAGCGGCAACCTTACACGGGTGTAGGTGAGCCACTAGCCATCGCAGGTCAGAACTCGGGACATCTCGTCGCCAGCGTGACAACAGCATCTCCCGATACTTTCCAGCACCCCTATTTTGTCGACTGTCGTGCGGTGCCTTGGGTGGTCAATCCCGACCTGCCCGATATCGGATTAAAGGTGCTGCGTGTGAGTCAGGAGACCGGTTATATCTCCCTTATGGTCCGACATAACGGCGTGGCAGCGCCGCACAACCACATTGCCGGCGCCGACTTTCTGGTGCTTGAGGGAGCGCTAGGAGTGCGTGCAGGCCCGCCGGAAGGTTACGGGCCTGGTACGTGGTTTTATGAGCCTGCTGGTGCGCGCCATGATGCGACCCAGCGTGTTTCGGAGGATGATCTCATCTATACCGCGAATGTGTATGGTCCGTTGTTCTTTGATACGGGGCCGGGGACACCCATTGCCGCGGTAGTGAGTTGGATGGACTACGTCGCCCTGGCCGAAGCGGGAGGCATCAAACTGGTTCCCAATACCTTCACAAATGACAGTAGCTTATTAGCTTGGGCGCCAATCGGATCGTGAAGTTTGGCTCCTGAAGTATCGATCGGGGGAGGTGCCTCAGTGCCCGCCCTCATATTCTTTTGGATAGCGCCCCAACAGCAGAATCAATACCACCGAAACCAAGAACAAGCCGCTGGCGATGGAGTACCCCAGATCATAGCTGCCCGTTGCGTCATAGACCGAAGCGAAGACCATGGGTGCTGTGCCTGAGCACACCGCGAGAGTCGCATAAAGAATCGAGTAGATCTTGGCGTAGTGCGCTAAACCGAAGTAACGCGCTGCAAGGAAGGCCATCAAATCAAGTTCGGCACCTGCAGCGAAACCGATCAAAAAGGCAGCCAGCGCTGCTGCTGCAAAGGTTTGCTCACCATGGAGCATAGCCGCGCCCGCGGCGGGGATCGCAAGACAAAAGGCTGCCACGCCGGGTGCCCAAAGCCGATCTACGAGATAGCCCACCACGACGCGACCGACGATGATCGACATGCCGAATACGCTTTGGACGGATGCGGCTTGCTCACGAGTAAAGCCGTCGTCAGTGAGGGAGGGCAGCAGGTTGGGGCCAATGCCTGAAAAGCCCTGGTAGGCAAACAGGATAGAGAGCAGCAGCACCCAAAAGCGATAGCCGCGCACTGCTTCACCCAAGGTCAAGCCGCTCGCTAGGGCTGCCGAGGTTTCGGGCTCAGCGGCCGCAGTATTCGCGTGGGTATCGAGCGGTTTGAAGAGGAAGTAGAGCGTTGGCCATGCAATCAGCATGGGTATCAATGCCAGGCCGATGTAGGCTCCCCGCCAGCCGTATTGATCTGTGAGCCAGACGGTGTAGTGGGGCGCCACTGAAGCGCAGATGCCGGTGCCTGTAAGGGCTAAGCCCAGGGCAAGTCCGCGCCTTTTGAAAAAGCTGGTTGCGATCGCCCGCGTCCAGGTGACGGGAATAGTGCCCGCACCCAGTAACGCCATCATGCCGTAGGCCAGGAACAGCATCCACAGATCGCCCTGAATCTGCGAAGCGGTTAATAGACCCAGTGACAGCCCAATAATGGAGGGCAGAGCAACTCGACGCGGACCATATTTGTCATTCAGCCAGCCTATGATGGGGGAGGTCAGCGCCCCTAGGCCCGAGCTGAAAAGGATTGCCGCCTGAAACTGTGCGCGACTCCAGCCGAATTCCTCGGTCACGGGTGCGACCAGCGCGCCGATAGAGTAATACGGTAAAACGAATGAGCTGCTGATAATGCCCATGCAGGTGGCCATAATCAGCGGCCAACGTTGCGCCAGTTCTCGTTCCGTTTGGCGCATCATCTCAGCTCGGCACCCTCAGTAATCGCTTGGCGTTGGCGGCCATCTGGTCCGCCAGCTTGGGGTCGATATCGTGGGTCATCGCATGTTGGTCCCAACCCGAGAAATTGGTTCCGAGCAAAAGCTTCTCGGTACCCATAATCTTGATGACCCACTGCAGCACGCGTGGGTCGTGCACATGGGTATCGAACCAAAGCTGCTTCAGCGATTCCTCAAAAGCACCCTCGTATTGAAGGTGTTCCGGTACCCAGGGCCGTTTGGTGCAGGCGCGGTTAAATCGGCCGATTAACGATGTCATAGTCCCGCCTGCGTGACTCAGACAGATATCGATATCAGGATGTCGGTGCAGGACGCCACCGAATATGAGCGTGGCGACAGCGATCGATTCTTGAGCCGCGAATCCTGTCAGCAGATCCAGATCAAACTGTTTCAAGTTTGGGTCGCCCGCCGGGCCATCGATGCCTGCAGGAGCGGGGTGCATCATAAGTGGCACATCACGTTTCACTACGTGGGCGTAGAAGGTATCCAGGGCGGGATCGTTCAGTGGTCTGCCAATATCGGTGCCGATGTAGCCGCCGAGCAAATCGAGATCCGTGAGCGCGCGATCAAGCTCTTTGCACGCCGCGTCGATGTCTTGCATCGGTAGCGCGGCAAAGCCGGCAAGGCGATCGGGGTGGCGTGCAACCATCTCGGCCAGGGCGTCATTGTGTTCCTGGCAAAAGCGCACGGCATGTTCGGGTTCGATGTGATGGAAGTAGGTCAATGGGTTGGGCGATACGACCTGAAAGTCGATGCCGGCAGACTCCATGTTCGCGATGCGAATGTCCGCTTCCATGAAGGGGCTGCCTTCGTACCGAACACCATCGAGCCGATAGTCACCCACACGAAACCACGGAGCGCCCTCGTCGGTGTAGCCGATCTCGGGGCCGTGCTCTCCCGCCATACCCATCGATCCCGCGAGCACGGCGTGCGCGTGGATGTCGATGGATTGGGCTTGGGCGAGTGCAATGCGATCCGTCATATTGTGATCACCTCAGTCTCGGGGGCAGGGCGTTCGACCTATGCCTACTCTTCAGGGGCAATCGTCAGTGGCATACCCTCAAGCTCTGGCCCCAGCTGTAGTTGGCAACTCAGGCGCGAGCGCTCCGGATCGTAGTGCTCTGCGTATTGCAGCAACATCAGTTCAGCCTGATCTCGTTCGGGCAGCTTGCTCATCCACTCGGGCTCAATGAGCACGTGACAGGTGGCGCAGGAGGTGCAGCCGCCGCAGATCGCTTCGACACCGATATCCTCCTCGTAGAGCACCTGCATTAATGTCTGGTGGCCCGCGCCCTGTGTGACAGTTCGCTGTTCGCCCTCTCGAGTCGTCACGTTCACACTAATGGGTTCGCTCATGGTTACTGCTCCTTTCTGTTTGTGATGGCAGGGTCAGCCGTGATGCCCAGACCCAGTCCGCCGTCGATATCGATCATGGCGCCCGTCACCCACTCGGCGCACATCAAGTACGCCATGGCTTCGGCAATCTCTTCGGTGGTGCCAATGCGGCCCAAGGCGTGCAAGTCTGACATTCCCTGTAGTCTTTGCAACGCGGTTTCATCATCCATTAGACCTGCACGCTGATTGATTTCGGTGAAGACTGCACCGGGGAGCAGGCAGTTCACGCGAATCTTCTGCTGGCCTAGCTCCGCCGCCAGCACGCGAGTCAGGCCCTGCACAGCGGCCTTGGTTGCAGCGTAAGGCGATGCGCCAGGGAAGGCGCGTCGGGTGTGAATAGAACCCACGAAGACGACCGCGCCCCCGCGCTCGGCGAGATGCGGCGTGCACAGTCCGGTCAGCATCATCGCTGCAATCACATTGGTGTGGAATACATCCTGCAATTCTTGCTCGTCTAATTCGGTGATGGCGCCGCGATACATGTTGCCGGCGTTATTCACCAGGGCGTCGAGCTGGCCTCCGTGCTCCAGCGCGACCGCCAGTAAGTTCTCGCGATCGCAGGCTACGGTGATGTCGGCGGCGACGCCGCGACACTGGCTGCCCAGTGACGCCGCCGCGGCCTCAATTTTGTCAGCTCTGCGTCCACAGATCGTGACCTTGGCGCCGCGATTGACGCAGTATTGGGCCGTGCCCAGCCCGATGCCTGAACCACCCCCTGTGATCAGTATCGACATGCCCTCGAGCGATTTCACAATACAGACTCCTCTTCCAGCGCCCAGGCTACGGACTCTGTGAGCCATTTTGCGTGGGGCGGATGTAGCAGAGACGCACTGTCGTGACCCAGCGCGTCATAGATCACTCTGCCCCGGCGCACCGTGTGTCGCCACAGAACGGGTTGGGGGTTGGGCATGGCTTCACTGCGGCCGTAGGCCAGTACTTCGGCCTCGGGCTCCAGTGTCAAATCGGTATACAGCTCGTCGTGCACCTCAAAAGCGGGGAGTGCGTCTGAGCCGTCGCGCTCAGCCGGGGTCACTGTGATTCTCTCGGGTGGGGGATGAAAGCTTGTGCCCCAAACCCAGCGACCGCCCAGTATTTGGCCCCACTCTGGCCAGTCTGAGAAGCAGATACTGGCCGTATGAAGGCCTAGCAATGCGCCCCCCGTTTCAAGATGGTTCGCCAAGGCGGCGCGAGTTGCAGCGGGAGGGGAGTACGCTTCGCTGTCGCGGTAGGGGTCGTATTTTTCGCCGATCATTTCCCAGCGCAACGCATTCACTGTAATCAGATCCACGGGGTGTGTTGCGAGGCTGGCTAAGCCCGCGTCCAGATCTGGCTCGATACGTGATTCGATTCCCAGGGGCGCCAGTACATCGGACAATGCTTCGGCCGATGCTTGAAAGTCATGGAAGATGCCTCCCACGAGGATGAGATTGCTACGTCGGCTCATTCGCGGGGGAGGTGCGCCATCACGCTTGTAGAGACACCGCCGTCAACAACCAGCTCGTGTCCGGAGATGTACTTTGCTCCGTCCGAATCGAGGAACAACACGGCCTCGGCAATATCCGAGGCCTCGCCAAGGCAGCGAAGCGGCACGCCGCCGCCTCGCACGGCGCGCACTTTGGGGTTCTCGAAAATAGGTTTAGACATGCCGGCATCGATCATGCCCGGTGCAATGGCATTAACGCGGATGCCTTTAGGGCCCCATTCAATCGCCATGCCCTGAGTCATATTCGCCATCGCGGCTTTCGTAGGACCGTACATGCCGACGCCCGGCGCGGGATGGATTCCGTTGATGGAGGTGAAGTTGATGATGTGTCCGGAGCCCCGCTCAATCATTGCTGGGGCCACTGCGCGTGCACAAAAGCAACTGCCGAGCAGGTTAACGTTCACCACATCGATATAATCCTGAACGGATTGTTCTTCTATGGGGCCAAAGCGAACGATCCCGGCGTTGTTCACCAGCAGATCGGGTGTCTCGCCTAAAGCGGCAAACGCGGCCGCGACCTGTTCGGGCTGGGTCACATCCGCCTCAATCCCCACAGCATTCTGCAGGGCAGCGGCAGCGTCGGCGACGCGCTCTGCTCCCAGATCAAAGATCGCGACGCGGTAGCCTGCCTCGCTAAGCCGACGTGCAACGTCGGCGCCCAGTCCTGCTGCGCCCCCGGTTATGACTGCTGTTTTCACTCTGCCTTCCTTCTTGTTTTTATCCAAAGCGCTGTGCGTTGCATGGCGCCTGATGGGTTATGGCCTAGCTCCCGCGCCTCCGTTGCCGGAGTCGCAAGGAACAGCGTGTGGAGCCGCTTTAGGGTGTGAGTCCCATTGATTCCACCAGTTCTCGCGTCAACACTCTTTCCGAGTACTCACTGACGCGCCATCCGGGTAGTTGCCAATCGCGGGGCAGGGGCGTGCTGGTATCAACGATCCGGCCTTCTTTCATAATCGTTTTGAAGCGGTGCTGCTCTCCCAGTTGGGTAATGACAGATTCTGGCTCACCGTCAAAAATCAATATGTCGGCAAGGTACCCGGGCTTAATGCACCCCAGTTCACCTTCAAGTTTTAGCGCTCGCGCCCCTTGCTCGGTGGCGCTGTTAATGGCTTGCAGGGGTGTCATGCCCAAATCTTCTACGAAAACCTGTAGCTCACGGTAGTGCCAGTCCCCATAGGGCGTCAGACTGAAGCCACTCTCACTACCCGTAAGCAAGGGGACGCCTGCGTCAAGCGCGGCGCGCAGGGTGCCGACGCTCTCGGTAATTTCGGCACGGAAGACCTCGCGCAGATTGGCGTCAGAGCCAATTGCCGCACCAAAGTCAGCCAGATTGGCCTGAAAGGTGAAAGTGGGCACCAGAGGCACCTTACGGTCGATCACAACCTGCAGCGCTTCATCGTCCATGTACGTTGCGTGCAAGATCATGTCAAAGCCTGCGAGCGCCGCGTCCCGTGTGCTGGAGGCATTCCGGCAATGCCCGACCACAGGGATGCCGAACTGGTGAGCCGTGTCGCAGACGAGTTTCAGCTCATCGAGGGTCCACGTAGAGATTTCACCACCGTCCTTGGTGGGGCGAATTGGCATGCCACTGACGTGCACCTTGATCCAGTCGACACCCATTTTGATCTGTTTATGTATTTCTTTGACGATGTCGTCAGGGGTATGAACGATACGTGCGTAACCCCGTGTGCCTTCGTCGGGAAGCAGCCTTGCGGCGGTGCCGCCGACACAATTAATCAGTACGTTGCCGCCCGTAGTCATGCGTGGTCCTTCGATGACGCCGCCCTCGATGGCATCGCGGAGGTCAACCCCGACATCGAAAACGCAATCCGCATCAAAGAAGCTGGTAAAGCCTGCGCGCAGGACTTTTTGGGCGTTAACGCCAGCGACCAGCGCCGCCAAACCATAACGTCTGTGGAAGAACAGCTCGTCATTGCTATTGGGGTGGTCGAAACTGATGTGGCAGTGGCTGTCGATCATGCCCGGGAGCACTCTGCAGCCCGACGCGTCTATCTCTGTGATCGAGGCGTCAGACGAGGCGTGACTGGCAGCATCGGTTCCCACAGCGACAATCTGCTTGTCCTGAACGAGAACGTCAGCTTGAAACGGCTCAGCGCCGGTCCCATCGATAACGAGGCCGCTTTTAATCAAGGTATATGATTGGCTCATAACACATTTCCTTTGATGCTCGCGGTCGAGTGGAAGTCCGCGTGCGAGGTTTTGTTCAGCGCAATGAAGCGCATCAGGGCGTCCCCTTGTTCGAGCGTATGGCGCTGGATCAGGTCGCGTGCAGTCGCCGCGTCTCCGTCAACGATAGCGGAAATGATGCCGTCGTGATCAGCCTGGTTACGCTGCAGGCGCCCGGGTGCAACGACTTGAAAGCGACGGTAGGGCAGCACTCGCAGTGCCAGCCATTCAGTAGTGTCGATGAGCACGCTGTTGTGACATCCGCGCACAATTAATTGATGAAATGCGAAACCCAAGTCTGCATAGGCGTTTGGGTCCCCGCCTTGCTGTAAGTTCTCTCCGGCAGCAGCGTGGATACTCAACAGTTCGCTCTTTTCCTGCGGCGTCATGCGGCTGGCGCTCAGAAATGCCGCAGCACCCTCGAGCTCCGAGAGAGCTTCGAACAGTTCTAGCAGGGTCCCGGGGTCGAGTTCAGAGACGACGGCGCGTTTATGTGCGCGTTTAGTGACGAGTCCAGCCTGCACAAGCTGCGTGATGGCCTCGCGCACCGGCGTACGCGACACGCCGAACCTCGCTGCCAGTCGCGTTTCTTCCAGGGCATCTCCGGGCGCGAGGTCGCCGTTAAAGATATCGCGCTCGATGGCGAGGCGGACTGTGCCGGCGGTCGTGGGATCTTTGTCTGTCATGATTTACCTCCGCCGTCAGTGGCGCCGATGAGCAGCGGGTAAGTCCCCCAGTTGGGTCGCTCAGTGCCGTCATCGAGTTGCGCGGCTAGGGCGGGGTTGGGGCGAGCGTTGCAGGCCAACAGACTTTTCAGCAGGTTGCTCAAAGTGCCGATATGCGGCGCCTGCCCCGATTCGCTGGCAGTGCCCAAACCTCCGGCGATGTCACGGCCGAAACAGGTGTGAATGCCGATGCCGAAGGTGAGGCCGAAGGGCGGTATGCGCGGCGCGACTTCTCGCTTCGGATTAAATATCGCGGCGTCATCCCCGAACAATGGCGCGTCGAGATTAGCGGACATCAGGTCAATGACAACGCTCTCGCCTTCTGCGAGATCTGTACCGTCGGGGAGTGTGAAGGCCTCGCCTGCCGTCCGCCATGCGACGGGGCTGGCGGGATGCAATCTCAGACTCTCATGCACGCAGCGTTGCAAGAACAACTCGTCGTTTTGAAGTCGCTCGCGATCCTCCGGGTGAGACAAGCACCATTGGTGTAGCTCGTGGAAGGTATGAGTGAGCGCATTGGCCGAACTGTGTGAGCCCGCCTGCATAAAGAAAGCGACCTCTCGCAGGATCATGTCGTCGTCCAGGTTCTGTTCCTGTCGATTGGCGAGCAGCACCGTCAGAATGTCTCGCGGTAGCTCGTCCTCTGAGAGTTCACCCTTGCCCACACGCTGCAACATCTGCTCGCGCCGATCCCGGGAGGGCACAAAAAATGCGTGTTTGAAAGATTCCAGTGCTTCGCCGACCTCCCTACGCACTGTGTCTTTGTCGCGTGTCGAGTGGAATAGGGTGGCGCCTTCACTGAATTTACGCGTGTAGGCGACCAGCGCGTCAGTCTCAGCCGCCGACCCCTCTGGTCGGTCGATTCCGGCGATATCTGCGCTGAGATTGATGTTTACCCGAAAGCCGAACTCGGGAAGATCCATGTGGCCACTGGAGAGATACGGGGCCAGGGTTTGGGCGAGCGTATTGGGATAGATCTCCCGCTCATAAAAGCGTGCAAAGTCCCGACGGAAGAGTTTCCACTCGATCGCCCTGCGGCAGGTGTGAGCGTCTCCATGGAGTGTGAGCAACACACGCTCCATCAGCACGTTGCACTCGCTGTACATTGACTGCACCAGACGTTTGTCACACAGCGCTGCGTGCGCGTTGTGGTAGCCAGTGACTCGAGCGGTGTGCGTCATCGGACTAAAACAGGACCGGATAGGTTGCCCAGACGTCGCGTTCCGAAGCTTCGATTTTGGTCGGTGGATTATCCGGGTTGGGTCGCATGCCGCGTTCGATCAGCTCTTTGATGATCAGCGTAATCGTGCCGAACTGATGATTGTCTGGATTGGGTGCTTCACCCTCCCGGAGCATGGTGCCCGCCACCAGATTCATCCCCAGACAGACGTGCATGCCGCCACCAAACGACATGCCTGCCCGGCTGACTCTGCCCACGACGCTGCGCAGTGGATTGAAATCTGCCGCGTCTTCGCCAAAGACTGTCGTATCACGATTGGCGGTCTGTAAATCGATGACCACCTTGTCGCCCTTGGGAACGATCTGCCCGTTCGCCAGTGTGATTTCAGCTTCAGCGCGTCGCCAAGCCTCCGGGCTGGAGGGGTGTAAGCGCATGCTCTCCAGAACAAAGCGCTGCAGTTGGTGAGTGTCGGCAACGACTTGGGCCGGTGTTTGGTCCGTTTTTTCACACCACTTCAGTAGCTCGTTAGTCGCGTGAACCAAGGTATGTACCGAGGTGTGTGAGGCGGCGAGATAGAAAAAGGCAACTTCCCTAACCATCAGTTCGTCGGGCATGGCGAGCTCTTCGTCGTGCATGAGCAGAATGGTCAGGATGTCGCGGGGGAGGTCTTCCTCGCTGATATTGCCCGCTCGATAGTCTTCAATCAGCCCGAGACGGCGGGAGCGAGAGGGCAGAAAGAAGCGTTCGCGAAACTCGTCTATCGCCTCTCGGATCTCTTGGAAGATGGGTTCTCTATCCCCCTTGAATTGACCAATAGTGGCTGCTTGTCCGAGTTGAATGAGCAGGCGATGTTGTGCGTCGGCTTCCTCTACCGTGCCCTCAACACGATCAATGCCGGCAAAGGAGAGCGAGAGGTGCACCATGATGCGGTAGCCCAATTCCTTGAGATCGAGCGATGAGGTGGTCAGGAACTGATCGAGCGTTTCTTGGAGCAATTCCGGAAACACCTGACTTTCATAGACACGAAAAAAATTCTTTCTGAACAGTTGGCTCTCTATAGAGCGCCGTTGCCGGTGTTCATCCCCGTGGAGTGTTACCAGCACTTTATCCATCAGGATTTTGCCCTCGTCATAGAGGGACTGCTTCAAATCGTTGATGCGCAGGGCGTGTTCTACTTCGTGGTAGCGGCTAACGCGGTGAATTTCCATGGTGGTCCCCCTGAGAATTGTGGTGCTCGCGTGACGCGCAGGCTCACTACGGATCAGTGTATGCAATCCACCTCAAAGTGTACACACTTGTTCGCGGCGCACGTGGGCCTTACCGAGCCGGTGTGCCCCCGCCGACTCTCGTCTCTTGGGTGAGCAGGCGCACTGTTCAACCCTTTATCAAACGCTTGTGCAGTGTCATATTGTCCGTACAGGCGCATCCCTCAAGGAGAATCCGTGAAACTAGAAGTGAACGGAAAGGAAGTGGAGATCACCAGCGAAGCCGACACACCTTTGCTATGGGTGTTACGGGACGAATTGGGTCTCGCCGGCACCAAGTATGGTTGCGGCGTGGCGCAGTGCGGTGCTTGCACGGTGCACGTGGAGGGCAGCGCTATCCGTTCCTGCGTGACTCCCGTCGCCGCAGTCGCTGACAAACGCATCCAAACGATAGAAGGGCAGGCTAGCGAGCAGGGGCTGTCTCCCGTTCAGCAGGCCTGGCTCGAGACCGATGTTGCGCAGTGTGGGTACTGCCAATCAGGACAGATTATGGCTGCTACCGCATTGCTCACGTCAAATCCCACCCCAAATGATGCGGAAATCGATGGTGCGATGGCCGGCAACATCTGCCGTTGCGGCACCTATCCCCGCATTCGAAAAGCCGTACACCTCGCGGCAGCGTTGATGGCGGAGGAGCAGAACACATGAGTGAGCACCTCACCGCGGCTCCAATGAGCCGCAGACGGTTTATGCAAAGGAGTGGAGCGTTACTGTTCGCTGCGCAGTGTCCCCTGGGGCTTTCGGCTAAAGCGCTGGCGGGCGGCAGCGGTGCGATGATGAATAGCTTTGTGCGCATCGATCCGTGCAATGTCATCACGATGCTGGCGAACAACTCGGAGTTTGGTAACGGCGCTTATACCGTGATGAGCATGATGTTGGCGGAAGAACTTGACGTTGATTATCGCAGTATCGCCCTCGAGGCGGCGCCGACTTCTCCGGAGTATTACTCTCCCTTGTTCAGGGAATACCTGACTGCGGGATCAGTCACCACCGGCAGCACCTTTATTCCTATGCGCACTGCAGGCGCCAAAGCTCGGACCATGTTGCTCGAGGCCGCATCGAGGGATTGGGATGTGCCGATGGCCGAGCTGACTACAGCCGATGCTACCGTGACACACGCTGACACGGGTCGTCGCGCCACGTACGGCGAATTGTTGGAGGTCATTCATCGCCTCGATATTCAGCCACCAGAGACAGTGGCTCTGAAGGATCCAAGCGAATTCAAGATTCTGGGTAAGCCTGCCCGCCGCTATGAGGGCGCCGGCAAAGTCGATGGCAGCGCCCAGTTTGGTATTGATATCAAACTGCCTGGCATGCTCTACGGTGCCATTGCGCGACCTCCGGTTTACGGTGGTTCGGTCGTCGACTTTGATGCCACCGAAGCCCTCGCTATGCCGGGTGTGGTGAAAGCGAAAGCGATCAGAGCGGGTGTAGTAGTGTTGGCCGATAGTTACTGGCGAGCGCAGAAAGCCAGGGCAAAACTGAAGATCAGTTGGGATCGTGGTGCTAATGCAAAGGTCTCGACCGAGCAGTTCTACGCTGACTACCGCGCGCTAGCTGACACGACCGGTATGTTGGCTGAAGACATTGGTGACGCGAGGGGTGTCTTGGATGCGGCGGATGAGGTCGTTGAGGCGACCTACGAAATGCCACTGTTGGCTCACGCCACGTTGGAGCCTATGAATTGCATCGCTCAAGTCGAAGGCGATACCTGCACAATCTGGAGTGGTACGCAGTACCAGTCCAACGATCAGGAGGTGATCTCTCGTTTTCTGGGGATCCCGCAACAAAATGTCACGATTCATAGGCCACTGATGGGGGGTAGCTTCGGCCGGCGTTCCAGCAAGACCGCGGACTACACGGTTGAAGCTGTTGAGGCTGCAATGGGCGAGTCCGTGCCTGTGCAAATCATCTGGTCGCGCGAGGAAGATATTCGCAGCGGGCATTACCGGCCACTCTTTGTCCATAAGTTGCGCGGCAGTGTCGACGATTCCGGTATGCCCGAAGCCTGGCATCAGGTTGCGGTCGGCCAGTCTCTGATGCAGGGCACAAAACACGACCCCACTTATATGGTGCGGGGTATCGATATCTATTCTTTGGACGGTTGCCTGCAGGAGCCTTTTGGCGTGTTTCCCTACGGCACGTCCTACCAGATTCCACATCATCGAGTGGAGAGCCATAACGCACCAAAGTCAGGGATCGTGCCCCAAGAGTGGCGCTCAGTGGGTCACACCCACACGGGCATTGCCTATGAGTGCTTCTTGGATGAGTTGGCGCATAAAGGCGGTATCGACCCCATGGAGCTCCGGTTGCGTCTCACTAAAGACCACGCGCGGATGAACCGTGTGTTGCGCGTGCTGAAGGAAAAATGCGATTGGGACAAGCCGCTCGCGCCGGGAAGGGGACGTGGGGTGGCATCCCGCATCTATAACATTTCACCTGTTGCTCAGGCCGTCGAAGTCACTGTCGCAGAGAATGGGGATTTCACCGTTGATAGAGTCGTCTGCGTCGTGGACTGCGGTTTCGCAGTGAATCCTCTCGGCATCGAAGGTCAGGTAGAAGGCGGTCTTGCTTACGGTTTGGGCGGCGTTGCCTTCGGAAACATCGATATTGTGAATGGCGAAGTGCAGCAGAGTAACTTTCATGATTATCCCGTGATGCGTCTTCCGCAGATGCCAAAGGTTGAGGTGCACATCCTGCCTAGCGATGAGCCGCCGACAGGGGTAGGCGAGCAGGCGACAACGCCCATCGCCCCGGCCGTGGTGAATGCGTTATTTGACGCGACGGGGCGCCGTGTCCGACGCTTCCCGCTATCAAGTCAAGGGTTCAACTTAGTCTGAGGTCGATATGGCGATTGAGCACATGGTCTGGCTAACGCCCAAAGCCGGGGTCAGCGAGGACAAGATGGAAGACATCCTGTCGTCTATCCGCGCCCTGACGCACTTGCCCGGTGTGCTGACGATTTCAGCGGGACGCAACGTCACCGACCGTGCGAACGGCGCCACCCATGGCGTGCTCGTTACGCTCAATGCGGCAGAGGATTTGCCGAGTTACCTGAATCATCCGGACCATCAGGCAGTTGGCGTGGTGTTACGCGAGCACTGTGAGGTGCTCGCTTTGGACTACGAGCGCGAGTAAGTTATCGCGCGCTCACGGTGCCGCTGCTTTTGGGCGCAAAGACGAGCAGCGCGTTGCCGGCTTCGTGGTTATACAGCCCGTATCCCGAGTTGATTACCATGTGGCCTGCACCCAATGCGGGGCCTGAGCCACTCATCCCACCACCCTTGGCGGTGACGCCGTTGGTGCCCTCAACTGGGTTTGTCGTGTCGTAGCGCCAGATAATATCGCCCGTGGGGCCATCATAGATGCGGATCACGCCATCGAGGTGCCCTGCAATGACTGCACCGTCGGTTGCCGTAATGGCCGCGGATACGCCCGGGTCGCAAAAGGGGCGGCCCTCGCCGCACACATTGTCTTGTACGTGACTCCACAGCACTTCACCGGTGACGGCATCGACCGCTGAGACACCTGGGCGCGCTGTCTCAGGGTCCAGCCACTCGCCATTGCGGGTATCGTTCATGTCATTGATGGGCACGTAAACGGTGGTGCCGTCAGCGGCCATGCCAAAATGTACGCCGCCCTGAATACTGCCGCGCCCCAGTTTGACCTCCCATAGTTTGCTTTGCCCGGTCTCCCAGTCCAGCGCAAACACGCGGCCATCCTTTTGCCCGGCAACGACCACAGTTTTGCCTTCGCCAACATCAACCAGGAGCGGACTTGAGGCTTGATCGTAATCCGGTCCGTCTTCTTCAGGACAGTTGGGGTTATCCGCCATCATGCAGGCAACGTTCCAGGCATCACCTGGAAAGGTTTGTCTCGACCAAAGGCGCTCGCCGGAATCGAGTGCAACGGCGATCACAGCGTCGCTGTTGGCGTCTGCCGGTGAGGAGTAGTTTTCCCCCGTACCGAAGATGAGGAGGTTCTTCTCAACATCGATCGTGGGGCTGGTCCAAACGGGCGCCCCAGAAGGCCCCATCATATCGGTGCCCACGCTGGTGGTACCCACCGATGACGGTGCATTGGGGATGGCATAGCTGTCCCAGAGCATGCTGCCGTCATTGCCATCGACCGCCATGACGTGGCCGCGGAAGGTACAACAGGCGTAATCAGGGTTGGCCGCGGTGACCACCTCGAGAGATGAAACCGGCACATATAGATTACCGTTCGCGAACGCGGGCGTGCCGGTCAATGTGGCGCTGTGGTGCTCGTCGGGACTGGTCTGCCAGATCAATTCGCCGCTGTTTGCGTCGACCGCATAGAGGTTGGCAATGATGTCACCAAAATACGCGGTCGGTGTGCCCTCTGGCCCGCGTTTCCCCAGCGTGATGCCGGTTCGGACCTCGGCGCGTGCGGCATAGGTCCAGCGCACGCAGCCTGTTTCCAGATCGAATGCATAGACGGTGCCATCCTGACTGCCGACAAACACAGCGCCCATCGCGATGGTCGGTTGCGATCGTGCGCGGGTCGATGCGGGGAAACCAAAGCTCCATTTCAATTCCAGGTCGCTGATCTGTGAGCGGTCAAATCCTGCGACCTCCGAAGATACATATCGTCGAGTATCGTGTCCCCAGCCTGAGAGTTGGCTCTCATCGAGCTCAGTGAACTCGGAGGCCGCATCTTCACACCACGCGACTTCGGGCCCCGCATTCGGATCGCCGAGGCGCATCTGAGTGATGTATTCAACGATGTGCTGTTTATCGCCATCGGAGAGGTGTGCGGCTTGCGATTGCATGATGCCCTCGGTAATGGAGCGGTACAGCACCTGCGGCGACATCAGTTCCAGCCAGGTGGTATGGGGCGCTTTATAGACCTGCGCTTCGTGGCACCCCGCACAATTTTCGATGTAGAGCTGCTTCCCCGGGAGCGCGTCACGATCACCTAGATCACCTACCCAGGCGTACTGTTCGTCCATCGAGCCCAGAGTCGCGGGCTCGGCCTCAGTAGACGACACATCTGCAGGCAACGCGGCGTCCTGTTTGGCCTCGCATCCCATCAATGTCACCAGAGTGATAATGCCCGCTCCGGCGACGAGGCGTTTCCCCATCTCAAATATCATCGCTGCCATCTCCTTTTTGTTGTGCTGAAAATAATAATGGCTTGGGAGTGAGATTGGTACGGACATTTCAGGATCGACGGTGAGGCGGAGTGCCTCTGGCTGGTGAGCAAAAAGCTGTTTAAGGTATGGGGTCATGTATCTCGTTTGCAGGAGCCTGGCATGGCCCGTGAAAATCTATGGCTGGTAAAGTGCGCGGACCGTGACGGCGATGACGTGGACGATCTCCGGAAAGAGCACATGGCAGGGCATTTGGCGCACATCGAACGCATCGTGGATCACATCGCCATGGCGGGCCCGCTAAAAGATCCCTCGGGGGAGCACATTGTTGGCAGCATGCTGGTATACCGCACCGACGATCTCGAGCAGGCCAAGGCCTGGCTGGAGGGGGACCCTTATGCGCGTTGCGGCATCTGGGAGACGGTTGAGTGGTCTCGCCTGGTGCTGGCGGCCGGGACTCTGGCCGGTGGGGTGACGTGGTAGTGCGTTGCGATCAGTACGACTAAGGGAGGAGCGCTCATGGCAACACCTGCGATGACTGTGGATCTGGACAATAGAACGGCCATGGTGACAGGGGCGAGCTCGGGGATCGGTGCTGCGGTGGCAGAAGCGCTCGGCGCCAACGGCGCATTCGTATGGGTCAACTATCCCGATGAGTCAACACTAGAGGCGGCCGAAGCGGTGGTCGCCGCCATCACTCAGGCGGGTGGCAAGGCTCAGGCGGTGCAAGCCGATGTGAGTCAGGAGGCTGACGTATTGGCGATGTTCTCTCAGATCGGATCAGGGCCGCTGGATATCTTGGTCAACAATGCAGGCATTGCTCACTCCAGCCCGATCGAGTCGCTGGAGGTTGACGACTTCGACCGATTGATGGGGGTGCACCTGCGTGGCACATTTCTTTGCACGCGCTCTGCGTTGAAAGTGATGTACGCACAAAATAGCGGGCGCATTATCAATACGGCGTCACAGCTCGCGTATATCGGCGCCCCGGGTTTCTCCCACTACACCGCGGCCAAGGGCGCAATTCTGTCCTTCACGCGCAGTCTCGCACTCGAGATCGGCGACCGCCCGATCACGGCCAACTGCGTAGCGCCGGGTGCGACGATGACACCCATTCTGGCGGATGTGCCCGACGACATCCTTGAGGGTATTCGTCAAAACATTCCTGCTGGCCGGATTGCGGAGGTGGAGGACATTGTGGGCGCCTATCTTTTCCTCGCAAGCGATGCCGCAGGTCACTTCAGGGGCCAGTGTTTGAGCCCAAACGGTGGTGACGCCTTTCTTTAAGGTGGCTCGGTACGGTGAGCGATACCTGTCGCATCAGGCGACACGTTGCTCGATACGACATTACTTTTGCTGAAATTGATCTCTAAACTGGATTGCAATTGCCGATAAAAAAGCTGAATATATATACAGTATTTTTACGGGTGGCGAATTCGGCGCCGGCACCCCTCTCAATCGGGTTGAGCGCCCAAAAAGACGATTTTCATAGGACGGTCTGACAGACACACCTCTGGCAGCCACATTAAAGGAGCAAGACATGGATCCGAACAAGCAAAAAGCACTGGATGCAGCCTTATCACAGATCGAGCGTCAGTTCGGCAAGGGCACAGTCATGCGCATGGGGGATCAGGAGCGTGTTGCGATTCCGTCGATCTCTACAGGCTCACTGGGATTGGATATCGCTCTGGGCATTGGAGGCTTGCCTAAGGGTCGTATCGTCGAAATCTATGGGCCTGAATCCTCGGGTAAAACTACCCTGACATTGCAGGTGATTGCAGAAGCCCAAAAGGCGGGCGGTACCGCAGCGTTTATTGATGCTGAGCACGCACTGGATCCTCAATACGCCGATAAGCTCGGTGTACAAGTCGATGATCTCATCGTGTCCCAGCCCGACACCGGTGAGCAGGCGTTAGAAGTTGCCGAGATGCTAGTCCGCTCTGGCGCCGTTGACGTGCTGGTTGTCGATTCAGTTGCTGCACTGACGCCGAAGGCCGAAATCGAGGGTGAGATGGGTGATTCCCACGTGGGCCTTCAGGCGCGTCTGCTGAGTCAGGCGATGCGAAAGCTGACGGGCGCGATTAAGCAGACCAATTGTCTGGTGATCTTTATTAACCAGATTCGTATGAAGATCGGCGTGATGTTTGGTAGCCCAGAGACCACGACCGGCGGTAACGCGTTGAAGTTTTACTCCTCCGTGCGACTGGATATCCGCCGTATCGGCGCGGTCAAAGAGGGCGACGAAGTCGTCGGTAACGAAACCCGCGTCAAGGTGGTGAAAAACAAGGTGTCCCCGCCGTTCCGTCAAGCAGAATTCCAGATCATGTACGGCTGTGGCATCTACCACATGGGTGAGGTGATCGATTGGGGCGTGAAGCTGAACCTCATCGATAAGTCGGGTGCCTGGTATGCCTATAAGGGCGACAAGATCGGCCAGGGCAAGGCCAACGCCTCACGATTCTTAGAAGAAAACGCAGCGGTCGCAAAAGAGATTGAAGATCAAATTCGTCACCAGATGATGGGTTTGCCGTTGGCGGCGGTTGAAACCGAAGTCACGGAAGCGCCCGCAGAAGACGCTGGGGAAGCGGATCTGGGTAACGTCGCAGAGTCCTCTTAACGCCCATCAAAAGCCTCTATGGAGGACTACGCCAAGAAAGATCCAGTGACTCCCGGCGAGCTTCGGCTTGCTGGGATGGATCTGCTTGCTAGACGCGAGCATGGATCAGCGGAGTTAACGTCCAAGCTTACGAAGCGCTTCAGAAAGCGTGATTGCGACCATGCAACCGTAGCAAGCGTGGTGCAACAACTCATCGACGAGGGGTTGCTGAGCGATGAGCGCTTCGCTGCCTCCAGAGCACGACAGCTCGCGAGCCGCGGTTACGGGCCGAGCCGAATCCGCAACGACTTGCGGCAACAGAAGGTTGAGCAGTACCTCAGTGACTCTCTATTAGAGGCGTTTGACGATGGCCTTGATTGGGATGTTGAAGCAGCCTCGGTTTATGAAAAAAAGTACCGGGGTAGGCCCATTGAGGGTGACTGGGATGAACGTCAGCGCGAGCGCGCAAAACGCCTGCGATTCCTCCAATACCGGGGCTTCGGGGCTGATATCAGTAGACGTCTTGTGGAGACTGACGATGTGGGCGCTCCGCCTGGAGACGACCCGCTAGAGGGCTAGGTTGCTCGCGCCGCGTCACCCATAACCTTTGTTATATCAGCCTTCGACAGTGAGGCGAGCTGCCCACAGAGACCGCACCTCACCCGCTTTGTCCTTGATGATGGTGGCATTGGCAGGGCCCATCCGTAGCACCTGTTTCTGTATCGGCGCTAAGCCCTCTATCGCAGGGTCCTCGTATAGCCATACCGCTTCCTTGAGGAACAAACGCGCCCCTGACACGTTGACTTCGGGCGTGTAGATGATCAGGTCCAGCGTGTTGAGAACCGTCTGGTTAAAAGATGACTCACTTTCCCCATAAAAGCTCCAGGCCTCTCTAAAAAGGGGTAGCAGCCAGTCGAGGGCTGAGAGGAGGGCGTCGACGTCCAGGCTCTCTATCCACTTGGCGAGTGCATCGTAGCGCGCGTAGCCCGCAGGATCTGCGGTGACTTGTAGCCCGTCATCAGCAATGGGAAACGCCACCTTAGGTCTGGCGATAGGGAGTAGTTTATAAGGCACTTCCCCCTCAGCCATGAGGTAAACGACGCTGGTGCTGCGCTCGATAATATTGCCGGGTAGGAGATACTGCTGACCCGCGGTACCCAGGGGGATGTCGGCGATTGCATCACGGACCGCATCATCGCTCTCGTCAAGCTTCGGCAACGGATCAGGCTCGGGTAGCGGCTCTGCCGGGGGTTCTGGTTGAGGCTCGGGTGCAGCCTCAGCGGCGGGTTCCACCGCGACAGGTGTCACAACCTCGACCTCGACCTCGACCTCGGCAGCCGGCTGGGTTGCTGGTGTCGGATCTTTGTCGAATGGCCAAATGCCCGTCAGCAGCAATACACCTGCCGTGATCACAACGATCAATACAACAATAAGCCCAATCTGTCCGGCTGTAATTGCGCCTGCTTGAGGCGAGCGGTGCGGTATATGTTGAAGCATTTACTTGACCCTTGATCTTCGGCTGCTTAGGCGAGTAACAGCCTAAAGAGCATACCGAAAATTCACGCGAATGCTTGCCGAGGCGCTCGAGTCGCGGCGGTCATTTTTCGCAAATTGCCGGCCAGTCCAGCGTGAAGCAGGTCTTTATCGACAAAATGACGCTTCAAAGAGGATTGTGTGGTCCGTGTTGCCCCCTCAGTCAATGGCTGTAAGCCGCAACTGTGTTCATGTCCTCTAGCGCCTGCTCGAGTTGATCAACTAACTCATCAAATACTTCGATCGTTGCCTCGATCGGCGCGGCTGAGGTCATGTCAATGCCTGCCTTTTTGAGAAGCTCGATGGGATAGTCATTCGAACCTGATTTCAGCATCGTAAGGTATCGCTCTCGGGCTGGCTCACCCTCTTCAAGAATCATTTTGGCAAGCGCAGTAGCCGCTACGAATGAGGTGGAGTATTGGTAAACGTAGAAATTATCGCTCCGCAAAAAATGAGGGATACGACTCCACTCGATTTGATTGAGCTCGTCGGCATGCACTGCATCACCGTAATAATCCGCGAACACGTCGGCGTAAATCCCGTTTAGCACATCAGCAGTTAAGGCCTCTCCTGCCTCGACTTTCGCATGGGCGCGTGCCTCAAAGTCGGCAAACGAAGCCTGACGGTAAAAGCCGCCGCGGAACTCATCCAGATAAGAGCTCAGTAAGTAGGCGCGCTCGCCGGCGCTTGATGCTTCGCTCAGCATTTTTTGCATCAGTATGGCCTCGTTGGTCATGGAGGCGAT
>MDTD01141042.1_pt1 | contig 48536 bp, 41 predicted proteins | sample 811221 | NCBI WGS metagenome assembly MDTD01 (sample SAMN05326646, study PRJNA326480) | marine metagenome | isolation source: seawater | place: Pacific Ocean: South West | collected 2011 | reverse complement strand
TGTAGAATAAACTTTTGAATACTTATTTTTAATATACTTTTTTGCTTCAGCTATGTTCATACCAATTAAACTCAAAGCACCAACGTCCTTGAAAAATACCTGCCCATCTCTATTAATTATTTCAGAAGTATTCTGTTCTATAGATCCATATAGAGCAATAATTATTTCATCACCAGGACCTAGTATATAATCATCGGGCGTTGGCAAATTTTGCCAAAAAGGTATAGTATCTCGAACCTCAAAAATATCGTATCCCACATATGGCATAATATCAGAGGAGTCTTGAAGCGAATTAAGCCTGTCTAATAATTTTTGGGTGTTAGCAATTAGTGACTCTACTTCTTTACGCGTATAAATGACTTTATCTGGTAACGCAGTACTTCTTGCGGTTTCCTCAGCGTCTTTAACCTCTTTTGGTTTTTGAAGTTCTTGATTTTTTAACGCATCTTGATATTGTTTTCTGATATTTTCAATGTCTTGTAAAGTTTGACTATAGCACATTGACGTAAAAAACAGACTCAAAAAAACAGCGCATATCGATTTCGTTGAAAAAATAGTATAAATTATATTATTCATTACAAAATATACAATTTATAGAGGAAATGTCAAATAATTTATACAAAATGTAAATTATAATATCGTGTTAATTTTACATTAATTTTACACTTATTTTACATAAAGTAAAATTACAGAGGAGATTTGATAATTATTCTACTAAAAATAGATTTTTTTGAATTTTAAATATCAACGTATTGGTTCGTCTTATGCTGCTAGGAATTGGATCGTTTAACCATACATTATCATTTGAGTTAACAAATCCTATATTTTCAAAGTATTCATTCTCAATATAAAGGTCAAAAAGCCAGTCTCTTGTTTGATATACCAATGAAAGCCTTAATTCAATTTTAACTTCGGGGGGGAAATGGTATACTACGCCATGTCTTTCATAGTTAAATGCTGGTATTATACTCCAATTATTACCTTGAAATCCAAGATATAGATAAAAATCGTCAGAATCCATTCCTGAGTGAGCTGACCACCTTCGCCCAAGATAGGAATTGCTCTTATACATTGCTTCATCAAACCATGATGCTGTTGTCCCTCTGTGGTCAGAGAATGTTCGTTGAATTAGGTCTACATATTCTACGCCGAAAACTATGTTTTTATTACCAAATAACCCTTTTTTACGTAATCCATACAAATATGCAGCAGATACGTCCCAATGAGCTCTTAATTCATATAGATTATGTAAGTGATCATTAAACCCTATTTCAAAATAAACCTTTAGTTTTGATTGTTTAAAATAGCCCTGGGCGAAAAATGTCATCACTTGGTCCCATTTATCTGTGCCCTTGCCCTCAGTATACCAAAGATCTCTTTTTGATGACAATAATAGGCCTTCTGCGGGTAGTAGAGCTGCATCATTAAGCGTCCATTGCCTATCACCACTTAGCTGAATACCTCCTGAGACGTAGGTTCGAGTAAATCCTACAGTTATATCGCTTTCTTTAGATATATGAGTTAATGTGTTCGCTATTCCCGTAAAATAATATGGAAGTATATGCTTACCAACTTCACCTACCATGTAATTAAAATTAAATCTCAAGTTTTTGTGAAAAACTTTCGCATTTGATACTCCGAAAAAGTAATGAGGAAAACCTGCAGTATTGTTAGACATTGTTAGTGATGAATGTATTCCAGGGCCCCACCATCGATTAGCATTAGAAGCCCCAACTGAAATATTTTTATATTGTAAATAAAGCTGAAACTCTCGAATTCCTTGTCTTTTTTGCTCTGAAACTGAATTTAGAGGTCTATCATTTAACCATTTAAATCCACCAGGCCTTTCAGAAGGCCTCACAACTTGATTTTGGGAGGTATAATAGTTTGGATAAATATTATTTTCTTCAAGAGGTTCTTTTGAAGTATTTAGTATGAATGGTTCTGCCGTAAATAATAAGTATTTTCTTTTAATTGCAATTTTATAGGATTGATATGAACCTAAACCTTTTGTAAAATATTTGTTACCCATGTTTTCTTGGTTAGGAAAATTATTATTAAAATAAAATTCTGTTCTGGCTCCTAGATAAAAATTTTTGTTATTATCTAAAAGAAAGGGACGAATTATATTTTGATTGCCAAAATTATTTTCATGTATAAATTCTTTAGAATGAAGCATTTCAGGCGTAGCATCAATCCATACTTGTCCGTAAATGATAGAGAAAATTCCTAAAAACATAATTTTTAATAAAAATTTCATGAAGAAAAAATACATATCAATATGCCGATTATACTATAGCTATATAATGTGCATTTTTCTTTTAATTCTACTGCTAGATACCGCAAAAGCATCAGGAGCTTATGATAAAGGCACCTCTACAGGTAAAGGAAGATTTGAGTTTAGTATTACCTACAATCCTTTGGGAATAGTTCCGTATGGACAGAATTATGGCGTTTTAAGCTATGGATTAAGTAACAGGTTTGATATAGTTAGTTATTATTCTTCCCATCAAAACGGGACTAAAAGCCAGTATATTGGAGGCTTATATCAATTTCTTAACCACAAAAAGGTTGATTTGGCTGCAGCTATTGGACTTAGACATACTAAAAATCAAAATTGGGATATTTTCTTTCCACAACTTCTTTATACATATAAGTTGCCAAATGATTTTTCTATTGGTGGTAGTATAGTTAGGGTAATTGAATTAGAAAATGAAAAAATTAAGGGTGATGCTATTGATATTACGTTCTACGCACCATTAAAATGGGCAAAAAAACTAAACAGTAATATTAAAAAAGCTTATATCGGTTTTGGCGTTTTTAAAAATACTGAAACAAATTTGTCAAAAGATAGACTTTACATTCATTATAGTCTCGATTTTATTATTTGATAATTCTAACTACTTCTCTTTCTTTTAATTAAAATATTATAAAAAGCCTTGAAAAAATAAACAAGATCAGTCTTTAGAGGATTTTTCGAATGCATTTTAAGATATTTTCTTTCAGAATCACAAATTTCTTCAAATGTGACTGGTAAATCCACATAGTACGGCGGGACAAGACCAGGTTTGGTTTTTATTCTCAGCTCTCTAAGGTCTTTTGGATATCTATTGAAATAATCTTGACTTAGTGGTCTTACGCCAACAATTTTTAAGTCTCTTTTTAGCCAATTTATAATCATTGGAAACTCATCAATCCAATATTTTCTCAAGAATTTTCCATAAAAAGTTATTCTGGTGTCATCTTTTATCTTTCCACCATCATCTAGCTTATTATCCTCAATCATCTTGGACTGAATGTATTCAGAATATGGTGACATAGTTCTAAATTTATATACAGATATAATTTTTCCATCTTTCCCAATTCTTCTCATACTAAAAATAGGTCCATAGGATGGATTCATATCGAAATGCGGTTCTCTATTTTTTTTAGTTAAAAAATATGATAAACCATCATGAACTATAATATCAATTATTTCAAATCCACAAGAAACTAGTCTTCCCATAATCTCATATTTTGACATAACCCTATTATGACCTCTTGTCATTGCAAAGTATATTTGTTTGCTTAATGGTAATTTTGGTATTACGCGCTTATATAAAAAATCAATTAATAAAACAAATGGGCGCAAAAAGAATGGAGATTTTTTCCACTTACGCTCAGAGCGTTGTTTATTGGTTTCTGCACAATTACAATAAATTCCATCAACATCAAGAATCAAATTAACCTTTTCGTGGAATTTGTTTACATGTCTAAAATTATTTGTCTTTTCAATATTAACAAAAAGTTTTAAACCATTTTTTCCTTCAAGGTTAAAAATATTTTTTGTTTTAATTATCATATGATTTTTTGAAGAAGTTTCATCATAATAATTTTTTATGATTTTGGCTACTGGCTTAGGGAATTTTTCTGGGAATTTCATCTACTAAGTTTTTTTACTGTTTTGAAGAAAATTACTATTATTTTTTTTATGAAGTTTTTCGAATTGACTTACTAGGTATGCTAAAGCAATTAATACTATACAGAAATTTATTGAGGATCTATATCTTTCAAGGGCTAATGTTACATAAACATGCATTGCACAATGAGCTAATGGAATAGAAGCTATAAAAATACCAAAATTGTTTTTGTTCCTTATCACCATAACTATACCAAGGATATAGAATGGCAAAAAAATACCGTAAAACAATAATGAAGAAATATTGTGCCTAATTGACCATTTTTGATATCTAAAACCATCAAAAAGATAGCTAGAAGAAAAATATACCGGCTGCCAATAATGAATGAAAGCCATTAAATATTTTTCATAATGACCATACCTATAAGGTGGTTTACCATCTTTATCCTTAATTGCTTCATTAAATCTAAATTTATAGAACTTCTCCTCGTAAAAAGCTGGGTCAAGCGTTTTAGCTTCGTGCAACATCTGTTTATGAATTACTTGATCCTTAAGGCTCAGAGTATAATAATCTAAGTTGCTTTTCCAGAATTTTTTAGTAATCTGTATAGTTTGAGGAGAAATCAAAACTATCTCACCATATACTTTATAATTTCTAATTATCATAGGAGACGCGAACAGCGCGCAAAGCACAAACCATATCAAAATAGACTTCATTCTATTGATTAATGAAGTATTTTTTACAATAATGAATAACATTAAAAATAATGGAGTAAAAAAGAGAAATCTAACATCTGTATGAATTAAAATAGAAAATGTTACTGAAGACATAACTACATATAAAATTCTTTCTCTATTTTTAACACTTAATACCATTAATAGAATAGTTAATGGAAGAAATAAGTAAACAGTTGGCTCTTTTAATAATTGAATGTTAAACCTAAAATAATCAGTGTAAAACATAGCCCAAATAGATATTAAAAAGCCTACTGAAGAATTGAAAATATGTTTCCCTAGAGCATACAATACATAGACTAAAATTGATGTAATTATGCAATTATAAATAAAGAACGGCCAGAGGGGAGAATCAAATAATAATATGAATATTGTGATTAAAGATGGGATAAATGGGGCAACCTCTAGCCCATGATTTTCAACTTCCCAATGAGGATTAAAATTTCCTTTTGCAAATTGCTGAGCAAACCATAAATATTCCTTACTATCAGCCCAAGAATTAATATTATCTTCGGAAAAGGTTATCATAGCAACTAAAAGCCTAAAAATAAAAGTGATTCCTATTAATGTAAATGCTAACCACGACTCATTTGAAAGGATTATCTTGAGGGATTTATAGATTTTCTGTTTTATTTGATTTATTTTCATAGATAACAAATTTCGATATTGTACATACAATACCAATAATTAATGTAAAATTAAAAATAAAAAAATGCGATAAAAGCGCAGATTCCACACTCTCTTGGAAGCCTACTCCAGAGATTCTCAAAACTCCAACCCATCCTAATTCAAATGTTCCAAAATTTCCTATGCTATTAATTGGCAGTAGATCAGTAAAGTTTGACATTGAAATTGCAACAAGCATCTTACTTATCCCAAAAGTAAAACCTAGCGAATGCGCTGTAAATAAAAAAGATGAAAACAATAACAATTTTTCAAAAAAAGTTACAGTGAGCAGTTTTGTTATTATTACCCTACTTATCTTAAATATTGAGGATCGATTTTGTATTTTTTGAGAAATTTTATCATTAAATAATGATAATGCTTTAACGGTTATACCAAAAAAAAAAGTATAAAATGAATGCTTCCTCGAATACATAAATAGAAAGGTGAGAATGAAAGTTATTAATACAATTATAACTATTAATGGATTAATGAAATCAGAAATTCCTAAAAAAAATAAAGATAGAATAATTAATAAAATTAAATCAATAATCCGAATGAATATAATTTTCATGATTGATTCAGCGTAATTTATCTTAAAAATAGATTTTATAAGTACGGGGGAGGCAATTTCACCTAGCCTAAATGGTGCTAATCTATTTATAAGCTGAAAAATTCCTGTGAATTGAAGCCACTCAAAAAACTTTCCATTGCTAAAAACTATAGACAATCTGATTGCTCTCAGAAGATAACAAAAAAAATAAAGCATAAATGCTATAGACAAGTATTTATAATTTATATTACTTAATGTTATTTTTACATTTTCATAACTAATATGGCTTAGCAATAAATATAGCGTAAAAACTGATACTGAACCCAGGGCAACTCTTTTTATAAAATATTTTTTATTTAAGATAATTTTTAGCCGGTATACTTACTAATACGAATTATAACAATGTCTAATTAAAGTTTTTAGAAAAAAAGAATCTATTTGTCAAATTTTATTTATTTTTTCAACCTAAATAAAATTCTTTCCTGATTTACTCTAATTCTATCTAGCATATCAGCTACTATTCCTAGTGTAAAAAAAATAATTGATAAACCGTAAAAAAACGCAGCTAGAAATCCAGCAAACAAAAATCCAGAAAAAACTCCATTGATCAAATAATGTCCAAAAAATAATACTGAAAAAATCATACCAATTAAAAAGAAAAAAAATGCTACCGACCAAAAAAATCTTAGAGGGAAGTAATCTCTATACGTTCGAAAAATAATCATTAATGAGCTTAAGGTGTATGAAAAAATATTTTTTACAACTCTAGATTTTCTATTTTTAAAATATTTTACCTCAATAGGAACTTCTAATATTGAAAGCCTTTGAACTGCAAAATGAATAAAAGTTTCCTGAGTATAAGTAAAGGTTGCATGCAGGTTGAAATTAAGTAATGACTGCTTGTTGTACGCTCTAAAACCACTTGAAACATCAAAAAACTTTTTTCTAACTAACTTACTAATAAATGAAGACATTATTTTATTTCCAATGAGCTTTGAACGAGAAATATTGCTAATTTTTCTATTCCCAATGAACCTTGATCCAATTGCAATGTCTACTTTTCCATTAATAATAGGATCTATAAGAAGCTGAATCTCTTTTGAGTTAAACTGCCCATCTCCATCAATGTTTACTAAAATATCGTATTTATTTTCAACTGCAAAGTTAACAGCAGATTGAAAGGCCATACCAACACCATAATTTTGATGATGACTGATAACCAATACACCCATTTTTTTTGCAATTTCCACAGACTTATCTGTTGAACCGTCATCAATTAAAATAACATCAAATTTACTAATTCCATTCAACTTTTCAGGAATAGATGATATTACATCTTTTATGGTTTTATCTTCATTAAAACAAGGTATTGCAATAAGTAAATGCATATATCTATTTCAATATTGGCTTACAAGAAACGATGGTCCAAGGTAATGGTGTTCGAATAGTATCAATTTTTGAATGATTTGAAACAAAATTAATAAATTTTTTCTTTGACCAACGTTGAATATGCCCTGGTGTATTGCCTAAAGAAAAAAGATATTTACCCCTTATCATATTTAAAATACTCCAAATTGGCTCTCTGGGAACGCTTAAAATTAAATTTTTTTTAGTAATTGAGAGTAAGCTTTTTAATGCTTTTTCTGGATCTTCAAGATGCTCAAGTACCTCACAGCAAAGAACAGTTTCAGATGAATCAAATTTAGGATCAAGCTCATAAATACTTCTATTAATAAACTCAATGTTCATTCCCTGTTTGCGGGACTCTTTATAAGCAATGTGAAGTGCTTTCTCTGATACATCTGAGCCGAAAACATTTATTTTATTTTGATAAAGCAAACCTGATATCTGACCTTCTCCGCAGCCCACCTCATGTACCTGTTTAGTGTTATTTTTTTCAACTAGCTCTAAAATATTACTCAAAAAATTCTTAACTAAGATGTTTGATATGGGATTCTTAGTTTGATATTTACTTTTATGCTCAGTTGTTTTAAATAAAGCTGACGTATCAATTTTTTTATTAAAAATCATTCCTTTTACTAATATTGTCTTTCTATTTTATTAATTATTTTAATTGTATCAATAAAGTCTAATCCGACTATCTCTAGATACCATTTTAAAGAATTATATCTAGGCTGATTTTCTTTATATACTAAATTTAATGCATCTTCTCTATCTATCATACCTTCTCTAATTTGATTACTCCTAAAGGTATCATTTTCGCTAAATCCGGCAACAAGGGTATAAACATAATTGTAAAAACTTGCAGTTCCATCTCCAATTCTCCACGTCGAGTCAGTATCTACCGCTTTTTCCCACTCATAATTATTAATTATTGTATTATTAATGCTATCTTCATTCCAATTGATATAATCAAAAATATGAAAATAGTCTTTCTTGGGTGTAAAATATCTTGAACCAATCGATCCTAAAGAATCAAGTGATGACTGATTAAAGTAGCCAGGGCTGGCTAAAACATTTCTACCTACATAACTAAACAATTTTAATTGGTTCAAAATTGATAAAGAATAAATTCTTTTTTTGTTGAAATTTGGCTTTATTCCAGCGAAGCCAATTTTGAAGTCTGTATTTTCAAGTTTATTTACACCCCATATTTCTAATTGTATACCTAGCTGCTTTTTAATTCTGTGAGCGTGATAAAAGAAATACTTATCTCCTGCCATAAATAATGGTATCATCCCAAGTGATGGCTTTTTTAACCATGCGGTTATATTTTTATTAATATTTTTTCGTTTCCAATGAATATTAGCCGCAACAATGATATTTTCAACTTTTAGTCTTCCGCATGTTCGAGCAATATTTCTTCTAGCTAGATCAGTAACCATGCCCCAGTCATATGTAAAAGTGATAGGGTTTAAACCAAGCTCCTCTTTAATAATATGTAGAGTATAAGTACTGTCTCTACCTCCACTAAAAGGAACTAAAACTTCAGGAGACCCATTTGATCTCTTGTAAGGCTCAACTAGTTTTTGCAGCTCGTATGTTGATTTCTTTTTTTGAGAAGGTTTGTATTTACTACAATAATTGCAAACGCCTAATGAATCAAAATAAATATATGGAAAAGTTGAAGGAAGTATACACTTTGAACATCTTTTTAAGCTTTTTATGTCATCTAAACGGTAAATTAATTGCTTCGACTCTTCTTTTGCTTTTGGTGAAAGATGCAAATAGTTCAAATCCATAACAACAGAATGTTGCTTTTTTTCAGGGTTTATGATGTTAACATTTAATTTTAACTTATTTTTTTTAGAGGAATAATTAGATATTTTTTTAGAAATATCATTAAAACTAAAATTTGAAAATAAAATTTTATCCAAATCTATTATTGTTCCAGACTCTGGAAGAATTTGTTCAATTTTAAAGTTGCCTATACTTCTATTTAATTTTATTTTTTTGGAAACTTCATCTAAAATATTTTCTTCTGATGCAAAAATTAATAATTGATTTTCTTTAGAAATTTTATACAACGAGCCGTTATTTGTAGAAATCGCAAATTTATTCAAATCTTTAAAAAAGATTGCCATGGCAACAGTACCAAAAACTTCATTTATAGAATTGGTTAATATATTTTCAAGTGAATCTTTATTTTTAGCAACTTCATGACCAATAATTGATAATAAAACCTCAGTATCTATGTCATATTCTTTTTTAATATTTTTATTTTTTTTCCATAAATCATCATGGTTTACAATAATTCCATTGTGAATTCCCACGAGACTATTTTTTATAACAGGCTGATTATTGCTTGAGCGAAGTTGAGACCCATTGGTAACAAGCCGTGAATGTCCAAAGACTAGCCGGGTACTGTTGTTTTGAAAACCATCATTTATAGATTCTTTAATTTCTTGATTCCTAATTAACTCAGATGCTGGAATTGGACCCTTAAAAACGTTTAATTCATTTTTTTTATTATTCAGAATTGAAATGCCAGAGGAGTCTTTTCCTCTAGATTCACTTTTTTTGCTTAGTTCATAAATTGCATATGCAAGCTTAGAATCGCTTAATTGTGAATTATCATTTGCAATGACACCAAAAATTCCACACATAACTAACTACTTCTTGAACCTTTGAATATCATGAAAATGGTTTTAAAAAAAATCTTGAGGTCTGTTTTAATTGGATTTTTTAGATAGTTGTCAAGGTATTGCTCTTCAATATTTACAATTTCATTAAATCCTGCTGTCTTTTCATCAAATATTGGCCCAATCAATCCAGGTTTAACTTTAAAATATTTTTCTTTATACCTTTGTGGATACTTTTCAAAAAAAGCATAACTCATCGCACGTATCCCAACAAGTTTAATTTTAAATGTCATTAAATCAAAGATTTGAGGTAATTCATCAATCCAATATTTTCTCATAAATTTTCCTAAAGGAGTGATTCTAGGATCACTCTTTACTTTACCGATTGATGACAAACCTGAGCTTTCAAGCATACCTTGGTGGAGAAACTCGCTATATCTATACATTGATCTAAATTTATGTATTTTAAGATTTTTTCCATCTCTACCTACCCTATCGAGCTTAATCAAAAAACTTAGAGCTGGTTGTTCAATTTTTGATTTTTCATATTTTTTTTGAACTATTATATATTTTTCATTTTTTAGATAATTGTCGAAGAAAGTTTCAAATCCATAATACATCATCATTCCAGCTAATTCAATCTTATGCAAAGAGATTTGGTTGGTGTTAATTATTAAATATCCACCATTTCTAAGTTTTTCATATACTGTATTGAGCAAAATATTAAGATCTTTATTTTTTACCTCATTAAAAATAATTGATGTAAAATAATCATCATCCGTGTTTAAAAGTTCATCCCCAATACATTTAGCAACAAAAGTTTTATCATCTTTTTTCTTTAATTCACTAATTATAAAATTGAAATCAAATTCACCTTTTTTTAGAAAAAAGGGAGTTTGATTGTCATCTGGAATAATTAATTTTTTTTGAAGGTATTTTTCCATGAATTAGTTATTATTTCGAAAAGAATTAAAATTCTCCTGAACTGAATCCTCAGTGATGTAACCCTTTAAGCTATTCGGATAATTCTCAAACAACCAAATAAGAAATGATGACACATCAATTTTATCATTGATTAAATATTCTCTTCTTTTTTGATATATTTTTTTAATATTTGATTTTGACGATAATTCAGATACTTTATCCAAAAAACCTTTTTCATCAGAAGTTCTAAAGCAGTGGACTAATTTATATTTTTCTTGAAGTTCAATCATCTGTTCAATCTCATAAAAATATTCATCAAATTCAATTGATGGGGTTCCTAGTACAGCGGCTTCGGTACTCATTGTTGTGCTGTCACTTATAAAAAGCTCAGAAAAATACATATAATGATTAATATCATTTTTATTAATCTTCAATTCATATTTGTTTAATTGTTTTGGCAGTTCTCGTTCTGATGAAATAAAAACTTTTCCAATTGGTTTTAATATTTCAATTATTTTGAAAAGTGTTTCATCTGAGATGCCCTTTTTATTTATATCATGTGTAGCCTGAAATCCCGTACATCTTATAATGAAAAACTTTTGATTTGAGCGCAATGTTTCATCTATATATTTTTTATTTGGAGTAAAATAATTAGGATGTAGGTGAGCTAGAGCTTTATAGCCATTATACGAAATTTTTTTTCTTTTATATCTTCCGAGGTCTGTTATGCGTGGAGCTACAATATAGTTAGTAGTTTGAAAAAATATTGCCTGCTCTGGCACCGCAGAAAAGACGTCATCAGTTGCATAAATTGACGGGGTATTCTTAATTCTGCCTAAAATTGAGGTTAAGTCACCAATAAATAAATCATATTTTTTTCTATATGTAAATTTTAATAACCTATATACCGTCCTAAAAATACTAATTACTGCAGCCAAATAGACATGCAAAAACTTAATTTTTCTACCCTCAGGATATATATTTGTGTAATCCCAGCCTTCTGAAAGAACCAATTCTTCGAGAATATCTTTTTTAGTTATCAAAACATCAACTTGATGCCCTCTTTTTTTAAGTTCATTTATTTGAACTTTATGAAAATGAAATTTTGCAGGATGAACAAGAAAAAATAAAAATTTCAATATATACCTCGATGACAGTGATTAGTCAATAAACTGCCTATACCATAATTCTAAATTTATCATTTTCCATATTTCATTAGATACATCTATTTTATTATTTAAATGCCTGCTATAGAGCGATTTTGCTGATTTTGAATTGAAAATACCTCTGCTTTTGAATGATTCAGAATCGATAATATTTGAAATAAATTTTTTAAACGACGGTTCTCTAAACCATTCACCCTCTGGAGATTCAAAGCCAACTTTATCCTGCCTCATTCTTATTTTAGTTGGTACAATTTCAGACATCGACTCTCTAAGAATTTTTTTAGTAACCCCTTTTTTAATCATGCTAGTTGATGGTAAAGACAAAGTTTTATGAACTAACCTATAATCTAAAAATGGTACTCTTGATTCAAGAGAAAAAGCCATTGAATTTTTGTCTTCCCACTTAAGAAGATGCTCAAGTTTATATTCGTAATGGTTTAATAAAGAGTCATGAAGCGAGTTAATATCATATAAGCTTTTTGGAATCAAGCTAGAATGACTATACTGTGAAGCAAATTTAGTTTTAATATATCCTCTTCTTTTCAATTGACTTTTTATTTGGATTTTTTTTGGTAAAAATAAAAATGTCATTGCTTTTAAAGCATATGTTGAATTGTGATTTTTAAAATATCCAAGCGCTTCACTAGCTAGTTTTCCAATTGAAATACCCTTCAAAAGCTCTTTAAAATAATATCCAAAGAAGTAGTGATATCCTGCTAGTGTTTCATCTGCGCCTTGCCCATCCAGTGTTACCACAGAATGATTTTTTGCCAACTCCATAACTTTGTATTGCGCATATATTGAGGTTGATGGAAAGGGTTCAGTGTGTAATTTTATGAATCTTAAAATGTCATTAAGAAAATCCGAAGAATTTGGAGATGTGAAATGCATATTTTTTATTTTGTTCTCATACTCTGAAATAAATTCTGACTCATCCCCTCTTTTCCCTGAACCATAGATAGCCGAAAAGGAATTAAGGTTCTTCTGATTCTCATTTTCAAGCAAGATAGAGACAATACTTGAAGAATCCAAACCTCCACTAAAACATACTCCTATAGGAACATCGCTTCTTAATCTTAAGTTAATTGAGGACCGAAACATTTCTAGATATTCTTCAGGGCTACCAAACGGCTCACTTTTTAAAACCTCCTTCTTTAAGTCATACCATTTACCTTTAAGTATAATCGCATGATCTGAATCAATTTTTGTCGAGGCCCAGGGTATATTTTTAAAGTAATCCTTGGCAGGGTTTAAATCAATTGAGAGATAATTTCCATGTTCAAGTTTATAAATATTTTTAAAAAATGTTTCATTACTATGATCAGTCCTATTGAAAGCGAGATAGTCAAAAATTATTTGCTCGTTGGGGGAAGCTTTATGGTTTGATATTGATAGAATGGGTTGTATTTCAGAACAGAAAATAAATCTATTTCTATCTAAATGATAATATAATGGTTTAATTCCATATCTATCCCTAGACAAAAAAAGCTTACTCTTTGCACGATCGTAAATACAAAAAGCCCACATTCCATTAAATTTTTCTAAACAGGCAGGTCCCCATTCTATAAAACTGTATAAAATAACCTCTGTATCCGTATCCGAACTAAAATTATACCCTTTTGACAATAACTCATTTCTCAACTCTATATAATTAAATACCTCTCCATTATGAATAATCATAAAGCGCCCAGATTGATCAAACATAGGTTGATGGCCTGCATCTGATAAATCGATAATGCTTAATCTAACAAACCCAAAGCCAATATTTTCATCAAGGAAAATTCCATCATCATCTGGCCCACGGTGCTTCATTTTATCCATCATCTTTTTTATTGAAGACTGTTTAACAGGTTTTTTATTAAAATTAATAATTCCAGATATTCCGCACATAGATCAGTTATTTCTTTTGAATTTTGTAATAATTTTTTGTTTTTGAATTTTAATTATATATTTTGAAACATATTCTGGAAATGGTTTTTTTCTGTCAAGGAATCTTGCTTTAAAGTAACCTAATAGTTCAAAAAAACTTCCTAAAATAAGTGGCCGACTAAATAAGTAATAAATAATTTTTAAAATAAAATAAGGAAAATAGTATGGAACTCTTCCATTGTAAAGCCCAGTCCAAAATCTTAGCATAATTAATCCACTTTTTTTACCTTCTTTTTTATTGTGCTTGAAATAGATATCGTATTTTTTTGTCTCCCAACCCAAAGACATAGCAGCGTAGTTATCAATAGTATCCCAACCTCTAGATAAATAAGCTTTCCCAATTTCGTCAAAACAATTCTGCCGATAAAATTTTGCTGCACCCCGAGTTAGGCTGCTATCATAATTTTTTTCTTTTATTCCTTTGTAATCAACACAACCAGAGGCTATGCCCAGTTTTGGATTATTGCTAAACTGTGAAACAAAAAATTCTGAATACTCCTTAGGTAAAAAAACATCGGCATCTAATTTTAAAAATAAAGCAGGTTTATCTTTTAATGATTCATACCCAATGTTTAAAAGTTTTGCAATTCTTGCGCTGATCTCTTTAATATTTATTTTTGGTGCAGAAATTAATTCAATAAATTCGTAGTCAGTTAAAAATTTTGAAATAACTGACCGAGTATTGTCGGTTGAGCTATCATCTATGATTATCCATTTTTCTGGTAAAATATTTTGAGCCAATACTGAATCAATTGTAGATCCAATATATTTTTCTTCATTTTTTATTGGAGTTATTATACTGTATCTCATTATTAGCGATTATTATTAGATGTTATTTTTGATTGAAGTACAGTTAAATAAAATAAGAAAAAAGTAAAAATTTGAGTTACCCCATTACTGTAAAATGGCTCATTGGCTATTGCCTGAATTAATAGAAGAAAAATAATTAGTGTTATTATAGTGAGGTCAAATTGAAATTCTTTTATTTTCCTTAAATAGAACATTTTTCCATAAAAGAATATCAACAAACTAAAAAAAGCTAATATCCCAATAATTCCTGATTCATTATATAATCTAAAATAAAAACTTTCGGGGTTTCCATGAATGTCAATGTCTCTAACAAATTTTTTTTGCAGACGTACTCCACCTGGACCAAACCCATACAAAAAATGAAGCTCTTTATCATTTGAAAGAGACAAAAAGCCCTTCCAATAACCAATTCTCGCTTGAAGATTTTCAGGCAAAATACTACCATCTCTATTTGATTCAGAAAAATTTGCACCAATACGCTTAGTTGCGATTTGATTTAATGTCTCATTTTGAGCAACAAAAAGAATTAGTGGTAAAGTTACAACAGCGCTTGATAAAATAATTTTTAGAGAGATTTTCTTTTTTAAAACAAATACTAATCCGGCTATATAGCTGAATATCGATGTAAATGAAAGAGATAATAAAACACATAAACTAAATAAAAAAAACGGTAAGATATATTTTTTTTTTCCATCAAAGTAGTAATAGCCCAATGATAAAAAAGAGAGAATAGTAAAAAAATTGCCAGCTGAATTTGTACCACCCATTGTCCCCCAAAGCCTTCCCCAATATAGCTGCGTTTTAATTTCACCATTTGATATTACAGGCCAAATATCATTTATTAAAAACCCAATAGGAATGGGCAAATATCTAATAATACTTAATAATGCACTGATGATTGAGATCGCAATTAATGGATTTACAAAATCAGATAATAAAATAGTTCTTTTTTCCTTCAATGTAAATTCATAGTAAATGAATGAAAGTATCTTATATGTAAAAAAGATTCTAAGCGGATAAAAATGCTTAAAAAGATATTTATTATTTATATGCTCATTAAGAATAACTGATGGGATTGTAAGTAGCGAAATAACAAATAAAAATACAATATCCGCTTTATAAAGATTAAATGCATATTCCCTTTTTTTAAGTATACCAAAAATAAAGAATGTTATTAATAAAAGAATGTTTAAAACATCAATTATTGATGACAAATAAGGAAATCGGAAGGGATTTAAGGTTCCAAAAAAAATAAATATAAATACATAACTGTATATTAAAATTTTAGGAAGATTTAAGACGAACTATCTCCTTAATTTTTTTATAGATTGAATAGGTTTTAAATATAATATCAAAGCTAAAATCAATAAAATAATTGAGCGGGGATATTTTAGTTGATAGCCTAGGAAGTCGATATAATTTAAAAAATAAGTATTTAATCGAAGTATCCTTAATAACTTGACCCTTAATTAGGTTGTGAGTACAGTCGTTTAAATTAAAGGAAAACCTATCTCCACCTGCGAGTTTACTATTAATCTCTGACTCAATTCCTTTTTTGTATTTTTTTGTATCAAGATTTTCATTCTTTATAAATTTGCCATAATCATGATTTTGATGAATGATATCTATTGATTGAGTACCATTGATAACTGGATGTTTATTTAAACGAGCGTTGTAAACAAGCCAATTGTCCCATGATGTCCTGCCAATAGCAAAATCTGGAATTTTGTTAAAAATAGTTTTCGGAAATACAAAATAATCAATGCCGGTTTTAGGGTGTAACACACCTTGCTCATTAATTTTTTTTTTCTAATTTAATTTTATAATTATCATCATCAAAATCTATTAGTTTAACAATGTCGAGGTCCCAGCGTTGGCCGATGAGTAAGTAATTTTTGAAATTAATTTGGCTAATATTCTTAGTAAAACTATCTAATAATATAATGTCAGAGTTTACATATGCCATAATATCAGAATTAGCTTCTTGCATTGCGGTCTTAAAAATTGAACTTATAAGAGGCGTTCCGTATTTATTTGACTTAATATCTGGAATATGTTTGATTTGATTATTGCTACAAAATTCTCTAACACCGCTATCATTTCCCATAAGGATTATTTCACAATTTTTCATCTTTTTCCAACTCAAGATCGCATTTGTTTGAATGATTCCTGTGTGACCCTCAAATGATTTTGGAACTGCAAAAAGCGATATCATATCAACACGAATAATTAATTAGAAAAAGATCCCCAGCTTACAATTTTTAAATTTTCGTCAAGATTAATATTCTTAAGTGATCTCCAGCAGTCAATTATTGTTTTTTCGCTTTGAGGGGAGTAGGATTTAAGTGATGAAATGAAATTATTTTCATTATTAATAAATAAAATAACGTCAGAACTGTCTATAGTTTCAATATAGCTTTCATTATAGTTAATCTGACTGCCATATATTTCCTCAACTTTGCTTCTAGCGTAAAAGTCCGATACTGTGATTTCAAAATTCATTTTAGATTGTAAAAGTTTGTCAAGTATCTTAACTCCAACAGATTCTTCAATTATGGGGGTTGAAGGCTTGAAGGCCATTCCTAAGATTCCGATCCTTTTTGAATCATGTCTTGAAAGCTCTGAAATTATTTTTTCGTATAAACTTTGATCTTGGAAATTATTAACACTATCGATAGAGTTAAATAAATCCGTAGATAAACCTAAATTTTTATTTAAGCGGTTAAATGCAAATGTATCTCTAGGAAAACAAGTTCCACCGTAACTCATTCCTCCTTTAAAGTAATAGGGTGAAATACGTTTGTCTTGTCCAATTGCATTTGTAATATCATCAACATCAGAAGAAGGAACCTTAGAGCAAATATTAGCTACACTATTTGCAAATGTTATTTTCATTGTTATGTATGCATTTAATGAAACTTTTGCAATTTCGGCACTTGCAATAGACATCCTATGCACCGAGGGATGATTCTCGGTAATATTTTGATGAATTTTACTAATTCTCTCACCTACATCGTTACTGCTTTCACCTATAACAACAAGTTCAGGGTTAGTAAAGCCGTTTAACACTTCGCCCAAAGCAACAAAATCAGGACAATAGCCAATACCAAAACCCTGATTTAGTTTTCTTCCAGAAATTTCTTCAATTAGGGGAATAAATATGTCGGTTATAGATCCCGGCATGACAGTACTGCTAATTACAAAAAGATGATATTCTTTTTTACTTTTTTTGAGTTCTAAGGAGAGCGACTTTAAAACAGAAAGAATATGTTCATTTGAAAAACTCCCGTCTGGCTGGCTGGGAGTATTTGTTAAAACATAAGTAATATCTGTTTCGGCAATAGGAGCTGAATAGTCTACTGTACAAGATAATTTTTTTCCACCCACCTGTTCAATAATTTCTTGTAAACCATTCTCGTAAAAAGGTGAAATTCCATTATTTATTGATTCAACTAACTTTTCATTTATATCCAATCCAATTGTATTATAACCCTTACTTGCAAAAACGGATGCAAGAGGCAGTCCTAATTTTCCTAAACCAACAAGCGATAAGTATTTATTATTCATGATAATCTTTCAAATTTATAAATTTTTCATTTTTTTAATACTGTGACATATTTTCTAGTATGCTTTAAAGAAAACAAATGCGGATCTAGTCTTTTTAAAAAATGAAAAATAGAAACTTTTGATCTTTCAGCAATATAATTTAATACTTCTCTTGAATCAGTTGAAACATATCCGTTGTTGTATTTATTTTTATGAAGTATTGTATCATCTGACATTAGAATACCATTTTCGCTAAGAAGAAAGTAGGAGTTGCTTAGATCCCATGCTATATCAGGATAAGTATGACCTCCATCAACCCATATAAAATCAAATTTATTTTTTGGGTCAATTTTATCTAACAAGAAAAAAGTATTTTTCTTTATTGACTTAATATTTTCAGCTGCTGTATTCTTTTTTTGTTTTTTCAAATATTCTGATAATACTTTTTGACTATCTCTATTATATAATTTTTTTAAAATCGGATCTTCTTCTGGCAAATCAACCGTTGTTATTTCTGCACTTGGGAAGAGAAGGGCTAATATCTTAGTAAATTCTCCATCATAAGTACCAATTTCTAAAATTCTATTAATATCACTGGTTGATTTTAAACTAAATGCAGCAGCTAAAAGCCAATGGATGCTATCTGTATTCGGATCATATTCTTTTTTTTCAATTACGCTATTTAACAAATTAATAGACTTGTCGTAATTAAGATTTAAAGACGAAAATTTTAATTTTTCGAGTTTGAGAATTTTTTCTTTATCAAAAAATAATTTTATGAAAAAAAATGAATATATTTTATTTGAATATTTTTTAAGTCTGTTTATAATTTTTTTAAAAACATTCATATTTAACATTTTTATTTAAAAGAGATTATTTTACCGAACAGATTCTTTGCTAAATCATACTCGTTTTTATTAAAGCTTCTTAAAATTATTAATGATATAGTATAAATTACTAAAGCTAAGACTATACAAATTAACATTTGTAGTAGCCCAATTGGTTGGAACATAATTAAAAATACTCCCATAATCGATGATGAAACAACGCTCTTTAAGATAAAACCAATATCAATACTAAAAGTTAGCTCTTTTAATGAAAAAAATGCTGTGACACACATCGCAATAAAATAAGAAAGTGCAGTTGTAATTGCTGCGCCTATCAAACCATAATATGGAATGATTAAAATATTTAAAATGATATTAAGAGGCATTGCAATTATCCAAACAACAGCTAAAATCTTTGTTTTTTTTGTTATCAATAGTATATAATTGAGCAAATTATATATTCCTAAAAACAAATATGCAATTGCAATAATTGGAACTATAAACCACCCATTTGAAGAAATCTCTTCTGTTGATAATATTCTGAGTAATTCTTTTGAACAAATTATACTACCAAATATAAAAGGTATAGTTAAACCAAAATAATATTTTGCAGAATATCTTAAGTGAGCTTTCACCTTTTCAATTTCACCTTTATCGTAAAGCTCAGATAGTGCAACTAGCATAATAAAATTTATCAAACTACTAACCATGTGTGGAATACTGCCAATAACGTAAGCAGCTGAATAAATTCCCAAAGATGAAGCACCAAGTAAATAAACTATAATATATCTATCACTTAAATTGACTATCCAAAAACTAATACTTGAAGGTAAAGTAGGTAAGCCATAAGAAAAATATTCCTTGAGTAAGGTAAACTTTGGCCATTTAATTCCTGTTTTAGGCCACAGATAAATAATTAAAAAAATAATTATCCCTGTCTTAACTAATAAATAAGAATACAAAAGATGAATTAATCCGTATCCATTTAATAAAATACTAGCGTACAAAATTACTAATCCATAGCCCTCTATAATTTTTAAAGTTGAGAGAGTTTTTATTTTTCGAAAGATTTTTAATAGTCTAGAATAAACTGGTTGTATTGTTGTTAATAAAATCAATAGTGATGTTATTTTGACCAATTCACTGTTGTTGTCAAAATCAGATATAAATATTTGCGATAGCACGAAAAATGATATTGATAAGAATAAGCTAAGCAAAGTCTTAATGATTAGTACAGAATAAAAACCTTCCTGAATATTTTCTTTGCTTTTATTTGAAGGGAGAAATCTTGATAAAGCACTACCCAGTCCCAAGCTTGTAAGTGTTAAGGATAGACTGCAAGTTGTAAAAACAAGACCCCATAATCCATATTCTTCTGGAGCTAAATTTTTTGTAAGTATTGGCATCCTAATGAAAAGCAACGGCATAAGAATTAAATCTGCCCAAGCATTCGTTAATGTATCAAATGCAGTTTTATTATACGAATTTTTCAAGAAAGAAATTTTTTAATTAGCAATCTCAATTCACTTATTGTTTCGGGATAGTGAATTTTTGTTTTTGCTCTGAGTTCTTGATTTTCAATGTGACGAACTTTCTTAATAGGGTCTAAATATGAAATGAGCTTTACCAGGGATATAACGTTTCCATCTTCAATATTTGCCAAAGCATGAGATGTCATTCCTAAATATATGTCAACATTTTTATGATAGAGAGTTTCAGCGGGGAAAAAATCATTTATAATTTCTCCAAACTTAATTCTTTCTTTATTATGCAATGAGGATTTAGATGGTTTATATTTTTTCCCAACTTCGAAATCACTAACAAATTCTGAAAGTAAGTTAAAAATTTTTTTTATCTCTAGTTGATATTGATTTTCCTCACATAAACCATCTCTAACAAAGTCTTTGTCAAAATAAAGAATTTTGTACGTTTTATCACCTAAGGAGTAATATTTATTTAAATCAAAATTCTTTAAGCTATCTATCCTCTCTTCAATGGATACATTTATATCAATATTTTTATTACAATAATTTTCACTGATTTTAGTGAAAAGCGGGAAGTTGATCTCTTTGCCTGAATATCCATAAACTAGATTTTTTCCGTATAATAATTTTATAATTAAGAGTTTTATAACCTCCTTAATATTTTTTGGTTTTCTATCAGTCATATTATAAACATCGCAACCTGGGTCAGGAATATGTATTACGTTGCTTTTTTTAATAAATTTATTTAAAAAATAAAAGGCATTTGAAGTGTATTCTTTACTTGAAAAAAATACATCTGATATTTCATTACTCATTGTAATCGATTTTGCTAATTTTCTATTTTTAATCCTACAAATTATTATTCTAAAGGGGATAAGTATAACCGAAGAATTTATATTGTAGTTATCTGGGGTGAAAATGACTTGCACCTCTTTGAAGTGCTGCTCAACAATATTTGAAAAAAAATTGAATAGGTCTTCTGTGCCACTGACTATCAATGTTCTATTCTCGTACCAACTATATTTTTCTAAAATATAAAGAGTTGATTTAACGCAGGTATATGAACTACAAAAAATATAAGCTGATTTATGCTTTTTATGAATTAAATCGAATAATGTATCACTTTTTTTGATTTTATTTCCTGCGCTACGAAAGAATTTATCGAAAAAGTTTAAATTAAATTTGTTAGGTCATTTACAGATCTTACTATCAAGCTAGGCCAAATAAGCTCGTTCTCCAGGTCTTCTCTTTTTGTTTCACCGCTGAGAACACAAATAAAATCTAAATTAATTTTTTTACACATATCAAAATCTGTTCTTAAACGGTCACCTATAAATACAAAATTTTTGATATTATTTTTATCTTTTATAATATACTCTATCATTGTTCTTTTTGGCTTTCCAAATACTATTGGAGTCTGATTTGTAGTCGTTTTAAATAATTCAATTATTGAGCCCGCATCAGGTATTGGCCCTAAGGGTGTAGGGCAAAAATTATCTGAATGAGTAGCAAAATAAGGAAGACCACTATTAATTAATAATGAAGCCCTGCTTAGTTTTTCATAGTCTAGTTCTGTATCGTAACCAATGAGGACAAATTCAGGTTTTTGATAATCATGAAAAAGTTCTGAATTTTTTAATGTTTTTTTCATTGATTCAGTTCCAACTATATACCCTTTTGTATAACCCATAGATTTAATTTGTTTAATAGCTACATCAGTTGACAAAACAATATCCTCAATTTTAGCTGTAATGCCTTGATTGTATAATTTTTCAGAATACTCGATTTTATTTTTTGATGAATTGTTCGATAAAAATTTTGTAATGCATTCTTTTACTTTTAATTTATCTAAAAGAGATTTTGCACCATCTATTGCTTTTTCTCCAATGTAGATTGTTCCATCAAGATCAAAAATAAACCCTTTTTTATTTATTAACTTTTTTGATAATGGTGAAAAAACTTTTTCTGCATTAATAAGATCAGGCATAGTATCAATCTCAAACCATCTCTCTTCTTTTTTCAAACAAAATGGATTAATTTCAACTGAGTTTGACTGAACAAGCTTTTGTATCGCAACTTCTGTCCATTGATTTAAATCTTTTTCTTTCTCAATTATATTGCTCATTTCGTTAACAAGTTTATTTGATACTTGATTTGAAAAAGAATAGACATCAATAGAGCAACCAAATGAGTTTTCTTCTAAAATAGTTTTGCTAATATTGCATATTCTACCATCGTCTAAAGTTGAAACTTTCATTGATTCATCATTAAAAGCATCTTTTTGACATATTATATAGCTCCCCAATTTATCAGAAAGTCTTTTCAGTATCGAAGTATCAAACAAAACATCAGCATTTGAAATGAATGTTTGATTAGATTTTTTCAATTCTTCCCTGCAAAGCCATAAGGAATACATGTTATTTGAAGAATGGTAGTTTGTATTATTTATTATTCTAATATTTTCTTGATTTCTATGCTTTATATAATTTTCAATCACTTCACTTTTATACCCTGTGACAATGATTATTTCATCTAAATCTAATTTATCATAAGCATCTAATTGATACTCTAAAATTGGTTTACCACAAACTCTAACCATGCATTTAGGCTTATGCATAGTTATGGCTTCTAACCTAATTCCATATCCCGCAGCTAAGATTATTGCTCTTTTATTTTTCATATTGCCTTGCTATTGTTCATCTAATTTATAATATCTAAGCCAATTTATATTTTTAAGCCTGCTGAGAACTTTAGATTGAACTTCACCGCTACTAGTCTTTCCTGTATCTATAGTAAGCCAAGCATCCTGAGGTTCGTTAAAGTTATCATCAATTCCAATTATTGATTTTTTTTTGTCTTTATTATTTTCATTATTGTAGAGGTTTTTATTATCTCTTTTAATGCATTCTTCTATGTCGCACTTTAAATATATTTCTTTCCAATCATTTAATGTTTCATTCCACAAATTCCTAATTTCAAGAGGCTGTCCGATAAAAGCAACAATTGGTAGAACTCTTTGAGAGCTCAACCATTTTACCAATCTAATGTGGTGATTTGCTCTTTGCTCTCTATCATTTAAAGTGTGGCCATTAAAAGGAAAAAGTATAGAATTATCATACATATCTGTTCCATCAAGTAAAATTACATTGTAATAATCTTTTCTAAGTTTAAAAATGAGTTTATCTGCCAGAGTAGTTTTACCAGCGGCTGAGATACCAGTAATAAAAATAGCGTTATTCAATTTGCTTTTCATCTTAATTTTTATCTTCTACTCTTTTACCTGAATCATAGAAAGGTCTTTTAAAGTATAAATTAAAATCATTACTGTAATTGAAAGATTTGTCTTCAACCGCTTCATTTATTCTAAATGGGGTATCAAACATTTTCTCATATCTTTTGCAAGAATCAAAAAAGTCATCCAAAAGTTTTTCTGAACCATTATTTTTTAAACCAAAAAATTTTTTAAAAAAACTTTCGTGATTTAATTTTCTAGGTAAGTTTGCCTTTTCAAGCATTGAAGGCGTTGATTTGGAATAACCAGTTCCGAGCAAATTGCAAATGTGCTCTAAAATTGGATGAGGGTCAGTAACAAAATTTTCGAAAGACAAAACATAAACGGATTTCTTTCTTTCTTCTGGTAAGTTTTCGATGTAATCATAATATTTAGTGGTCAGTATAGTGATTATCTTTAAAACTCTGTTTATAGGCTCCATTTCGATATACTCTTTAGCCCAATCTTTAGCAAAAATAGGTACATTCTTTCCCTCAACTAACAAGGTTGGGTGAATGGTTCTAGGGTCAACTCCGTAGTTATTACCTCTTCCCGTCCTATGCCAACCAAAAGCAATGTCTACAGGATGGCGCATAACTGCAACAATAAATAAATTCTCGAAAGCTTCAAAAAATAAATCAGATTCATATAGCATCTCATCCGTACAATCTAATGTTATCGGTTTTTCTTTGTTTAGGAAAGCTAAAAACTCTTCAAAGGTTTCATTGTTATCCTGATTATTCATTCTTTTTTTATACATATCAGGATCTCTTGAATTTAACACACTAGTAAAATCATGAATATTGGTGTTTAAATTTCTTCCAAGGTAATTGAACCATAGCTTAAAATCTGATTCAGTTATCATACTATCTATTGCGGCATTTCGATCTAGAAGACCCAAGGAATAGAGCGTAAAAAGTCTATCTAATATATTTCTTGTAAGAATATGCTCTGTCCTTTTTAAGCTAGCTAGCGCAACTCCAACTGCAGCTTTTCCAGACCTACTCAATCCATCTACATAAACAGGGCACGGGGTAAAAGATTTCCTAATTTTCATCGTGAATTTATTGTTCATTTATTTTACCTATTTTATTCATTGTGAAACCATTGAACAACTTTTTGGTTTTCTTCATCAAGATAGCTTTCGAATAAGTTCATTTTTTCTTCATCTACAATCATTATATATAGCATTCCAGAGGAATTTTTAACTAAAGCTGTTGCATAGCCAAAACTTTTTAGTCTACCATTCATTGAAGGTGTTGCGTAGTAACCCCAGTCTTTACGTGCAAGATCATATTCCTTACCCGATTCCTGTATGAAAGTTAATTGTTCGTTTTCGTTAAGCTCTACTGTTCCGCAATCTTTTATTGTTATTTGATTTTGCAATCCAACACTATACTCTCTTGGTGGTGTCTTCTCATTTATTTTCATAATTCCAATTCCATTCTTTTATTAAAAAATTATCAATTTTCCAAACTTCATGGTCTTTTCGCCATAAATCTTTATTGCGAAATTTCTCTGCAATATTGTAAAAATCTTGTTTGTTAATTCCTAAATATTCACAGAATAATAAGATTTCCTTTATCGGGTTTTCATAACCGACATCATTGATTATTTTAATAGCTTGATCTCTTGACATGCGTTCGTTTCTAATTTCAAGAGATAAATTGTCCCAAAGTCTAGTAAATCCAAATTTATACCATTTCATCCAATGATGAATTGTTATTAAGAATTCGTCATCAATGTCAGCGAAATTGTAATGACCTGTCTTTGGTTTTTCACCCTTTAAAAAGCCGTTTTCAGATGCTATCTTGAAAGTCTGTAACGGATCCCATTTAAAAAAATGTCCCAGAAAAATTGCTTGAACTCCAGCATCTTCTTGCATCTTGTCGGATGGCCAATAGTATGGTCTCAGATCATGCTCTGTTAAATCATTATCAATCCAATCAGAGGATACAGTTCCGTTAGTTACACCATATTTTTTCAACCATTCATGTGTTAAGCTAAAACCCTTGAGCGTGTTATCATTTCCACCATATTCGAAAGCTGAATTTTCCCCCCATATTATTAATGGTATTTTAAAATTAATGGCACATTGAATAGTCAATGCATGCATTGCCATATGCATTGGGATTAAGGGTATTCCAAATTTTTCAAAAGTTTTTAGAGTAAATTTCTTTTCAACTTTTGGGTTAATACTAAAATCAATGTGATTAACACCTAAGTTTATAAGATTCTGGAGATTCTTTTCACCCAAAGAATTTCTAGCCGGCGTTTTCCAGGTAAGACATAGTGGATTCAGGCCATAACTTAAAGCTGTTAAAACTTGCCATGTGCTATCTTTTCCACCGCTGACTGGAATTAAACAATCATAAAAAGAACTTCTATTTTTTATACTATCAACCAGCTTTGAGAAATTTTTTTCTCTTTCTTGCCAGTCTATTTCAATTGATTTTTGATTACTTGTACTACACCCATCACATACTTGATTTTTGTCAAAAATAATATTTGGGCGAGTATTTGGTAGAACACATTTTTTACAATATTTTAACATCAATTGCTCTCTAAAAATAATTTAACATTTAAAAAATTGAAGAGGAATTTATTAAAACTATTTGGAATATTTTCGTGTTTTAAAAGAGCTTCAATTTTTTTTCTTTTGATAATGTTAAAAACCGGGCTATCAGACAACAAGAAATCAATTATTGTGTTATCATTTAAGTCTATGATTGATTTTATAGATGCGTTAAATCCTTTTTTCTTTCTATCAAGCCTAACATAGTCGTTTAAGGATCCTTCGGTCGCTTGTCTTAAAATATATTTACCGTACCCGTCCTTGATTAAATGCTTACTTGGAATGGAAAATGCAAAATTAAATAGATTATGATCAAGATATGGACTTCTATTCTCAATTGAGTATCTCATAGAATTTAAGTCATCTTCATGTAAAATCACTCTCGTAACTTCATAGAATAATTCATTTAACATGCGATTCCTAAGAAGAGAATTCGTGAATTCTCTTTCTTTTATTTCATAATAATAATCATCGATTAGATATTCTGCAAATTTATCACTGTTTAAATGGTTATGTGCACGAATCGTTTGGTCTTTAAAATATAGTCTAGGGTTTTTTAAAAACGGATTTCTAATAAATTTACCGGTATTTTCGTACCAATCATTCAAAAGATTTTGGAAGTTGACATTATTACGCATTTCATAGAGATGAAGATTGAAATGATCATAATAACCAGTAAAAAGTTCATCTGCTGCAGTTCCAGATATCGCAATTTTAAATCCCATTTTTTGAATTTTTTCGGAAAGTAGTGAATGAACTAAATACGAGATAGTTGCTATTGGTGCATCATGATATTGAATTAAATCTTTTAGTCTTTCAAGCATATTGGAATTATCTAAATGTATTAATTCATGATTACAATTCAAATCATTCACAGTATACATTATATTATCTAGCTCATTATATCTTTCATCTTCATCAATTATGGAAAAAGTGGTCACGTCATAATTAAAAATCTTTTTTGCTATTGATGCTAATGCTGCTGAATCAACACCACCACTCAGACAAAAAGCCATTGGAACATCAGCTCTTAGTCTCAATCGAATACTTTCCTCTAAATGATACTTCGTTCCTTGAATAGCATCATCGATAGACATTTTATTAATTTGACTTTTAGGTTCCCAATAGCAAAAGCTACTAAAATTTAAATCGCAATCAATTGTTGCATTGGTTGCAACGGGTAATTCTTTTATACTTGAGTGATAGGTATCATCTGAATTATATATATATTTATAACCATATATCAATAATCTCTTCAACTGATTATTATCAATTTGTAAATCTTTACTGTAAAGAGATCTAATAAATTTTATTTCAGACCCAAAGTAAAATCCTTCTGAACTTAATAAATAGTATAAAGGTTTTTCACCAAACCTGTCTCTCGATAAAAATAGCTTTTTTGTTTTTTTGTTCCAAATTGCAAATGCCCACATACCATTAAAACTATTAACGCAATTTTCACCATATTCAATAAATGATTTTATTAATACTTCTGTATCTGAATTAGTTTCAAACCTATGTCCTAATTTTTCTAAATCTTTCCTTAATTCTAAATAATTATATATCTCTCCATTATATATTATTGAATGATTGCCAAAAGAAAAGGGTTGGTTGGATCTAGGATCTAAATCAATGATTGATAATCTTGAATGAAGCAATCCAACGTGCTTACTAAAAGCTTTTTTAGATAAAAAATCTCTATTATCTGGTCCTCTAGATTTCATTAAATCTAAGGTGTTGTAGATTCTTTTTTGTTCTACAGGTTGATTATTTATATATCCAGCTATTCCACACATTTAAGGAAGTAAACTTTAAAATAATATTATTTTTTTATGACTAATAATGTTTTGTTGAGAATGACATTTGTTCCATTTGTGATGATATTTTTGCCTTCTGAATTTCTAAATGTCCATTGATTAATTGGTGTATTTTGGTTTTGTTTAATTTCTTTGTCCATAATAACATCAATAAATTTGATTTTATCAACTTTATCTTGAAATAATTCTAAAATTAAAGATCTGGAATGCTGGCACCAATCCTCTCTCCATATTCCTTTTGTTTCAGGATTGCTATTATCGCAATACTGTAAACGTACTTCTATATCATACTTATTAAATCTTCCTGTAGTAAGTATGTGACCACCTTTATTACATATTTCCAGATATTTATTTAAAGTTTTTTCTATGTCTGGAAAAATATGGGTAATTCCATCTGCTAGAACGATATCATATTTTTCCTCGATTTTGAATAAATCCTTATGAAAAAGTTTTACATCTTTTAATCCATCAAATTTTCGAGCATAATCTATAAATTCTTTAGTGTAATCATATCCAGCTAAATTCCAATTAACAAAGTTTTGCTTAAGTAAATAGAGCAAATCTCCATTTCCGCAACCAACATCACAAACGTTCTTTATGCTATCGCTAGCATAAATAGATTTCAACTCTTCTAAAATAAATTTATGGTCCTCTTTTGGATTTCTATATCTGTCATCCTTCAAATATGGGGACAATTCTGGGAAGGCTTTATATTCGGCTTTTTTGCTCATGTTTTTCCTTAATTTTATAAATGTAGAAAAGTTATTTAAAATAATATCAAAAACTATCCTATGGTGCTTATAAAGAAATTATTCCAAGTTCTAGATGTCTATACTTTACTTTTTTCAAGTATTTGTTTTCTTTTTTTAAATATAAAGTAATATTTATTTTTACTGTTATATAATCAAACTAGGAATTCTCTTGCAAATTTTCACGTAGGATTTTTGATCCAGCATCAATATTGTTTTTTAGTTTTTTACCAATAATCATTGATTCATCACCTGGATTTATTCCTCCTGATGGTCTTGTCCAAGAAATATCATCAATTTGAATGATATGACCTTTTGCAAGTCTATTCTTAGCGACAACTGACCTTCTCATCAGTCTTAATGCATCCTTTTCAATATCTTGAATCTTTTTTATTCCAGAACCCAGCATAGCTTCAATTTCACGTACCTCCTTTACTAATTTTTTTAAATCAGTTGGATCTGCTGATAATTGATGGTCACGAAAATCTGAAAATTGTTTGTCAATCGTGAAGTGCTTTTCAATAATATTTGCTCCAAGAGCGACTGCAGAAGTAGCGGCATGAATTCCAATAGTATGATCAGAATATCCAATATCACAATCAAATTCATTGATAAGGGTTTTTATGGCTAACAAATTTGCTTGATTAAAATCTACTGGGTATGCTGACACACAATGAAGGATCGCAAGCTGTGATTTTATTTTATTCTTAATGCAAGTCTCATCAATTAGTTTTTTTGCTTTAGTTATTTGTTTTAAATCTGAGAGTCCTGTGGAAAGAATTGTTGGTTTTCCCATTCTAGCTACTTCTTCTATTAGCGGATAAAAAGTATTATCACCAGAAGAAATTTTAATTGCATCTACAATTTTAGATAGAAACTGTGCACTCATCAAATCTAGAGGGGTAGATATAAATATTAAATTTTCACTTGAGGCTACTTTTTTTAATTTTTCAAAGTCATTGTAAGTTAGTTCAAAAGACTTGAGCATATTAAACCTGTTCATGTCTGATTTATCAACAAAAAACTTTGTTTTAAAGGTTTGAAATTTTATTGCGTCAGCACCCGAATCTGAAGCAAGGCCAACTAAATCTTCTGCTAATGAATAGCTTCCTTCATGGTTATTTCCAACCTCAGCAATTATTAATGTTTTTTTATTTGTATCAAAATTATTGATTTTCATAGTTTTCTAAAGCCATCTGTTTTAATGTTGCAAACTTTTCATATCTTTTGAAGTCAATTTTCCTAACTTTTCCTTTTTCTGCATTTGTAATTTTTGTCAACCATAGACACTTGTCTTTGGCGCAAACTAATAAACCTTTTTTTGAAATACGATAAATCCTACCTGGCTCACCGTAAAAAGGTCTTTGAGTTAATTGACTACTTAAAATTTTTACTTTATTGTTTTTGTAGTAACACAAAACGCCAGGATAAGGGTCAGTTAAAGCTCTGATTCTATTATGAATTTCTGCAGCTGAAAACTGATCAAAAAACACAAAACCGTCTTCAGGGAATCTTAACGGATAGTAAGATGAAACACTTTCATTTTGATATATTTCTTTTGGTTTATTTTCTAAAAAATCATCTAAAACTTTTAATAAAATTTTAGGAAAGTGAGTATTTGCAATTTTGTGTAAATCAAGTATTGTATTGTTATTAGTTATTGAAAAAGTTTTTTCTGCTAGTACGGGCCCCGTATCTACGCCTTGATCTACTTTAATTATTGAAATAGTAAATTTATCCTCTCCATTTATCAATGCCCAATTCATTGGAGAAGATCCTCTGTAATCAGGTAGTTTTCCTGCATGAAGATTTATAGATCCATATTTTGTTGTAGACAAAAAATCGTTCTTTACAATTTGACCATATCCAGCTAGAACGCATAAATCCGCATTTAATTCTTTGATTTTTTTAACAAAATTTAAATTATTGATATTAGCAGGTTGAAAAGTTGCAAGACCTAATTCTTTTGCTTTTGAAATCAATTCATTTTCTAAAGATTCGTGACCAATAACAGCAATTATGTTATGTTTATTTTTTATAGCATCTAAACAAGCTATGCTTCTCTTGCCATTTCCTGCAAAAACAATGTTCATAGTCTATTTTGAAATGTTGTCCCAAAAGTTTTTATACCAATTAATATACTTTAAATAGCCTGACTCAATAGGATTGTTAGGCTTATATCCAATCATTTCTTTTGCTTTATCAATATTCAGTGTTCCTCGGTCAGGGGTAAACTTATCTTTAGAATGATAGTTAATATTTATCTTTGGAAAGTTATTTTTTAGTATTTGAGATAAATCACTTATTGATCTTGCTTCTCCAAAAGTGAGATTAAATGTTTCATTTTTTGCTTTTTCATTATCAATAACACACTTGATGCCGTGAACTAAATCATCAATATAAGTAAAATCTAATTTGTCTTCACCATCACCATTGATCACTATATCTTTCTCCTGAACCGCGTTTTCAATAAAAATTTGACCAACTCTACGACTCACGCATCTTTCTCCATAAAGCGCAGATGGTCTAATTATTGTATATGGTATGTCAAATACATCATGATATGCTTTTACAATTAATTCTCCTGCATATTTTAAGGTTCCATAAATTCCAATAGGATTACAGTCAGATTCTTCAGTAACAAATTCTTCTTTGAAATTTCCATATACCATGCTAGATGAAAAATAAATAAAATGCGCTTTCAAATGGCGTGCTTCATCAAGTGCATTCTCTAAAGTTCTTAAACTGTGATCAAAAGTTGTATGAGGGTCTTTATTAGATTTATTTGCATGCGAAACGGCAGCAAGTTGAATAATAATATCTGGATCTATTAAATCTAACACTCTTGTAAGTGAATTGTAGTCTCTTGCATCCTCAACATTAACCTCAATTCCGTTTACATGAAGCAAATCCATTCTTTCATTTAAAATTGACCAATATAATTTTCTATTTTTGATTTCGCTACTTGTAAAAGACAGCATATTATTTACACTTAAATTATCAACTATAAAAGTTTCATGACCAGCTTTCTTTAAAGCGATGGCTAAATTATGACCAATAAATCCAGCTCCGCCAATTAATACAATTCTTTTAGCTTTCATTTGTTAGGTCCTTAATTATTTTTTTAATGGTAAAAGCAATATAATCCATATCTACCTCTGAAAGCTTAGGGTGTATTGGTAAAGAAATTGTCTGATTAGCATACTTTTCTGCATTGGGAAAGTCACCAATTTTAAATCCATATTTATTTTTATAGTAACTCATTAGAGGAACTGGAGTAGCGTAATGAATTGAAATTCCAATGTCGTGATCTTGTAACATGTATAGAACCTTATCTCTATCTATTTTATCATCGACTATAATTTGAAATAAAAAATATGAATTGGAATCAGTGTAAGATGTAAAGTTAATTTCATCTAAATCGATTAAACTATTACATAGTTGCTTCGCATTCATTCTTCTTCTTAGTACATTTTTTTCATATCTCTTCATCTGACCAGCTCCCAATGCTGCTTGAAAATCGGTCATTCTATAATTATAACCAAGACCTTGGACATCGTAAACTCCCGGCTTTTTTCTTAGCTCCGGGGGTGTATCTATTCCAAAAGCTTTAAACTTTTTAACCTTATCAATGAAAATTTTATCATTTGATACTACAATACCACCCTCCCCTGTTGTTATCTGCTTGGTTGGATAAAATGAAAAGCATCCCGCAATTCCAAAATTTCCAACGTGCTTATTCATAAAATTTGTTCCAATTCCATGTGCACAGTCTTCAATAAGCGTTAATTTATTTTTATTACAAATTTCTACAATTTCTTTCATTTCACATGGATATCCAGCCATATGTACAGGGATAATGCCTTTAGTTTTAGAGTTAATCTTTTTTTCTATTTCCGAAACAAGTATATTGCCTGTTATTGGATCAACATCAGCAAAAATAGCTTTTGCTCCTGTATATTCAACAGCGTGAGATGTTGCTGTATGGGTTTGAGCAGGAACAATTACTTCATCTCCCATTTTAAACCCTGCTGCTAGACATGATAAATGTAAACCTGCCGTACAATTTGAAACAGTGGTTGAATATTTTGCTCTAGTGTATGAACAAAACAAAGTTTCTAGTTCTTCTGAATATTTTCCGTGTGCAAGCCAACCGCTTTTTATTACCTGAACTACGTTATCAAGATCATCGGTTGTAATATCTGGTGTTGAAAATTTAATTTTACGTTTTTCCATAATATTGATTTCAATTTTTGTTTATTTAATAATTTAATTATTACTTTTTCTTTTAACTGTATCTACTTCTTAATGTCCATATCTAGAATAAACATTAGCTATTATTAATAATATTTAACTTTAACTTTTTTTCCTGTTTTCATTGCTTCTTCAGCTGAAAAACATACTGACATTAAATTATATGTTTCTTTATCAGAAACTAGGGGTTTTTTAGAGTTGTCTATAATAGAATTTATAAAACTATTAATTAAATTCACTCTAGAGTTTTTTCCAGGATAAGACTCATTTAACTTGAGAGGATTTTCATTGTTTTCCGAAGAATTCAAATAATACGCTTCGTTTAGGTTATGTATTGCTGTAAGATTGTTTCCAAAAACCTTTAGGCCATGATAATGGGGATGTATACAGCCTCCATTGCCGGTTAGTTTTACTATTGTACCATTAGAAAATTCTAAAAGAACAACAGCAAAGCTATTATACTTCAAACGTGAACTTTGTGTTGAAATGTTGTTTCCCATTGCTTGAACATATAAAGGTTTAGCATCAAGCAACCACATAGCTAAATCAATCATATGTATAGCTGCACCATGAATTATTGAATAAAAGTCAATTTCTGCTCGCCAACCAGAAAGCTTCTCAATCCTACCCCAATAATAATCTCCTTCTAAGTAAAAAATTTCACCAAATTTACCACTTTTTATATCTCTTCTAATTTTTGAAAATCTTGAATTCGTCCTAAGAACTAAATTTGATGATAACTTTGTAGCAGGATTGTTTTCCTTTGCTTCAATTATTTTAATTAACTCTTCAGGGTGAAGGCACAGTGGTTTTTCAGCCATTACGTGCTTCCCATTGTTTATAGACCTTATTATTTGATTTGAGTGAAAATTATCAAAGCTTGCTACAGAAATTAAATCTATACTTTTATCATTAATAATTTCATTGTCGCTTGTGAATAATTCACAATTAGGAAATTTTATTTTAGCATTTTCCAATTTAACTTGATCAAAATCACAAACAGATTTTAAAATAGTTTTGTTATGCGATTGGTAGGCTTGAGCATGCTTCTCACCTACACCTAACCCAATTACTGAACAATTTAGCATATAATTTCTCTATTCTTCATAGAGTGAATATATAATTTCATTCATTGAATAATGAGTATGAGGTAAAGTCATTTTATTTATTATTTTTTTTATATTAACAAAGTCTGATTTAGTATCAACAACGAGTCTATAATTGCTTAGGTCATTATCATTTATAAAATTAAAAATATTATATGTAGTGGGGTGGTTATAAAAGTGCTTAGTTACATGCTCCTTTTCAAAAGAGCTTATTCCTTTATATAGTATAGATTCTAATGTACTTGTTTTTATAATTTCTACTGACTGACCTATTGGATAGGATCTTGGAAAAGTATTAGTTACTAAATCAAACTTTCCTTTTTGGAAATACTCAATACCCTTTAAAATAATTTCTGAATCTATTAAAGGACTGTCGCCATTAATTCTTACAAAGGATCTTGCATTTAATTCATTAGCGGCATCACACATTCTTCTAGCAACATTATTCAAAGGACCTCTAAAATATCTAATTTTATTTTGTTCGCAAAAATCAATTAATGGATCATCGTCTTCTTCTATAGAGGTTGCCAAAATAATTTGGTCTGAATTGAAAACTGAGGTTATTCTACTAATCAAATATTTAATTAGGGGCTTTCCATTTATTTTTTCTAGGACCTTGTTGGGTAATCTTTTTGAACTTAACCGTGCTTGAATAATAATTGGAAATGTGAAATTATCTTTACTCAAATCTATCTTTGTTCTAACTGTCTAGATATCCAATCAAAAGTAATTTTTAAGCCATCAAATAAGGGTGCTGATGGTGCCCATCCTAATTCTTTTTTAATCAAATTATTATCAGAATTTCTACCCCTAACTCCCAAAGGACCCGGTATGTGTTTTATGGATAGTTTCTTACTAGATATTTCCATAGCCATTTCCGCTAGCTTATTTATTGTAATCATTTCATCTGATCCAATATTTATAGGGAGTTTATATTCTGACTGCATTAAGCGACGAACCGCTTCGCAGCATTCATCAATATACAAAAATGATCTTGTTTGTTCACCATCTCCCCAAATTTCGATTTCACCCCCATCTGTAGCTTCAGCAACTTTTCGACAGATAGCAGCTGGAGCTTTTTCTCTTCCATCAACCCAAGATCCTTCAGGACCAAAAATATTGTGAAATCTTGCTATTCTGATGTCTAATCCATAGTTTCTACTAGCTGCTAAGTAGAACCTCTCGCTAAATAATTTTTCCCATCCATATTCACTATCTGGCTCAGCAGGGTAGGCTGAATCTTCTGCGCAGTTAGGATTATCTGGATCAAGTTGATTTCGCTCTGGATACATACACGCAGACGAAGAATAAAAAATCTTTTTTGCATTAACTTTCACGCAGGCCTCAACAATGTTCAAATTTATAAGTGCCGAATTATGCATGATGTCTGCGTCATTTTCTCCGGAAAAAACAAATCCGGCTCCACCCATGTCTGCTGCAAGTTGATAAACTTCATCAAAATCAAAATCAAAAACGTCTTTCACTAAAGCAGGGTCTCTTAAATCTCCCTTTACAAATTCATCTGCTTCAGTCTCTACATATTCATGTTTTTTTAAATCTACACCCCTAACCCAGTATCCTTCTTTTTTTAATCTTTTTACTAAGTGTCCACCTATAAATCCACCAGCTCCACAAACTACTGCTTTCTTCATTATTTACCTTTCATAATTAATTTTATATTAATTGCCTACTAGCGTCTACTAATATTTTTGTTACCTCAAGAGCATGTTCAGCATTGCATTTTTCTAATTTTTTTCCATCTAAATGATTAATAAAATATTTTAATTCCTCAGTTAAGGGCAATTGGTTTTCATATGGTATATTTTTAACAGGTCCATCAATCTTTTTAGATATGTTGTCATTCATTTCAAATTTTTTTTGGTAAAGTTTTAACTGCTTATCATCATTTGAGTCTTCATATGAAACCATGGCCTCTGACCCCACTACAACTAGTCTATGTTCTTTAAATGGATGTAGCCAGCTTACAAAAATATGACTTTTCACGTTGTTCATATACTCCATAACGGTAATTGTTGAATCTTGAATCCCTTTTTGCAAAATATCACTACCGTGCGTTTTTATTTTAACAGGGTACTCCTCCATAAAATATTGAAAAATTGAAATATCATGAGGAGCTAAACTCCAAAAAACATTTTCCTGAGTTCTAACCTGGCCAAGGTTTAATCTATTACTGTAAATGTATTGGACATTTCCTAAATGACCATTCATGATTAGTTCTTTTATTTTAATTATAGCAGGATGAAATAAGAGAACATGTCCAACCATAAGATTTACGTTATTTGCTTTTGATTTTTCTAATAAATTTTGTGCATGGTCAACAGATAGCGATAGCGGTTTTTCAACTAAAATATGAAATTTATGATCTATTATTTTTGAAGCTATATCATAATGAGTTTCAGCAGGAGTAGCAACAACAAAAGCTGAAAATTTATTTGAGGAAAGAGACGACTGTAGGTTGTTAAAGACAGATATATTCGGAAAGTTTTCTTTTATTTCATCAAGTCTATCCTTATTTGAATCTACTACTCCACCCAGAAAACCAAGGCTTTCTAGAGTTCGAATATGGTTCATCCCCCAATATCCTCCACCAACTACACAAATAAGTTTTTTCATTAGGTTAATTAAAGAGAAAGTACTAGCTAAGCCTTAACTATTTTTTCATCAAAAAAACTATATCTACCCCTAGTATCGATAATCATTTTTGCTTCTTTCAAAATTAATTGATAATCAAATTGATCATGATCGGTTGAAAGTAGAACTAAGTCCATATCGTTTAGAATTTTTTTACTTATTTCTAAATAAGGTATATCTAGATTGAGCTTTCGTGTTTGAGGAAATTTGTCGAAAAAAGGATCGTTGAAAAAAATATTTGCTTTCAATGCCGAAAGCTTATTGATTATTTCCATTGAGGGAGATTCTCTTACATCGTCAACATTTTTTTTATAAGCCAATCCTAAAACTAAAATTTTACTATTTTTAACAGATTTTTGGGCAAGATTTAGTGTTTTTGATATTTTATGAATTACATAATCTGGCATTGACGTGTTTATTTCTCCTGCTAGCTCGATGAATCTGGTATTCATTCCTACTTCTTTTGCTTTCCACGTAAGATAAAATGGATCGATTGGTATACAATGTCCACCTAAACCAGGGCCAGGGTAAAAAGAAGTAAAACCAAATGGCTTTGTCGCTGCTGCATCAATCACTTCATAAATATCAATACCCATTTTATCTGCTACGATTTTTAATTCATTAACTAAACCAATATTTACTGAGCGGTGGATGTTTTCCATTATCTTTGTCATTTCAGCAACTTTCGTAGAAGAAACTGGAACAGTTTTATCAACAATTTCTTGATAAATTGATTCTGTTAGTTTTAAGCATTTTCTTGTATGACCACTTACAACCTTAGGTATGGTTTTTGTTGAGAATTCCTTATTACCAGGATCTTCTCTTTCAGGGGAATAACCAACAAAAAAGTTTTTACCAATATCAAAACCTAATTTTTTAATATATGGAACTATTATTTCGTCAGTTGTTCCAGGGTAAGTCGTACTCTCTAAAACAAGGAGCTGTTCATTTCGCAAAAAAGGTTTAATTAGCTTAAGTGTATTTTCAATATAGCTTAAATCGGGTTCGTTGTGAGGGCCAAGAGGAGTAGGAACACATATAATAATGATATCTATATCTTCTATTGATTTAAAATCTGTACTGGGGCTGAATTTACCGGATGATATCATTTTAGATATCTTTCTATCATCGATATGATTGATGTAAGAATTTCCTTTTAGCAAGACTTTTATCTTTTTGTCATCAATATCTAATCCAAAAACATTAATTTTTTCTTCAAAAAATCTAATTGCTAAAGGAAGCCCTACATAGCCCAAACCTATTATTCCCACTGAAGCATTTTTAGATTTTACTTTGTTAAGTAATTTGGTCTTCATAATTCAAAAGGTTTTTTAATTTGTTTTGTGTTATTTTTTTTCTGCACGAAAAACAGGTAAATAAACATAACAATGAAAAGAATATAAGTAAAATTAATAGCTAAAGCAGTCAGTGAATATTTTTCAAAATAAACAGGGTTTTTTGATTCATGTCTGAGGAAAAAAGGCAATCCAAATAAAAGTAAAGCGCTTAGAGTTCCGGAAATTTGTGGGTCCTTAAAAAAATCAATGCTTTTTTTTCTTAACATAAATCGAAATCTTTTAATTTTTTTTCTTTCTTTGTTGGTTGCATTTTGTGCATTGTTTCTAATTATACTAACAACAGTAGAAAGTATTAATCCAAAAACTCCGGATAGTAGAATTTTAATAAAAAGATTTTTGCTATTTTTTCCTGGTGGAATTTGTGGCATATCTATTACTTGAATAACAGATGATTCTTGAATTTTCTCTATTTTTGCTAATTCAAGTTGCTGTTTAAGAGTTAAATAAATTCCTTTTTGGATTTCAACATTTCTTTCCAGTCTATCTAGCTGAAGTTGCAAAGATGGGGATGAAATTTGACGATTTTGCTGATTAAAGTTTTTTAGTCTTTTTTCTGAAGATTCAAAATCTTTTATAACAGAAGAAATTCTAGATTCAATAAAAGTTATTTTCTCATTAGCGACCTGGTCCTTATAATACCTATTTAGACTATCAAGTTGAACCAAGATTATATCTGCTAAATCTTTAGCTATGTTGGGATCAAGGGCGGTAACTGATAAGGTACTAACTGGGTTTTTAATATTTTGATTAAAATCAATCATTCTACGTAATGATCTCAAAGCTTTACTTTTTTTTGTTATCGACTCTATTTCTGAACTGAACAATGTAAATATTTTTACATTCTCACCTTGGCTTCTTGAAAATATATCTTCTTGAAGAATTTTTTCACCAAATGTTCTACTATATATTAAGTCTGGGAGTATTGCGGGGCTTGATAAATCTGCTTGATTTCCTGCTGGTATACTTACTCCAAATTGGGATGCAATTCCTGCTAAACCACCAGTAGGTATACTGCTGTTTTCAGGAACAAGTACTTTGGCCCAGCTCGTATATTTAGACTCTTGAATAAATTGGACATAAATAAAAGTTAAAAACACAAACGTAAAAGGAATAATTATCATTACTTTAAGCTGTTCAGCGAAAATATTAATTAGATCAGAAAATGATAATTTTTCATCATTTTCGACATAACTTGGGAGTGTTTCACTTAGCCTGGTCTCGTTTCTGCTATTTGACCATTCATTTATCGTTAACACAATGTGGTTTGGTATTTGATTTCTAGCTTTCCAGTTAGAAACAGCTTGAGGAGTGCTATCTAGCGCCCTAGCTATTGAAGCTAAAGATGAAAAGCCAAAAGAACTCATTTTTTCTTCAAATTCGTAGAAATTCATACTAACTAACCACTTCCAACTTGTTGACTTAAAATTACGGCAGTAATAAGTGAGGAAATTATTGATGTCCAGTTAGTTGCAAATTGTGTGACATTAAAAGGTTCACGTTCTTCTTTTTTATTTACAATTATTGTTACACCATCTTTAATTTTGGGTCTTTGATACCATTTATTTGGACTAACAACCCCATTAGCATATATAACAATTATTTTTTTAGCGCTTCCTTTGTCTGTTATACCTCCTGCAGAATTTATGTAATGCCTTAATGATTTATTTTTTTGAAATTCAAGAAGACCTGGATTGTAAACTTCTCCTAGTATGTTAACTATATTTGATTTTTCTTTAACGACTATACTATCGCCAGGCATTAAAATAATTTCATCATTTTCCCATGCCACTCTAGTCCGATTCTCATCACCTTCAAAGATTTTATTTTCTATAGAAATATCTTGATCAATATTATACAAAGAATTTGCATAGTCAGATTTCATATACAATTGTTTATAAAATTTATTCAGCCTGTAAATAGAAACCCCTTCTTTCAAAGCCTTGCTAGTAAAACCCCCGGCTCTAATTAATAACGATGATAGATTTTCATTATTTTCGCTTAGAGTATATAATCCTGGCGTATTTACCTCGCCAGAAATTTTGACTGGGTCTTTTTGAGAATAATTAGTATTAATATGAACGATTAAACGGTCTAAATTGTTAAGAGAATGGCTTTTTGCTTCCTCGGGGTTTTCAATATATTGATGCAGGCTTATTATTTTTATACTTTCATAGCGTGAATTTGAATTTCTTCTCGCAATTTCTGCTTTATCAAAATATGTTGATTTTAGAAGGTCCGTATCTTCATCAAGCAATCCAGATATTTTTAATAAGTCATGCAATGTCATACCTGAAAAATAATTGAAAGTATTCTCGCTTTTTAAACTCCCTACCAATTCAACTCTATTTGAAGTTATACCAATAAATCTTGCGGTAATATTGTCCCCGTTTTGAGCAAAAATATCAGAATCGTACTTTATATAATAATTTTCATACAACGGACTGAAATCTGTCCTATTTTTGACAGGAGTTATTCTTTGCAAACTCAAATAAGAAGAAGCATTTGGCTTTAATCCACCAGCATACTCAATTATCTCATCAATAGTTTCTTTGTTGTTTGATTCGTAAATCCCTGGTCTAAATACTGCAGAATCAACTCTAATGGTTGATAACCTTTGAGGAATAACAACAATATCTCTATCTCTTAATTGAATGTTTAATTTATTATCTCCTTTGAGAATATATTTGTAAAAATCAAAAGCAATATCTTCCTTAACACCTTCTCTTTTTATTACAATTTTGCGTAAGCTTCCAGTTGTATCTATACCGCCAGCTTGAATTATGCCAGTGATTAGTGTTGAAAATGGATGTATTGGATAAACACCGGGGTAGGATATATTGCCCACGAAACTAACATTTATTGATCTTAACTTACCCAATGATAGATCAATATAGGTACTCGGGCTTCTTCCAAGAAGAGTAGAATAAATGCTGCCAAATTTTGATTTTATAAATACTTCTCCCTCTTCAATAGTTTTTCCAACCATACTTAAAAGACCTACTTTTTCATCGTAAATATTTCCTTCTCGGTTTATGGTGTATGATTCACGGAGCTGGGTTTCTCCCCATAATGATAAAATGAGCTCATCGCCAGGCCCCAACAAATAATTTTTTGGTGTTGGTAAATTTTCCCAAAATGCTATAGAATCTCTTTTCATAAAAAAGTTATAACCAAAATGACTAAGACCTTTATCAATAGTATCCATCATAGTGCTTATGTCCTGATATCTTCTTACTACTGCCTTGTTTGGTGATCCAATTTTTTGATCTAAGCCAGGCTCATTTAAAGTTTGATTGTTGAAGGGTATATTTTGTTGGCCTTTTTTTAACTTTTCATATTCTAATTTCATATTTTGTAGCTCTTGAACAGTCTGAGCATTGATTGAAAATGTTAAAAAAATTATAATATATGTGAAATTTTTTAGCATTTGTAGTACTCCCTAAACCATTTTACTAAAAGGGGAATGCCCTCAGAAATACTCGTACTAGGATTATACCCAAGTTTAATCTTTGACTTCTCTATATCAGCAAATGTTTCAACCATATCTCCCTTTTTTATATTTTTGTTAACAATAATTGCTTTTTTATTAAGCTCATTTTCTAAAATACTTAAAACGTCTTTGAGGAGTTCTGTTTTATTATTACCTAAATTAAAAATTTCATTATCATAATTTTTTTGTATTGCCAATTTTGTTCCACTAACAATATCATCTACATAGGTAAAATCACGCAAAATTTTTCCTTTATTATATAATGCTATTATTTCATTATTAATTATTTTATGAGTAAAAATAAACATAGCCATATCAGGGCGATACCAAGGACCGTATACTGTAAAATACCTTAATCCGGTAGTTTTTAAACCATATAGATGTGAATAAGAATAGGCAATAAGTTCATTTGCTTTTTTTGTAGCCCCATACAAAGCTATAGGTTTATCAACCATATCTTTTTCGCTAAAAGGTAATTTTGAATTATTTCCATAAATTGATGAGCTAGATGCGTAAATCAATCCATCTACATTGTTATTCCTACAACATTCAATTACATTTACAAAGCCGACTAAATTTGATTCAACATATGCATGAGGATTAGAAATACTATAGCTTACACCTGCTTGCGCTGCTAAATTAACAACCCTCTGCGGGTTAAATTCTCTAAACGAATTATTTAATTGTGATAAGTTTGTAATATCTATTTTTTTAAACCTAAAATTATTATAACTACTTAATATTTTTGTTCTATCATTCTTCAAATCTGTGCTGTAATAATTGTTGATATTGTCTATGCCAAGTATTTCATGATTTTCCTCAAGCAGTGACTTTGATAAATGATAGCCGATAAAACCTGATGATCCTGTAATTAGTATTTTCATAAGTTCACAAAATGTGTATATTAGTACACTAATACACTTCCGATAAGTATAGCGCTATTTAAGTTTATTTTTAGTAAATTCATTGAGAGTTTGAACCAACCTTTTGTTTGCATCAATTCTTGTTAAATAAAAATAACTCAAAAAACACATAATACACAAACAATTAATATAATATAAATAAATTATTTATATTTCTCTTTTAAATTGAATTTTTTTTATCTAAAAATATTAGAATGAATTTTTAACATATTTTTATAATCTTTTTATCATTTTAAAATATTAATTTAGGTTATATGAAAATTCTTGTAACAGGTGGTTCTGGCTTTATTGGCAGTAACTTTATTATTAATCAAATTAAGAATACAGATAATGAAATTCTTAATTTTGACAATCTAACTTATGCAAGCAATAAGGATAACCTGTCTTCTGTTGATAAAAACACTAAATACATCTTTGAACATGGTGATATTTGCGATAAAAATGCTTTAATGAAAGCTTTTGATGGATTTATGCCTAATGCTGTTGTTCATTTTGCTGCAGAATCGCATGTAGATAATTCAATTGTCAAACCACATGCTTTTGTTAATACAAATATTTTTGGTACATATAACCTATTGCAAATTTCTCTAGAATATCAGTCTAAAAAAACTATAGATAATTTTAGATTCATCCACATTAGCACTGATGAGGTCTATGGTTCAATAAAGCACCCTAAACTTTTCACTGAAAAAAGCCCTTACAAACCCAATTCCCCTTATTCCGCTTCAAAAGCTGCGTCGGACCATCTAGTGAGGTCATGGAATAAGACTTACAAGCTTAAAACAATAATTACAAATTGCTCCAATAATTTTGGCCCAAACCAGCACTCTGAAAAATTGGTCCCGTTAGTAATAAAGAATTCTCTATCACTTAAAGATATTCCTATTTACGGGGATGGGTTAAATGTGAGGGACTGGCTTTATGTTGATGATCATTGCGATGCCATTTATGCAGTTATTAAAAGCGGCTTACCTGGGGAATCATACAACATTGGTGGTAATAATCAGCTCTCTAATTTAAATATTATAAAAAAAATCTGCTCAATACTTGATAAGAAACGACCTAGAAAAGATTCCAAAAAATATTCTGATTTAATTAAATTTGTAAGTGATAGACCAGGCCACGATAGGAGATATGCTATTGATTTTTCTAAAATTTCTAATGAATTAATGTGGAAACCGGCTCACACTTTTGATTCTGGAATTGAAAAAACTATATCATGGTATCTTGAAAATAAGAACTGGTAATAAAAAAATAAATTTAGCTTTTTTAATTCTAATTAATTTATGACAATATCAAAAAAAATAATTCTTCTTCGTCATGGTCAAAGCGCATGGAACTTAGAGAATAAGTTTACAGGCTGGACAGATGTTGAATTAACTAAAAATGGAGAAAATGAAGCTCAAAAAGCCGGTGAATTATTGTTGCGTGATAGTTTTAAGATAGACACTGTGTACACATCTTACCTTAAAAGGGCTATAAATACCTCTAAAATATGCCTTAAAGCACTTAAGCAAAGTAATTTAAAGGTAATCAAAAATTGGCGCCTAAATGAACGTCATTATGGTGCTCTTCAGGGACTAAATAAATCTCAGGTTGCCAAAGAATATGGTGATGATCAATTGTTGATATGGAGGAGAAGCTATGATACACCTCCGCCTAAAATGGATACAAATGATCGGCGTCACCCAAGACACGATGTGCTTTACAAAGGAATTGATCCTTTAGCGTTGCCAAGCTCTGAATCGCTAAAGGACACTCTTGAAAGAGTAAAGCCATTATGGATAAATGACATTTTACCTAAAATCAGCAATGGTAAAAATTTGATGATAGTTGCACATGGCAACTCTTTAAGAGCAATAGTTAAAATGCTCAAAAATTATAGTAATCAAGAAATTTTAAAATTAAATATACCTACAGGGGTTCCTTATATATTAAAATTTTCCAATGAATTTAAAGTACTAAGAGACTATTACCTTGGCGATGAGGAAGAAGTTTTGAGAAAGACTAATTTGGTGGCAAATCAAGCTTCTTCGAACAATTAGTTTATTGAATCTAGAGCTCTTATTACTTCGTCTTGAATATCTTTGCTCAAATATGGATGCATTGGAAGTGATAGTATTTTTTCAGATGTCTTCTCTGAAATAGGAAAATCACCTAATTTATTATTATACTTTTCATACCCCTCTTGAATGTGAACTGGTAACTTATAATAGATCATTGATGGTACACCCTTGTCGTTTAATTTTTTAATTACATCTTGCCTATTTACATGATCAGGAATTAAAATTGAATATTGAGCCCAAGATGATAGATATTTATCAGGTGTATGAGGAGGAATAAACTTTTTGTTTATATTTTGTGTATAGTATTTTGCAACACTGTTTCTTGATATAAGCTCTTTATCAAAAATTTCTATTTTCTCTAGCAAAACTGCAGCCTGAATCGTGTCTAATCTACCATTAATACCAATGCGTACATTCTCATATTTATCCTTTCCCCCTCCATGGACACGTATAGATTTCATTTTTACAGCCAGCTCATCATTATTTGTAAATATTGCACCTCCATCACCATAACATCCCAAGGGTTTTGCTGGAAAAAAAGAAGTTCCTGCAACATCTCCGAAAGAACCTGCGCGTCGGCTATTTATTTGCCCACCAAAACCTTGTGCAGCGTCTTCTATAACTTTTAGATTGTTTTCTTTGGCAAATTTATCAATTAATCTATATCTAGCAGATAAGCCAAAAAGGTCTACAGGCATTATTGCTTTAGGTTTTAAATTTTTTGAAAAAGCCTGGTCTAGGGCTCTAGACAGATTTTCTGGATTAATATTAAAAGTTTTATCATAAATATCACAGAAAATAGGAGTAGCGCCAACTAGAGCTATAACTTCAGCTGTAGCGATATATGTAAATGGTGTTGTGATTACAGCATCTCCTGGGCCAATATTCATAGCTAACAAAGGAATTAAAAGTGCATCCGTTCCCGAAGAGCAACTAATACAATGCTTAACGTTAACATAGTCTGCTAAACGCTCCTCTAATTCATAAACTTCCGGACCCATGATGTATTTGCCGTGATCAAGTATTTTTTTAATTCTTTGATCAATTTTTTCTCGAATTTCTAGTTGCTGAGTTTTTAAATCAATAAATTGCATTTTATCTCGTTTGTTTATCTAATATTAAACAATAACTTTTGAACTCTAAATGAAATAATAAAAGCTAATGAGTAAAACTAATTTAGAATTAAAAGCCCAAGCAAACAATTACCCATCTTTGAAGCTCTCGGATAGACATTTATGTGATCTAGAACTAATTATGAATGGCGGCTTTAGCCCTTTAGATGGTTTTATGTCTAAAAATGATTACGAATCCGTGGTTAATAACATGAGGCTTAATAGCGGGTCTCTATGGCCATTACCAATAACCTTAGACGTCGATGATAAATTTCTTTCTGAAATCTCCAATAATTCTAAAATAACTTTGCGCGACAAAGAAGGTTTTGTTTTAGGAATACTTAAAATCGAAGATATATGGGAACCAAACCTTAAAGTAGAGGCACAATCTGTTTTTGGTACTAGCGATACAAAACATCCCGGAGTCCACTATTTACTAAATACTAGCAAAAAAAATTATATTGGTGGAAAAATCAAAAAAATACAACTTCCTCATCACTATGATTATGAAGATCTCAGGCATACACCTAGTGAGCTAAAATCAATTTTCAAAAAAAATAAATGGGGTAAAGTAATAGCATTTCAAACAAGAAACCCTCTTCATAAAGCCCATTTTGAGCTTACGAAAAGGGCGATGAATGATCTAAGTGCCAATCTTTTGATTCACCCTGTTGTAGGAATGACAAAACCTGGAGATGTAGACCATTACACTCGAACTAGGTGCTATAAGCACGTCATTAAAGAATATCCTAAAAACTCTGCTTTTTTAAGCCTTCTTCCTTTAGCAATGCGGATGGGAGGGCCAAAAGAAACGCTCCTTCATGCAATAATTAGAAAAAATTATGGTTGCACCCATTTAATTGTTGGAAGAGATCATGCAGGTCCAGGTTTAAATTCTAATAATAAACCATTTTATGGGTCATATGAAGCCCAAGAAATCCTTCATAAACATCAGGATGAGCTTGATATTGAAATGGTGCCATTCAAATTCATGGTCTTTATACCTAAAAATAAGACATTTAAAGCCATCGACGATGTAAATCAAAATGAAAAATATAAAACTCTCTCAGGAACTGAATTAAGACAGCTTTTGGATCAAGGCAAAGGAATACCCGAATGGTTCACATTTAAAAGCGTAGCGCATGAATTAGAGCGTTCAAACCCACCCTTAGCAAAAAGAGGTTTAACAATCTTCTTTACAGGTCTATCTGGTTCAGGCAAATCAACGCTTGCGAACGGTTTGGTGACAAGACTTCTTCAAGAAGGTTCTCGCCCTGTAACCCTTTTAGATGGTGATATAGTTAGAACTCACCTCTCAAGCGAGCTTGGATTCTCAAAAAATCACCGATCAATTAACATTAAGCGAATAGGCTATGTGGCAAGTGAAATCACAAAAAATAGTGGAATTGCTGTTTGTGCTCCAATCGCACCCTATGAAGAAGATCGATCATACATTAGAAAGCTTATCTCCAAAGAGGGCGGATATTTTGAAATATTTGTTAATACCCCCCTAGAAAAATGCGAAGAAAGAGATTCTAAAGGTCTCTATGCGTTGGCAAGAGAAGGAAAAATTAAAAAATTTACCGGGATTTCAGATCCTTACGAGGAACCAAAAAACGCTGAAATCGTTATTGATTCAAGTGACGAAAGTCCTGAAAAATTGGTTGAAGAAATATATGAAAAGATTGTTGATATGGGTTACATAGAAAGGGTTAAATGAAAGGTATAATACTAGCAGGTGGTTCTGGTACACGGCTATATCCAAGCACACTTGCAACGAGCAAACAGCTACTACCAATATACGATAAACCCATGATATATTACCCGCTTTCAATGTTAATGCTTGCGGGTATTCGAGAGGTGTTGATCATATCCTCACCGGAAGATTTACCAAAATACCAATCACTGCTTTCGAGTGGAGATTCCATTGGAATGAAATTTTCTTACAAAATTCAACCCTCTCCAGATGGATTAGCTCAAGCTTTCATTCTTGGCGAAGAATTTATAGGTGATGAAAGTGTATGTTTAATACTCGGTGACAATATTTTCTATGGTAGCAATCTACCGCATATACTGAGAGCAGCTGTTCAAGATGTTAATGAATCAAGTACAGCAAATGTATTTGGATATTATGTGAATGATCCAGAAAGGTATGGAGTTGTTGAGTTTAATAATGATGGTAATGCCATTTCCATTGAAGAAAAACCTTCTAGTCCAAAAAGTAATTATGCCGTATCAGGCCTTTATTTTTACCCAAATGACGTTATAAATATTGCTAAAAATCAAAAACTCTCCCCAAGAGGTGAACTTGAAATATCTGATACCAATAAAATTTATTTATCAAAAAAAAGATTGAAAGTTGAAAAATTGAGCAGAGGATATGCGTGGCTTGATACTGGAACGCATGATTCTTTATTGGAGGCCTCTCAGTTCGTTCAGATTTTAGAAAAAAGGCAAGGCGTTAAGATTTCATGTATTGAAGAAATAGCTTTCAGAATGAATTACATTGATAGAAATAGTCTTTTAAAGCTTGGAGAAAAAATGAAAAATAATCCCTACGGCCAATATTTGATCTCAATTGCTGA
>MDTD01085761.1_pt1 | contig 48579 bp, 29 predicted proteins | sample 811221 | NCBI WGS metagenome assembly MDTD01 (sample SAMN05326646, study PRJNA326480) | marine metagenome | isolation source: seawater | place: Pacific Ocean: South West | collected 2011 | reverse complement strand
TCGGTCCGCGCTGTGGTCGTCGATTGCGCCACGGGGCAACTGTGCGGTGAGTCAGTGTTCAACTACCCGAGCGGGGCGAAGGGTGTGATCATCGATCCCGCTCGCCCACATCTGGCGCGTCAGCATCCGGGGGATTACATCACAGGATTTGTGCGAGCCGCGAAGCAGGCGGTCCGCAACGCCGCTTCCGCCCGCGGTTTTAGCCCCGATCGGATCGTCGGGATCGGCGTCGATACGACGGGCTCCACGCCCATCCCGATCGCCGCGGACGGCACGCCGGTCGGGATGCTCGACGAGTATCGAGATGACCCCGATGCGCAGGCCTGGCTCTGGAAGGACCACACCTCGCACGCGGAGGCGGCCGAGATCACCGAACTCGCAGAATCGCGGGGAGAGCCGTACCTCGCGAAGTGCGGCGGCGTGTACTCCTCGGAGTGGTTCTGGTCGAAGATCCTGCGCTGCCGTCGGGTGGCGCCGAAAGTTTTTCGGAAGGCGGCAAGTTGGGTCGAACTCGCGGACTTCGTGCCCGCGTGGGTGACGGGAAACCGCGAGCCGAGCGCGATCGTTCGCGGGATATGCGCCGCGGGGCACAAGGCGATGTTCAGCCCCGCGTGGGGGGGGCTGCCCAGCGAGTCTTTCCTTGCCGCGCTGCATCCCGATCTCGCGAAATTGCGTTCCAGGCTCTACTCGCGCGCGGTGCCGTCGAACGAGCCCGCGGGGCGGCTCACCAGCGAGTTCGCGAAAAAGATCGGCGTACCCACGGGCATCCCGGTCGCCGCGGGCGCGTTCGATGCGCACCACGGCGCGGTCGGGTCGGGGGTCGCGCCGGGGACGCTGGTCAAGATCATCGGCACGAGCACATGCGACATCGCGGTCTGGCCCTCCGACGAGCCACTTGCTGATATCCCGGGGCTCTGCGGCATCGTGGATGGTTCGGTGCTCCCCGGCTATTTCGGTCTCGAGGCGGGTCAGAGCGCGGTCGGCGATATCTTCAATTGGGTCGCGAGCCTCGGCGGTGGGAAGGCGAAGCATGGAGCGCTGACCGATACCGCGGAGACCCTCACCCCGGGCGAAGCGGGTTTGCTCACCCTCGACTGGCACAACGGGAACCGCACGGTGCTCGTCAATCCCCGTCTCTCGGGCCTGACGGTCGGTCAGACACTCCATACGACGCAGGCGGAGCTTTACCGCAGCGCGATCGAGGGGACGGCGTTCGGTGCGCGTGTGATCGTTGAGCGCATGGAGGCGTACGGGGTCTCGATCCGTACCATCACCCATTGCGGCGGGATCGCGGAGAAGAGCGGGCTCGTCAACCAGATCTACGCGGATGTCCTGGGCAGGAAGGTCCGCATCAGCGGGTCCCCACAGACCTGCGCACTCGGGGCCGCGATCTTCGGTTCGATCGTCGGTGGTGCGCACAAGAGCGTCAAGGCCGCCCAGCGATCCATGGTGTCGTTCAAGGATGAGGTCTACACCCCGAGACGCGCCGAACGCTCGGTCTATGACGAACTCTTCGCGCTGTACGGGATTCTCCACGACGCGATGGGCGGCGTCGGCGGATCGCTCGCGGAGCAGACCGGGCGCGTCATGCCGGAACTCCTCGCGATCCAGGAGCGAGCCCGCGCAAAGAAAGCCCGCGCGGCGAAGGGGAAACCGTCATGATGCTCGAGGATCTCCGGTGCGCCGTTGCCGAGGCAAACCGGGCGTTGGTCGAACACCAGTTGGTGACCCTCACCTGGGGCAATGTCAGCGGGATCGATCGGGACAAGGGCCTCTTCGCGATCAAACCCAGCGGCGTGCCCTACGACCGGCTCTCGCCCGGTGATATTGTGCTGGTTGACATGGAGGGACGCGTCGCGGACGGGGCGTTGAAGCCCAGCAGCGATACCCCCACGCATCTTCGGCTCTACCAGCGGTTCGGCGACATCGGGGGCGTGACGCACACGCACAGCGCGTACGCGACGGCGCTGAGCCAGGCCCGTGTCGAACTGCCCTGCCTGGGAACGACGCACGCGGACCACTTCATGGGAACGGTTCCCTGCACGAGACAACTGACCCCCGACGAGGTCGACGCGGGGTATGAGATCGCGACCGGCGACGCGATTGTTGAACGGTTTCAGCGAGCCCCCGATCCGCTCGATCCCACGCGCATCCCGGCGGTCCTCGTCGCGGGTCACGCGCCGTTCACATGGGGCAAGGACGCGAGCGAATCGGTCACCAACAGCGTGGCGCTCGAAGCGTGCGCACGCATGGCGATCCTCTCGGGGCTCCTTCCCCCGGGAGAGCCGCGCGCGCTCGAGCCGCACATCCTCAAGAAGCACCACGATCGGAAGCACGGCCCCGGTGCCTACTACGGCCAAACGCACCGCCCCGGTCTGTGAGTCCCCGGGCAAGCAGGCCGGCATCACGCACACCCGTGATCACGCGCCGCGTCCTCACAGCCTCTCAGCGGACCACGCGGCCTGTCCCGCCCGTGGTGAGCATCCGCTCGACCTCGTCGCGGCTGACATGGTTGAAATCGCCCGGGATCGTCTGCTTGAGGCATGAGGCCGCGACGGCGAACTCGAGCGCCGCGTCGGCCTCCGCACCGCCGACCAGCGCCGCGATCAGACCGGCGGCGAAGGAATCCCCGCCTCCGACCCGATCGACGATCTGGATGTCGTACTTCGTGGAGTGGTAGGGGGTGCTCGCGGTTCGATGGTCCGTGATGATCGCGGACCACAGGTTCCGGCTGGCGGAGATGCTCTCGCGGAGCGTGATCGCGACCGTCTGGAACGCGAAATCATCACGCAGGGTCGCGGCGAGCGCGCGGTATCCGTCGAGGTTCAGCGCACCCCGGTCGACATCGGACCCCTCTGCGTGAACGCCCAGGCAGCGGTCGGCGTCCTCCTCGTTGCAGATGCAGACATCGACATACTCCATCAGGGGTCGCATCGTCGCGCGGGCCTGTTCCTGGCTCCACAACTTGGCGCGGAAGTTCAGGTCGCAACTGACCCGCACGCCCCGATCTTGAGCAGCGGCCGCGAGTTTCGTGACGGCGTCCGCCGCGCGCCCGCCCAGTGCCGGGGTGATCCCGGTGAAGTGGAACCACGACGCTCCGTCGAAGATCGCCTCGGGATCGAGTTCGTCGGGGTCGATCAGAGCGACCGACGATCCGGCGCGGTCGTAGACGACCTTGGACGGCCGCTGGCTCGCTCCGGTTTCCAGGAAATAGGTGCCCAGGCGGGGGCCGCCCCGCAGCACCTGCGAGGTGTCGACTCCGAAGCGGCGCAGATGGTTGACCGCCGCCTGTCCGATGTCGTGCGCGGGCACCTTGCTCACAAATGCGGCGTCGATCCCGAACTGGGCGAGGCTCGCGGCGACATTCGCCTCGCCGCCGCCAAAGGTGACATCGAAGGCTGAGGCCTGCACGAACCGCTGGAAACCGGGCGTCGACAGGCGGAGCATGATCTCCCCAAAGGTCACAACGCGCGGGGGAGGGGTGCTATCCATGACCGAGTCCTTCGCTGGAGGTTCTGCTTATGCGTTCCGGGCCCGCTCGATCGACGAGCGAAGCGATGAGACGAGTTCGGTGATCACCGCGCCGTCCCGGTCGGCGATCGCCTTCTTGTTGAGCAGGGCGCTGCCGATCCCCACCGCGACGGCGCCGGCGCGGATCCACTCTCCCGCATTCTCCGGCGTGACACCGCCTGTGGGCATCAGCCGCAGGTGAGGCATCGGTGCCAGAACCGCTCTGAAGAACGCTCTCCCGAGCACATCGGCAGGGAACACCTTGATGATGTCCGCCCCGGCTTCGTGAGCCCTGTGGACCTCCGTTGGGGTGAAGCACCCCGGCATCGCGGGCACTCCGCGATCCGCGGCAACCCGCAGCACCTCGGGCTCGAAGACGGGGCTGACGACATATGCGGCCCCGGCGTCGATCGCGTGCTCCGCGTCGCGCGGGGTGCGCACCGATCCGACCCCGACGAGATGATCGGGTCCGATTCGATCCACGAGGCGTCGGATCTGGTCGATCGCGCCGGGCACCGTCATGGTGATCTCCAACGCGTCGAGCCCGGCATCACGCAGCGTGTCCGCCAACCACGCGAGGCGGTCGGTATCGTCGAGACGGACGACCGCAACCGCGCCCTGTGCGATCAGTGCCTGGGTGATCGAGTCTTTCGTGCGCACGGGACACATGCTCCTGCCCCCCTTGTCGGGGGTGCTTTTCATCCGGCAAAAGTCTACCCACGCTCAGATGCGATCGGGGTATCCGTGGCTCGTCGGGGACCGCCGATTGTGTGATCACGGGACGGCAGATTCCGAACCTCCAAGCTCGGTTTCCTCTTCTCCGGCAGAACACGAAAGCGAGCTCCACGCACTGGGCAAAGCGTTCTCGTTTTGCGGGTTGCGGGTCCGGACATGAGGCGTCGGGCGAACTTACAGCGTCGAAGACAGGTAGCCGCCATCCACCACGAGATCGGCGCCGGTCACGAACCCGCTCGCACGATGGCTGGCGAGGTAGACCGCCGCGCCCACGAGTTCTCCCGGATCTCCGAAGCGTGCCATCGGCGTGCGATCGAGGGCCTGCTGTCCCCGCGGGGTTGGCGTGCCGTCGGGGTTGAACAGCAGCCGCATGTTCTGTTCGGCCGGGAAGAACCCCGGGGTGATCGTGTTGACGCGCACTCCTCTGAGCGCCCACTCGCGCGCGAGGAACATGGAGAGATTCCGGAGGGCTGCCTTCGCGGCCGAGTAGGCGACACCACGCGAGACGGGCACATGGCTCGCGATGCTCGCGATGTTGATGATGCTCCCTCGCCGCGAGGGGTCGTTCTGAGCTCGATCCACCATCGCGCCGCCGAACACCTGAGCCGGGAGCAGCGCGCCCGCGACCAGATTGGTGTCGAAGTTCTCCCGCCATGCATCGAGGGGGAGATCGGTGAAGGCCTGTTCTTCCGTGACCGAGGCGCGCGGGTTGTTCCCGCCGGCGGCGCTCACGAGCACATCGCAAGGGCCCAATCTCTGTTCGATCGCCTCCCGCGCCGACTCGAGCGATGGTCTGCTGAGCGCGTCGGCGCTGACGAAGAACGCCTGCCCCCCCTGTCGATTGATCGCGGCGGCGCGGGCCTCTCCCCGATCCGCGTTTCGCCCGATCACCGCGACGCTCGCGCCGTGCGAGGCGAGGCCCTCGGCGATCGCACCGCCGAGCACGCCTGTTGCGCCGATCACCGCGGCGACCGATCCGGAGAGATCGAACAGTCCGTCATTCATGGTTGCGTCTCGCTGGTTTGCGAAGGCGTCCGATCGATCAGGTCGAGCGATGCGGGGAGCCAGGTGCTGAGGGGGGCGACCGCGGTGGTGAGCGCGAGGGCGATCACCATCGCCGCGTAAAACGGGAGCATGGGACGGGTGGCCCGGGCGATCGACACGCGGCCCACGCTGCAGCCCACAAAGAGGCAGGTCCCGACGGGGGGGGTGCAGAGACCGATGCAGAGATTCAGGATCATCACCACGCCGAAGTGCGCCGGGTGGAGGCCGATCGCGTCGGAGACCGGCAGGAAGATAGGGGGGAAGATCAGCACCGCGGGGGTGATGTCGAGGAAGGTCCCGACGGCAAGAAGCGTGACATTGATCAGGAGAAGCAGGACGAGCGGGTTCTCGGTGAGGGAGAGCAACTGTTCGGCGAAGGCCTGTGGGATCCGGAGATAGCTCAGCACGAAGCTCAGGGCCTGGCTCGCGGCAATAAGGAACATGACTATCGCGGTCGTTCGGGTGCTGGCGTCGAGAATCCCGGGAAGGCTCCGGAGCGACAGCTTCGGACCATCCTCACGACGGGCCGCCTGCACCGCACGCTCGAAGATACCGACCACGATCGCGAAGAACACCGAGACGGCTGCGGCTTCCGTGGCGCTGAAGATCCCGCCCAGGATCCCGCCCAGTACGATCACAATCAGAGAGAGCGAGGGCAGGGCGAGCAGCACCGCTGCGATCGCCTGTCCCGTGCTCTCCGGGCGGCTGGCTTCCCGAGCAGCTGCGGCGCGGGCCGGATCGGGCCTGCGGACGATCAGAGCGGTCCCCATGAGCAGGAGCCCCAACAGGATCCCGGGGAGCACGCCCGCGAAGAACAACGCGGCGACCGAGGTCTGCGCAACCACCGCGTACACGATCATCACATTGCTCGGGGGGATCAGGAGGCCCGTTGTCGCGGCCGTCGTGCAGAGGGCGGTCGCGTAACTCCGATCCTCACCCTCGTTCTCGAGGGCGGGGATCGTGATGTTCCCGATCGAAGAGATCGCGGCGGCGGCTGATCCGGAGATCGATCCGAACAGCATGCAGGACACGACATTCACCAGACTCAGGCCGCCGGGGAGTGATCCGACCAGCACGCGGGCGGCATCGATCAGGCGCTTCGCCATCCCGCTCGCGGACATCACATTGCCGGCAAGAATGAAGAACGGGATCGCGAGGAGCGGAAAGCTGTCGACTCCCGCGGCCATCCGCTGCGCCAGCGCCGTCGTGACCTCCGCATCGGATGCGGCGAGCATCCCGACGGTCGCGGCGATCCCGACCGCGAAGGCGACAGGGACATTGAGCAGCAGGAGCGCCGCGAAGACAACGACCAGGAGCGCGACGCCCACCGTGGTCACGGACAATCTCCCGTCGGTGCGAGGAGATCGGCAGGGGTGCTGTCTTTGGGCTCGATCATCTCGCGGACAGCGGTGACCGCGATGAGCACGCCCGAGATCGGCACGGGCAGATACTGCCATGCTTTGTTGATGCCGAGCGCGGGCAGCGTCTGTGCGAAGGAAAGCCGCTCGGCGTAGAGGAGGCCACCCCCGACGATCATGACCGCGACGGCGAACAGATAGACGAACCCCGCACCGAACCGCCTGCAGAAGCGCGCAACACCCGCGTCCATGCGGGCCACGATGAGGTCGAGCCCGAGGTGAGCATGCTGGCTGTATGCCACCGCACCGCCGAGCAGCGCGAGCCAGATCAGGAGGAGCCGAGCGGCTTCCTCGGTCCAGCGCGCCTGATTGCCGAGAAGGAACCGTGTTCCGACGCCGTACAGGACATCAAGCGTCAGCAGCGCCAGGATGGACGATGCAAGCATCGCGTTCGCGCGAGCGAGAGCGGACTCGAACCGAGCCAGCGGTGACGGATCCCGTTGCTGTGCGTTGGTCGCGAACACGCGATCAGTCTCCGAGATCCTCGACGGCGTCGATCCTCGCGAGCAGATCCCCGATGCGTGTGCCCCGATACGAGGACTTCAGAGGCTCGACAACGCTCGCGAAGGCGCCGAGGTCGGGCTTGTAGACCTCGACGCCCAACTCGCGAACCGCGCTCAGCGCTTCGGCGGTCCGGCGCGCCCACAATTCACGCTGGTAGAGGGACGCCTCCGCCGCGGCTTCCTCGATGACCGCGAGCGCCGCACTCGACAGCTCTCGGCGTGTCTTGTCGCTCATGATCAGGACATCGGGGACGCGGGAGTGCTCATTGAGCGTGTAGTGCGTCGCGACCTCGTAGTGCCGGCTGCTGAAGAAACTGGGCGGGTTGTTCTCCGCGGCATCGACGAGACGGGATTGAAGCGCAGAGTACAACTCGGAATACGCCATCGGAGTGGGGGCGCCGCCGAAAGCGCTGACCATGTCCATCGCGGTCTTGCTCTCCATCACCCGGACCTTCAGGCCCTCGAGATCCTCCGGTCGATGGATCGGTCGAGAGGCGGCGTAGAACGAGCGCGCTCCGGCGTCCATGTAGCACAACCCGTACAGCCCCTTGTCCGACAGCGACCCGAGGATCTCCTGCCCGATCGGACCGTTGAGCACCGACCAGCAGTGGTCGGCGCTCCGGAACGCGTAGGGCACGCTGAACACCGCGAAGTCAGACGAGAACGACCCGAGGGGGGCGGCCGAGGCCTTGGCGAAATCGAGCGTCCCCGATTGCAATTGCTCGATCGTGACGGTCTCGTCGCCCAGCTCGCCATTGGGAAAGAGCTGGATCGTGATCTTGCCCCCGCTCCGATCGCGAACGAGCTCCGAGAAACGCTCGAGCCCGAGATGGACCGGGTGGTCGGTGTTCAGGCCGTGCGCGAGACGAAGCGTGCGGGCGCGGATCGGGGCGGTGGCCCCCGTTGTGGCGGCCTCGTTCGGCGCGGGGGGGGGCGGGGGCGACCGGAGATCGGCGAGCCGAACAGCGACGGCCGCGATTCCTGCTGTGATCGCGGCTCCGATCAGGATGCCCGCGATGAATGATGAAGCTGCTCTGCCCATGGGCGGAGTATAGAGATTCACGGACGGGATATCCGATGCGACGCTGCGGCTGAACGCGGTAGGATCCGCCGATCCCGAGGAGCCCTGTTCATGGACAGCACGATCCGCCAACGAGTTCAGACCGCGGCCGATGCGGCCGCCGTGATCGACATGCACACCCATCTGTATGCGCCGGCCTTCGGCGCGTCGGACCCGCGAATGCAAGGGGCTGGCACCCCGCTGCTGCTGTGGGGAATCGACGAGCTCCTCGGGTATCACTACTTCGTCGACGAGGTGTTCCGCGCCGCCAGACTGCGGAGCCCGAATGACGCGCTCGATCCCCGCTCGTTCTGGACGATGTCCCTGCGCGATCGGGCCGACCTGATCTGGCGTGAGCTCTTCGTCGAGCGGCCGCCCGTGAGTGAGGCGTGCGTGGGGCTGATCGACATACTTGTTTCTCTCGGGCTCGATCCGGATGAGCGTGACCTGTCTCGGTATCGCAAGTGGTTCTCGGAACGCGATCTCGAAGCCCATATCGACGAAGTCATGCACCTCGCGGGCGTCCGCCGGATCGTGATGACCAACGAGCCGTTCGCCCAAGTCGAGCGCGCGAAGTGGCTCGCGGACCCCCGAGCGCTGCGAGATTCACGGTTCGCGCCCGTGCTCCGGATCGACCCCATCGTCGAGCAGTGGCCCGAGGCGTGCCGCACGCTCGCCGGCTGGGGTTACGAGGTCCAGCCGGATCTTTCTGGGCAGACGGTGAGCGAGGTCCGCCGGTTTATCGACGAGTGGATCGAGCGGACGGATCCGGTCTATCTCGCGTGCAGCCTCTCTCCGGGCTTCCGGCACGATTCCGAAAGCGAAGATCCCGCGGTCCGGTCGTTCACGAGCCTCTTTGACACATGTCTCGTCGGGGCGGCGAGAGACCACGGTCTCGCTCTCGCGCTGATGATCGGCGCACGGAGGAGTGTTCACCCCGAAATGGGCCTGGCGGGCGACAGCCTCGGGCCTACCGACAATGCTCAGCTTGAGTCGATCGCCCACGCTCACCCCGATGTGACATTCCTGATCACCCTATTGAGCAGGGAGAACCAGCACGAACTGTGCGTAACGGCACGGAAATTCGCGAATGTGGTCCCGTTCGGTTGCTGGTGGTACCTGAACACGACCTCGCAGATCACGGAGATCACGCGGATGCGTCTCGAACTGCTCGGAACGGACTTCGTCCCGCAGCACTCCGATGCCCGGGTGCTCGAGCAGCTGATCTACAAGTGGAGGCAGTCGCGGCGCATCATCGCGGCGTGCGTCGCGGAGCGGTACGACGCCTCCCAGACCGCCGGTGCTCGAATCGATGATCGGGCGATCGATCGTGATATGCAGAGGCTCTTCTCCGCGAACTTCGAAGCCGCGGTCAATCGCGCGTTTCCCGCGAATTGACCGTCGAGAAAGCCCCTCGTTCTGATCAACGGGCAAGCCAGCCGCCGTCGACCGCGATGGTGAATCCTTGCATGTATGCCGACGCTTCCGATGCGAGGAAGACCGCGGCCCCCGCGAGATCTTCGGGCTCACCCCAGCGACCAGCAGGGATCCGCGCCAGGATCTCCGCGTTGCGTTGTGAGTCCTCCCTCAGCGGCCGCGTGTTCTCTGTCGCCATGTAACCGGGGGCGATGCCGTTCACATTGATCCCCAGCGGCGCGAGCTCGTTTGCCATCAAGCGGGTGAGTCCCAGCACGGCACTCTTGCTCGCGGTGTATGAAGGTACCCGGATACCGCCCTGGTAACTGAGCATGGAGGCGATGTTGATGATCTTGCCCCCATCTCCCTGCGCATTCATCTGCTTCGCGGCCGCCTGGCTCAGGAAGAACAGGGACCGGAGGTTCACATCCATGACCCCATCCCAATCGTCCTCGCTAAATTCGAGGATCGACGCCCTCCGGATGATGCCGGCATTGTTGACAAGGATGTCCAGACGCCCGGAAGCATCGGCCACGCGGGGCACAAGGTCTGCAACAGCCCCGCGATCACCGAGGTCCGCGTTGAACGCGAACGCTCTTCTCCCGGCCTGCTCGATCGCCCGGGTCGTGTCGGACAGGTCGCTCCTTGCCGTGATCGCGACATCCGCGCCCGCCTCGGCGAGCGCGACTGCGACGGCGCGTCCGAGACCCCGGCTCGCGCCCGTGACGAGCGCCACTTTTCCGTCGAGTCTGAATCGATCGAGAATCATCGGAGGCTCTCCATCGGCACCGGATCCATGTCCGTGAAGCGTTGGTTCTCCCCGCCCATCGCCCAGCAGAAGTTATAGTTGCTGGTGCCGGCGCCGGCGTGGATCGACCAACTGGGGCTGATCACCGCCTCCCCGTCCCGCATGACCAGGTGCCGCGTATTCGAGGGCTCGCCCATGAAATGGAAGACCGCCTGGCCCTCGGGGACGCCGAAGTACATGTAGACCTCGTTGCGTCTGAGATGGGTGTGGGCGGGCATGGTGTTCCAAACGCTCCCCGCGTACAACTGCGTGTAGCCCATCACGAGTTGACAACTCCTGACGCCCTCCTCGTGGATGTACTGGAAGATCGTTCGCCTGTTCGCGGTCTCATCGGAGCCGAGATCGACGCGATTGGCGGCGCTCTTCGGCGCGGGCGTTGTGGGGTATGCCTTGTGCGCAGGCGTCGAAACGATGTAGAACTTCGCGGGCGTCGTGGCGTCCGAGCTCGCGAAAGAAACCGACTCTGCCCCACGGCCGATGTAGAGCATGTCCAGGTTCGGGACCGAATACGACTCTCCGTCGACGGAGATCCTCCCTTCGCCACCCACATTCAGCACGCCGATCTCCCGGCGCTGGGCGAAGAAATCCGCCGCGAGTTGCTCGGGGTTCGGAAGCTCAAGCGGGTCCTTCGTCGGGACGGCGCCCCCGACCACCATCCGGTCCTCGAGGCTGTAGGTCAGGGTCACACGCCCCGGTTCGAACAGATCCTGCAAGAGGAAACGCTCGCGCAACGCATCGGGGGTCGCGCCCGGGACTTCGCTGGGTGGAATCGCGTATCGGATCTGCATGTTCGTTCCTTCAAGTGTGTCGCTGCAGCTCGTCGGGCGCGGATGTTGTTGGTTACCGCGTCTCGATCAGGCCAACGATGTCGGTTCCGTAATCGGTGTAGGTGCGGTAGTCGCCCCGCATCCACAGCACAGCACGATAGCGGTCGCTCCGGGGGACGACGGGGCGGAGATTGTCGGTTGTCGAGTCTTGAGTGATCGCGGTCCACGACCAGGACCGCCCCCCATCGCTCGTTCTTCCGCGGAAGATCTCGTAATGACGCCGATTATCCGCACGGCTGATATTGGGCAGGCCCGTCCCCGGGTGGACATCGCTGGAGACATAGACCACCTCAGGTTCGTTCGGGTCGATCGCGACCAGGCCCGTGTAGTCCGGCTCTCGGGCATAAAGGCCCGTGCCCGCGTACGCCATCTCGTGGCTTATCCAGCCTTCTCCATCGAATCGCGCATAGACATACCGGTGATCAAGCGCGACAGCCTCGCCCGGGTCGTTCCGGATCGCCGCGCCGTCTTTCTGCACCGAGAGCGCCGCGACCGGATAGCCACGGCCGTCGAGTTCCAGATCAACGGTCCACGCGACGCTGTGCGGGTTTCCTTCAAAGATCCGCGTCAGCGACTTGTCCCGGAGTCCCTGTGCATCGAGTCGATCCACCACTCTGCCGGACGCGTCGTGCACGAATCCGTTGCGGATGAACCCGTGATACACGCTGTTGTCGAACACGCGTGGATGTCCATCAGTAGCGATGAAATGAACCGTATCTCCGCGGTTCGAGGCATATTTGATGTAGGGACGGTCGGGCCAGTCCAGCAGCCGTCCCGAGATGTCCCAGGTGTTGCCGCTGTCGTCGCTCGCGATGAAATTCGGATCCCATCCCTCGCCCCGAAAGAAGTTGTAGATCCGGTTGGTGCCCTCCTCCCGCACCTCGTGCAGGTTCGCGTAGCAGACGGGTGAGGCGGTGTCGTGGGTGCGCTCGGGCCCCCAACTGCCGATGTCACCCGGATTCTCGGTGATGCGCCATCGGATGCTCCTGTCGATGCTGTGACCCATATAGGAGGCGAGATACCGTCCGTCTGCGAGTCGGTGAATCGCCGGGGCGGCGTGGTCATCGCAGTTGTACCCACCCTTCAGCGTGAACACCGAGCGGGCGCCGGATTTTAGATCGAAACCGGTCACACGAAGGTCACCCGCCCAGCCTCCGTCGTTCCCGCTGTCTGCGCGATTCTCGCCTGCGACTGACCCGAAGATGAGCAGGTCACCGTCGATGATGGCGCGCTCATCCTGAAACCAGCACCAGCCTCCGTTCTGTTGGAGCATGGTCCGGGGTCGGGTCGACGCGGGACGGAGCGATCTCATGCCCGGCGGTGGGGGAGGGGGCGCGAGATCCCGCGCCGGGGTGAGCAGTTCAACTTCCTTGAGTGAAACCCAGGGGCCGTCATAAGTCGCGGCGCCGGTGACGGTGATGCGCACGATTCGCGCCGAGACCGGCTTCTCGAGGTCATCTCGGATCGGTCCGCGCCTGGTGTTGCTCGAACGGTCGACGACCGTCACGAGGCGATCGGGGGACGGCCCCGCCTCGATCCGATACTGATAGTCGCGATCCTGGTAGGGATGGACGACGAACCCCTCGAGCTCCAAGTCCTCGCCCAGATCAACCTCGACGAAGTGCGGTGTTCCGAGCCCGTTGACCGACCATCGGTTCCCATCGGTGTCGCTGATCCCGTCAAACGCGTTGATCGGTCGGTTGCCGTCGTCGCCCGAAGCGGACACGACGCGGAGACCGGGGAGTCGCTTGATGTCCCAGAACGCGTCGACATACCGCTCAGCCTCGGGGAGGAGATCGCGGAGCGAGACCGCACGGCCGGGGCGGAGCCCTTTGAGAATCTCGCTCCCCGCAAGGAGAAACGCACCGGTGCCATAGGTGTGATGGTCACGCGGGACCGTGTTCACAGGTCGGTCTCCCACCTGTTGCACATACCCGACTTGACCATCCTCGTGCTGCCGCGTTAGGAGGCCCGTCCAGCCTTTCTCGATCACCGGTTGGTAGGTGTCCGCGTCGAGCAGGCCGCTGTTCACGCCCCACGCGAACCCGAACACGAAGAACCCCGAGCCGCTCGCTTCGCCGATATCGGGGTCCGCCGGGTCCAAGAGACTCGGGTGCCAGAGCCCGCTGGGCTGCTGCGCGTTCGCGATCGACCGCGCCATCGCGCGGAACACTCGGATGTAGAACGGCCGGGTCGGGTGATCCTCGGGGAGGTGCGGGATTGTCAGCGCGAGCCCCCCGAAAACCCAGCCGTTCCCGCGGCTCCAGAAGATCTTCTCCCCGTTCCGTCCTCGCCTCGGAATAAAACGGCTATCGCGGAAGAACAGCGACTCTTCGTCGTCCCACAGCATGTCGTAGGTGTATTTCCATTCCTGGTCCATGAACTCCAGATAGCGACGGTCTCCTGTCGCGGTGAAGAGCCTGGCCCAGGTCGGCGGACCCATGTACAACGCGTCGCACCAGGTCCAGCGATCGGTCGCCGGCCCGGGCTTGCCGATTTCCAACGCGCGCTCCTCCGGATCCGCGAGGATCGCATCGAACCGCCCCTTCGTCGGCGCGAGACGCTGCTCCTGCTCCGGATCGGCGAGGAAGAGATCGAGCCACGCGTGCCCGACCGCATGGTCGTCGGCGAAGTAGAAGGACGGACCGAGCGACCAGCCGTGCGCCCGCCCGAATCCCAGCACCTCCCCGACATACGCCGGTTCCCCCGTCGCACGCCCCGCGTTCAGCAGCCCGTCGTAGAGCGGCGACATCTCCCAATTCACCGGGAGGAACTTCTCCGGATGCTCCATCTGCCAACGGGCCGCGTCCCAGAGCGCCGCTTCAATCGCCTCGGGCTCAAGCGGTCGGGCGTGCGCGTCGAGTGGCGAGGTGAGAACGATCGTCACAATCACGCACAGCGTTCGCCGGAAAATTCTCATGCTGGTATTCCTCGTGGGTGTCTGTACGACGGTGCGGCGCGCAAGCGAAGGGCGGGTCGCTTGGTGCGGCGTTGAGCCGATTCTACTGACCGTTTGCCCGGCGCTCGTCCAACGTATTCGATGTGCGTCGCCTCGGCGTGAACCAAGAACCGCTTCCGAGCGTTCGCGCTCATGCCGGTTCTAGAGTCACCCCGGGACGCCCTCAGCGGACAGCCTCGGAGCGAAGACCGATGTGCAAGACGACAAAGCCGCCATTCGCGATACTCGTCACCGCAGCAGCGTTCGCGGTCTCGGCCGGGACAACGCGGGGAGCGCCGACCAAGACCACGCCCGCGGCGCCGAGACTGATGGAGTCCCTCGACCGAGGGGTCATCGTCATCCCGCAGGGCGAGTCCAACTGTGTCAGTTGGCGGCTTCTCGGCACCGAGCCACGCGACACACTCTTCGATGTGTTTCGCAGCGATCCGCTGACACCGCCGGCCCGCCTGAATGCCGATCCGCTCGATGCCGCGACCTTCTTCGTTGATCCGAAACCGCCCGAGGGAAGAGACCTGACCTACACCGTTCGTCCCCGCGGCACGACCGACGCGTGGAACGCCGGCGACTTCACCATCCCGGCGGGTCGCGGACGCACGCCCTTTCTCGAGATCCCGCTCCGAACGCCGCACGGCTACACGCCCAACGACGGATCGGTGGGCGATCTCGACGGAGACGGGCAGTACGAAATCGTCTTGCACCAGGTCGGCGTCGCCCACGACAATTCCCATGCGGGTTTCACGGATCCCCCGATTCTGCAGGCTTACGAGCTCGACGGGACGATGCTCTGGCAGATCGACCTTGGCATCAACATCCGCGAGGGGGCGCACTACACGCAGTTCATCGTCTACGACCTCGATGGGAACGGGACCGCAGAGGTGGTCTGCAAGACCGCGGACGGAACGAGAGACGGTCTCGGGACCGTCATCGGAGATCACGCAGCGGACTGGCGCAACGAGCAGGGCTACATCCTCGCGGGGCCCGAGTATCTCACAGTTTTCGAGGGGCAAACGGGGCGGGCATTGAGCACCACCGATTATGTTCCCGCCCGACATCCCGATACCGCCGCGCCGACGCCCTCGCAATTGGACGCGATCTGGGGGGACGGATACGGAAACCGGTGCGACCGATTCCTCGCGTGTGTCGCGTATCTGGATGGCTCGAGACCGAGCGTTGTCATGTGCCGGGGCTATTACACGCGCACGGTGCTCGCCGCGTGGGATTGGCGCGACGGCGAGTTCACGCTCCGTTGGGTCTTCGACAGCAATGATCCCGGGAACGAGGCCTTCGCGGGGCAGGGCAACCACAATCTCAGCGTCGCCGATATCGACCGGGACGGCCGGGACGAAATCGTCTACGGAGGCATGGCGATCGACGATGACGGAACCGGGCTCTATTCCACCGGACTCGGTCACGGCGACGCGATACACCTGACCGACCTCGACCCTGCCCGTCCGGGGCTCGAGGTGTTCAGAACCCAGGAACGGATCGACGATGCCGGCGTCCACATGTTCGACGCCGCGACGGGAGAGGTGCTCTGGAAGCACGCCACATCCCGTGGCAGGGAAGGCCCCGGCCGCGGGACCGCCTTCGATATCGACGCCCGCTTCCCGGGCGCGGAGTGCTGGGCGGCTGGAGGGGGGCTCGACAACATCTATGACGCGCGCGGCGAACTGATCCGCCCGCAGCGCCGCGCGGACGGCGGTTGGGCACTGCCGGTCAACATGGGCGTGTGGTGGGACGGGGATCCGCTGCGCGAACTGCTCGACGGGGAGCGCATCGAGAAGTGGCGCCCGGATCTCGACGCGTGCGACACACTCCTCGACGCGTCCGCTTATCGCTGCGCCAGCAACAACGGAACCAAGGCAACCCCCGTGCTGGTGGGGGACATCCTCGGAGACTGGCGCGAGGAAGTCATCTGGCGCACGGAGGACAACCAGGCGTTGCGTGTCTTCTCCAGCGCGATGCCGACATCCATCCGCCTGCCGACCTTCATGCACGACCCGCAGTACAGGCTCTCGATCGCCTGGCAGAATGTCGGATACAACCAGCCGCCCCATCCCGGGTTCTTCGTCGGAGCCGGCATGCAACCGCCACCACACGCAAGAATCCAGCTGACCGGCGGACAGGAACACGGGCGACACCCCTGATCTTCAGAATGCGGACCGAAAGATCCCGCGATGCAAGGCGGCGGAGGTACTCATGGGCAGCCCGCGGAGAAGGCCGAGACAAAGCCCGTGATGTCCGTGAGATCGAACACGCCGTTTGCGTCGAAGTCCCCGTCGCTGTCTTGTGAGACAAACGCGGCGACAAACGCGCTGATGTCCTGAAGGTCGAGCACGCCGAAGGGGGCGACGAGATCCGCGGGGTTGCATCCCGCCGAGGCGTCGTGCCGCAATGCGCTGAGCGGGACGACGCCCCCGACGCCCGGGCCTGTCCACCGGAAGATGAGCCCGGCCCCGAGGTTGTACTCGAAGTATTCGATGCGGATCGGATGGGGCCCTTGGGCGAGGGCGATCTCACCCGCCACCGTTTGCATGCCGTGCAGGCCGTCGTTGTCGAGAACGGTCTGATCCCCGACCAGCAGCCGCGAGCCGTCGTCGGATTCGAGGCTGAAGGTGTACAGGCCGGACTGCGGGACCACGACGAAACCCTCGAAGACCGCGCCCATGTAGTCGGCAAGCGGGCCGCCGAAGGGATTGCCGTTGGTCGATGCGAAATTGAGCGAGCCGATGAGCGTCTCGGAGATGGGCGAGAGGATCGAGAAATCGGGGAGCGCGGTGATATCGGGGTTGAGTTCGTAATAAGACGCCCGCAGGCCCGCGGAGGGATCGCCGATCGTGTCGGCGGGGCGGAGCGGACGCACCGTCATGCGGACCAGCGCGGTCTGGCCCTCGGTGGTCGTGTACGAGAATGTGTCGATCCCGGTGAAGCCCGGGGGAGGTGTGTAAAGGATGGGCCGACCGGTGGGATCGCCCGTGGGGTTGGGGATCGCGCCGATGACCGCTGTGCCGCCCCGCGGCGTGGGCGACTGCACGGAGGTGAGATCAACCGGTGCACAATCCGGCCCGATGTCGTTGACGAGGACGCGAACGGAGGCCGGGACGCTCTGGTAGGTCGTTGCGAGATCGTTGACCGCGGCGGGGGCGGGGCTGAGGCCGCAGGGCGCATCGAACTGGAGATAGTTGCCGATCATCGTGCGCACGCCGGGGTGGAACTGGAGCGCGATGTTGTTCACGCCCCCGCTGCAAGTGTGGCAGTAGGACATGATCGTGCCCGACAGGTTGCCCGTGCAGCCAAGCCCGCAGTTGTCGAGCGGGGGGTTGAATTCGTGGGTGTGGATCGCCCCGAAGTTGTGGCCGATTTCGTGCGCAACCACATAAAGGTCCCAGTTCCCACCGTTGAAGTTCTGGTTCGGATAGGGAAAGGACCCGTTGAGCCGCGACGAGACGCCGTACCCCCACTCGGTGCTGCAGAGCGTGGAGAGATACGCGACACCGCCGTAAGACGGGAAGGTGCCGGTGAGGAGGTGGACGGTCTCCCGGCCGACCGCGCCCATGTTGGCGCGCCAATGGTCGCGCACCTGCTCGAGCGGGTTGGGGCTCGCCGTGCCGGTGTAGGGATCGGTGTTGCCGGACCATGTGCGCACGAACGGGACCGTCAGCCGGACATTGAGGTCCTGCTTGTAGATCTCGCTGACCGCGGCGATGAGGAAGACGGCGTATTCGCCTGACGCCTGCGCGTTGCCGTTGAACAGGTTGTCGGTCCACTCCCAATCGGTGTCGATCGCGACGCGGGCGACGCGGCAGGGCGCGGTGCCGCGCGTGTGGTGGTCATGATCGATGGTTTCGGGGGCCGGGGCGACGGGGACCCCGAACGGGGCGACCTCGTCGAGCATCGCGCCCTCGACGCCGCAGGCCGGGAGGTCGGCATCGAACGCGATGTCTTCGAGATCGGTCACGTGGATGCGTCCCGCGTCGTCGTCGTCCGCCGGGGCGGAGGCGAGGCTGTAGATCGACCCCGCGCTGCGGATGTACCCGTTCGTCGCGTGCCTCCCGATGCCGATCACCGCGCTCGACTCGGGCTCACCGGCGACGGTGCCGCGGAGGAGGACGATGCCGGGCCTTTCCCGGGGCTGGTCATCGATCCAGAACTCGCCGTCGGGTGTCCAGACATCGAACCGCTCGAGTTCGAGATCCACGCGTCTCCCATCGAGCGGCAGACCGAGGACGGTAATCGAATCGCCCAGTTCGAGGGCAGAAAAGTCGTTCGCGTCAAGGGCTTGCTGGACGGCTTCATCTGCCGCGACAGTGCCGCGCACATCGATGGTCGTTCGGGCGAGCACCGAACTCGTCAGCATCGCGGCGAGGGCACAACTGCAGGAAATAAGCGTGCGAAGGGTCATCATCATGATGGGATCCGATTGATCGCGGGTGCCGCTGATCAGAGCGTGATCGACCGAACGAAACATTTTGTTCGGTCTTTGGGAGCGTGTTTACTCAGCGCGTCGCTTAGGCGATCGAGTCTGATGCGGCGCATTTACTCGGCGTGGCTTCTTCGATATCATAGCGGAAATTGCCCATTGGCATTCCGAAATTTATCCGATTCCTGTCTCGTCAGAAAGGGTTGTTCGATGAGGACAGAGCGGGGACTTCAGCATCACATCGCGACTTTCGGACGCCCAATGAGCCTGTTGTCGCTCGCTGGGATCGCGGCGTGTGCCTCCACGGCGGCAGCGGGGCCGGTCCTCTCCTCCAAGAGAGGATTTGCAGATGTCGGCGCGAGTTACGGCCTGCTGCAGGCAACCGGTGCCGGGTGGTACTACACCTGGGGGCTCGGCCCGGCAAATCCCGGCAACTTTGACGCGGAGTTCGCGCCCATGTTCTGGGGCGGCTGGGCGGTCAACCAAGGCAATATCGACGCCGTCAAGAACAACCCGGATGTTGAATGGGTGCTCGGGTTCAATGAGCCCGAGCGGGGGGATCAGGCGAATATGACCGTCGACCAGGCGGTCAACGCGTGGCGCACGCTGTCCGACGGATTCGAGGGAACGGACAAACTGCTCGTGACACCCGCGGTGTCCGACACGAGTGAGGGCAGGGCGTGGATGCAGGAGTTCCACAACCGCGTGGTTGCGGAGGGGCTCAAGGTCGATGCGGTGGCGTTCCACTGGTATGGCTGGTCGAGTCCGGATAACCCCCAGCAGGCGGCGTCGAACTTTATTGGGGCGATGAACTGGTACCGCAACCTGTGGAACAAGCCGGTGATGTGCACCGAGTTCGCGATCCACGACTGGGGGGGCGTGCACTCCACGGAGGCGATGATCGAGGCGAACCGCCAGTTTCTCGATATCGTCATCCCGTGGCTCGAGTCCACCGAGTGGGTCGCGGGATACGCGTTCTACCCGTGGTTCAGCAGCGCGCCCCTCTGGGAAGGGAGCCCGCCTACGCCGACGGCTATGGCGTACGAGCACACCGGGGTGATCCGTTCGGGTGAGATCTACGACATCGCGGGCACCAACCACGGAGAGCATGTCGCGTTTCTCGATGGGGGCCGCCTGACCAACACCGGTGCAGTCGGCACCGCGCTGCGGTATATCAACGCGCTGTCGGGACGGAGCATGATCCGGGGTACGCTCGACTGGGGACTCGAGCCGGGCGGTTGGATGCGCGTGCAGCCCGGCGCGACGCTCCGCAAGGTCGATTCATTCGGACTCTCGCTCGATGGTGGCTCGCTCTGGAACGCCGGTGTCATCGAGATCGACGACGGCACAATCTCGGTCGACCGCCCCGTGACCGGCGATGGACGCATCACGATCGGCACCTATGGCAACAGCACCGTCGCAAGCCTGGAACTCGCGGACAGCGCGATCGTGTCGAACAGCATCGGTTTTCGCGGGCGGCACACCGATACCCCCGCGATCGTAAATACGAGCGGCGAGGGGATCGTCAGCGGGACCATGACGATCGAAGTGGGGGGCGTGGATTACATTCTGCGCTCGCAGGCCGGTTCGCTCACGCTCGCCGGGGCACGCTCCATCGAGGCCCCTCCGAACATGGGCGATCGCCTGATTACCCTCGACGGCGCGGGCGACGGCGCGGTCCGGGGAACGATCACCGACGAGCCCGGGTCCACGGTGTCGATCCTGAAAGCAGGCGAGGGCACATGGATGCTCGCCGCTCAGAATGACTACGCGGGATCAACGACGGTTGCGTCTGGCACGCTCGCCCTCGAAGGCCGAACGGGAACGGGCCTCACCACGATCGAAACCGGCGCGATCCTCACCGGCGGAGGCGTCGTCCGTGGCGACCTGCTCGCCGCGTCGGGGTCAACGCTGCGGATCGGCGCCGAGGGCCTCGAGCCGTCCAGCTCGAGTTTGCTCGCCCAGGTTGATGGATTCGAGAACTACCCGCTCGGGCCCATCGGGGCCGTGCCCAACACGACGGGCGATGCGTGGACCGGGGTCTTCGACGGGACCGGCTACGCGGAGATCGTCGAGAATTCGGGGAATCGCGCGCTCGCGGTGCACGGGCTCGGCGGGCTCGATTGGCGCGGCGCGATCGCGGACCTTTCGGCTCATCCGATCTCGGGGAATGCGAGCCTCGCAAGCGGTGAGGTTGGTACATACTTCCTGCGCCTGCGCCGCAACGAGCCGGGGGCGGTCTACGCGGTGCTGGGTTTGACCGATCTGCCCGCGTCGATCGCATCGCCGCCGGGGAACAACACCTCGACGCCCTACAACGATTACGCGGTCACTCTGACGCTGATCGGGACGGAGTCCGGCACCCTGCTCCGAGCCTTTAGCGAAGGCGCCGGCAACATCCCGGTCACGACGGTGCTCGACGGCGAGTGGCTGAACCTCTGGCTCGTCGTGGACAACGCATCGAAGACCTTCCGGGTGGCAACATCGACCGGAACCGATCCGGGCGTCGATACGGGCACGGAGTTCAACTTCGGACAGCGCACCGGCCCGGAGGTCGGTACGAGCCCGATCAGGACGATCGGGATCCACGAGGGGCGGGGCATCTTCGTCGAGGTCGATGATCTCCACTTCACCGAGGGAGAGGTCCTGACAAACCCGCTCGATGCCGACGAACTTCGGGGCGAGATTCTGACGGTTCAGGGCGATGCAACGCTCGCGCCGGGGTCACGGGTCCGCGTGGATATCGGTGACAGCGGTACGAGCGATCGCCTTTCGGTCCAAGGAGCGCTCCAACTCGGCGGAGAGCTCGAAGTCTCGCTCGATCCGAGTGCCTCGATCAACGCCGGCGACCGATACGACATCCTGGACTTCTCGTCCGTGTCCGGCTCGTTCGATGTCCTGTCGCTCCCCGCGCTCCCCAGTGGTCTCGCGTGGGACACGACCTCCCTGCTGGTTGACGGCGATCTCGTCGCCGCAGGCGGATGCGGGCCGGCCGACATCGCGGTTCCGTACGGCCAACTGGATCTCGCTGATATCTCGGCGTTTGTCGCCTCGTTCATCAGCTCGGATCCAGTGGCGGATCTCGATGGGAACGGGGTGTTCGATCTCGCGGATCTCTCGGGCTTCATCGCCGCGTTCACGGCGGGTTGCCCCTGAGAATCCGGCCCGTTGCGAAACCCCTCGCCTCGCGACACTCATCCGCGTGGATCACGCCCCGCGGAGGGCGGAAAGATCCACACGCTGCATCCGCCCCTCCTCGTCGAAGGTGAGGGGAGCGAGGCAGGTCTCGCGATTCATGCCGTCTCCGCCCGGTACCGCGAAGCGGTGGAAACAGATCACCCAGCGGTCCTCTCCCGGGAGGCGGGCGATCGAGTGATGGGCCGGGCCCCGCGTCACTCCGTCCCGGAACAGCACGGGGACATTGTCCGCGACGGTAAAGGGGCCGAACGGGGAGTCGCTGGTCGCGGCGTGCACCTGGTAATCGGGCGACCTGGTGTCGTTGACCGACCACGACAGGTGGTAGGTGTCCCCGCGCCGGAGCATGAAGGCGCCCTCGCGGTACTCGGTTGTCGGGCTCTCTGGTGTGATGTCGCGCGCCGTGGGCTCGTCGATCTCGATCATGTTGGGCTTCAGCCGCACGGCGATGCAACGACCGTTCCCGAAGTACAGGTAACGCTCCCCGTCGTCATCCGCGAAGACCATCGGGTCGATCGGATAAGTTTCGAACTGGTTGCGCTCGATCAGGGGCTTGCCCAGCGCGTCGCGGAACGGGCCTGTCGGCGAATCGCTGACGGCGACGCCGATGCGATCCTGGGCGGTGAAGTAGAAGTAGTACCGACCGTCCGGCCCCCGTGCCGCCGCCGGGGCCCAGGCTTTGGTTTCCGCCCATGCGACCTCCGCGAGATCGAGGATGACCCCTTCGTCTTTCCAGTTCACAAGGTCCGACGATGAGAAGCACTTGAAGGAGGTGGACATCCACCGCTGCCCGTCCGTCGTGGGGTAGATGTAGTACCGATCTCCGAAGCGAACGATGTGCGGATCCGCGTAGAGACCGGTCAGCACCGGGCCGATCGCGCCGGAAAGACCCGCGGGGGACGAAGGCGATCCAGACCGAGTCGACCCGTTCGCGATCAGCGGGAACGCGAGCGCCGCCGCAGTGAAACCCCGGCGGGAAAGCATGGGCGTATCCATCGAGTAGATCTCCTGGGAGAGGGGTGAGCAGGCGGGATCACACTCTTGCAGCAACTGGGCTCGCGTCGAGCGGATTGGCCGCTGCCGGCACACCCCGGCGTCCCGCGATGGCGCGCGGGGAAGATCTCACGGCCCTCGAGACCGACTCGTCACTCCCTGCCATCGCGGAGCAAAAATCGCTGAGGTGTTGCGCACAGTTCGGGATGGTGGGGCATCGGCATCGGGAAACCTGGACCATCGGTCGGGGCTTGCTGATCCCCACGAGGGGACCATCTGTTTGGAAAATAAACGGATTCAAAGCGGAGACCCTCGCGTTCTTGGGGCGAATTCCGCCATGATACAGGACATGAGAGAAGTGAGTGCAAAATTTTCCGTTTGCCTGCTCGATTTTTGCCATTGCACCGTCGATCGCGCTGTACTATATCAAACGGTTAACGCTTCTCCCCTGAGATCCACTCAAGAGAGGGAGGCAGAGGATTCGAGCCGGCAGGCGGACGCACCCGCTGAGGCAGAATTGAGCCGATCGGAGTCCCCGGTGCAGCTGAACCGCACGCCGGGGTTGCGAAGGAGCTTCCCGTGAATCGAGACCAACGACAAAGCGCCGATTTGAATGCGAGACACGCGTTCACCCTGATCGAATTGCTCGTGGTCATCGCGATCATCGCGTTGTTGATCGGCATCCTCCTTCCCGCGCTCGGGAAGGCCCGAGAGTCCGCTCGGCGCGCAGCGGACGCGTCGAACAACCATCAGATCGCGACGGCTCTGTTCATCTTCGCGGCCGATTACAAGGATCGCCTCCCCCTCGGTCACTATGGATCGCTCCAAGCGAACTACCACATCTGGAACCAATACCAGTACGCGGACTTCGGCGACGGCTTCGAGATGCTCGGCAGTCTCTACGACGCGGGGTATCTCCGGACCCGCGAGATCTTCCAGTCTCCGGGATACGACGGTGATCCGGACGAGTACTGGGAAGACGGGGGAGACTGGGACCTCGCGTCCGACAACCTCGACAACACCTGGCCGCCCGGCGAGGAGCAGACCCGTGAGCTGGGCGCGAGAGCGATGTACGGCGTCCGGCCCGAACTCGATCTCGAGACGGTCAACCGCTTCGGCGACGGCGCACAGATGCCGTGGAATGTCTATCGCCAGGACCCCGGGGGAGGGTGGCGTCTCCGCAGCGCGAGCGAGATGCCCCAGGCGACGAATCTCACCTTCGCGTCGTCCATGGCGATGGTCACCGCGCGTCTCGCGAACGGGACCCAGGCGGACATCGTCTTCGATGGCGAGGGTGTGAATGTCGGGTACGGCGACGGGCACACCAAGTGGTTCGGCGGATCCCAAGAATGGGCGTTCTTCAAAGAGAACCTCAACCGACTCCCGGTTCAGTGGAACTCGGGGCGACCGGTGAGCCGGCTCGTCATCCGCGGATGGCATCTCTTCGATACCCATATCGACCCGTCGGAAATCGGCTTCCAATGATCCGACCGCCTCGTCAGCGTCCCGCGTTCGGTTCGATCTTCAAGGACGGCGAACACGCGCTTCTGGCGACTGCTTCCCATTCCGCATGGTGGGCGACTGTCAGATCGCTGGCCGTCTCCCAGGCGACTCCTTCGGTTGCCGGGATGTCCAAGTCTCCGTTGTTGCATGGTCTCAGAAGAACCGACCAGGTCATCTGCACGGTGATCGGCGCGGAGCCGTACACGCTGAGGCCTTTGCAGATCTGATTCATCAATCCTGAGCTCGTTGACGGCGTGTTCGCCGCGCACCGAACGAGCGTACGACGCGAGGGGAATCCATGTTTTCATCGACGCATGCCGCGCTCGCCCGGCTCATCGCCTGCCTTCTCTTTGCCCTCCCTTCGTCAACGCTCGTCGCGCAGGACGCCTTGTCCGTGAGCGCGGCGGCGGGCTGGCGGCAGAACACCTGGGCGGGCGGCGGTGACATGATGCGTCGCGGCGCCGGCGCCGAAACGGTCTTCCACATCGCCTCGCTGGGCGGCGGGGACATCGGATGGTCCACGACAATCCCCGTGGAGCCAGGCGAGATCTACCGCATCGCGGGCAGCATCCGGACCGAGGATCTCCAGCGAGGGAGCGGGCGTGGGGCCCTGATCAGCGTGCAGGATGTCGCCAACGGGCAGACTGAAGCGGTGACCGGAACTTCCCCGTGGACCGAAGTGTCGACGATCTTCCGATCCGGTGACAGGCGGGAGATCACCGCGATCTGCCTGTTCGGTGGGTGGGGCCAATCGACCGGTCAGGCCTGGTACCGGAACATCCGCCTGGAGAAGATCGACCTCTCCGGCATCGAGCCCGTCGTTTCAATCGATGCGGCGGCGGTGCGGCCCGAGATGGACGAGTTCATTTACGGGCAGTTCATCGAGCACATGGGGCGATGCATCAACGGCGGCATCTGGGCCGAGATGCTCGAAGATCGGAAGTTCTATCACCCGATCACCGCTGACTATCGCCCGTACACGCGGTATCTCGAGACAGACTTCCCCGCGATCGGATCATCCCCGTGGGAGATGGTGGGACCCGCCGGGTCGGTCGTGATGGAGACCGAGGACTCGTTTGTCGGGGACCACACCCCGCGTTTCCGGGACGGCGGCGCGATCCGCCAGCATGACCTCGGCATCGTTGAAGGACGCGAATACACCGGTTCGATTTGGATCAAGGCGCTGTCCGGGGCGCCGGTTGTTGATGTCGTTCTGAAGGGGGCGAACCGCCCGGTCAGCCTTTTCGATCTGGACGGCGAATACACGAAGCACGATCTCGCGTTCACCGCGACCGAGACGACCGATTCTGCCGAGCTCACGGTGTCGGTCCGAGGCGGAGAAGCGATGGTCGGCACGCTCTCGCTCATGCCCGCCGACAACATCGGCGGCATGCGCGCCGATGTCGTCGAACTCCTGAAGAGGCTCGATTCCCCGATCTACCGCTGGCCGGGTGGGAACTTCGTCTCCGGCTACGACTGGCGCGACGGTGTGGGCGATCGTGATCGGCGTCCCCCTCGCACCAACCCCGCGTGGACGGGCATCGAGCCCAACGACTTCGGGATGCACGAGTTCATCGAGCTCTGCCGGATCCTCGACGCGGAACCCCTGATCACGGTCAGCATGGGCTTCGAGGGTCTGTTCAGCGCGCAGGCGGAGATGGAGTACGCGAACGGCACAGAGGGGTTCTACGCGGAGCAGCGTGTACGGAACGGCGCGTCCGAGCCGTTCGATGTCAAGTACTGGTGCATCGGCAACGAGATGTGGGGCGACTGGCAGCTCGGGTTCATGTCCCCGGAGGACTACCAGCGCAAGAACAACTGGGTGGTCAAGAACCTGCGTGACGAGTTTCCGGGCTTCGTCGCAATCGGCTCGGGCAACACAGGGGGGTGGAGCCGGGGCCTCCTCGAACACTGCGCCGACTACATGGACCTGATCGCGGAGCATTTCTACGACCAGAGGCGAGCGGATGTCGCCGAGCATGTCCAACTCGTTCCGCAGAGCATCCGGGAGAAGGCGGAGTGGCATCGGCGCACGCAGGCCGCCCTGCCCAACCTCGCAGGGCGGACCGTTCCCATTGCCATGACGGAATGGAACTACTGGTACGGGCCTTACTTGTACGGCGAACTCGGCACGGTCTACTACCTCCGCGATGCCCTGGGTATCGCCGCGGGGCTCAACGAGTACAGCCGGCACACGGACATCATTACCGCGGCCTTCTATGCCCAGACGGTGAATGTGATCGGTGCGATCAAGACGACACGGACCGACGCGTTTCTCGCCGCGACCGCGATGCCCCTGATCATGTACCGGGAGCACTTCGGCACGATCCCGATCCGAGCGGAGCTGCCCGAGGGCGATCTGTTGGGTCTCGATGTCGCCGCGGCGTGGACCGAGGACCGTTCCGCGATCACGATTGCTGTCGTCAACGCGAACGCCGAACCGGCCTCGATCGGGCTCGACCTCTCCGGGGCTGTTCCGAGCGGCGCCGCGCAGGTCTGGCGCATCGCGGGCGAGGATCCCGACCTGTACAACGACGCGAAGAACGCCGATGTCAGGATCGAGGACGCGGGCATGATCGAGCTGCGGGATACACTCGAAGTTCCGGCATACAGCGCGAGCATCTTCGTCGTTCCGGCCGAGCGGTGAGCGACGACCATTGTTCAGCCAACAAGCGGTCTTGGGGCCAGCCCGCGCTTCCGAAGGGTCCGTTAGACCGAGTGCCGCGACGATTCCGGACGGGAGCAATTATGACCACTGCAAGACCGTGCCGCTGGAGTCGGCTGCCTTTCGCCTTGGCGCTAACGCTGTGTGCTGCCTTGAGCATCGCTTCGGGATTGCCCGAGCCACGACCCGTCCTCGATCGCATGCGAGCCGCGGCGGACTGGCAACTCAACCACGAGGATGGATTCGCGCGTCACGGCATGACCGGTTGGGTCGCGGGTGCGTTCTACACCGGACTCGCCGCGGTCGCCGACGCGACCGAGGATCCGCGCTACTTTGACGCGATGCGCCGGATCGGCGAGCGTACGGGCTGGGAACTCGGCCCGCGGGAATGGCACGCCGACGATCACACCGTTGGGCAGATGTATCTGTTCATGTACGCGAGGGACCGCAGACCCGAGATGATCGCGCCCACGCGAGAGCGGTTCGAGAAGCTGCTCGAAGCGGAACTTCCCGAGACGCTCGAATTCAGCAACGCCCGGACCAATGAGGCGTGGGTCTGGTGCGATGCGCTCTACATGGCGCCGCCCACGCTTGCGATGCTCGCCGAGGCGACGGGCGACCCCGCCTATTTCGATGCGATGGCGGAACGATGGTGGCAGGTGACCGATCTCCTCTACGACGAAGAGGAGCACCTCTACTTTCGGGATAGCCGCTTTTTCGATCAGCGATCGCCCACCGGCACGAAGATCTTCTGGAGCCGCGGGAACGGGTGGGTCTTCGCGGGCCTGACGCGTGTCCTCAGGCACCTGCCCCTCGAGCACCCCCAGCGCGCCCGTTTCGAGGCGCACTATCGCGAAATCGCGGCGAGGCTGATCCAGATCCAGACCGACGACGGGACCTGGCACTCGAATCTACTCGCGCCCAAGCATCCCGATGTCCGCGAGGCAAGCGGCACGGGCTTCTTCGTCTACGGGCTCGCTTGGGGCATCCGTCAGGGGCTGCTCGATCGGGCGACATACCTCCCGCATGTGCGCCGCGGATGGGAGGCCCTTGCCGAGTGCCAGCACGACGACGGACCGAACGCCGGGATGGTGGGCTGGATTCAACGCATCGGGGATGCGCCCGAGAGCACGAACCGCGAGGGGACAGGACCGTATGGCATCGGCTCCTTTCTGCTTGCGGCGAGCGAGGTCTACAAGCTCGCCATCCTCGAAGATTCGTCGAGCACGCGTCTCCGAACGGTCTCTGATCTGGGGACACCACGGCTCGCCGAGACGATCGAGGTCGACTGGTCCGATCTCAGCGAGCGGGTCGCGGGAATCCGTCCTGACAACGCCGTCGTGGTCGACGGGCTGACGGGCGCGTTCCTCGATTCGCAGGCGGTCGACCTGGACGCCGACGGCGTTCCCGAGTTGCTGCTCTTTCAGGCGGACTATCTGCCCAGGCAAGCGAGGCCATTCGCGATCCATGCCGTGATGGGCGACATGCCCGCTCCCGTGCAGAGCCGGGTTTTCGGGCGCTATGTCCCGGAGCGGAAGGATGATTTCGCGTGGGAGAACGACCGTGCCGCGTTCCGTATGTACGGGCCGGCCCTCGCGTCGGAGGGTGCGCGCGCAGGGATCGACATGTGGGTCAAGTCGGTCCGGTACCCGATCATCAACAAGTGGTACGCCGACGGCGACTATCACGAAGACCATGGGGAGGGCATGGACGCCTATTCGGTTGGGCCCACACTCGGGTGCGGCGGCCTCGGCATCTACGAGAACGGCACGCTGTTCACTCCCCCGGTCTATGAAAGCCAGCGGTTGATCGCCTCGGGTCCGATCCGCGTTCTCTTTGAGTTGGGCTATCCCTCGCTCGCGACGCCGCGGGGAGCGGTCACGCTGAAGTTGCGCGTCGCGCTCGACCGCGGGCACTCGCTCAACGAGATCCGCGCCGCATTCGACGGCGCGGACGGTCCGCTCCCGATCGCCGCTTCTGTGGCGCTTCACGGTGGCATCGGTTCGCTGCGAGCCGGGGACGGCTGGGTTTCTGTCGCAGAACCCGTCTCGGGCGCGGAGGGAGAAACGAGCTTCTGCGCCGCTGTCTTCCCGGGCGCGAGGCTCATCGAGGATGCGGGGCACGCGATGCTCGTCCGGGAAATCGACGGCTGGACGCCCGTCCGTTATCTCGCCGGGGGCGGCTGGACGGGCGGACCCGACTTCCAGAACGAATCGGAGTGGCTCGCCTCACTCCGGAACGAGGCCGAAGCGATGATCCACCCCGTCCGGAAGCTCTGGGTCGAGGACGACACCGACGAATGAGTCGTCTTGGGTCTCGAAACGGCGAGCAACCAAACGAAGGGAAAGCGTGATGAACCTCAGGTATCTCGTGTTGGTCGTGGTCTCGCTCGCGGTCGCGGTTTCAGGCGAGGCGGCGCAACAGACCGCCGAGGACCTCCGCCTGATCACGAATGTCGATCATCGTGAGACGGTTTCGTTGAACGGAGACTGGCACACAATCGTCGATCCCTACGAAGTGGGCTACTACGACTACCGCTGGCGACCGTCGCAGTGGGGGTTCTTCCGGGACGAGCAAACCCGCGACGAGAGCCAGCTCATCGAGTACAACTTCGACGATTCGCCGGTCCTCAGGGTCCCGGGCGATTGGAACACCCAGCGTGACGACCTCTATTACTACGAGGGGACCGTCTGGTATCGGAAGGCGTTCTCGTTCGAGAGGCGGGAAGAGGAACGCGTCTTCCTGCACTTCGGCGCCGTCAACTATGAAGCGAGGGTGTATCTGAACGGCAAGCCGATCGGGCGGCACACAGGCGGGTTCACGCCCTTCCAATTCGAGGTCACCGATGTGATCAACAGCGGGGAAAACAGCCTTGTGCTCAAGGTCGATAATCGCCGCGAGCAGGACGAGATCCCGACCGTCAACACCGATTGGTGGAACTACGGCGGCATCACCCGGCGCGTCTTGATCGTGCGCACGCCGAAGACTTTCGTCCGCGACTACCTTATCCAGCTCGATCCCGAACAGCGTGGCACGATCCGCGGCTGGGTGCAGCTCGATGGCGCCGACCCCACGATCCCGGTCACGATCCGGATCCCGGAAGCCGGGCTCTCGCGGACCGTCACCTCGGATGTTGCTGGCCGGGCATCGCTTTCTATGGACGCGGCCGGGCTCGAACTCTGGTCGCCCACGAATCCGAAGCTGTACGACATCGAGATCGAGGCGGGTGGGCGCGTGCTGCGTGACCGGATCGGGTTCCGGACCGTGCGGACGCGCGGGCACGAGATCCTCCTGAACGGGGAACCCATCTTCCTGCGAGGTGTGTGCATTCATGAAGAGGCGCCGCTCCGGACGGGCCGCGCATTCAGCGTCGAAGACGCCCGGACGCTCCTCGGCTGGGCCAAGGAGATGAACTGTAATTTCATTCGCCTTGCCCACTACCCGCACCACGAGCAGATGCTCCGCGAAGCGGATCGGCAGGGCATCCTCGTCTGGTCCGAGGTCCCGGTCTACTGGACGATCTCTTGGGAGAACGAAGCGACCTATCAGAACGCGAAGAGACAACTCGCGGAAATGATCACGCGAGACCGGAACCGGGCCAGCATCGTCCTGTGGTCGGTCGCGAACGAGACGCCGAACAGCGATGCGCGGATGAAGTTCCTCACGGGTCTGATCGACACCTGCCGCACGATGGACCCGACGCGGCTCGTGACCGCCGCGCTCGAAAAATCCTACCGCGGTGCGGACACCGTCGTGATCAGCGATCCCCTGGGCGAGTACCTCGATGTCATCGGGTGCAATTCCTACATCGGTTGGTACGACGGCCTGCCCGACAAGCCCGCGCGGGTTCGATGGCGCTCGGAGATCGAGAAGCCCCTGGTGATCAGCGAGTTCGGGGGTGGCGCGCTCGCGGGCATGCACGGCCGCCCGACCGCGCGATGGACGGAGGAATTCCAGGCGGAGATCTACCGCAACTCGGTTGCCATGTTCGACACCATCGATGTCCTCGCGGGCACCGCCCCCTGGATCCTGATGGACTTCCGCTCGCCACGACGCGTGCTCCCGGGTATCCAGGACGGCTGGAATCGGAAGGGCCTGATCTCCGAGCAGGGGGAGCGCAAACAGGCCTTTGAGGTCATGAGCAAGTACTACCAACGCATCGAGGCTGAGGACGAGTAGATCGTCGATTCTCGCTGGGCGGTTGGGCGCCTCGTGTTGACTCAATTGGTCTTTCGCGAATTGAAAAAGGCCCCGGCCAAAGCCGGGACCCGAAATACTGATGTCAGGATCACTCAGCGTCGCCGATGCGCCAGCGCTCCAGCGAGGCCGAGCAGGGCGATCGAACCGGGCGCCGGGACCGGATTGCTCAGATCCACGCCGTCCGCGAAGTAGATGTTGTCGATCAGATACTCGGTTCCATCGGCTCCTGCGGCCATGAAGCCGATCGCGTTGAGGGCGGCGCCGGGCCCGAAGTTGCGCCAGTCCGCGTCCGCGACAACGAGCGTCGCATCGTCGGCGCCGGTCGACGCATAGAGATCGAAGCTGGGATCCGTCGCGTCGTTGTTGACCACGATCCAGACATTGGTCCAGACATCCGCGCTCATCGCGGCCCAGTAAGGCTGTGTCGGGGCGTTCGCGTTGAGGAAGGGCGTGTCCGGCGCGTTGTTGATGTAGGGCATGACGCTGAAGTCCTGCCACGCGTTGTTGATGTCGATGTTGTCGACGCTGGGGGAAAGCCCCATCATGAAGTCGTACACCCAGTCGGTTGTTGCGAGATCGGTCCGGACCTTTACCTGCCAGAAGTAGGTCTTGGTCTCGCCGACGCCCAGCGCGGCGCCCGTGCCGGTGAGGTCCCGTTCGGCGCCCCGCCACGCGGCGCCGCCGAGCGCCTGCAGCGAGTTTCCCATGTCCGTTGCCACGATGTTTGAGTTCGCCGTGTGGTTGCCCGCGTCCCCGTTGGGATCGCTGAACTCCGCGTGCCATGCACCGCCGGTCGCGAGGGTGGTCAAGCCGGTGTCGTAGCTCTCGAAATCGTCGAGAAGCGTGAAGCCGCCGCCGATGGCAGCACCGCTGATCGCGCTGATCACGATCGCCGCAGTTCCCGTTCTCAAAGCAACGCCCATCTGGTCTCTCCTTCTTTTGCTTCAGCAGTTTGCTCGGACCCCGCCAACTCGCACGGGGCCCTGTCCCAACCCAGGTGCCGTGAAGGCGCAGCCGCTCACGATGACGACGGCCGCGATTCGATTAGCACCGGTTCCGATGGGGAGATTTCCGGAGCACGAGTACGGATGACAACCCCCCCTGAACGAGTCTCTTATGACAATACTCGAAGCCAGCTATGGAGGCCAGCATAGCTTCCGATTTTCTTCGTCTTTGTTGTCAAGATTTACCTCGAGCGCAGCCAGAGCATCGTGGTGTCCGCGGTGCCCCGAGCCGTTGCCCGCCCGAAAGTCGGAAAAATCACGGAAAACTGCTCGGAAGCAATTGGTCTACGGCGCCCGCTCTGGATCCGGGACCGAGGATGCAAGATTCAATAAAAAAGGGCGGGGCTTGATAGGCCCCGCCCGCTTGTTCTCAATTAGGATACCGTGAGAATCACGGGAACACGCAGCCCTCATCATAGAGATTCAGATAGTCGAGCAGGTCGAACATCGTCGCCTCGCCGTCACCATCCCGATCAGCCTCGCAAGACGGATACTCCACGCTGGTGACACTCAGCGAGTTGACACGGGGCACACCCGCTCCGCTTCCATAGTCGTAGCTCAGGCCCGCGAAGTTGATGTCCGCCACGGGGATGTTGATCGTCGCGGGCTCCGCGAGCAACGGGCTTCCGTTCAGGAAGAACTCCGCCGTGAAGCTCGAGCCGTCGCCCCTGGTGTCCAGCACGATCCGGAGATCGATCGGCGAGGCGAAGTCGAGGCCCGGGATATCTTGCCCGTACAACCCCGCGGCGGTGCGGTATCCGCCGAACACCTCCACATCGTTCCGAGCCGCGTCGTTGCGGACCAGCATCCACGCGATGCCCTCGAGCTCGTTGGAGAAGCGGTCGTTGAACGCGACGGTCCCGCCCGGCGCCTGAAGATCGTCGACGCAGAAACCCAGCGCGACCCACTGGTCGGTGTTGTTCTCGATCTGCGCATCGAGCGTGTAGACATGGTTCACCTGGGCATCGAGCGGAAGGATCGCGCCGCTGTCTTCTGTCGCCGCGATATCGCCGTTATCCAGCCATCCCGCGCTCGCCGACCACAGGGCGCCGGACTGGTCCTCACTCGAGCCGTTCAGTTCCGCGCCCGCGCCCGAGAAGTCCTCGGAGAGCTCGGTTGTCAGGGGACCCTCGCCGGGGCAGCCCATGTCGACCGCGTTCACCATCGCGAGCTGATCGAACTCGTCGAGGTCCCCGTCGCCCTCAAGGTCCGCGTCGCAGGGCGGCGGCGGGGCAACATAAAGGAAATCGTCCGGGGTCAGCACCGCCCCGGTGATCCGCAGATCGTCGACCTGCCCGTTCAGTCCATCCACCGCGTTCCCGGCGTACGAGCCCCGTCCAACCGAGTAAAACTGGCTGAAGGGATCAGACACCGGGATGATGTTGTTCGGCGCGGGTTGGCTATCCTCAAGCTGGCCGTTGACATAGAGGTTCAGCGTCGCGGCGCCGGGGTCATAGACCGCGGCAACATGGTACCAAACACCCGGCTGCGCAACCGTTGTCGAGAGCGTGTAGGGCCGTTCAACCGTGAAGGTCCCGTCCCCGTTGTCAGTGAACCCCGTCACGATCGAGCACGAGAAGAAATTGCCGCTCTCTTTCTGGAAATAGAGATCCGCGAGCGGCGTGCGGTCCTCCAGCAGGTCGCGGTCGCGTCCGAGCATGGTCTGGAAGCCGCCGACCGCTTCGAAGCGGACGCGGGTCTCGATCGTCCAGCCCGTGTCGGGGAGCGCGAACGCGTCACCCTCGACCTCCAGATACCCGAAGCCCGGAGAGAAGTCGCCCGAGATCGTGCTCACATATCCGTCGGGATAAGAGTTCACATCAGGCTGCAGCAGCGAACCGACCGGGAACTCCGCGGATGTTCCCGCGAACGCGAACCAGAAGTTCCCGTTCTCCGAGATCGAGTTGATCGTGACCCCGTCGGACTGTCCTTCGAAGTCAAGGAGCGAAATCGTCTGCGCCCACGCGACCGACGAAAGCGCGACGCCCGCGAGCAGCGAGGCGGAGCGTGTCCAGCTCTGATTCTTCATGTCAACTCCCTCATGAAACGCCGCGGCGAGACACCGCCCGCCGCTGTTACAACCCAAAGTCGATATCCATGGCGGCCGAACGCCTCAAGCCCTCGACCAACCGGAGCGCCTCAAGGTAATCGATCGGCGACATTTTGTCGAGTGTATTGCCCCAATATGTCGAAATCGCCTAATAATACCAATCGTAATACTAACAAATAGCGGGGGCACTGCCGGATTGCGGGAATTCAGCGAAGTCTTTCGGGGAGCACCGACTCACCGTCTGCGCTGGGCTACTCCGAAGCCCGCGAGTGAGAGCAGGGTGAGCGTCGCCGGCGTTGGGATCAGTTGATAGCCCACACCGTCGTACCAGGTCCGGTTGCCGTTCGAAGTGTTCGCGAGGTCGTCGATGTAGATCGCGATTTCGCCGTTGGCGTCAGCGATGAGCGTGCCGAGTGTCACTTGCGCCATGTACCGGTCGGCTTCGTTGATCAGCACGCTGTTGGTGAAGTAGCCGCTGTTCTCAAGGCCGTTCGCGTCGTAGGTCAGGCCCAGATTGGTCTGCAGCGACGGATCGCCCGGCGCGTCGTCGGTCATGCGGTCCATGGGCATGAAGCTCGAACTGCTGAAATGCGAGGTGTTGTACCCCTGCAGATCCCCGGCGGTATTCTCCACGCCGGCACGACCCCGCCAGAGCTGACCGCTGGCGCCCCAGAAGTACGCGTAGACCGCGTACTCCTGTCCCGCCGCAAGCCCGCTGATCACCGTGCGAAGACGGGCCCCGTCTTCGCTTGCTTCATTGGTTGAGTAGACCGAGCCGTTATTGGCGAAGTCACGCTGGTTCCACTGGTTGTCAGCCGCCGTGCTGTCGTCCACGGCGTTGAACACATCGCCGTTAGCGAAGGTGGTGTTCCCGCCGATGCCGTCGGTGGCGTCGACATAAGTCACCCCCGCGCCCGCGCCGAACGCTGCGAATCCGATCGTCATCATCGCGCTGCTGATCTTCATGGTGATTCCTCTCCGCTCTGCGCTCCGCGTTCGCGAGTCCCGCCGACCCGGAGCATGTGCCGGTGGGCATCGTCGTGTCCGGCTCAGCCGCCCTCGCAGGCGACGGAGTCATTCAGGTACTGCAGAAGATCCGATGCCGTCAGCCCGGGCACCCCGTCCCACTCCGCATCGCAAGGCGGCGGGGGTGTTCGGCGATAGGAAATCCCGTCGTACCAGGTGCGTCGGTTCGCCCCGTTCGGCGACGGCATGTCGTCCACATAAACCCGGATGCTGCCTGTCGCGTCCGCCAGGATGGAGCCCACCACCCCGGCGTGAAGCAGGCGGTTACCCCCGTCATTGAACTTGGGCGGGTTCGCGTAGTCGAACGCGCTCGCCAGCCCCGCGGGTTCGGCGTTCACGAGCGAGGCACCGCCGTCGGCGCCGTTCGCAAAGAGGGCGAGGTCGCCGCTGGTGAACCCCGCCCGCACGGTCCAGGTCTGGTTCGAGTCGAAGGCGACATCGTAGAAATTGACATGCACCTCGTATGACTCGTTCGGCGTCAGGCCGGTCAGCGTCATGTAGATCTCGGGTGAGTCCTCCAGCCCCGAGGCGACGCCGGACGACTCGAGCACCGTTCCATTCGTCCCCGCGCCGCGAGTGCCCCATAGATTGTCCTGACCCGCGCCCCCGGCGTAGGCGCTGTCCGGATCGGTGTTGGTCGCGAAGTCGGCATCGACATAGGTCAGCGGGTCTGGTCCGCCGCCCGGGTCGACGCATCCCGCGTCGTACGCCCGGAGGTACGCGAGCGTATCGAAGAAATCGGTGGGGTACGAGCCGTCAAATTCCGCCGCGCAATACGCCGGCGCGACGGGCGGATCGACGAGCAGCACGACCCCGCAATCCCAGGAGGTGTAGGTGCTGTAGGTCCCGCGCATCCAGAGCAGAGCCGTCCGGTCGGTTCTCCATGCAGGAACGACCGGTCGCAGATTATCCACGCTCGAGTTTGCTGTGATCGCGCCCCACGACCAGGTTGCGCCACCGTCCGCTGTTCGGCCTGAGTAGATCTCGTAATGCTCGGTGGTCTCGCCGCTCGTCGGGTCGATCCGGGTCGACATGTAAACAACAGACGGGTCATCCGGGTCGATCGAAACCAAACCGGTGTAGTCGTTCTCTGCGGGATACAGGTAGCCGCCCGCTCGCGCGAGATGGTGCACCGTCCACGAGGCGCCGTCGAAGGTCGCGTAGAAGAACCGGTGGTCCAGGTCGCTCCCGTTTGCGCGTGCCTGGAACAGGGCGACGGGATTCCCGCCGGCGTCGATCTCCAGATCGACCGTCCACGCGCGGGTATAGGTCATCCCCCCGAAGGGAATCGAGATATCGAACACCGTGGTCAGGTCTCGCACATCACGCTGCACCGAGGCGCTGAACAGGTCCGGATCGAGCGTGTTCCCGAACGAATCGTACAGCACGCCGTCCTCGACATAGCCGTGGTAGATGCTGTTGTTGAAATCGCGGGGATGCTCCTCGGTCGCGATGAAGTGGATGCGCTGCCCGTCCGACGCGTAGCGAAGATAGGGCCGATCACCGCCGCCTCCGCTGGAGACGAGTCGCCCGCCGTAGGTCCAGCTCAGACCGTTGTCCTCGGAGTACGCGACATTGGGGTCGTAATTGATCGTGCGGGAGAAGTTGTAGGTTCGGCCGAGCCCCCCCCGGTCGTTCGGGAGGTGGTACAAGTTGGAATAGGTCGTTCCCGCCCCGTTGTCGAGCACCTGCTCGGGGCCCCACGAGGACGCATCGTGCGGTTGTGACGAGATCCGCCAGCGGGTGAAGCGATCGGTCCCGTGCCGCGCGTACATCGCGACATACCGGCCGTCATCCCGGATCATGTACACCGCGTTATCGTGGTCATCGCGCTCGAACCGATTGGCGAACTCGAATTCCCCGGTTTCTCCGGTGCCAAGATCGTACCAGAGGGCGTCGATGTCGCCGCTCTCCTGGTCGCCGTTCGGCGCCGAAGACACCGAGCCGATCAGGATCCGCGGGCCGCCCGGCGCCGCATCATCAACAATCGCCCGCTGCGACGAATACCAGCTCCACGCCCCGTTCGGCGCGGTGCTGCTCTCCGTGAGCGTGATCAGATCCCCGGCGATGTAATCCGCGGGCTGCGCGAGCACACCGCATGCGGACCAACCCAGGGAAGCGATCAACGCGACTGCACGAGTGGACGCGGGCAGGCAAGAACACATCACAGATCCCTCAATTCACGGCCCCAACCTCGGCGCGGCGCCGCAGCCGATCGTCCAAGTGAGCATCGAAGACCCGGGGGACACCCTCGTGTGCCCCGGGCGATAGACAGCACGAGTCGTCGATCACTCGCAGCCCTCGTCGTAGACCGTGAGGTAATCGAGCACATCGAAGAAATCCACGGAAGCATCGCCGTTCCAGTCGGCGTCGCATTCCGCGCGCGGGGGCGGGCCGTACGAGACACCCTCGTACCAGGTCCGCTCGTTCGCACCGACTGTCGAGGGGTAATCGTCGATGAACACCACGATCTCGCCGTTGCCGTCGGCCATCATCGAGCCCACATACCCCGCCATCAAGGCGCGGTTGGCCTCGGCAAGCAGAAGCGGACCGCTGTAGGTCAGATCCGTCGCATACACCGCCTCTTCGGCGCCGAGCAGCAGTGCACCGCCGTCGGGACCGTTTGCAAAGAGCGGAAGCGACCCGCTGGTGAAGCCCGCCCGGATCGGCCAGTTCTGGAACGAGTCGTTGAACGGATCCCAGAAGTTCACCCAGATGTTGTACTCCTCGCCCGGGGTCAGCCCGCTGATCGTCGTGCTGATCTCCGGGGAGTTTTCGATGCCCGAATCAACGCCTGAGGATTCGTACACCAATCCGTTGTTGCCCAGCGTGCGCTCACCCCAGAGGTTGTCCTCGAGCGCGGTCGCGCCGGAGAAGGCGGACGCCGGACCGGTGTTGCTGCCCGAGTCCGCTTCGACGAAGGTGTACGCGGACGCCTCGTCGTACGGAACATAGGAAACGCCGTCATACCAGGAGCGGTCCGCGAACCCGATCACCGCCGGGAGGTCATCGATGTAGACCACGATCTCGCCGTTCGGATCCGCGTCGGCAACGCCGACCCGCGCCGCCAGCATCTCGCGGTCCGCCTCGACAAACAGCGGCTCGTTGACATACGGGAACGACTGCGAGAACACCGCCCCGGTCCCGCCCAGGGCCGCCGCGGCACCGTTGTAGGTGCTCGCGAACAACTCGAGATTCCCGCTCTCGAACCCGGCGCGGATGGGCCAGGTCTGCCCCCCGCCCGTCGTGTCCCAGAAGTGCACATACACCAGGTAGGACTCGCCGGGGGTCAAACCGGTAATCGTCGTCGCGATCTCGCCGGCATCTTCGATCCCCGAGTCAACCCCCGAGGCCTCGAAGATCGTCCCGTTGTTGCCCGCGACCCGCTGTCCCCAGAGCCCGTCGGCAACCGGGCCCGGCGCGATGTTGCTCGTCGGTCCGGTATTCACACCCGCGACGGCGTCGACATAGGTATGGCGGGGCGCCAGGTCACATCCCGCCCCAACCCGGGTCACGATCTCAAAAACATCGTCGCTGTCCGCGTCCTGGTCGCCGTCGAGGTCCGGGACGCACGGCCCCACATACAGAAACTCCGAAGGGGTCAGCGCCGCGGCGGTGATCCGCAGATCATCGACCTGCCCGTTCAGCCCATCGACCGCGTTCCCCGCGTACGAGCCACGCCCCACCGAATAGAACTGGCTGAACGGATCAGAGACCGGGATGATGTTGTTCGGCGCGGGCTGCGAGTCTTCCAGTTCGCCGTTCACATAGAGATTCAGCGTCTGGGCGCTGCTGTCGTAGACCGCCGCGACATGGTACCAGACCCCGGCCTGCGCAACCGTCGTCGACTCCGTGTAGGGCCGTTCGATCGTGAAGGTTCCGTCCCCGTTGTCGATGAAACCGGTCACGATCGAGCAGGAGAACAGGTCGGCGCTGTTCTTCTGGAAATACAGGTCAGCGAGCGGCGTCCGGTCCTCGAGCAGATCACGGTCCCGTCCGAGCATCGTCTGAAACCCGCCCACGGCGTTGAACCGGACCCGCGTCTCGATCGTCCAGTCCGTGTTCTCCAGCGAAAACGCGTCGCCCTCGACTTCGAGGTATCCGAAGCCCGGAGAAAAATCACCCGAGATCGTGCTGACATACCCGTCGGGGTATGTGCTCGCGTCGGGCTGCAGAAGCGAGCCCACCGGGAGCTCCGCCGCCGCCCCGGCGAACGCGAACCAGAAGTTCCCGTTCTCCGAGATCGAGTTGATCGTGACCCCGTCGGACTGCCCCTCAAAGTCGAGCAGCGAAATCGTCTGCGCGCCGATCGGGAACGCCGCTGCCGAAATCGCGACCAGTGGGGCGATACAGCGCTGTAGGCATGTCATCTCAAGCTCTCCTGTTTTGACTGTTGTCTCCGCATGCAGCGCCGATGTCCGGGTCGGTCAGTAACCCCGTCTCCGCGCTGGTGCGCCCTTCGTTCTGAAGACTGCCAGAAAAAATGGCAATCGACTTGGTAACATACGGCAGTGGTCAGTCCGGTGCAATACTGTTCACCACAGTCCATGGGATCTGAGTGCAAAAAACACCCGAAAGCGACCGGAATTCGGAGGTGACGGGAAGCGTGCCGCTCTGCTCCGCGGGCCAAGTCACCCATCGGACCCGGGTCGGTCCCCGGGAATCCGTCCAATGCCAACGACACTGGGATGCGCGATCAAATTCCAGACAAAATGCCGTCAGAGAGGAGCCGGAAACTATGACTCCAGCGTTCGATCGCAGGCAATCCCGCCCAAACCGAGCGAGCCGCCATCATCGCGAAAGCGGCTCGAGAAGCTCTGCCGTGCCGGTGCGTTCACGGGTCCAGCGTCTCGGTGCAGCGTTCATCACGCTCGTCCCCGCGCTCGCACTCGTGGGGGGGGCGCGCGCCGCGCAGCCCGAACTCCCGGCACCGCCCACGCCCATGATCGAGCGATTCGAACTCGACAAGGTCCGTGTCACAGCAGGCCCCTTCCGCCACGCCCAGGAACTCGACGAGTCCTACCTGCTCCGCGTCGAACCCGATCGGCTCCTCGCCTGGTTCCGAAAGGAAGCGGGGCTCGAGCCCAGGGGTGAGGTCTACGGCGGCTGGGAATCCATGGGGATCGCGGGGCATTCGCTCGGCCATTATCTCACCGCGATCGCGATTGCCCACGAAACGACCGACGACCCGGAACGCCGTGAGCAATTCCGCGAGCGTGCCCGGTACATCGTCAGCGAGATCATCGCCTGCCAGCAGGCCAACGGGTCCGGCTACGCCGCCGCGATCCCGGAGGGCACGCGTGTCTTCCGGGAAGTCAGCGAAGGCGAGATCCGATCCGCCGGATTCGACCTCAACGGCAGTTGGGTCCCGTGGTACACGATGCACAAGATCATGGCCGGGCTCTTCGACGCCCACCGCCTCGTCGGGATCCCCGAAGCCCGCGGGGCGCTGATCAGGATGGCCGACTGGGTCTGCGACACCACCGCTCACCTCGATCACGAGACGATCCAGCGCATGCTCGCGTGCGAGCACGGCGGGATGAACGAGATCATGGCCGAGGTCTACGCGATGACCGGTGAAGCCAGATATCTCGACGCGGCGCAGCGCGTATTCCATCACGACGCGGTGCTCGATCCGCTCGCCCGTAGGCAGGACCGTCTCGCGGGACTGCACGCGAACACGCAGGTCCCCAAGATCATCGGTCAGGCCCGTCTCTACGAATTGACAGGCGACGAGCGGGCCCGCACGATCGCCTCGTTCTTCTTCGACACCGTACTCGCAAACCACACCTACGCGAACGGGGGCAACAGCACCAGCGAGCACTTCGGCCCGCCGATGGCCCTCAGCGATCGGCTCTTCAACACCACCGAGACCTGCAACTCCTACAACATGCTCAAACTCGCCGAGCACCTGTATCAATGGAACGCGAGCGCGCGCTACATGGACTACTACGAGCGCACCCATCTCAACCACATCCTCAGCCAGCAGCACCCCCGGACCGGGATGCTGATGTACTTCGGATACCTTGATCCCGCGACCCACAAGACCTGGTCAACACCATTCGATACTTGGTCCTGCTGTCACGGGACCGGCATGGAGAACCATGTCAAACACGGATCCATGATCTACGCGAGAACAGCGGGGGACGATCCGGATGAGCAGGACCTGTTCGTCAACCTCTTCATTCCCTCGACCCTCGACTGGTTGGAACGCGGCCTCCGCGTCACGCAGAACACCGATTGTCCGTTCGACGATACCACCGTGTTGACGCTCCGGGCGTCCGCACCGGTCGATATGGCGATCCGCATCCGTCGGCCCGACTGGGCAACAGAGGGCATGTCCATCGAGGTCAACGGGCAGCCTCTCCCGGTCCGCTCCTTCCCGGGTGCCTACGCGACCATCGAACGCCTCTGGCATGACGGCGACACCATCCGGATCACCATGCCCATGTCGCTGCGCACCGAGCCCATGCCGGACGATCCAACGATGGTCGCCTTCTTCTACGGGCCCACGCTCCTCTGCGCCGAGCAGAGCGACACCCCCGTGAGCGCGCCGCCCCCAGCGGTCGTTGCAAGGCCCGGGGAGATCCTACGCGCGCTCGAGCCGCTGCCCCAAGAACTCCGTTTCACCGCTCGCGGCGTCACGCGGTCCATCGACCCGGACACCATCGGTGCCGCGGGCGATCTCGTCCTTCGGCCACACTTCTCGGTGTCGGGCGAGCGTTACTCCGTCTACCTCCCCACCCGGACCGAGGCCGAGTGGGACGCCCAGGCCCGCCAGATCGTCGAGCAGGCGCGCATCCGGCGCGAGCTCGATGAACGCACGACCGACCTCATCCGCATGGGCGAGATGCAGCCCGAGCGCGATCACAGCGTCCGCGGAGAGAACACACGCGCCGGCGAGCACTGGGGCAAGAAGTGGAGAGACGCCTTCGACGGGGGCTGGTTCGCCTTCGATATGCGTGTCGATCCCGAAAAGCCGATGGGCCTGCTCTGCCAATACTGGGGCGGCGACGGCTGGGGGCGGGACTTCGACATTCTCATCAACGGTAAAGTGATCGCGACCAAGTCCCTGCGCGCCGCGAAGCCCGGAGAGTTCTTCACCGAGTTGTACCCCATCCCCGAAGAACTGACCCACGGTGAGGCGGAGGTCGAAGTCCGTTTCGACGCCCACGACGGGCAGGTCGCGGGCGGCCTGTTCGGCGAATGCCGCATGCTCATCCGCCCGGAATGAGCGGGCAGTCCGCCGGGGATCACCCGGGAACGCGGATCACCGTCAGGGAGTTCGCGGGCGCGTTGTAACGGAACGACGGCGCAATCTCGATCGCCCGACGCACAGGCCGGACGCGGTCGGGATCGTCCATTGTGTTCACCGCGTCGGGGTCCGGGTCGCCCAGCACAATGCAGGTGCCCGCTCGGGCGCTCGTCAGCCCCGACAACTCGATCTGCAGCGGACGCACAGCAGCCAGCCCGTTCACGATCTTCAGAATCGTGTCGCCCGTCTCCTCATCACGCACCGCCGACCACGCCAGCCGGCGCCTCGCCTGCGAGGATCCCGCGTCCGCAGAGGTCCCGAGCAGCGTGGCTCCATCGTTCCGGCTGAACAACTGCTGCACGAAGTAATTCACCGTCGGCGCAACGCGAGTCCCGTCGAAGTAGATCAGGTCGGGGTTCCATTGCGTCCGCCCGATGCGACCGAGCAGCGGGGCATACGACGCCATCGTCACCACATCCCCGTTCCGCTCCAGGGCTGTCATGTACGCCGCCTCAGCGAGCGCGCTCCGCAGTGTCGCGCGGCGACCGCGATCATGCGCCGCGTACTCCCCAAGATACACACGCGTGCCCTTCCGCTCATACCCGTCGTAGAAATCCAGGTTGTCCCAGAACCAGTCGGGCGAAACATAATAATGCTCGTCGACCATCTCGAGATCGAGCTCGCGCGCGACCGCCCACCCGTTTTCGTAGTCCGCGCCGGAGTGGAACGGGCCGACGGTTCCGATCACGGTGATCTCCGGGCGCGCAGCCTTCACCGCATCCCGGATCATCTCGAACCGGGTCCGGAACGCCGGGGTGATGTGATCCTCGTTCCCCACGCCAAGGTACGCGAGACCGAACGGTTCGGGATGACCCGCCTCCGCTCGGATGCGGCCCCACTCCGAATCCGCGGGTCCGTTCGCCCACTCGATCAGGTCGAGGATGTCCTCGATGTACGCCGGCATGTCCCCGAGGGGCAGCCCGCGTTGTCCGATGCCCCCGACCTGCCCCGCGTTCTGGCAGCACACCCCCGCGGCCACCACCGGCACGGGGATCGCCCCGATGTCCTCACAGAACCGGAAATACTCGTAGTACCCGAGCCCGACGGACTGGTGGTACCCCCAGATGTTCTTCTGACCGCGCCGCGTCTCGACGGGCCCGACCGTGTCCTGCCACCGGTAGATGTTGTGCAGCCCGTCCCCGTGCACAAGGCACCCTCCGGGGAAACGAACGAACGCGGGTTCGAGTTCCGCGATGGTCTCCGCGAGGTCTTTTCGCAGGCCATTCGGATGCCCCCTGAAAGTCTCTTCCGGGAACAGCGAGATCATGTCCATCGCAAGCCCGCCGCGCTCGCCCAGCAGGACCGAGAGCCGCGCCCGCGCGTTCGTTTCTCTCGCGACGATGGTCGAGGTCACGCGGTTCCAGACCCGGCCGCTCACCGCGAGTTCAGCCTCGCCCAGCACGGAGCCGGATTCATCTTCCAAACGAACCCGAACCGGCATCGGCCGTCCCTTGAGACTGTTCTCCCCGTCCCATCGCCCGCCCATGTAAAGCTGCCGCGCGAACATCGAGAACGCGTACCGCTTGCCCGCTTCGACGGGAATGCCATCGAAGCCGTCGTTCTGGAGACCGACCCCGGGTCCCTCGATCTCGGTCGCGTGCACGATGACATACCTGGGATTGGCAGGGTGGAGCGGCTCGCCCTCGTCGACGACGGGCCAGCCGCCCCCGCCGTGTGTCACCATCCGCCATCCTGTCAGCGCGTTCCACGAACTCTGTTCCGTCGCGTTGAACTCGAACGATCGGTTCCGGACCAGTTCCGCGTACAACCCCCCGTCGGCGGCATAGTTGATGTCTTCAAAGAACACGCCGAAGAGCAGCGGGCTGATCGCGGTCCCCTCCGCGCTCAGGTCCACCCGAAGCGAGAGCGGGTCGAGCCGGGGACCGTCGATCAACCAGTCGACCATCGGGCGCGGCACCCGGAGGATCGAGCCGTGCCGTTGCCCACGCACAGTCCGGACCGCCTCGCTGACATCACGCCAGCGAGACCAGTCCTCGGTCGCATAGGCCCCGAAACGCCCCTCGGTGTAGAAGTCCACATAAAGCAGTGTTTCCGACCCCGTATCTACGAGCGCGGGCCCCTCTGCGCGCGCCGTGATCACGGGCTCGCCAGCGAGACGCCAAGGACCGGTCGGAGAACCCGCTTCGAGCCGATGGATCGGACCCCAGACGCCGCGTCCCTGCTTGTCGCCCTCCTTGATCACCGCAACATACCGCTCGTCATCCCTCATCATCGAGAAATCAATGTGGTCGAAGCCCGGTTCGACGAGCACCTCTGGATCGCTGAATGCCTCGAAGTCCGTGGTCGTGACGAAATAGGTCCGGTTGTTCATCCGGTCGCTCGACACCGTCTCGGGAAAGCGCCCCTCGACATCGCTCGACCAGGTGATCAGGAAGCGCCCCGTCTCACCGTCATAAAAAAGCTCCGGCGCCCAGCAGTTACGCGTGCCCTCCACCCCGGACATGAACGGCAGGAACCGGGGCGTGCTCCAAGAGTTCAGATCCTCCGACGATGCGTACCCGATCCCCGAATCCGACCAGCCGCTGGTCCAGACCATGTGGTATACCCCGTCAGGCCCACGCTCGATGTCCGGGTCGCGGAGCAGCCCCCCGCCCACCGCGGGGTCCAGGAACACGCCGGGGATTTCTTCCCAGGTTCGGCCGTCTTCGCTCCACGCGTAGTGCAGGCCGTCTCCGTTTCCTCGAAACGAGGTGAACAGGAAAACCTCGTCTGGTGTCGCATCGACCAAAGGCGATGATGAAGCGAGCGTGCCAATCGCGAGCGTCAGCAAGTTATTCATGCCATCAGCCTACGAATCGCCAACAACTCGGCAGGAGGGCCAGAGAAAAAAACGAAAGGCAAATGGCAAAATCGGTTGTGTTGTCTCAGAGCCGGAGGTACTTTGGGAATGGACCACTGCGCTGGGCAGCAGGGCTAGGTATGTTCAGGCTTTGGCAGCATACTTTCTGACAGTCGACGGAGAAAAGGGAGAATCCAAATGAAGAAGACTGAACTGATCATCGCGCTCGCGGCATCGACAGGCTTGGCAGCCGCCGGCACCACCATCCTTTACGACGACTTCAGCGGGAGCGGTGGGAGCCTCAACGGCGCCGCCGCCGATGTCGGCGGAGTCTGGCAGGCGAGCGCGGGCTGGCTCGATGACGGCACCGTCGCCGCAACACAGGACGGCGGCGCGCTCCTCGAGACCGGGGGCTTGATGGTCAACGCCCAGTATCAACTCTCCGCGACCATCACCAACGCGACCTCCCAGTGGGTCGCGCTCGGTTTCGGCCGCGACGCCCTGCAGGCCCCCGGCGGTGAGGTCCAATTCAACGACCGCTTCAGCAACGAGATCGAAGGCATCGCGTGGATGCTCGTCCGCAACGATCCCGCTCGCAACGATGTCGAAGCTTTCAACGGCTACCGCACCGCGGGCGGCGCCTACGGGGGCGATCCCGGCATCGACTTCGCCAGCCCCATCCAACTCGACATCATGATCGACACCACCGGTGACGGCAGCAGCTTCGCCGTCGAGTACATGGTCAACGGCATGTCCCTCGCGACCGCGAATGTCGGCATCAACATCGCCGATATGAACTACGCCGGATTCAGCTTCGACTACGGCAGCGGCGGCGAGGTCAGCCTCTCGGAGATCTCCCTCACGCTCATCCCCGCGCCCGCGTCGGCCGGCATGCTCGGCCTCGGGGGCCTCCTCGCCGCGCGTCGCCGTCGCTAATCCAAGCCCGCGATCAAGCATCACCTTCCCGGGGACCGCCGTCCCCGGGGAGGATTTGGAAAGCCAGCCGTGAGAAGGCCAGTGCCGATTCTCCACGGGTTGCGACTCGGGGCGGAGCCAGCCCCACCCGACCGTACGAGCGGCAACCCGTTCCCATGTGTTCAAGACGCGAGGAAAACATGATCCGTTCACGAAGCCAGGCCGTTTCTGTTCTCTGCGGGCTTGCCGTCGTTGCCGCATCCGTGCACGCCGGTGATGCGCCGCTCGCCGATGATGTCACCTTCTCATCGATCTACCCCTACGGCTACAACAACAACTCCATCAACTCGGTTTCGTTCAGCCGGAGCAATGTCGTCACCGCGGGGAACTACCAGTTCGTGGCGTTCTACTCCGCGCTCGCCAGCGCGCGGATGCAGGTCTGCCGCCGCGAACTCGGAACGGATGACTGGGATGTGATCAACACCGGGCTGATCGCGGTCGATGTCACCGACGATCACGACAACATCAACCTCGCCGTCGACGGAGACGGCCGCCTCCACATCGCCTGGGGTGTGCACAACAACCCGATGCGCTACCGAATCTCGGACAACTCGGTGCTCGGGCCCGACTTCAACATCGCGATGTTCTCCCTCACCGCCCCCTCATTCTGGAGCGGCACATGGAGCAACAACGACAGCAGCGTGACCTATCCCGAGTTTTATTCTGTTCCCAACTCGGGCGACCTGCTGTTCGTGTACCGCCAAGGCGCCTCGGGCAACGGGGACTCCTGGTTCACCCGATTCGACAACGAGACCACCAGTTTCGAGAAGAACCGCGTCATGGCGGGTTCGGTCACAAGCGTCAACGCCTATCTCAACCGTCTCGTCTACACACCCGACGGCGAGCTCTACTGCACCTGGACCTGGCGCGACACCCCAGCGTTCCAGACCAATCACAACATCATGTTCGCGAAGTCGTCCGACAACGGCGTGTCCTGGTCGAGCCAGAGCGGGGTGCCCTACGCGCTCCCGATCACCAGGCCCAGCGCGGAGATCATCGCCAACATCCCGCAGGGCTCGTCACTGATCAACCAGACGGACATGACGATCGACGCCGACGGCAACCCCCTGATCGCCACCTGGTACGCGCCCCTCGCGCAGCAGGGCAACGACACGCGTCAGTACATGCTGCACTGGTACGACGGCGACGAGTGGCAGATCGCGCAGCTGACCAACAGAGTCGGGCAGAGCAGCGCCCATGAACGCAGCGACTCCAATGTCCGCGATCTGGGACGCCCCGTCGTCCTCGTCGACGACGACAACCGGGTCTATGTGCTGATGCGTTACGACGAAGCCGACAACCGGATCGTCGTCGCCCACAGCACCGACCGCGTCAACTGGGAGTACCTCCGCCTCAACGACGAGGACATGGGGCAGTACGAGCCCAGCTACGACGCGGAACTCTGGCGCGCCGAAAACAAACTCCACATGTACTACCAGCCCGAAATGGGAACCGGCGGCGCCTCCCCCGTCTCGATCTTGCAGTGGGACGCGGGGGCCCACTTCGCCCCCCCTTGCCCCGCTGACCTCGCCGAGCCTTTCGGGATCCTCGACCTCAGCGATGTCAGCACCTTCGTTGCAGGGTTCGTTGCGCAGGATCCCATCGCCGACCTCGCCGACCCGACCGGCGTCTTCGATCTCAGCGATGTCACGGAGTTCGTGACCGCGTTTCAGGCGGGCTGCCCCTGAACGCATGCTCCCGGGCCCGCTCGGGAGGTCATCTCGGCAGGTGAAAGAACAGAAGGGTGCTCCATGAAGTCGATCGCGGTGGGGGGGCGACGGATCTCGCTCCTGCTTTGCACGATGCCCGCGGCGATGTCCATGGGTTCGCCGGATCCCGAGCAGGTCAAAGATGCCATCTGGCGAGCCGCCGAATGGCAGATGGCCAACCCCGAGCGATTCCTACCCCTCGGGTGGGAGATCGCGCCGCTGTACGACGGCCTCCTGAATGCCGCGAAAGCAACAGGCGAACCCGCCTACCTGGGCGAGGTCATCGGATTCGGTGAAACCCACGCCTGGTCGCCCGGCCCCCGGTTCTACCACGCCGACGACCACGCCGTCGGCCATGCCTGGCTCGACTGCTTCCTGATCGACGGGCTCGACGCCGACCGCCTCGATCCCATCCGGTCCCGCTTCGACGCGATCCTCGCGAAC
>MDTD01070101.1_pt1 | contig 48585 bp, 47 predicted proteins | sample 811221 | NCBI WGS metagenome assembly MDTD01 (sample SAMN05326646, study PRJNA326480) | marine metagenome | isolation source: seawater | place: Pacific Ocean: South West | collected 2011 | reverse complement strand
TCTAAGATTCTCAGTGTTCCAAGTGCATCAGCATTTGTAGTATATTCAGGTAATTCAAATGAAACTGCAACATGTGATTGTGCAGCTAAATTATATACCTCATCTGGTCTTGTTTTTTTTATTATATTAAAAACAGAAATTGAATCTGTTACATCACCAAAATGTAAATGAAAATTATTTTTTTTTGAAAATGGATCAGAAATGATATCATCAATTCTATTGGTATTGAAAGAAGAGCTTCTTCTTTTTACACCATGTACAATATAACCCTTTTTTAACAAAAACTTTGAAAGGTAAGCGCCATCCTGTCCTGTAACACCAAAAATTAAAGCTTTTTTCATTTGTTTATATTTAGTTATAAATTTAAGTTTATTATATAATTGTAAGAATTATATCAATATCTATTATCTAAAAATTGAAACTTCTTTCTTATAAAAAAAACATTAAAACTATTTTTTGTATATTTTGAGTCTATTGTTTTATTAGAAAATAATTTTTTATTGTCAGATTTACTGATTTTTTTAAATCTATTTTTTTCAAAAAGATAAATATAGCAGCTATAATCTTTCTTTAATAATTTATGAATTATTTTAAAATTAGAAATATTAAATTCTATTAAAAAAACTGGTTTATATTTTTTAATTAATTTTGTCATTCCCTTAAGTACAAAATGATCAAATCCTTCTACATCAATTTTTACAAAACATATTTCTTTTTTAAATTTTAACTTATCAAATTTTTCAAGTTTTAATTTTTTTTTCAAATATGAAAACTTTTTATGTTTATTAGGATAATTTTCTTTAATTTTTTTCTTTATAAATTTCAAATCAAAACTATTGTTAAAATGTAAAAACAAATTTTTATAATAAGCCTGAAACAAATTTTTTTTTTCACTTTTATCTGAAAGTCCAAAATTATAAATAATGATATTTTTATAAATTTTTTTTAAAGGAACTAAAAATTTTTTATATAAATAAGTATCTGGCTCAAAGATAAAAATTTTATTTTCATTAAAACCTAATTCTCTGAATCCTATAGTTGATAAGCCAATATTTCCACCTACATCTAAAAAAGATCTTTTTTCACTTTTTGAAAATAGAAGTTTTAAAGCATAATAATCTTTATCGTGTGGAAATAAAAATTTAAAATAAACCAAATTATTGTAAATAAATATTTGTATAAATGGAATTTTTTCTAGAAGGTTTACAACTCTGTGTTTTATAAATCTAAGCATCAAAAAATCTATATTTTACTAATGTCATAATTGCCCTAACACCGTCAAAAGCTACAATTTTTTTTCCATCTTCATATGATCTCCCTTGATAATTAATAGATACCTCATGTATTTTAATATTTTTAATAGAAAGTTTTGTAGTCACTTCTGGACAAAATGAAAAACCTTTTTCTTTTAATTTAATTGATTTAAATACTTCGCTTTTGAACATTTTATAGCATGTATGGGCATCAGTAAGATTCTGATTATTAATGATATTTGATAAAAAAGTTAAGAAAATATTACCAAATATTCTTGCCCAATGACTGAAGTTTTGTACATTTTTAAATTTTGAATTTTTTAATACTCTTGAACCATAAACAACATCCAAATTACTTTTAATAATTTTATCCAACATTATAATATAATCCAATGGATCATATTCTAAATCAGCATCTTGAATAATAACATAATCACCCCTGATAAACTTTTGTGAACTTCTTATTGCAGAACCTTTACCAAGATTTTTTTTATGAAAAATTAATTTATCTATTTTATTTTGGTACTTTTTTAAAATATTTCTTGTACCATCAGACGAATAATCATCAACAACAATTATCTGTTTGGAGATTTTGATTTTAAATATTTTCTTTAACAAAATTTCTATGGTTTTTTTTTCATTAAAAACCGGAATTATTACTGTTAATTTAGGTTTTAACATATTTTAATATTGCAATCGTGTCACCCTCATGTCCTCCCCAATGTATCATGTAGTTATTTAATGAAAGATATTTTACCACATCATTACATTCTTTAGGTGTTAAGTGACCAAATTCAAAGTGTATTATTTTTGGTTTAAAATTTTCTAAATCAAGAGTTTTTATCACTTCGAAATCGTAACCTTCAGTGTCTATTTGCAATAAATCTATTTTTTTTACACTATGTTTATTAATTAAATCTTTTAATGTCATAGATTTTACTTTAACAGACTGTAGTAATTTATCGCCTTTCTTTAATTGTCTTTTTGCTACATGCTTCCTAACTGATGCTGCAGTACTTTTATTGCCAGATTTAGAACTAAATAATTCAATTTCATTTTCCTTAGATGAAATTGCAATATTTTCAAAAATTAAATTTTTAGAAAATTCTTTATAATTTTCCTTAAGTTCATTGAAAATATTTTTTTGTGGCTCAATCAATATTCCATTCCATCTATTTTGTTTTATATATTTATTAATTGGATCATTCTTAAGACCATTATGGGCACCAACCTGAATAAAGTAAAAAAGTTGATCTTTATTTTTAGATATATAATTATTTATAACAAGATCAAAAATGTTGACTTTATCATAATTAAAACTTGGATACTTTCTGATACTATAGTTAAAATAATTAATTAATTTTCGTAAATACTTTTTGATCATTTAGATTTTTAATCCTTAAATTGTTAATCTATTATTATTATTATTTTTTTATGAGCGTTTTAATTTAAAAATTTATCCTAGTATTAGAAATTGTTCAAAATATTAATTTTTTAATAATATATTTAATTAATAGTGTAATAATTACAAATACACTATATTAATTAATAATAGATTTTCATTAGTTTAAACTTTATGTAAATTAGTATTCTCAAAAAAATATATTTAATGATATATATAATAATTTGTTCATTTTTAATTACAGTATTTTATATTCCTTATGGAGCATTTATATATAATGAAGATAAAGTTAGTTTTAAAAACTTTTCGGCACAAATATTATATTCATTAATAGTTTTATCTTTTATAGGGCTAATCGTTAATTTCCTATTTCCTTTAAGTATTAAATTAAACACTATATTAATAATAGTTTCTTTATTTTTATTTATTAAAGACTGGAAAAAATATTTTAACAAAAAGTTTCTTTTATTTACATTTCTAATAAGTTTAATTTTATTATTATTGATGATAAATAGTAATACATTCAGACCAGATTCTGGACTATACCATTTCCCATATATAAAAATCTTAAATGATGAAAAAATAATATTTGGTTTATCTAATCTTCATTTTAGATTTGCTCATATATCCATAATTCAATATGTTTCTGCAATCTCCAATAATTTTTTATTTTTATCTAATGGCATGTTGTTTCCTACTGCAATTATATTTGCCGCAGTAGTAATTAATTTTTTATCAGAAATAAATAATTATATCAAAAATAAAAACTTTAATCTCAGATTTTTTTATTTGTTTTTTACTTTAATTTTTATTTTTTATAAGATGAACCGTTATAGTGAATATGGTAATGATACACCTTCACATTTATTATTTTTTTTTCTTATTTCAGAATTATTAAACTTTAAAAAGTATAAAGGTAGCATAAAGAAAATATGTAATCTTTTTATTGTTTCATTATTTATTTTCTTAAATAAGATTACCTTAGGGATTGCATGCATCCTCCCATTTGTTTTTATTAATAAAAAGAATTTCTTTAATCTATTTAAGATTAAAAGAACTTACTTTGGTATATTTTTTTTGATATTATGGTTGATAAAGAACATTCTTGTAAGTGGTTGTTTAATTTACCCATTATCAAATACCTGTTTTACCGACTTAAGTTGGACTGATATTGAAGAGGTGAAAGAAATATCTAATCAAAATGAAGCTTGGGCTAAAAATTTTCCTGATCAAAAAAAGATATTATCTTATGAAAAATTTAATAGTGAATTTAATTGGATTAACTCCTGGATAAAAAATTATTTTGGGCAATTGATAAATATTTTTTATCCTTACATAATTTTTATTTTAATATTATTTATTTATACTAAAAAAAGAAAAAATATTAATGAATTAGATAATTCATCAAAAATAATTTTTTTTCAAATAATTTTATTTTTTAGTTGTCTAATATGGTTTTTAAAATTACCACTGTATAGATACGGTGCATCTTTATTAATTTCTTTTATCACTTTATTTTTTGCTTATATTTTCTATCGCTATACTGAACCATCAAAACAACCAATTAAAACATATATATCAATTATTATAGTTGGTATTTTCATATTTATTTCTAAAAACTCTTTAAGGATTATAAGCAATAATTATTATTACAATAATTATCCATGGCCAAAGTACTACTCACATGGTGATAAAAATGTTTTACCAGAAATTAAGTCTATAAACATAGATAATAAAATAATCTATAGAGCAAAATATGGAATATGCATGTATTCACCTTCACCCTGTACTGGATATATTAAAAATTTTAAAGTAAATCAAAAATGGGGTTATTTGATTTTTGATATAAACAAAGTTGAAAAGTAAACTAATAATAAATAATTTTTTTTAATTTATTTTAAAACACTAGGAATGTAAAATTGACAATTTTTGCAAACTTCTGGAGTCAAATTAGAAAACTCCTCTCTAATTTTACTAACTAAATCAGTGTGTAATACCTTATCTAAGTTATCAGTATTTAAGTTGCCTAAATATAATCCATCGTCAGTTATATCGCCACCCTGATACCTACAATTACAAAGTCTGACAACACCATCATAAAGAATACCTAAAGTGTAAAGACGATGACAGTTTCTTTTTTGAATTAGAGGTTTTGGTCCTAGCTTCATTCCTTTTGGCAAATCCTCTTGCTTTACCTGGCCTGCCCAGCTATCAAAATAATTAATTTGCTCTAAATTGAATAATTTTTTATCATAGTATTTTTTTATAAAATTTAAAAAATCATCAGTTTTTAAATTTTCTTCTAAAGTCTTATTAGATCTTAATTCTATTGACAATTTTGTATCAGGTTTTTTTTTATTAAAATATTCTAGAATCAAAGTTAAACCTTTCATAAATTGATCGTATTTTTTTATGCCAAAACATTCCTCATAATTTTTTTTATTAAAACCACCTGTACTAATTGATAGAGAAGTTAAACCATATTTTTTATCAAAAATTAGATCTAAATCTATTTTTTCAAAATTCACAGCATTAGTAAATGTTCTTACTTTATTAAATCCAATTTCTCTTGAAAATTTTATTATATCACTATAATTTTTATTTAAAAAAAACTCACCATTTATGGGAGTAAGATTTAATCTTGTAAATCCTAAATCTATTGCTTGCTGCGCCCATTGTTTATATTTTTCAGTTGAAATAATTTCTTTGGGTCTATCACTAATTCTATAAGAACAAAATTTACATTTTGCATTGCAGAGTCCTATCGTATCAATTGTTACCTCTGGATGAAAAAAATTTGAATTAATTTGAAAATATTTTTTTTTATTAGCTCTATAAGGAAAAACAGTTGATCTGAGCACATTTGATAATATTGCATAATAATATCCATTTACATTATCTTGTATGATTTTTTTTACTGAACTTAAGTTCATTCTTTATTATTTCTTAAATACAAACAATTAACACTATAAGCATTATTATCAATAATATTTGTAGCCTTATCAATAGCAATTAATTTATAATTATTATGCAAGTGTTTTTCAATTTCAAAAAAAGATAATTGTTTTGAATACCTTTTTCCAAAAATTATTTCTAATTCAATTAAATTAATATTTTGATCTAATATCATTTGCTTAGAACCTTGTAAAACTTGATCCTCAAAACCTTGGGTATCTATTTTAAGTAAATCGATACTATCAATTTTATTTTCTTTAACAAAATTTTCTAATTTACAGATTCTAGTTTCCTCAACTTTTTCAAAAAAATTTCCAAATTTTAAATCTCTTTTTTTAAACCAATCCGTAGAAGTATCGGGACTTAAAAAACTTGAATGCACGCTATTTTTAAAAATATTGATATTCATTTTTTTTTTCTTCATTGCCCAGACCAAAATTAAATGGAAAACAATTTTTATATTGCTCACTACAAAGTAATTTGAGTTTTTGAAACTCATTTTTTTGTGGTTCAAAAGAATATATAATAGATTCTTTAAATATTTTTTTAAATCTAATAATGCTTTGACCAGAATTTGCACCTACATCAAAAATTAATGGTTCTTCTTTATTTGTAAAATGCTTAATAATTTTATCAAATGAAGATAGTTTATCCTTTTTTATTATTTTATAATTAAAGCTTGATAAAATTTTTTTAATTATAAATTTCATTTATCAACATTTCAGTTATTAATTTGTAACCTTCTACGGTATAATGATTATCACTTGCATTTTGAAAGAAGTTTTTTGGGTTGTTTGATTTTTTAAAAATTTTTTCATCTATATCAATATATTTTATATTGTTTTTTTTGAATATATTTATGATTTTTTTTTTAAGAAATAAATCTGTATTTTCATCAATTTGACTATAACGTGCATAACTTGGTAAATATACAATTCTAAAGTCTATGTTTCTATCATTACATATTTTAATGAATTGTTTTAAGACTTCTTCATAAGAAATTAAAATATTTTTTTTATTCTCCAAATTTTGAAACTTCTCAAAATTTATTTCTTTTTTAATATTTTTTTTTTTAAAGAATGAAGTAAATATATTTCTTACATGATAAAGTTTTATAAATTTTAATAGTTTGTGCCTAAAGTGATTATAAGTCTGATCTTTTTTTTCAATAATATTAATAAGATAGTCATCTATTGCTGGCTGTTTAGAAGATAGATTTTGTAATTGATTATTTTTTAAATATTGAGATAATATTTTAGAATTAAGTTCGTTATCTAAATCTATTAAATCATTTTCTTCATAGTAAAATAATGTAAGATTTTTTGTTTTTTTTTGATAAGCATACTCTTTAAACATACCCAATTGAATTAATGGACCTGTTCCGGCATAAGATAGGCTTAATACACTATCCTTTATATTTTTTTCAAAATTTCCATTAAATGTATTTTTGTAATCAACACAGTGGCCATGAACAAACGAGTCACCAATTAATAGATTTTCTATTTTTGTATCATTCCAATTTTTGTCATTATTGTTAAATCCATACCTATCGCTATTATAAGTTACCCATTTCCCTACCTCATTACACAAAATAGTCTCTGAGTTCGAGATTCCTGATAATGGAAATATATCAATCTTTTTATTATGATGTGAAGAGGGTGGAATAGATAAGGTTATTTTTTTATTATTTTTTTTTTCATCATATATAACTTCTAACTTTTCTCTTGTGTCAAATGAAGTGAGTGATGAGGCTGTTATTACTAATAAAATAAACTCAATTAAAAACAATGATATTGTGATCGAGGTAAAACAAATTATTAAATTTATTTCATTTTCTTTTCCAATAAATCTTGAAAAAGACAAAATTATAATAATTATAAATATTAAAAAATAATATTTTAGATAATATAATATATTAATATTTTCATCTAAAAATGATTTTATTAGAAGAAAACAGAATATAGAAAATAATACTGTAATAATAAAAAGCTTTAAAAATTTAATAATTCTATGCATTGCAATTATTATTATATCTTATGGTATGAATGAACAAACAAACAAAATAAATTAAGTTATTTTTAGTATTTTTTTTTTATAAATTGATAAAAATCTTCTTATTTCAGCAAGAAAAATATTTAATATTGAGTCTATGAAAAAATTTTTTTTAATTCCTTTTGATCTTTTACTTGCTTTTACAATTGCTCTAATATGGCTATCAATAAATAATACCTCAAAACCTGAATTTTCTAAAATATTTTTTAAAACCTTAGATGTAAAATAATATTTATGAGCAACTTGTATTTCACCTAATATATCAGAATTTCTTCGACCTTCTTTTAAAGAATCTAATCCAGGAGTTTCTAAATAAGCAATACTATTTTCACCTAATAATTTTAATAATTTTAGAAGCTCTACTTCAAAATTATTCCAATGTTCTATTACGTGAGATAAAATTACAAGATTAGGTTTTAAATTATGATTAATAGCTTGATCTAGTCCACCTGAAACAGAATTGATACCCATTTTATTAGCAAAATCAGTGTAATCTTTATCGTAATCAAAAACGAAACACGTATTATTTTTTATATATTTTTTTATAACGCCACCACTTGACCCCCCAACATCAAAAATAATTTTATTATCCATATTCAAATATTTTTCAATTATTTCATATCTTTTTTTCTTTACTGTTACCTTGTATTGATGATCAAAGTTTTCTTCAGGTCTTCTAGTTTGAACAAGTTTTCTATAATTAAATTTATAAAAATCCTTAAGAGCAGCATCGCTTAAATAATTTTTTGCTCTCATTAAACCACAGTTTTTGCATAATACAGTTTCAAATTTTGCTCCATGTCTATCAAAGTTACCTATTTTTATATCATTAGTTTTTTTACAGAGACATATTGTTTGCAGCCATTCATTTAAATAGTTTGTTTCAAAAAACTCTTTATATCCATCAATGTAAATAGGATAAAAAATATTTTTTTTACTATTTTTTTTTAATCTTGAAAACATTTATAAATTCTTATCGCTTAAATTGCGTTTAAATTACAATTATTTTATATTTTTTTATAAAATTTTAAAATACAAAAATAAATCGCAATAACTACAAGCAAGATAAAAACAAAATGATCATTAAAAAAATTTAAAAAAATCAATGGAAAAGTAGTCAATGAAATTAAAATTAGATTAGTTTTTAGTAACCCAAATTTATCAAAAAGCAAATGATGAAAATGGTTTCTATCACCTAAAAATGGGTTTTTTTTACTTAAAATTCTTTTAACAAAAAGCCTAAGCATGTCTATTCCAGGTAATATCATCAGTAATATAATTTCAGATATAGATAGGTTCTTCATAATATTATGTTCTTTAATTACAATCATTGCAATCAAGTATGAGATAAAAAGTGTCCCCGAGTCTCCTAAAAAACATTTACTTTTTAAATTTAAGTAAATAAAAAATATAAGTGGTAAATATAATAATTTTATAATTTCTAAGTCATTATTTTTAAAAATTAAATATGAAAAAAAAATAAAAATATAAAGACTATATTGAAGGTTTATACCGTCATATAAATTAGAGGCGTTTATAAATAGAAGTATACATAATGTTGTAAAGAAAAAACTCTGATAATAAGTTAAATGCACATCAAAATTAATAAAATCTAAATAAAATTTATTAATTAAAAAATTATTTTGTAAAATTAAATGAAATACAATTAGAGAAATTAAAACTAAGAACTTTAAATAAGGATTTAAATTTTTTTTATCGTCTACTAATCCTAATATAAAGATTAAACTTGAGAAAATTATGAAAATATAATCAAAGTAAAAAACCTGGATGCCACTTATTTTACTAACACAAAATATATAAATAAAATTAATGAAAAATAAGATACCTCCAATGGGTGGTACTGGGTTTATATGAATTTTTCTCTTATTTGGTATATCATAAATATTCACATAAGAAGCAATCTTAGTAAAGTTTATTAAAAAAATAATATTAATTATTATTTGAAAAAAATAAAAATATTAAATCCGCTTATCATTAATTGATACACCATATCGCATGAATGCCAAATAAAATCCAATCAAAAAATAAAAGATCATATTCATCCAATTGTTAAAAAAATTCCCAGATGGTGCAAAGGGAAACAAATATAAAATCAGTCCTAAGGAAAGAATCTTTAAACTAATTGAATTATTTTTATTAAATAGGTTGCGAATAAAATAAAAAATTATAGTTAAATAAAAAGCTAATCCCACTATCCCTATTTCAGATAATATCTGGATCGGCATATTGTGCGGATGAGTAGAACATGAATATTCATGATCAAATTTAATACATTTATTTCTAAAAGAATTTACCCCATGTCCAAAAATAGGTTTCTCTAAAAATAATTTATAGGCAGAAAGGTAATGTCCATGATGTAATTTTGAAATTATATATATTTTTTTTTCGTTTTTGTTAATTCCTAATTGTGAATTTTCAATATTTTGAAGCTTATTATATTTGGGTTCTATAATATAATTTAATGTATCATCAACAAACCTATCCTTTAAGTTTGGATTAAATTGTATAATACTTAAAAAAATTATTATAAGTGAAAACAAATATAAAAATTTATACTTAAACTTTTTAAGTAAGATAAATGAAACCAATGTTATTAAAAATAAGCCAAGAAACGATGAAGTTCTCTCACCTGTCAAGATTATTCCTACAGCTATAATTGGATTAAAAAAAATTAGGTAAATTAATTTATATGAATCATTTTGTTTAAGAAAAGCTAAAGCTAATAATAATGGAAACAATTTTATTAAATAGCTTCCTAAAATTAATTCTTCTCCAAATAATCCTGAGTGTCTATTGCCTGCCGATGGTATACCGAGTAGATTTTGACCAAAATAATATTGTATAAAAAGGTCAAAAATCAGAATAAAAAACACTAACATTAGTGTAAATAATAATGTTTTTAAGTTTAGCAGTTCATTTTCAATCAAATAAAATATAGAAATTGAAAAAAGATAATATCTAAAATAAAATATTGATGTTCTTAGAGACCACAAAGAATTTTCAGAAAATATAGAATTTAAAATTAGATATAGCCAAAAAATTAAAAAAAAATACGAAAATGTAGAACTATAATAATGAAAAAGTTTTTTTCTTATAATCACAACATTCACATAAATAGATAACAAACCTAAAATTATTTCTGGTATTAAAGGTCCACTAACCAAAGCAGCAGGAAAAATCAAAATTAGAAAACTTAAACATTTATTAAAATTTATATTATTCATTTAAGTGTTAACAAAATATCTTTTAACTCTTTTATTATTTTTTTTTTTATTAAAATTTTTTTTTGAAAAATTATAACCATTAATGCCTTTATCTTTAAAAATACTTTTTTTATGTGATTTAGATAAATTAATTAATAATTTTGAAAATGATAAATAATCACCAGAATTGACCACAAATCCAGAATTTGATTTTTTTATTAATAAATTTGCATCACCACTTAATGCACCAATTATGGGTTTTTTACATTGAAAATAAAACTGTATTTTTCCTGGTACAGTCCATTTTAATGTTTGATAGTTAGCTAAACTTACTAACATTAAATCTGCATATTTTTGAACTAAATATTTAAATTGAGATTGTGGTAAAGTTGAAAATAAAAAAATATTATTTTTTCTTGTAGATTTATTTATAAAATGTTGAATTTTATTCTTTTCAGAACCCTCACCAAAAAAAAACCAATTATATTTCTCAAGCTTATTTGTATTTTGTATAATTTTTAAAATATTTTCTATGTCTTGAGCTTTACCTAAATTTCCCCCAAAAAAAATATTTACCCTTTTTTTAACATCTTTTTGTTTAATTTTTTTTTCAAGTACATTATTTACTCTAACAACCTTAACTTCTTCACTCCAATTAGGAAAATAATAAGTCTTTTTTTTATATCTCTTTTTTAATATTTTTTTTATAGAATGTGATTGTGCCAATAACACATCAGCTCTTGAGTAAATTAAATCAGAAATTTTTTTTATAAAAAAAAAATAAAATTCTTGAATTAAAACCAAATACTTTGATGCTTTCTGGCCACAAATCTAAAACCCATAGATAAATCTTGCATTTAACAATTTTTGAATAAATTATTGCAGGTATTGCGCTAAAAACTGGAGAAACTTGAAAAATAAATATCTTATCGAATTTTATTTTATTTTTAAAAAGTAAATAAAAAGATGCACTAATCACAAATGAAATATAATTTAAATATTTACTAAACATTGTGCCATCTCTTAAATATACTGGTACTCTATTAATATTGAGGTTTTTAAATCTTTTAATTTTTTTTTTTTTGAAAAAATTTTTTTTTGGATAACTTGGGAGGCCAGTTAAAACATGAATCTTTAATTTTTTTATTTTTGATAATTCAGTTGTTAACTCATTTATCCTAAAGTTCTCTGGCCAAAAATATTGACTCAAAATCAGTATATTCATTTACTTTTTCCAGATATTTTTATTGACGTAAGGTATATAGCTTGCAACAATTTTGGTTATTTTATCTGATACATTTAAAACTTTATAATCTTTTACAATTTTATTTTTTGAATTAAGTTTATCACCTGAAATCATTTTTATTCCATTCAATATTCTTTTTTTGTCCATTCCTACCATCATAACGCCACCTTCTTCCATAGATTCATGTCTTTCATGTGTGTCTCTCAGATTTAGAGCACTAAAGTTTAAAATTGAACTCTCTTCACTTATTGATCCACTATCAGATAAAACAACAAAAGAATTTATTTGTAAATTGACATAGTCTGTAAATCCAAGAGGTTTTATAATTCTAATTTTTTTATTTTTATTTTTATTTTTTAAAATCGTTCTTATTCTAGGATGACAAGGAAAAATGATGTCCTTTTGAAACTTATTGTTAATTTCATTTAAAATATTAATAATATTATTAATACTTTTTTTATCTTTAGTATTTTCTTCTCTATGTAAACTTACTAAAAAATAATTCCTTTTTTTTATTGATAGCTTTTCTAAAATATTTGACTTTAAAATTTTCTCTTTATTATTAAAAAAAACTTCATAAAGAGGACTACCAACTTTTATTACAAGATCATTTTTTAACCCCTCTTTTAATAAGTTTTGTCTGGCAATTGTACTATATGTTAAATTAATGTCAGACATATGATCGATCAATTTACGATTTATCTCCTCAGGTACATTCTGGTCATAACATCTATTTCCAGCCTCAAAATGAAAAGTTGGAATTTTTAATCTTTTTGCTGAATAAAGTCCTAAACAACTATTAGTATCACCTAATACTAAAACTGCATTTGGATTAATATTTTTTAATATAGTCTCTGTTTTCTTTATAACATCTCCAACAGCTGAACAGGGGCTATTTTTGGATACATTCAAGTATTTGAAAGGTTTTTTTAAACCTAAGTCATTAAAAAATATTTGATTTAATTCATAATCATAATTTTGACCAGTGTGAATTAAAAAATGCTTAAAGTGTTTATCAAATTTTTTTAATATACTAGACAATCTTATTATTTCTGGTCTAGTTCCAACAATTGTAACAACTTTATACATCTTAATTTACTTCTTTAAAAATAGTGTCAGGTTTTTTTTTATCAAAAATTTGGTTAGACCATATTATTGTTATTAATTGATCTTTGCCAACATTTTTAATATTGTGAGTGTAACCCGGAACAGTTTCAATTACTTTCAGCTCCTTACTATTTACGGAGACTTGAAAACTATTCTTTTTATGTAGAATATTTTGAAAACTTAACTGCGCTTTGCCCTGAACTACTAAAAATTTTTCAACTTTTGAATGATGATAATGATTTCCTCTTACTTCACCTGGTTTTATTGACAAAGTTGAAATTTGTCCAAAGCTTTTTGCTTTTAAAAATTCTGTAAATGAGCCTGTTTTATTTTTATATGAAGGCAATTTATATGAAACTGATTTCTTTGAAAAATAACTTACATAAGTAGAATATAAATTTGCTTTAATCCTCTTTTTTAAATCTAAAATTGATAAATCTTTTCTTTGGTTCTTTATTTTATTAATAATATCAAAAATTTCTCCAACACTTGTACGATCAATTTTTTTTAGTTTTAAATTTAAAAAATTTTTTTTTATTTTTTTATCTATTAATGAAATTAACTGATCAATTAAATCATCTATGTAAATAACATTTAATTTTTTTTTTGTATCATTAATACTAATTTTAAGATTTTTGTTCATGTTATTACAACAAGTAGATATAAATGAGTTATAATTTGGTTTAGACCATTTTCCATAAACATTTGGTATCCTTGAAATTATTACAGGATATTTTTTTAAAGCATGTAATTTTAAAATTTTTTCAGCAGCAAATTTTGATTTAGAATAAATTGATTTATCAGATTTTACTTTAGTACTAGATGAAAAAAAAATTGGAACTTTTTTTTTTTTCTTAGATAGTGTTTCACAAATTTTTTTTGTAAGGTCTATATTTACTATTTTAAATTTTTTTTTTATTTTAGATCTATTAACGCCAGCTAAATGAAAAATAAAATCAGTTTTCTTTATTTTTTCATTTAAACTTTTAATAGTATTTTTTTTTGTAAATGTCTCAACATTATAACCCTTTTCAATGAGTTTAATTCGTAAGTTTGAACCAATAAAACCATTTGAGCCTGTTATTAAAACATTTTTTTTATTCATCTAGAAAGTCTAATATTTTAGAATTCTTGAAAATTTTATAAAGTTCATTAACAGAACACATTTTTGTATTATTTGAATTATAATCTTTTGTGTTAGATAATCCTATTTTTCCTTTCTCGAAAAAAGAGCTTTGCTGCGATTGATCAGTTAATAATTTTTTAATAAAATATTTTTTTTTATTAATACTTAGGTTGTATTCTTCGGAATTTAGTAAACTTTCATGTTTCTTTTCTCCATATCTACTTCCTATTATTTTAAATGGATAATTTTTTAATTTTTTTAACATTAAAAAAGATTTTAAATAAGTTTCTACTGTAGCTGATGGTGCTTTCCTTACAAATAAGTCACCGTTTTCTCCATTTTTAAATGCAAAAAATACCAAATCTATAGCTTCATCCATAGTCATTACAAATCTTGTCATATTTAGATCAGTTATTGTGATTGGTTTTTTTGTTTGAATCTGCTTTTTGAAAACTGTTAACAATGAACCTCTTGAACCTAAGACATTACCATATCTTGTTATGCAAAGTTTTAAATTAGATTTTTGTTTTTTTAGAATAATAGAATTTGAAATAACAATTTTTTCCATTAAAGCCTTTGTCATACCCATAGCATTAACAGGAGAAACAGCTTTATCTGTACTCAAAAAAACGATTTTTTTAACACTACTATTTTTTGAAGCTTTAATAAGATTTTCTGCTCCAATAGTATTAGTTTTCAAAGCTTCAATTGGAAAAATTTCAGCTGTAGGTACTTGCTTTAATGCTGCAGCATGGAATACATAATCAATTCCACTTAAAGCCATTTTAATACTTTCGTAATCTCTTATATCACCTACAATAAAATTTAGTTTTTTATTACCCTTGTGTAAAAGCCTTAAGTCGTGCTGTTTTTTTTCATCTCTACTAAAAATTACTACTTCTCCAACTTTTTCTTTTAGAAGTTTGTTTATAGTTGCAGAGCCAAAAGATCCTGTGCCCCCAGTAATTAGAAATTTTTTATTTTTAAATGACATCATTATAAAGATATTCTATATTTTTTTTTCCATAACTCAAACATCATAAGACCAAATATTCTTTCTGAGTTATTATGATTGAAAAATGGTTTTTTTAAGATGTTTGATATAAATCTTGATTTAAAAAATGAACTATCATCCAATAATATTTCTTGTGCACTTGTTCTCCAACTCTTTTGATTAAAATAATCGTTTATTGGAATAGAAAAGCCTCTTTTCTTATCAAGTGTAAAGCTTTTTGGTAAAATTTTAGAACATAAGTTTTTTAAAATAATTTTTTTTTGATTTTTTTTAACCTTATATGATGAATTTAAGCTACCAAATACAAATTTAATAATTTCTGAATTTAATAATGGAGATCTTAATTCTACAGAGTTTGCCATACTAAACCTGTCATTTTTTGCCAATATATCACCAGGTAAAAAATTATTAAAATCTTGAAGACTAGCCTTCAAAATTAGATCATTTGATACAAAATCATCTCTTAATAAGTAATTATATTTTTTGTTTATATTAAAAATTTTTTTATTCAAAATTTTATAATTAATATTTTCATCAAAATAAGTAACAAAATCTAAATAATCTTTTTTTAAATTTTTGCCTAATAAATTTAACCAATTTCTACCTCTAAAACCTATTGGAAAATAAAAATTTGTTAAAAAGGAAAGATTTTTTTTAATTATATCTGGTAGAAAATTATTGATTTTTTTTATCATAAGAAGTCTGGAGTAATGATTATATCCACCAAATAACTCATCACCTCCATCGCCACCTAATGCAACTGTACAGTATTTCTTAATTTCCTTTGAAATTAAAAAAGTTGGAATTATAGATGAGTCAAAAATTGGTTCATCGATAAAATTAGATAATTCATATATTATTGAAGAATTAACTTCAGGATAAAAAATTTCATGATGATTTGTTGAAAAAAATTTTGATATTTGTCTAGAATTTTTAAATTCAAAATCTTCATTATTTTTATCATTTAAAAATGTAAATGTGTTTACTTTATTTTTATAATTAGAGGCAATAGCAGTGATTAAACTAGAATCTATTCCACCACTTAGCAATATACCAACAGGTACATCAGCGTTAATTTGTTGCTTTATAGATAAATGAAGTAAATTTTCAAGAGTATCCAAAATACTATCATGATTGTTTATGTGATTTTGATTTTGAAAAGACAAATGAAAATATTTTCTTACAAAAATATTTCCTGTATCTAAATTATAATTTAAATACTCACCTGCTTTTAATTTTTTAATATTTTTTATTAAACATCCTTCGTTAGAAGAATAACCTTGGTGCAAAAATTGCAATAAATTATTAGTTGATATATTTCTTTCAACAGTAGGATTTTTTAATAAACCTTTTAATTCAGAACAAAATGACAAATTAGAAGAATTTTTAAAATAATATAAAGGTTTTTCTCCAGCTCTGTCTCTAGCTAGTATTACGATATTTTTTTTTTTATCATAAATTGCAAAGGCAAACATTCCCTCAATTTTAGATAAAAAACTTTCACCCCAAAATTTATAACCATTTAACAGAACTTCTGTATCTGTTTTGGTTTTAAATAAAAAACCTCTTTCTAATAATTTATCCCTTAGATCTTTGTAATTATAAATTTCTCCATTAAAAGTAATTACATAGTTTTCACAATTTGAAACCATTGGTTGATTACCGTTAGAAGATAAATCAATTATTGAAAGTCTGTTGTGTCCAAAGGCTATTTTTTTTTCAGATGAAGTCCACATACCAAAATTATCAGGACCCCTGTGATTTATTTCAATTCCTGCCTCATTAATCCAGTCTATAGAGTGAATTTTATTTTTTGATATTTCTCCAATAATTCCGCACATTTAAAATTCTAAAATTGATAATAAATAAACTCTTTAGTTTCATTTGATAATCCAGTTATTGCACAAATAGTTAAAAAAGCCAAAAAAATTGACCATTTTACATTAAATTTGAAACGTAAATTAATAAAATTTCTTTCTTCAAATTTTTTTGATACAAGCGGAATTTCTATATTAAAATTTTTCATTATTTGAATTGTATTTGGTATAAAAAAAATAATTAATAAACCAAAAAAAATAAATATTAATTGAGATATACCATAATAATATATGTTACTGTACTGAAAACTTATACTTTCAAGAATTGAAAACTTATCAACTAATCTTTCTAAATTAGGATTTAATCTAAATCCATTTAAACCAAAAATTCCTTTAAAAAAAATTTCAATTGATGAAATACTTTGTAGCTTAAATATTACCCAACCAAAAGATACAAGAATAAAAGTTATAATTATTTTAAATATATCCAAAAATACATTTGAAATATTTGATTTTTTAAAAAAATGAATCAAAATATGATTGATAATAATTAGTATTGAATGGAAAAAACCCCACAAGATGAAATTCCATGATGGACCATGCCAAAATCCTCCTAGAAGCATTGTAATTATAATAAAAATAAAGCTTAAAAATTTACCCTTTTTATTTCCTCCTAGAGGTATGTAAATATTTTCCTTTAAAAATCTTGAAAGTGTCATGTGCCACCTTTTCCAAAATTCAATAATAGATTTAGATTTATAAGGAGAATAAAAATTTATAGGGAATGAAATATTGAATATTTTTGCTAATCCAACTGCCATATCAGTATAACCAGAAAAATCAAAATATATTTGCAAGCTAAAAGAAATCATAGCCAGCCAGGCCTCTAAGAAAGAAATATCATATCCATTTTCTACTGAGTTAAATGGATCATCAGAATATGATGCAAATGTATCTGCTAATATTACCTTTTTAAATAAACCTATAAAAAATATAACTAAACCCAAGTTCAAATTATAGAATGAAATCGGACTATTTTTTAAAATTTGAGGAATTATTTCGCTTGGTTTTGATAGAGGTCCAGCAATTAAATGAGGGAAAAAAGTTATATATGTTGCATAACTTAAAAAATTATAATTTATTTTTTTACCATCATTATAACACTCCACTAAGTACAAAATATGCTTAAAAGTAAAAAATGATATACCAAGCGGTAAAATTAAAAGTTCAATTTGAAATTTTCCGTTCAGAATAAAATTAAAATTTTCTAGAAAAAAATTTTTATATTTGAAATAAGAAAGTATTAATATTTGACATAATATTCCTAAAAATAGATATATTTTTTTTCTTTTTTTTTTAATTAAAACACCAATTTGATAATTTAAAATTATTGAGGCAAAAATTAAAAATAAAAAATAAAAATCCCAGGTACTGTAAAATACTATCGACGAAAAAAATATAAACAAGTATGATAAATTAGGTAGTTTTAAATTAACAAAATAGTAAAAAATTAATGTAAGAGGTAAAAAAAATAAGATAAATTGATAGGTATTAAATAACATAAAAATTTTTATTTATTATAATACTCATTGATTGATTTTAAATAATTCTGGTGATAATCGAAATGATTAATTTTTAATCCATAATTAAGTTTTGATCCCTCCATAGAATCAGCAACTAAACTAATAAATTTTTCATAATAATGCGATCCATCGTAAGTATTTTTATTATTATTAATTTGTTCATTTGGAACTGAAAAATCATAAACCTCCGTAAAAATAGTAAGTAATTCTTTCCTATTTTTTATAATTAAATCTAAATCAGATTGATTTAATTTTTTTTTTTTAAATATTTTTCCAAATTGGGACTTATCTTTTCTCACAAATCCTATGAAATTTTCATCGTAGGCATTAGTATAATTACTTATCTTAAAAATACTTTTAATAGAAAAAACAAATGAGTTAAAAGAGAAATAATCATTCCAAAATTTTTTTGGACTTTCTTTTTTTTTTACAAAATCTGGAACATTAATCTTGTCATTATCTAAAATTTTTTTATCTTCATTTTGAATAATTTGTTTTAATAAATTTTCAGTAACAATTGGAGGTATAAATCCAACTATATTAATTTTGGGATAAGATAAAATTAAATTTTTATAAATATGATAATTTTCTTTAGGAATATATATTGGTAACTCCAAGTAAATTTTTTTTGGCTCAAAACCTAAAAAATTTAAATAATCTAAAAAAATTCTATATTCTTTTATAGAACCCGCACTAAATGAAAAGTTATAACAATTATTTTTTTTAAATTTTTTTTCGTTAATTGTTGTTGATATTGAGGATCCAAATATCAAACAATCTACTTTATTTTGATCTTTGTTATAATAAAAATTATTAAATTTACTTAACCTTTCATTGTATACGTAATTAGTTTTACTTATTTTATTTCCACTAAAATACCATAAAGGATCAATTAAATAATTTAGAATAAATATACTAAAAAAAAAACAGATATTAAAAAATACAAAATTAAAAAAAAATAATTTTAAATTTCTATTTTTCATATTAAAAAATTTTTTTCTTGAAAAATAATCTATTTTTTAACATTACTTTATTTGCATAATTTAAAGATGACTTTCTATATTTAATATAAACTTTATCAATACATGAATTAAAATAACTTATATAACTGATAAATTTTTCTTCCTTTTCTAAAGATAAATCAAAACCAACTTTTTTCCCTTTTAAATTTTGCCAAGGTGTGTTCTTACTTATTATTACAGGCAGACCATTTAGTAGTGACTCAAAAATTACGTGCCCAAAACTCTCAAATTTTGAAGGATGGAATAAACAATGTGATTTACGCATTAAAGAAAATACTTGATCTCTTTTTTTTGTACCTAAATAATTTACTTTAATATTATCATTTAAATTTTTGATTAATTTATTACAGTATTTCCAATAAATATTATCTTCTATTTCTCCAACAATATTAAATTCACATTCAAAGTCTATTTTTTCTAAAACTTTTAAACAAAAGTCTAAATTTTTATTTTTAATTATTCTTGATACAAAAAGTATCTTTAATTTTTTCCTATCGTAATTTAATTCATTATAATCAATTTTTTTTTGTGTTGGATAAAAAACAGGAAAAATTTTAAATTTACTTTTTAGTCCAATCTCTCTTTTAGTTTCTTTTTTCTCTTTTATTGAATTTAAATGAAAAGTCGTATCTAAATATAATTTTAAAAAATTTGATATTAAAATATATAGCTTCTTTCTAAGATATTTAGTTCTCAAAGCATCTAATAAAAGTTCTCCTCTTGGAGAGATTATCAATTTCTTTTTTGTAAAATATTTGTTGATTAAACAAATTAAGATTGAAAATTTAAAATCAAAAAAACTATTTAAATAAATAACATCTGGATTAAAATTATTTAATATTTTCATATATTCATTAAAATTTTGTTTATTTTTTTTTAGATATATTTTTTTTAATCGGCCTTTTTTTAATATTTTATTAAAAGTAGTATTTTTAAAAACTTTTTGATCTAAGTCTCTATCACCTGTGACTAATAAAAAATTATATTTATCACCATAAATTTTTACAATATTTTCAATACTTTTGATCGGGCCGCCAGCTTTAATAGCTGGTTTAGAATATCTACTAAACAAAATAATTTTTTTCAAAAAATCTTTCTTAATTTATTTAAATTTTTATTAATATCAAATTTTTTTTTAAAATATAATTTTGAGTTCTTTGACAATTTTTTCCTTACTCTAATGGCATTTATGACTCCATTAAAAAATTTATTTGGATCTCGATTATTTATGATAACACCATTATAATTGTTTATAACTATACCTTCATTTGCCTTTATAGGAACACTAACTGTTGGAACTCCATTTGAGAGGGCCTCTAAAACAACATTTGGTGACCCCTCTGACTTTGAAGTCATTAACAATAGATCGATTGAATTATAAAAGTAAAACATTTTTTTTGGATCTATAAAATTCATATATCTTAATCTTGTAGGATATTTTTTTGCAAGGTTACTCCAAAAATTATTTTTATCTCTCCCAGCAATTAAAAATTTATAGTTAGTCTTTTTACATATTATATCAATTACATCTTTAATTAAATTTGGATCTTTTACAGGCCTTATATTAAGAGCGAAACCTAAAGTTACATTTTTTTTGTTAAAAGTATTTTTAGCATTACGCTGGTAAATATTTTTTTCGATTAAATTATTAATAAAATAAATTTTTTTTCTGAAAAAAAAAGTTCTTTTGAATTTTTTAAAAATATTTTCTGAATTTGTTTCTATTTTATCACTGCAAAAATAAATAAATAAAAATAAATAAAAATATTTTAACTTTTCTGTTAAATTAATAACTCCTCTTCTCGTAATAATTAACTTATAACTATGCCTGAATTTTAAAATTGAAGCTATAATTGAAGGATACATCCCTATTGCATAAATAATATTAATCTTATTATTTTTTATAAATTTACTTAAATCTTTAAGAATACTTGAAATTTTGAAGACTCTAAAATTTAAAAATTTTATTTTCTTTATTCTTTGTAAATTTAAAAAATTATTGTTTCTTTTTCTACCCAAAGAAATCCAGTAATAATTATTATCAATATATTTAATTATTTTTTTTGCATTTAGTTCACTTCCGCCAGCTAGGATATCGTAGGTAATTATACAAACATTTTTTTTTTTATTCATTTAAAATACTCAATATACAATTTGAAAAAATTGAACTGTAAACCTTTGTGTTAAAATTTTTAAGTTTTATATTAATTAAGTTTTTTTTTATTAAGTGCGGCTTATCAATAAGTCTATTAATAATATTAAAAAGTGCATTATTTTTTTTTGGATCATACAAAATTCCACAATTATTAGAAATTAAATCAAATGAGGCATCATCATATATGGAACTAACACAATAACATTTGGCACTTATTGCTTCACTCAATGTTCTAGTGAACGGATCATTCAATGTAGTAGAAATAAATATATCACTTGTATGAAATTTATTAGATAAATCTTTTTGATTTAAATTTTGTATATATTTTGCATTTATTTTTTTTTGTCTAATTTTTTTTAATACATTTTTTTTTAATGGGCCATCTCCCACTATAGTTAAAAAATATTTTTTTTTATTTATTTTTTGAAAAGAATTTAAAAGATAATCAATACCTTTATGCTTAACTAACCTGCTACAAAAAATAAAACTTAATTTGTTATAATTTTTTTTATCGATCAAATACTGTGATATTTTTTTTTTAGAAAAATATTCCACATCAGATATATTTTTAGTTAAAAAAATTTTTTTTTTAAATCCTAATTTTTCCAGATAATTTTTTGCCTTTTTTCCATAAACTATTGAATTATCAAACCTTTTTACAAAAAATGATTTTAATAGATTTAAAAAGAAATTTTTATTTAAAGATGATGTTTCACTAGCACCTGTCCAAATTGTTCTTTTTTTATTAAAAATAATTGCATAAAATAGTGCTATCCAGTTTTGCATGTAGCCGTAACCACCTATTATTAAATGGTTGGGTTTCATTCTCAAAAGTTTTAAAAATAAATAGATATAATTTAATATTTCAAAGTTAAATTGTTTAGCTTTGATCACATTTACATTTAAATTTCTATTACTATAAATTTTTTCATTTTCTCTTGATTTGAATGTGATTATTTTAAAATCTACTTTTTTTTTAGCTAGGTGAGTTTTAATATTGTTGAAAAGATGATGTTTGCCCACTTCATTTACAGCAGTTTCAGTAACAAGAACAGTTAGCATTTTTTAATTAATCGATAAAAATTTTTATCCCAATTAAATTGGTTTTTTTTTCTTGTATTTAATACAATTGATTTTATTTTATATTGATATTTTTTTGATTTTTTTAGTTTAATTATTTTTTTTACTAATAGATCTATATTATTGATAGAAAAGATTAATTCTTTATTTTTAATAATTTCTTTATGAGCTGCTATATTTGATGCAAATATCATTTTATTAGAATTTAACCCTTCTAAAAGCAAATTTGGACAAGAGTCATATTTGCTAGGTATTATTAATAAATCTATTTGGTTAAAAAAAGAATAAATATTATCTACCCATCCTTTCCATACAAAATTTTGTTTAGAAATTTTTGATAATTTTTCAATTAATTTATATGATTGCGGTCCTTTCCCTGCAATAAATAATTTAAAATTGACTTTTCTTTTTACTAAAGACTTATAGAGGTTTACAATTATACCTAAACCTTTACAGCTCCAGTACATTGGTGCTGCAAAACCAAGTGTGATTTCTTCTTTTATTATTCTATTTTTATAAGTAAGTTTTTTATTATTACATTCATTTGGTAGAATTTTTGATTTAATACTGCTTAGATTTATTCTTTTAAGGAATAAATTTCTCAAAAATTGTGCCTGAAAGATAATCATATCGGCTTTTTTATAAATTATTCTTTGAAAGAATGGATAAATATAAATAATAATTCTATCTTTTATTGCCTGAAAAAAATTTCTATCAGGCAAATTTATTTTTAAAATAGAAATTACATCCCCTCTAGAAAAAAAAATTTTTTTAGATTTTTTAAAAAAAGGATTAAAAAATAATGAAATTGCATCATATTCTCTTATTGCTAATACATAGTCTATATTTTTAACAGTTTTAATATTTATTAGACATGTAATAAATAATTTTAAATAAATTGTAAAAAATAAAAAATTAGGAATAAAATCTATTAATAAATTAATATTTTTAAAATTTTTATTTTCATATCCTTTTGGAGATACCCAAATAACATCAAAACCTTTTTTTTTTAAAGCAATAGCCATTCTTTCGTGTCTTGGTAATGTACCATGGCCTTTTTTTTGATGTGAAAAAGTTAGAACTTTAGGTTTTGATTTCAAAATTATATTTTTTTATTTTAATTGTTTTCAACTTTGTTAGTGATAAATTGTGAAGATCCTTTCATACACATTTCTTTTAAATTTAAAATTTTTTTTTTAATATTTGTAGATTTAATTATAACACTACAAACAACACATGAATTAGCACCTGCAGACGTAACTTCAAACATTGTTTGCTCATTCATGCCACCATCTACTGCTATATGTATATCTGCATCTAAGTTTCTAACTTCTTGAACTTTTCCAGAAGTTTTATTAATAAATTTTTGTCCTGAAAACCCAGGTGGTACAGCCATTAAAATTATTCTATCAATTTGAGATATCAAATGTTTAAATTCTTTTATTGGAGTTTCAGAATTAATAACTATACCTGTTCTTAAATTTCTTTTTTTAATCTCTGTAAGAATTTCACCATGATCATTGGTTGCTTCATAATGAAAGCTAACACTATCAATATCTTTCAATCTAGAAATGTATTTTTTTAGATCTCTTGACATTATATGCACATGTTTGGGCTTATCACACTTAAAATTATTTATTTCATCAACTGAAAATGCACTCGAATTTACAAAAGTATTATCCATTATATCCAAATGAACAGTATCTACCAACGGTAAAACTTCAGATAACGAATTAGATTTTTTTAATCTACCAATGCAAAGAGGGGAAAACTCTATTAAATTATTATTTTCAATCCTTGATATCATCCAAATAATTTATTTCCTTTAATTGATATTTATTAAACTCAATTGAATGTATACTGGTTTTTTTACATAATTCCTTAAAATAACTAAAACATTTTTGTTTTAATTTTTTTTTCCTAATATCAGACTCAATGTTTAAAAGCATTTTTTTGGATAAACTTGAACTTATTTTTGCTAGGCCAAAAACTTTTTTCTCCGAACCTTTGTAAAATTTATTGTCAAATTTAGTAATTTTCGATTTTACAGATTTGATCAAATCCATTTTTTCATCTAATTTAAGATCAGATCTACAGGAAAGGATATTTTTTTTTTTAGAGTTTAAAATTTTTTTCAAAACAATTTTGTTGAATAAAATATCACAATTTAAATGAATATAGCTTGAATTATTAAGAAATTTTTTTGCTAATTTATATGAATAAGCACTATCTGTGGTGTTATATTTTTCATTCAAGATAATCTCAAATTTGAAATAAGTTTTTTTTTTTTATAAAATTAATTATTTTATTTGACTTATACCCAACAACAATACCAACATTTTTTATTTTAAATTTTTTAAGTGTAGAAAGTTGATGATCTAAAATTTCCCGGTTATTCACTTTAACTAAGGCTTTAGGCTTATTTTTAGTTTTATACTTTAATCTACTACCAATCCCTGCTGCAAGTATCAATGCCTTCATGCTAAATAAAATTTTCTTTTAACTCTTAGTTGTTCAACTTCAATAATTTGTTTAATTTTTTTTTTAAAATAAGTTATGTCTGAATTTATAATTTTTTTATTTTTTAAAGTATTGTAAAAATAATCGATTTTTTTCTCATAACTTTTATTAAATTTTATTAAATCTGCAACGAAATGATAAAATAAAATGTTATGATTAAAAAACGAAAAATTCTTATGGCAAATTTTTTTTTCTTCAATAGTTTTGTAAAATTTAGATCTTAATTTTTCGTATTGTTTGACATATGGAGGAAATATATCAACATAATGAATCTCTTTTTTATTATTTAATACGAAATTTTTAATATGAGGGTCGATTTTGATTTTATTTTTTTTGGCTATTTTTAAAATTTCGAAAATTTTATTTACATTAATTTGAAAATTTTTATGATTAAGTAAATTTTTTTTATTTTCAACCAAATTTTTACCTTCATATTTCATTCTACAAATTATTTTTTTTGATTTTAAATTCAAGCCTATCATGCGAGGTACTGGAATTCCTGAATTTTTAATTTGATAATAATAATTATTAATAATTATAATTAACCTGTTTAATATTTTATCGTTATTCATTTCTGGAATATTTAATTGAAATGTTTTTTCAAAAATTTTTTTCTTTTTTAAAAGAAATACTTTAGACTCGGTATTTAAAACAGAAAACTTATTTCTCATTATTTTAAAACTATTAATTTTTTCTTTATCATACGTTCTATAAAATAAGTAAAATCTAAACGTGAAAATTTTTTTTCATTTAGTATTGAATATCTTTTTTTTCTCAGACCTTCTTTTTTACATAATAAAAGTATTTGTATTATTCTTGATTTTGTTATTTTAAATTTTTTAATTGAATTTTTTATTTTAAATTTTTTCATTAATTTATCTATTTTCCTATAGTTTGATCCTCTTAAATATCTGAATATCAAGGTTCCTAAAGCTACTAATTCTCCGTGCAATATTTTACTTGGAAATTTTTTTTCATATAAATTTGCGAAAAAATGTTCTGTGCCAGAGGCAGGGGCGCTTCCCGACCAATCCGTAATATTGCAAAGTAGCACCTGTGCAAAAATATATTCTTTAATCCAATTATTTATAGGTTTTTTAATATCAATATTTTCTAAAATGCTTTCAACTTTTTTAATAGAGTTAAGTGAAAAATTTTTTTCATCTTTTTTAAATTTTCTTGATAAAAACCAGTCTAACTTTGAATTATAAAATGCCATTAAGTCTCCCATACCTGAATAAATAAATCTTTTATCCTCTTTAAATTTTTTTTGGATAATATTTAAATCAATTATTGAGAGATTTGATGGGTAACCATCTATTGTAAGCTTGTACCCAAATTGTTTTATTGGTTTTAATGCATGTATTTTTGGGGAAGCGTAAACGTGTGTAGCTAAAATTGTTGGAATTGTAATTAGTTTAGCTTTTGTTTTAAAAGCAATAAATTTTGCAATGTCGGTAACTTGACCACCACCAATACATATTAAATTTTTTTTTTGCTCTGAAACTAATTTTATTATTAATTTTAATTCTTTTTTAGATTTTATTTTTTCAAAAAAAATATTATTTTTTGATTTTAAGTAATTTTTGTATAATTTATTAAAATACTCAAAACCGTCTTTGTTACAAATAAAAATGTAATCTTCGCTGCTTATTTTTCGTAAGAATAGTTCAATATTTTTTGTTAATATAACATTGTAAGATACAAAATGTTTTTTTTTGAAAAATTTTTTGTATTTTTTTACTATTTCCATATTTTTTTGGCTTTCTGAATTGTAAAATGTTTTCAAATAACATTTTTCAATTTCATTAATTTTTTTTTCTGTATTAGCCAATTTTTTTTCTTTAAAAAAATATTTATTTAAGGAATTATTTTTCATTTAAAATTTTATGTTTTGTTCCATTCCGTGCACATATATCTAAAATAAATGGTTTGTATCCTCCTAGAATACAATTGTAATCATTATAAATATTGTTAGATGGCATCTTTTTTGATTACTTCTTGATCTTGGTGCTTATTATCAATCAAATTAACTAGTATGGAATTGCTTTCAAGACCTATAAATCTAAACCATGTTTTTTTTGGCAAAATTAATAATTTATAATTTTTTTTTCTAGATAGAATTACTTTTTGAATTTTGTTACCTTTTGATAAAAACTCAAATTTTATTTTTCCGTTAATTACTGACATCAAACATTGGTTTTTTTTATGAAAAATCCAATCAGACTTTTTGTTTTTATTGATTAAATTAAAATATACTTCTCCAAATTTATTAAAGAAATCAGATTTATTGTCGACATATTTATACAAATATCCCTTTGAAGTTTTATACTTATTTAAATTAATTAATTTATTTTTCATTCATAAATTTATTGATTTGGTATTTTGTTATTTTAATTACATCTTCTTTTTCAGTTAAAATTTTTTTATACCATTCAACTGTAAAATCTACACTTTCTAAAATAGATAATTTTGGCTTCCATTTAAGAATTTCTTGAGATTTATTTATATTTAGTTGTAAATTGATTTGTTCGTAAAATTTTTGTTTTTTGAAAATTATTCTTCCTTTACCCCATTTTTTTACAATTCTTTTAACTATTGTAAGAACGTTAGTAACTGTATTTTTTTTTGAACCAAAGTTCCAGGGCCCAGAATATTTTTTTGAATTTTTGTAGAGTTTTTCTGCCAAAATCAAATAACCATTTAATGGCTCTAAAACATGTTGCCAAGGCCTATTAAAAAGAGGGTTTCTTAATTTTATAGTTTTATTTTTTAATATTGAATTAATACAATCTGGTATTAATCTATCTTTGGACCAGTCTCCCCCTCCTATTACATTTCCTGCTCTTGCTGTAGCTATACCTATATTTTTTTTTGAGAAAAAACTTTTGTAATATGTATTTGCAATAATTTCTGCACAAGCTTTGGATCCACTATATGGATCTTCACCACCTAATTTATCTTCTTCTTTAAATCCTTTTGTGGAAAAATTGCTTTGATAACATTTATCTGAAGTTACTAATATGAGTGTTTTAACTGATTTTGTATTTTTTATACTTTCAAGTATATTTAGAGTACCATTAGAATTTACATTATAAGTTTCAAATGGTTTTTTATATGACTCCAAAATCAAAGGTTGGGCAGCTAAATGGAAAATTATTTCAGGTTTTATATTTTTAATTTTTTTACATAATTTAGAAAAATTCCTAACATCCAAAATGCTAAGATTTATTTCCTTATGAAGATTAAGACTATAAAATAAATTTTTATTTTTATTAGGATTATGTCCAATTCCATAAACTTTTGAACCTAATATTTTTAACCACATACACAACCAAGCTCCTTTAAAGCCTGTAGCTCCTGTAACTAAAATTCTTTTATTTTTATAAAAATTTTTTTTTACCATATTTTCCAAGGTGCGTTATTAGATTTCCAATTTCTATTTAGAAAAATCTTATCTCTCAAAGTATCCATACATTGCCAAAAATTAAAATGTTTAAATGCATATAATTGATTTTTTTTTGTCAAATTAATTACAGGATCTTTTTCAAAAATAGTTTTGTCGTTTTTTATAAATTTAAAAATCTGATAATTTAAAACAAAAAAGCCACCATTGATCCAATTTTTTGATGATTGATTTTTTTCTTTAAAAGAGCTGATTTTTGAATTTTTGCTAATTTTTAATTCTCCAAATCTTACAGGCGGTCTTACTGCTGTAATTGTGGCAATTTTTTTATGTTTATGATGAAACTTAATTAATTTATCAATTTTAACATTTGATAATCCGTCGCCATAAGTCATTAAAAAAGTTTCATTTTTCTTAAAGAATTTTTTTAGCCTTAATATTCTACCGCCTGTCAACGTATTTAAACCTGTATCAATTATATCAACTTTACATCCTGCTATAGGATTTTTTTTAAAATATTTTTTTAAAATCTCATTTTTATATCCAGCAGCCAAAATAAAATCTTTGTGGCCATAATATTTATAATATTTTATAATATGCCATATTATTGGTTTGTTACCTATTTTCACTAGTGGTTTTGGGATGTTGGTTGTTTCTTCCATCAATCTTGTACCACGACCACCACACAATATAATTGTTTTCATAAATATATAAATTTATTCTTTTGTATCAATGATTCAATTTAATTAAAGTTTTTATAAAAATATTTTTTTGCATAAGTTAAGAAAATAAATTTTACCCTCATCACCATACGCTTCTGCAAGAACTTTTTGTGAATTTTTAATTAATTTTTCATGCAACCCTTTCTCATATGCAATTCTTTCAATTATATTTTTTAAATTTTCCAAATTCCAGTCATAGGGTAAGTAGGTATAATTAGGCTGATATATATTGGGCCAAGTTTCTAAATGATCCATATTCCCTGTTGTAAAAGATGCTCCTAATAAAGTTGCCTCAAAGTCTCGTTCACAAATTTCTCCTAAACCAAAAGCTCCTATGACTAATTTAGAATTTTTAAGTTTTTTATAATATTTTTTCTTATTTTTGATCTTTAAAAGAAAACCCTCGTAACCAATTTTTTGAAGATTTTTTAACAATAATTCTCTTTGAAACATAATGTTGCTTCTAATAATTTGCTGCTTTGGGTGTGAACCAAATTCACAACTGATCAAGTTTTGTCTATTAAAATAATCTTTGTTAAAATTTAATAAGTAATTTTTATAATTAACTATTCCATATTTTGATAAAAAAAAATTTATACTGCTATGTTTAGAAAAATCAAAGAAACGTTTTATACCTATATTCCAACCTAATATCAATTTATCAATATAATTTATATTTAATTTTATATTTGGTTCACTAAAATAATCAGAATTTTGTACTTTAAAGTTATTTTTATAATACTCACAGTATATTCTATTGTTTAAATAAGTTTGATTATAAAGTTCCTTATTTTTCAAAAATTGCTTTTTCAAATAAAATTTTACATAAGGTAGAACATCAAATTGTGTGTTTCCTGAACTATCTCTCATATCATACCAAATAAGATTATGATTTTTTTTATAAATTTTTTTAATACTTGATAATCTATTACTTGATTTACTTGAAAAAAATTTGGAATTTAAAATTAGTTTATCTCCTCTAAGAAAGTAATCATTTATTTGATTAAAAAAAGAAACTTTAATATCATGATTTTCTAGTTCTTTTTTATATTTAGAAAAAAAATGCCAAAATCCAATTTTATGGCCAAATGAATATTTGCCAGATCTTGATAAGATATTAACTTTAATCATTTTATTGTTTAGTTTTTATCTATATTTATTGAAATTATTGTAATTTTATAAATATCTCTAATTATCCATATTACATAAAACACAAATATTGATATGAGACCAATAGCAAATAGATCAAATAAATTTATTAAACCCATGTACAAAATTAAATTTGCTGTATGAGGTGAAAACTGATGATGTAAAAACTCAAATATATTTTTGATATTTAAATTTTCTTTTAAAAAATCAAAAGTATATTTTTCTGACTGATCTTCTTCTTTTGTATTATCCAAAACGCCTAAAGATGAATCTGTTTCTCTAAACTGAGAATATTTTTGCTTAACACTTATATCTGAAAGAAATGAAAATTTTATTAAATATAATATCAGAATTAAAAAATTAATTATAATTATTGATATCGTTTGATCATATAAAAAAGATAGTTTTATTGCGAAGAAAGTAAAAATAATTAATAATCCTAATCTATCAATTACAGTATCCATCCACATTCCAAATAAACTTTTTTTTGTTATTCTTGCCAGTGAACCATCAGCTGCATCAAAAAGAGAGAAAATCAATAAAAATAACAATGTAAGAAATTTACTTAAAAAATCATCATTTAAGATTAAAATTGATCCTATTAAAACAAAAAAAATTCTTGATAAAGTAATTTGGTTAGCTGATATTCCAACTTTCCTGAAATGAGGCGCCAGCTTTTCACCAATAATCCTATATATTTTTTTTATATATTGTGTGTGTGTTTTATTCATACATTGCTTATGGTTTCCAATTTACCATCTTTTATTTCAAACAATTTATTACAATATTGAAATGAATTTTGTTGATGGCTAATTATTATTACTATTCTATTCTTAGAAAGTTCTTTAAGATTTTTATATACAAGCTGAGATAAATTTTCATCTAATGAAGATGTCGCTTCATCAAAAATTAATAAATCTTTTGAATTATAAAAACCTCTGGCTAAAGCTATACGCTGTTTTTGTCCACCTGATAAACTAAATCCAAATTGACCCAACTGTGTATCCAATTTTTTATCTAATTTATTAATAAACTCATTGCTTCCAGAAATTTTTAATGATTTTTCTAATTTTTCTTTATCAATTATTTGATCATTAAAATTGAGTGTTATATTTCTAATTATGGAAGTATCTATTATTGAAAAGTTTTGAGAAACATATCCAATATTTTTCCTGTAATCTGATAAAAAGTTATTAATATTTCTTTCATTAAAAATTATTTCACCACTACTTGGTTTCAAAAGTCCCATGATAATTGAAATTAATGTTGTTTTGCCAGACCCAGATTTTCCTGAAATACCAACTATGTCACCTTCTTTCAAATTTAAATTGATTTCGCTTAAAACATAATTTTTTTTATTTGGATATTTAAAAAAAATATTATTTAGACTTAGTCTTTTTTCACCAATTGTTGTTTTTGTTAAGTAATTGTTTGTTAAATTTTCAATTTTATTTTCACTTTCCTCTAAAATACTTAAAATTTCTTTAGTAGAATTAATTGAAAAAATAATTATTTGATAAGCATTATTAATTCTTAAGAAACCAGGCATAAATCTCAATAAAACTGCAAAAATTAATGCAATTAATGGTAATAGATTTGACAAACTCAATTCATTTAAATGAACAAAAGCCAAAATCGCAATCAAAATTAAGACAATACCTAATTCAATAGATGATCTTAAAAACATAGAAACTAAAGTTCTGTTTCTTTGAGTTCTTTGTGTAATCGCATTATCCTTGTTAAAAATTCTTACAAAATTTTCCTCTTGTCCATAAAGCTTGATTTCATTTATTAATTCAAACGTATTATTTAAATTTTTAATTCTATTTCCATCGTGAATTAATCTTAGTTTACCCCAAGACAATAGTTTTTTTTTTGTAAATAAATTAAATGCAATTGATACACTTATAAGTGCTATTGTTACGTATAAAGTATAAAAAGGAAATGAAATAAAAATAATAAAAAATAAAAACAATAAAACTGAACCCTCAACAAATATTCTTACTAACGATTCAGCAGCGTTTACAAATATTTCTGTCTCTTTAGTAATATTTCTAATTAATTGTGATTGTTTAAGTGATAAAAAATTTAATAAATCATACCTTAAATAAACACGCAATATCGATTTAGACAAGTTTTTTTGCAAATTCATTTTAAAATTTGCAATCATATAATTTGAGATAATTGTAAAAATAAATTTTAATACAAATAAAATTAAAAAAACAACTAAAATTATATTGAAATTAATTTTTTGTGATTCGAAAAAAAAGCTTAAAAATTTAAAATTTTTAAAGTTAATACTATTATCAAATATGCTCTGAAGCATTGGAAAAATTGAAATTAAAGAAAAAGTATCAAGTAAAATTAAAATAAAAGATGCAATGATAATAATTAAAAAACTTTTTTTATAATAATTATTAATAAGATAAATAATGTCTTTAAAACTGTCCAGCATCAAATTTTTTAAACCAATTTATAAAATTTTTTATTCCATCGTTAATTGAGATATGATTTTTCTTTTTTATAATTTTCCATGTTTGTTTCATTGAAGCATGTGTTTTATAAACATCGCCTTTTTGCAAAGTATAATTTTTAATTTTTGCTTTTTTATTTAAATTCATTTCTATTAACTTTAAATAATCTAGTAACTTTTCAGGTTTATTATTTCCTATGTTGCAAATTCTGAATGGCACTTTTAATTTTTTTGATGGAACTTTTTTAGTTAAAGATAAAATATAAAATACTACATCATCAATATACGAAAAATCACGGACATGTTTACCGTAATTAAATAATTGTATCGGTTTGCCATCTATAATATTTTTTGTAAATTTGAATAAAGCCATATCTGGCCTACCCCAAGGTCCATATACTGTGAAAAACCTTAAACCAGTTGTGGGTAATTTGTAAATAGAGCTATATGAATGTGCAATCATTTCATTAGATTTTTTAGTAGCCGCATATAACTGAATGGGTTCATTGCAATCAATGTTTTCAAATAAGGGGAATTTTTTTGAATTTCCATAAACACTGCTTGTACTTGCATAAACAAAATGTTTAATTTTACTCTCGTTCGATACTTTCAAAATATTAAAAAAACCATTAATGTTATTCTTAATGTATGTATCAGGATTTGTAATTGAATATCTAACTCCAGCTTGCGCCGCTAAATGAATAACATATTTAATTTTGTTAGTTTTTAAAATTTTTTTAAGATTGGAATTTTCTTTACTTAAATCATATTTGTAAAAAGTAAAATTTTTAAATTCATTTAAAATTTCTAATCTTTTTTTTTTTAATTTAACTGAGTAATAATCGTTTAAAGAATCGATACCTATTACTTTTTTTTTTTGTTTTAATAGTTTTAAACAAGTATGAAAGCCAATGAAACCAACGGAACCTGTAATTAAATAATTCATTAAATTTACAAACTTTCTATGTATTTTTTTTTCTTAAAAAAAGACTTTATATCAAAAATAAAACCATCATGTTTTAGTTTATGTTTTATTGATTTTTCCATTTTTTTAAAAATTTCATGTTTCACAGCTAATATAATTAAATCATATTTTTCTTTTGTGTTTATTTTGCTTATTTTATCAAATTTATAAGTTTCTTTTACTTCTTTGCTGTCAACTACAGGGTCATACCCATGAACTTTAAATTTTAATTTTTTCAACTCATAAATTAGATCAAAAACTTTAGAATTCCTTATATCAGGACAATTTTCTTTAAATGATAAGCCTAAAATTAAACATTTTTTTTTATTTATTTTTTTAAATTTTTTCTTAATTTCACCCACAATATAGCGGGGCATATCATCATTAATTTTTCTGCCGGCTAAAATAATTTTAGGATTTATGTTATTTTTTTTTGAGATGAATGTTAGGTAATAAGGATCAACACTAATACAATGACCACCTACCAATCCTGGTGTATATTTTGCAAAGTTCCATTTTGTTGCTGCTGCATTTAAAACATCAGAAGTATTAATTTTCATTTTTCTAAAAATTATAGAAAGTTCGTTGACTAAAGCGATATTCAGATCTCTTTGAATATTTTCTATTACCTTTGCTGCCTCAGCGGTTTTAATGTTTTTGGCCTTATAAGTTCCTGCTTTAATTATTTTTTTGTAGATTTTGTCTATAAAGTTTGCGGATCTTAAATCAGAACCACTTGTAATTTTAATAATATTTTCAATTTTCTTGAGTTTATCTCCTGGATTAATTCTTTCTGGACTATAACCACAGTAGAAATCTTTATTTAAATTTAAATTACTTTGTTTCTCTAATATCTTCACACAAACATCTTCAGTACAACCAGGGTATACAGTAGATTCATATATAGCTACTGAATTTTTTTTAAGATATTTTCCAACAATAAATGATGCATTTTTAAGTAATGTTAAATCTGGAATTTTTTTTTTAGATACTGGGGTTGGAACTGCAATAATAAATACATTAACTTTAGCTAACTCATTTTCATTGCTAGTTATTTTATTTTTTTTTAAATAATACTTAATATCTTTAGTACTAGTTTCATTTGTAGTATCTATAGCTCTATTTAAATCGTTAACTTTTTTCTGATTAATATCATAACCTATTGTTTTAAAAAATTTTCCAAACTGTAGAGCTAGAGGTAAGCCTGTGTAACCTAGACCCACTATACCAATTACTATCTTATTTTGCTGAATCATATTAATATCTTTTAAATTAAGCTATTCTTTATTAAATAATAAGGAAGAAGTAAAATCAAATTAGACATCAAATAAACAAATGTGGATTTTACAGTAATTTTTTTTAAATCATGATATTCAACTGAAACACCAACAAAAAAAATTAAAAAAATATTAAAGAATAAACTATATCTAAAAAAATCTAGTGATCCAAAAGATATGATGGTAGATAAAAATAGGATTATAGATACTTTAATAAAAATTAAACTTATAAACAATTTAATTTCATAATCTATTTTTTTTAAATTTTTTAAAAAAATTGGTAAAGCGAACATTGATATTATTATTAACAAATGAGTCCAAATCTGAGCGTAGAGTTGAAAAGTTAAGTGTGTATTTAACTCTTTAAATATTGGAAAAATACCAATTAAACCTGCAAAAAAGTGAACTACTATATAAAAAATATTATCTGAATATTTTAAGGAATATATTTTATTTGATATAGAATTATCTATATTTTCATTATCAAAGTAAATTTGATAAAAAAGATCATTATAATTTATTATTAAATGATACGGATTAAATATCGCTATTACAAAAACTACAAAAATAAAAAAATAAATAATTTTTAATTTTGTGATATTAAAAATTTTTTTTATGAATAATAGATAAAATAAAACAGTAAGAAAAATTAAGAAAAAATTTATTAAAAAGAATTGAAATCTAAAAAAGATTGATAATAACAATCCAATAATGGAAATAATTAATATATTTTTATTTTTAAAGTTGCCAGTTATTATTATCCCACAAATATACATGCAACAAATAGATGAAAACAATAGATATGGTTCTTTTAAATTAAAAAGTGAGTAAAAATTGATTTTTAAATCAATAGTAAATAAAAAAATAATAAGAAAAGTAGATGTTTTTTTTAAATTAAAATTATCGCACATATAATATAAAATTAAACAAGCTAAAGTATTAAAAAAAATTGGTAATTTCGTAATTTCCTTTAATGAGAGATTAGTATCTATAAACACTATTAAAGCATTAAAATGATAAAATAATTCGTTATTAGTTAAATTAGTTGAATAAAGTCTGTGATTTAAATCAAAAATTTGACCGTTTCTTAAAAACTCGGCAATAATTTTTCCTTTTAAGAAATAAGAAATATCGTCACTGCCCCCAATGGTTCCAAGTGGATAACCCTTTAGTTCAAAATAAACATATGATAATTCTGAAAAAAAAAACTTAATAAAAAAACTACCTAGAATTAAATAAAAAATGTTTTTGTTTTGGAAAAAGATACTTTTTGATAAAATAAGCAATATTAAAATTAAAAAAATTACAAAAAAAAACCAACTAAAGAAACTAAAATAAATTGAAATAGCTGTAATAATTGAAAAAGTTAAAAATAACTTATAAGAAAATAATTGAAAAAAGAAATTTTTAACTAAAAACATACAGTTTGTAAAAATTATTTTGATTAGTAATTATTTTTTTATAAATTTCTAAATAGAAAATAAATTTTATTTTTTTATATTGTTCAAAGTTATTAATTTTTAAATTTGTTAAATAAATTAAATATTTTTTTAATAGGTCATTTTCAGTTGAATTAAATTTCATTTTATAATTTTTTATATAGCTTTCTAATAAATCTTGACTATTTGATATAGAATGAAACAAATATATACTTAAAAAAACAACATTTTTTTTTGGAAAATTTCTATTATTAAATGTAAAATCAACTAAATTATTTACTAATAATTTTTCTTTTTTACTTAAAAATTCATCTGGGACATAAAAACTTTTTTTATTCAAAAAAATATAATTTGAAATTGTTTGATCTATAGATAAGTTTATTTTTTTTTTTAATTTCAAATTTTCAATGTCGGTTAGTTTATCAGTGTATTTAAATTCTTGTGAAATTATATCATTTGCTGATATAGAAAAAAAACTTGGAGGAGTACTAAACATAATTTTAGAGTTGATATTTTTTACTAATTTAAATTTATTTTCATAAATTATTTTTTTTATTTCTTCGTTTAAATTTGATATTTTATAATCAATAGAATTTGATACTAAAAATTTTAAGTTATCTTTAAAGATAGTTTTAAAATTTTTATGATTTAACGATACTTTATTTATACAATTATTTTTTTTGTAAAGAGATTTAAAGCTCAACAACTCATTACATAAAAAATAATCTATATCTAGAAAAAAACTTAAATTATAATTGTTTAACGTTAGATAAAGTTTAGTTTTGTTATCAATTTTTAAGTAATAATTTGTAAAATATATCGCAAATACAAAAAGTATAAAAAAAACTAACAATTTATTTACAAATTGCTTCTGCATAAATATCTTGAAATTCATCATTTAGAAATTTTTTAATTTTACAACTTTTATTTAAATTTATTTCACTAAAATCTAAAATTATACCCTGTTTATGATAACTGCTATACAACTCCAAAGAAACATTACTTTTCCAAGGAAAATTTAAATTATTATTTTCATTTTTACCGAGACTGAGTATTTCTACGAATTTTTTATTTTTTTCAAACCTTATCTCTTTTGAAGTTTTTTGTGGAATTTCAATAATCAAAATCTGATTTTTATAAAATTGAACAATTTTATCCTCAATAATAACTTTACCATCAGAATATGGAAGTAGTTGTAATTTAATTTTTTTAGAATTTTTATTTACAACTTTAATTTTATCTCCTTGATTTAAATATCTTGAAAAACTCCTTCCAGTAACTTTTTTCTTTTTTATTATGTCAAAATTATTATTAAAAAGATCAAAAATTAAATAAAATTCTTTCTGTTCATTTAAAACATCTTCAATTTTTTTATCTGAGAATCCAGTATAATAAATTTTATTATTTAAAGAATTTTGATTTAAGTAATTGTACAAAATATAATCATTATCACCTTCAAATATTATTAGTTTATTTTTATCTAATAATAATTTTTGACTTACAGCACTGTTTGAATAATTTAGATTATCAAGTATTGTTCGTACATTTAAAAATGTTTTTATCTCTTTACCAAGATACGTCATTTGAATTAGACAAATTAAAATAAATGAAAATAAATTTATTTTTTGTCTACGATTAAGATATATTTGAAAAAGTAAGATTGATGATAAAAATTTTAAATAAAAATCAAAAATATAAATTATTTCTTTATTAGGACTGGGATTAAAAAAATGAAAAAAAATTATAATTAATAAAATGATAATAAATATTTTGTTAACAACAATTTTATTTTGGGCTAAAGAGAGGGCTAAAATTATAAAAAGTATACCATCAAAAGAGATAAGATAATTTTTTAAACTAAAGAAGTTTAAAATAAAAATATTTTTAGGGTCACTTGTATATACGTTTGCTATATTTATATCTAAATCTACATATTTTAAGCCATTTAAATAATAAAAAATTAAAATAAATAATGAGAAAATAAAATAAAAATATTCTTTATAAAACTCTTTAATATTTAAAATATTTTTAATTTTATAATTTATTAATAAAATCCATTGAGTAAAAATAATGACAAAGCAGCAAATAATACCTGCTGGATGAATAAAAATTTGGAAAATATTTATTAAATAAAATTTAAATTTTTTTTTTTTATTATGAAAATTAATTATTTTATCTAAAAGATATATAAAAATACCAAAATTTAATTTAAAAGCATCTCTCCATATAGTTAAGGTAAATGTCAAAAAAATTAATAATAATAACGTTAAAATTATTGAATTTTTTTCAGTTATAGATTTAAAATAATTTCGGTAAAACTTTAATGAGAAGTAAATCATTAAAAAACTTCCAAAATAATTTAAAATTTTGAAAGCGTCATACTTATCAAATGATAGTTTTTCTAAGACTAGGAGAGCTAATGAATATGCTGGGTGGTAGTCTAATAGTATTCTTTTGATTATTCTATCATCATTCAAAAAGTTGCTTTTAATTAAATTTTCTGCATTTTTATTAAATTCACATTTTGTAAACAAACAATTTTCTAATTGTGTTTTTTTTAAAATATAGTGTTCTGCATCATCAGGCTCCCAAAAATTTAATCTTTTTGAATTTACATAACTGTCAAGAAGAGTGGGAATTAAAAATAAAAAGAATAAACTAATAAAACTAATTTTTTTTAGAGAGACTTTTTTAGTGTAGAACATCAATAATAGTTAAACAACTTCATATAATAATTTATTCTTCTCTTAACTTGTAATATTAGATAGGCATCAAAATCAATCGTTGATGGTATTGTTTTTTTAATTTCTTTTTTAAGATTTTTAAAAGAATTTGTTCCAAAAATATAATGCCCCGCTAGGAGACTTTTTTCTAAATCGGTTAATTTAGAATTAGTTTTTAACCATTTTTTCCATTTATTTGATTTAAATGATAGCTCTAAAAATTTCTCTAAAATTTTATTCTGATTAAATTTTCTTAAAAAATTGTAAATAGCCAATGACTCAACATAACCAAATTCTGGAGCTACATTCGCAGCATCTATGTTGAGGGATGGAAGTTTTTTTAAAATTTCTATTCTTAAATAATCAGTATTATGTTGTTTTAATAGCATATTATTTTTTTTACAAATTTCACTTATTTTTTCAATTTTATAAATATTCCTATTTATTAATTTTAAATTATTTAACTCACCTATATTGGAAAGCTCTTTAACTCTTGTACCGGTTTGTAATACACAGAATAGAGGCTTAGGTAAGTTATTGAATTTTAATTTTTCCATAATTTCAGTGACCAAGCCATCTAATTCATTAAAAGAACCAGTAAAACAGGAAGGTTCTTCTGTTCCAATTTCAAAGAAAACTTTTTTTTTCTTTCTAAGACTATATTTGTAAGAAAATTCAATCAACTCTATTATATCCTCAATAATTTTATTTTTTGGTATCTCTTTTTTGTAAGGACCAATAGATGGGTCGATATGAAGTATTTTAAAATCATTATCTATATCTGATTTTAATGAAATCTTTGCTTGCTCCATTGCTTTTAATTTACTAAATTTTTTTTCATCTGATCCCTGGTAGGGGCCACCATGATCTCGGCACAAAATAATTTTTGTATTTCTAAATTTTTTTATAAAATTTGAATATTTCTCTGTCGTAAAATTATCTACATAACCTCTTGAAATATATTTTGTCTCAATTTGTCTACGACTAGCAATAAGCATTAAAGGTACTTTCTTTTCTTTTGAAATTTCATTAGCTGCAATAATGCAGTTTTTGCTTACAGGTCCAATTGCTATCGCTGTACCAACTTTTTTTTTGAAATAATTTTTTTTTATAATTGAGTTAAGCATTAAATTAAATTAAGAATTGATTTATTAGTCTAATATATACAAAATGTACATATGAAAAAAATCAATAAGCCTTGGGGATCTGAAGAAATTATTGAACTAAATAAAAAATTTTGTGTAAAAAAAATTTACATGAAAAAAAAACATAGATGCAGTCTTCAATTTCATAAAAAAAAGATAGAAACAATTACAGCTCTAAAAGGCAATCTATATATACAAATTAAAAGTAAAAATATTATTTTAAAACCATATCAATCAATAACAATAAAACCTTATACCAAGCATAGAATGCATGCAAAAAATACTAACTGTATTTATATGGAGTCTTCTACTACAGAACTTAAAGATGTAGTTCGATTAGAGGACGACTACAGAATTATATCTTGATTATTAATTGATTTGTTTAAGCAACTTAAACCTAAAAAATATAAAAATTCTCTGTAGGGTTTATGATGTAATGTTGCAATATTTAAGAAAATCAAACTAGTTAAAACGTTTACAACATAAATGCTCAATTTATTTTGTTTAAGAAATTGATAAAAATACTTTTGTGAATTTTTTAAATCAGACCTTTTCTCAATATGAATTTTAATTTTATTTTTATTTTTCAAAATTGAGAATCTGTTTTTGTCTATCTTTTCATGATTCACTATAAAGCTATGGTTTAATTTTGCTAAATCATAGTACAGGTCACCATACATATAATTTTTTGAAAATTTTTCCCTCCAATCAATCAAGGTATAGCCTTTTTTTAATTTAATTATGTTTTCAAAATGAAAATCACCATGAAATTTTGATGGATAACCCTCCGATATTACTTCCCAATTTATTTTTTTAATTAATTTATTTAATTTTGAAACTTTTTTATTATTGATAAAATAAACCTCATCTAATATTTTTGTTTTCTGTCTAAAACTATTTAATCTTTTTATTGTTTTATCAAAATAAAACTTTTTACAATCTTTACTAAAAATTACTTTGTCTGAGTTTTTTAATTGTATTTTTTTAAATAAATTTTTCTTACACCAAATTAGTAGATTTGAAAGTTCAGTTTTGTTTATTCTTTTTTCAGATAATATCTTACCATTAATATAATTATAGACATAAAAATAGTTTGTCTTTTTATAAACACTTGGTACTAAATTTTTTAAAAATTTTGCTCTATTAAATCTTTCTATTATTTTATTTTTATCTGTAAAAAACTTAATAACTTTTTTATTAAGAAAAAAAATACTTTCATCATACTTTTTTAGATATGGTTTTTTTTCGAAAAACTTACAAGCTTTAATATAATTCTCCTCATTACCTATATCAAACCAGTAATTAACTTTTTGACATAAAATTTTTTTTTTATTTACTAATTCTTCAAAATATTGGAATTCTCCATTTACTTTTTTTGAGCTGCTTATTATTTTTTTAAATTTCTTATGATCTTTAATAAAACTTACTCCTATGTATGCATATTCTTTACCAAAATTTTTGTTTAATAGTTTTTTTACAAAATAATTTTTATCTATTTTGGCTGATCTATATAAATTTTTGATTTGTATTTTTTTTTTTGAAATAAATAAATTATCGTATTTTGTATTAATTTTACTTTGAAAATTTATCACGGTATCATTTGCATGAAAAATAAATTCACTATTTATTTTTTTTGATAAAACCTTCAAAGTGTGAGACAACGATGAACCTGCCCCATTATAATTTTTGACAATTACGTAAGAAATATTTTTATTTGGATATGCTAAATCAAGAAATTCTTTTATCTGTTCAGCTTTATGTCCTAAACCGATTAAAAATTTTGTATTTGTCGGATAAGACTCAATAATTCTGGAAATTACTGGCTTAGATCCAAGAAGGAGCATTGTCTTATTAATTTGCTCAGTTCTTTGTGATAATCTGGATCCTATCCCAGCGCTAGGAATTACAACTAACATTTAATCAATAAAACTTTTGTTAAAAAAATGTTTTAAAATTTTTATGCATGCATCCAGAACAGCTCCCTCTCCACCTTTAGAATTGGTAACAAAATTAGAAGCTTTTTTAGCTTCTATTCTTCCGTTTTGCGGAACAATTCCGTAAAGACAATCTTTGATTATTTTAACATCGTAAATGCTATCTCCCATATAAATAATATTTTTAATTCCATATTTTTTATTTAAAATACTATATCTTTCTTGTTCTTTAACTAAACTCAAATTAAAGTTTAGATGATCTACTATTCTTTTTTTTGAAATATTAAACCCTCTGCTGTCAGCTGTTACAAATTTAATATTAATATAATTTTTAAGTTTTTTAAGTCCATCATTGTCATGTGGTCCAAAAAATTTTAATATTTTTCCTTTTGAAGAATATCCTTGAATACCAGTTGTCATTACACCATCAACATCAATGATAAAATAAGTTGGCTTTTTTTGCTTCATATATTTAATATATATATAGAAAAAACTATATTCACACTAAAACTTTATGTTGGTAGAAAAAAAACTATCTGGATGGTCAAGTTATAAATATTACAATACAAAAGTATTTACACCAAATTCAGTAAATAACTTAATTCATTTCTTGAAGAATAACGATGATAATACAAAAATTATTTCTAGAGGACATGGATGCAGTTTTGGAGACCAAGCAATATGTTCAGATAAAAATGCTGTTACTATTGATATGTCATCATTAAATAAGATTGTTAAATTAGACAAAGAAAATAAAATATTAAAGGTAGAATCAGGAGCTAAACTTAATCAAATTTTGAAGTTTTTATTACCAAAGAATTTAACTCTAAATAGTATCCCTGGTGGATTGGAGATAACTGTTGGTGGAGCAATTTCTAACAATGTACATGGAAAAGATTGTTGGAAAAATGGTTATTTTGAAAATAACGTAAAAAGTATTTTAATATCTGATGGCAACGGGGAACTTAAAAAGTTGTCTAAATCAGAAAATCCTGAATATTTTAAAAATATATTTTGCTCAATTGGGCTGTTAGGTATAATTGTTGAAGTTGAACTTTATGTAAAAACTATACCATCTAAATTCCTTTCTACAGAAACTATTAAAGTAAATAATATAAACGAAATGAGCGAATGTTTTGAAAATTTAGATAATAAAAACGAGTTTGCTGTTGCGTGGCTAGATTGTTTTGCAAAAAATAAAAGTTCGATGAGAGGTATTTTTCAAAAAGCATCTTTTATCGACTCAAAAGAGTTAAAATCAAAAACAATAAATTCTAAATTTTTTGAGAATCCTGAAAATTTAAAAATATTGGGAATTTTACCAATCAAATTATTTTGGAGAATAGTAAAAATATTTTTTAATACGAAAATATTTAAAATTATAAATCCACTAGTATTCAACATGTCTTTTTTACTTAAGAGAAAAAAAATAATTTCTTATGTTGAATTCTTAATGTTTGAGACGAAGTATTTACCTTCTTACAAGACGTGGTTTGAACCTGATGGGTTCTTATGTATTCAGCCTTTTTTCAAAAAAAAAAATGCATTTAACAATATTAAAAATGTAATAGATCTTTGTCAAAATTATGGGATCATACCATTCTGGTGTCCATTAAAAAAATATAAGCCAAAAAGTATTTCACATTTAGATTTTGCAGATGAAGAGGGTGGTTATTCAATTGTAATTGATTTTTTTCCAAAAGAACACGGGGAAGGAAAAATATTTAAATTTATTTCAGAACTAGAAAATCTTATTTTTCAACAAGGTGGAAAATTTTATCTTTCCAAGGATCAAGTTATGAGTAAAGAATTTTTTACAAAAACATATCCTAATCTGAATGAGTTTCTCAAAATAAAGGAAAGATTTGATCCAAAAAATAAATTTTTATCTAATCAATATTCAAGATTATTTCTCTAAAAATTTATTTTTAAAGATTTCATAATGAATCTAAATATAATTTTATCAAAATTCTCATTAAACAATTTTTTTATAGAATTCAAACACATTGAAATTTCTCTATCATTTATAGTTAGGGATGGTTCCAAACAAAAAATAACTTCTTTATTAAATTTTAATGTCCCTAAAATTCTATACTTTCGATATAGCTCGTCAAGCAATGCGCTAGCAAGTAGTTTATCAAGAAATTTTGGATCTTTAAATACAGATACTGGCAATAATTTTTGAAATTTTTTTAAGGGTAAATATTTTGTATGAAATGTAAAACCAAACATAGCACCTACACCTCTTATATCTTTTATTTTATCTTTGTGAACTTCTTTTAACATTTCAAATGTTGGCATCATTTTTTTTCTTATTGTCTCTCCTTTAAGATAATACTTCTTTTTAACCATAAGGTTTATTGACTCGATTGCAGTTAAACATTCTTCTGCAAAGCCATTATAAGTTGTTGAGTGTATCAAAGCATCATTTAGGTTACCGTAAGAATTCATTATTGTTTTTTTATTAGTGATGTATGCGGATATAGATGACTTGCCAGCCCCAAATGATTTAGAAACAATTAAAATGTCAGGTGTTACATTTTTTTTTTGACAATAAAATAAATGACCACTTTTTCCAAATCCTGTGTAAATTTCATCAAATATTAATTTGATATTATATTTATCACATAAGGATCTGCATTTTTGAAGGAATTCGATTGAATTTTCCCTATAAGTTGATGCTGAGTATGGTTCTAAGATTACTGCAAAAATTTTATTTTTATATTTTTTTACAATTTTTTCTAAACTTTTAGAGTCATTGAATTTAAATTTTTTTCCAAAATTAATTTTTGGAAATGTAAAACTATTTTCAGAGGCTGATGATACGCTTAAAGAACCTAAGAGTTTTCCATGAAAAGCAATATCTGAGTGAAGAATAATATTCCTTTTGCCACCATGATACTTGTATGCAAGTTTTATAGCTCCATCAACAGCTTCAGCTCCTGAATTACAGAAATAAGAAAAATTTAAATTTCCGGGAGATATTTGCGCAATGTTATGTGCTAACACTGCAGAATATTGTGAAAAAAAGTTTTTATGAACCTCCATCTTTAATTTTTTTTGAAACTTAATTCTTTCTTTCAATATATTTTTTGGGTTATGTCCAAAATTTAATACACCTAATCCACCCGTAAAATCTAAAATTTTTGATTTATTAGATAGTTTTATAGTTATATTGTTTGCAGATTTAACAAGATCATTTCCAAATGAAAAAACTTTTAAAGATCTTGATAAAGCAGGATTTATAAATTTAGAATAATATTTTTGTACTTCTTTCAAAGTAATTTTATCACATTCAGAAGTTGAAATTAAATTATAATTTTTGTAATTCATCGACTGTTATATATAATGAAATAAGTATGAAGTTAAAAGAATTAATATCAAAATATATAAGTGCTTTTAATAATCAAGACCTAAATAATTTAAGAGCTTTATTTGATGAAAAGATACGTCTTCAAGATTGGGAAATAGATGAAAAGGGAATAAATAATGTAATCAAAGCAAATCAAAAAATTTTTAATTCAGCTCCTAATTTGAAAGTAAGCATCAATAGACAATATTTTTTTGAAAAAACTGCGATCTGTGTCCTAAAGATCAAAGTTAATGATCAAACATCTATTGATGTTGTAGATATAATTGAAGTAAATAATATAAATAAAATTATTAGTATAAAAGCATACAAAGGTTAATTTCTTGCAAATAAAAAATTTAAAAGATGAATTTTTGAGATTTTTTTATTTTGGAATAATAGCTGGTATTTCATTTTTAATTGATTTTTTTTTTTATTTCTTCCTTATTAAAATATTCAGCGTTTTTATTTCTAACATAATTTCTTCTTTTATTGGCATTACCTTAGATTATTTTCTTTCGACATCTAAAAAGATTAATTTATTTTATGTAAACGATAAAAAAAAATATAATTTTTATGTTGTTTATATTTTATACATAGTTGTTACAATATTAGGCATTTCATATGCTATAGATCTTCTTAATAGTTTCATAAACAAACCTATGCTATCAAAAATAGTATTTATACCTCTAAGTTTTTTGTTAAATTATTTATTTTTTTATATATCTTTTAAAAAAATTAAATGAACAATAAAAATATAATATTCATACCAGTATTTAACAATGAAAATCAAATCAAAAATGTTTTGGAAGATTTAAAACAATTAGAGCAAAAAAACTTTGATACTGTTCTTTTTATAGATAATAATAGTACAGATAGAACATTAGATATAATTAAAAAAGTAATTACTGATTATAATTTTAAAACTCATCTAATAAAAAATAATGAAAATATAGGTCTTGGTGGGTCCTTTAAAGTTGCAATTAACTACGCTATTAATGAAAATTTTGATTATATGTTCCACTATCATGGTAACAATATGAACTCTATTAATGATCTAATTAAAATTTTAAAAGGATCAAAATTTAAAGATTATGATTTTTATTTTGGTTCAAGATTTGAAAAAGACTCAAAAGTTTTAAATTATTCTTTTTTAAAAAAATTTGGAAATTTAATATTTAATCGTTTGTATTCTTTTGTTTTAAAAAAAAAAATTTCTGATTTAGGTGGGCCTATAAATGTCTTTAAAGTTTCTAATTTTGAAAATAAATTATTTGAAAATTTTAGTAATGATTTGACGTTTCAATATTATATTCTTTTATATGCATTTAGCTTAAATAAAAAAATAAGCTTTTTTCCTATAAAAGTGAAAATAAATCATAAGTCTAATGTAGTTCCTACAAAACATATAATCTCTATAATAAAGATATTAATAAATTATATTGTTAAAAATAAAAAAATGTTTGAAATTAAACAAAAAAATTAATTGTTATATAAATTTATAATTATTTTTATGTTTAGTATATTAAAAAAAAATTATAAAAATTTTAATTTAGGTATTTAACATTTTTTTTGGTATGCAATAAAAATTTTTTTGTAGTTTACCAATATTATGTTGTTTTATATAAATATTATATTTCTGAAATTTTTTAGAATTATATAAATAAAATTTATAATTAAACTTACCTAATAAATCAAATATCTTCTTAGACACTTTAAAATCATTGCATTCAATTAATAAAATTGGAAGTTTTAATTGAATTGTCTTTAAGGCACCTTTGATTACTTCAAATTCATAACCTTCAGTGTCAATTTTTATAAAATCTGGTTTTAAATTAAAATTATCAAGTTTTTTTATAAAAATAGATTTTTTGTAAAAAGTAAAATTTTTTGACTTTGAGTAAGAAAAATCCTCAATTAATTTTTTTTTTAAAGATTTTTTTTTAAAAGAGGATAAATAATGATTATATAAATTTTTATATTTAGGTATAAAAAAAGTTTTTTTAGTATTCTTATCGCCTAATGCATAATTATAGTATTTAAAATTTAAAAACTTTTTTCTAATCTTTTGTAAATTTGGTAATAAACTTCTATTAGGCTCAAAAGCATGAATTGTACAATTTTTTTTTAATCTTAAAAAGTATAATGATGAAGTTCCAATATTGGCTCCAACATCAATAATACTCATTTTTTTTTTATTTTTAAATATACTGGCCAACGCATAATAACTGTATTCATGCGTTATTTTTATTTTAGTATTAAATAGTAAAAAAACTAAGATTCTATCTAATAGAATTTGAAGTATTAGTGATGATTTGAAATAAGAAATAACAATATATAACTTCTTCATAAAATTTTTTTCAGTGCATAAATCAAGCCAATTGAGCTATTAGTACTGGTCAGCTGCACGCATTACTGCGCTTCCACATCCAGCCTATCAACGTGGT
>MDTD01091182.1_pt1 | contig 48604 bp, 41 predicted proteins | sample 811221 | NCBI WGS metagenome assembly MDTD01 (sample SAMN05326646, study PRJNA326480) | marine metagenome | isolation source: seawater | place: Pacific Ocean: South West | collected 2011 | reverse complement strand
TAATTGGGATCATGTTCACGCTGATTGGGTGCTACATGATTTGGACCAAGAACTACGAGATCAGGGGACATCCTGTTTATCCATGGGTTTCGTATCTAATTTTAGTTTTGGGAATTGCAATACCCATACTCGCTTGCTTCTTTCGCTCCCGAAACCAAGCCAATGACAAATGATAAAAAGCCCCGGAAACACCAATCTCCGGGGCTTTCTAGCATCAATTTATACGCAACTTTACACGCAAAAGAACAACAGGCTGCAGTACTAACTGTAACCGTTGAAATATCTGGCGTCCCCAAAGGGGGTTGAACCCATGTTGCCCGCGTGAGAGTGATCGGCCGGATTAAACACTTTATCAAACAATCTGAGATGCTTGATAAAATTCTTTCAAGCTGCGCACAAACCCAAGAAGCTCAAGACAATTTTTGAGACCAAAAGATTTCGACACGTTGAAATTGCACGAAGTTGAGGATAACCGCCCGCCAATTGAAGAAGAATGAGTATGCTCCTCAATTATATCAGGGATGCTTTCCGGCTTGATCTGAGGTGAGACTGTCAGCTTTTGCGGTCAAATATGAACACCCCGATGATGTTTGTCTTCGGGGTATTTCATATTAATACATCATTATGGGACTTGATTTACTTCCTGAGTTTCGAACCGCATGAGGGGCAGTTCCCAACAGATGTGTCATCCGAACTAAAAACTTCTCCGCACTTCGGACAAGTCGTCTCGTCGGGAACAGTTTTCGACATGGAGTTCCACAACAGGTAGAGACCTATCCCTATGGATACTGCGGCAGCAGGCACATTGAATGGACTGATATCTGCTTCAACACCGCCCTTAAATGACACTACAGGGTCATTAATCAAGCTTGCTCCAAATAGGACTAGCATTGCTCCAGCGATTAATTCCACCCAGCCGATTGGTGGGATCTTGTTTCTGTTTGGCTCACTTTTTTTACTCATGAATAGACTAGTTTTTTGCCCTTATTTTGAGGTTGGTCCTTCACAAAATTTCAAAGAGAAATAGCTTCAGAATGTGGGCGGTCGCGTTAATTGCCATTGCCCCCATTCTCGCCAAAGATTGATTACCTTCTAACGACTATATCCGCTATTGCCAATGAATGTAAGATTTTACTGTTAGTAGCTAAAGCCACAAAAGAAGGGTGAGTCTATCAAACAGCATTATCTCGGTTGGCTGGTCTATCCGGGGGGCTGAAGTTCAACATTGGCGGAAAATGCGTGTTTTTTGTCATTGCCGCCAGGCGTTATCCTTCCTATCTTGGTCCCATGAAGAAGCGAATGGAGTTTTATTTCTATCAAGGCATGGTGGCTCTTGATGTTACTGGCCCTCTTGAGGTCTTTCACGCTGCTGACGAATTGCTTTCGCGCAATGGTAAAGAGCAGGAGGGATACGAGCTGATATTTTCTGCCAGTGAGATTGGTCTGGTGCCCACTTCATCTGGGTTGAATTTTCATGCTGATGTTCTTCCCGGGATGCAAGAAGTCGATACGTTGTTGGTGCCTGGAGGGGTGGTCGCCGAAACGGCATTCACTGATCCAGCAAATGTTTTGGCTATACGGATGGCCGCCCGAAGGGCAAAGCGGATAGTCTCTGTTTGCAGCGGTGCGTTCCTATTGGCTGCGGCAGGCATCCTGGATGGGCGAAGAGCCACCACTCACTGGCTGGTGGCTGATCGTCTGGCACAACTCTATCCGAATATCCACTTGGAATCCGATGCCATCTATGTACAGGACGGCTGCGTGGCCACCAGCGCAGGGGTAACAGCAGGGATTGACCTCGCACTTGCGATGGTGGAGGACGACTACGGTCCTTCAGTAGCTATTGAGGTAGCAAGGCTTTTGCTTCTTTACCGAAAGCGACCCGGAAATCAGAGCCAGTTCAGTACAATGCTCGCCTTGCAAGCTAAAGTGAGCAAGCGCTTCAAGCCCCTCATCGATTGGGTTGAAACCCACCTGGATCAAAAACTCACAGTGGACCGGTTGGCTGAAAAGGCACACATGAGTCCACGAACTTTTGCACGAATTTTTCCGTCGGAAACAGGAATGAGCCCGGGCCGATTCATCGAGCAGTTGCGAATTGATCGCGCGCGCGAATTGCTCGAATCAGGCGCAGAAGGGCTTGAACTGGTTGCACGCCAATCCGGCTTTGGCCGTGAGGAGCGATTACGTCGCGCCTTCCAAAGAAGGCTCGGCATCAGTCCGGCTCAATACAGAGCCCATTTTATAACAGGAGAATAATATGACCACAGGTCTTACATACGGGATATTCATTTATGAACAGGTCGCAGAACTGGACTTCGTTGGGCCGCTCCAGGTTTTCGATGTCTCGAACCAACTGATGAAAGGTGGTCGGGTAGTGACTATCGGGCAGGATACGAAACCCCTTAGAGGGGTTGGAGGCCTGCAGATGATCCCTGATTATCGTTTTGAGGATGCACCGAAGCTAGACGTCCTGCTCTTGCCTGGTACAGCCGAAATCAATGAGTACGCTCTTGGGAATGACAAGGCTATCGACTGGGTGCGTGAGCAGTATGAGAAAGTCAATTGGATGACTGGAGTGTGCACAGGCGGCCTTATATTGCAAAAGGCGGGCTTGCTTAAGGGGCGTAAAGCCACCACGCATTGGATGCTTATGGATTCTCTGGCCAAAGACCCTGAGGTTCAGGAACTGCCCGACATGCGTTATGTCCGCGACGGTAATATCGTAACTTCGCAGGGGATATCTGCAGGCATCGACATGGCTCTATGGCTGGTAGGCGAGATTCACACTCCAGATCACGCACGATTAGTCAGGAAAATCCTTCAGTACGATCCAGCCCCTCCATACACAAGCGAAGTGTAAAGGAACTGCCTTCTAAAGCCTAAGCAGGCTCCTTACTGGCCCAGGCAGTAAATGAGCTTCTTAAATGCAGGCAGGTGGTGAGGCGAATCACAAAAAAAGAGGGCTACATCTTTCGATGTAGCCCTTAGAAATTCCGTGGCGTCCCCAAGGGGGTTTGAACCCCTGTTGCCGGCGTGAGAGGCCGGAGTCCTAGGCCACTAGACGATGGGGACAGAAGTGGTGGGTCGTACTGGGCTCGAACCAGTGACTCTCTGCTTAAAAGGCAGATACTCTACCAACTGAGTTAACGACCCGCCGTCTGAGGAAGGTATGTCTATCTATTTGGGCTTTTGCTGTCAAGCACAAATTACAAACAAAGTAATAAAAGTTTTTTAGCGCAAGTCTTTGATTTAACATGATATTTAAAATATTTCTTGCAAAAATGTACAGAAATGGTATAGTCCCGACCCTGTCGAAAACGGCAAAAAATCCTTCAAGGAGCATACATATGACCAGAAAAGATCGCACAGAGGGGATTTACTCCCGTCGCGAAGTTCTTGATGAGTCCGAACGCAGACAGTATTGCCAGCTTCAGTTGAAAGAGCTGCTCTCTTATGCGTATCGGTATTCTGAGGACGTAAAAAAGCGCTTTGACCGCGCTCAGTTCAATGTGGACAAATTCCGCACGTTGAACGACCTCAAACATATCCCTATCATTAAAAAGAAGGAACTCATCTTCCTGCAGTCCATGGGGCCCCGTCTTGGCGGGCTGCTGACCAAGGACCTTGGTGAGCTGCAGCGTGTCTTCCTTTCTCCCGGACCGATTTTCGATCCCGAAGATCGCACCGAGGATTACTGGGGCTGGACCGAAGGCTTCTACGCCGCCGGTTTCCGTTCCGGCGATCTGGCGCAGATCACCTTCAACTACCACCTCGCTCCGGCAGGTCTGATGTTCGAAGAACCGCTCCGTAACCTGGCTTGTGCCGTGGTTCCGGCCGGACCGGGCAACACCAACTCCCAGATCGAGATCATGCAGAAGCTGCGCGTCACCGGCTATGTCGGTACCCCCAGCTACCTGATGCACCTCGCGCAGAAGGCCGAGGAAATGGGCCTGTCCCTGCGTAAGGACCTCTTCCTTGAGGTGGCCTTCGTCACCGGCGAGAAGTTCTCCGAGAAGATGCGCTCCACGCTGGAAAAGAAATTCGACTGCATCATGCGTCAGGGCTACGGTACTGCCGACGTCGGTTGCATCGGTTACGAGTGCTTCCACAAGGACGGCCTGCACTTGTCCAACCGCGCCTTTGTCGAAATCTGCCACCCTGACACCGGTATCCCCCTCAAGGACGGCGAAGTCGGTGAAATCGTTGTGACGGCTTTCAACAAGACGTACCCGCTCATTCGCCTGGCAACCGGTGACCTGGGCTACCTGGATCGCTCTCCCTGCTCCTGCGGCCGTACCTCCCCGCGCCTTGGCGGCATCGTCGGACGCGTGGACACCACCGCTCGCATCAAGGGCATGTTCGTGTACCCGCATCAGGTCGAGCAGGTCATGGCCCGCTTCGAGGAGATCAAGCGCTGGCAGATCGAAGTCACCAACCCCGGTGGCATCGACGAGATGATCCTCTCCATCGAGGCCGGTCAGTTCAGCCAGGAAGATGAACTGCTGCACCTCTTCCGTGAGAAGATCAAGCTGCGCCCCGTGCTCAAGGTTCTGGCTCCCGGAACCCTGCCGCCGCAAATCCGTCCCATCGAGGACAAGCGCACCTGGGACTAACCCCCCAGCGGCAACAGATACAAGTTCGCCCGAATCGGCCTATGCCGGTTCGGGCGTTTTTTTGTTCAACCCACGAAGCATTGAGTGGGAAGGTGGCTACAGATCCACCAATTCCACTTCACTCTCACTGATGGCTGTGCCGAGGAAACGTGTGCCGGTTCGGGCGAATCGAGCGGCATCGTCTGTTGTCAGATAATGAGCTGATCCGCATTCTCCTTCAGCTTGTTGCAAATTCTGTTGTTGGAGTTTGTTGTAGACGGTCTCGGCGGTGGTTGCTGCGGAGTCCACGATGGTCGTGTCATGATTGACGACATTGCGTATGGCCGGGGCCAGCAGGGGGAAATGGGTGCAGCCGAGGACCAGCGTGTCGGGGATGACCGGTTCTGCCACGCCGGAGGCGGGCTTGAAGATGGGATCGAGGTACCGTGCGGCCACTGCTTCGGTGATGGGGCCATCCACCCATCCTTCTTCGGCCAGTGATACGAAAAGAGGGCAGGGGTGCCCGATAATGCGTGCCTGCGGATTGATGGAATGGATGGCTCGCTGGTAGGCGCCGCCTGCAATGGTGGATTCCGTAGCGATGACCGCAATAGCCTGGTTGGAGGTGGCATTGCATGCTGCCTGCGCTCCGGGCTGGACCACACCAATGACCGGAATGTGCGGGTAGGCATCGGAGAGAGCCTGCACTGCTACGGCCGATGCTGTGTTGCACGCCACCACCAGAAGCTTGATTCCTCGTTTGACCAGTTCCGCACTACACTGCACTGCATATCTGGAGACTGTTTGAGAGGATTTTGTCCCGTAAGGAAGGCGCGCCGTGTCGCCGAGGTAGAGGACATCCTCGCAAGGCAGTCGCTCTCTCAGTGCTTTCAGAACGGTCAGGCCACCGACACCGGAATCGAACATTCCGATGGGAAGTGAAATGTTTTCAGACATGGTTATAACTCCTTACGGGGATCGATATCCTCTGGAGTCGGAAGTCAACACATTTTCATGAAAAAGTCTAAACTGAAATGCATGGCTTTAGACATTCTCTTGAGTTGTTTCCCGTGGAGTCGATGTGTGAATGTGAAACATCTTTTGGGTCCAGTACATGGCTTTTGCGTACAATTCATCGAGCTGCATGACCGGAAGCCCCGCCTGTTCCGCCAATAGCGCCTTCTCGTTGTCTGTACCTTTCTCGTAGCATAGCGATAGCATAAGGAAGTCCCGTATCTCGCCTTCGCCGGTCAGGGCTTCGACGATATCCTTGTCGAGGGGAAGCTGTTGGAGCACATCTGTCATTTCAATGCCGAGCATGGCGTCCAGCATGGAAAAAAGACCGGTGGTGAACAATATCTCCGGCTTGCACTCTCCCTGTGTCTTGATGGAGCAGATGGACTCGAGAAACTTGGCCCGATGCACGGCTCTGAAGGCCAGTTCACTGGTGTTTCCCGATGTGCTGAGGTCCGCCATCAGTGCTGTGCGCAGCCATTGCTTTGTTTGCAGCAGGCCCATCAGGTCGATGGCGCGCTTCAGGGATGTGATTTTGTTTTGCAATCCAATTCCGACAGAGTTGATGTATCGAAGCAGACGATAACTGAGATGCGGGTCGGACTGAAGTATTTCCGAAAGGCGTTTGGGCTCAAATTCCTTGTTGGATAACTCACTCAGCAGCCGGAGCTTTGAGGTTTCGTTGGAGGACAGCTTCCGTCCAGGGATAATTTCCGGCTGGGCAAAGAAAAACCCCTGATACAGAGAAAACCCCAGATCCTTGAGGTCGTTGAAGACCGCCTTGTTTTCCACTTTTTCAGCCAAAAGGTGTTTTTTGGCTTTTTTGAGCGGGTCGATGGTTTGTGCTATTCGCTCCAAATTTCCATCAAATTCGAGGATATCGACTTTTACGATATCAGCCAGGTCGAGAAATGGTTGCAGCTCCGGTTGCCCGAAATAATCATCCACAGCAAGAATATATCCCGATTCCTTGAGGTTTCGCAGGGCTTCAAGGATCTCGGGGCTGGGGCGGACATCCTCGAGAATTTCTATAATGCAATTGTTTTTGGGTAGGGCATAGGCCGTACCGTCCAGAAGCATTTTTTCGGGAAAGTTGATAAGGACACGCTTTATTCCGTGCATGCTTTCCATGGCCAGTGTCATGCCATCGGCTATTATGGACGAGGTCGCTTCGGAATCATCAATTATGTCGGCGAAATTCTTGTCGCTGCTCCGGAAAAGCAATTCATATCCCCAAATGGTTTCATCTGGGCGAAGTACAGGCTGTCTTGCAACAAAAAGCGTCTGATAATGAGAAGGAGTTTCCATTAATATACAGTAGTATAAAAACTGCTGTATGAAAATGATAATAACATGTGGTTGGAGTCGTGTTCCTATCGAATACTACTCTGTATATGCGCTGAGGTTGTTACGCCGTAACGCGTTGGTGAAACAGTCTATATCATCACCACAACTGTTGAGGATGGTTTCCAGAAACTCGAGATTCCTGTCTATGGCTTCTCGGTAGAAATCCTTTTCGACCGACCACCGGGAGCGGAAATAGGAAATCATGAACATATCCGCCTGTCCCAGTGCTTCCTTCAGTCGCTTTTGTGCGACGTCGCGATAAAAAGTCGTCGTTTTCTGTAGCAAATCATAGGGGGTGTCGTAGCCTGGGATGCCGGCTTCCTCGAACTCCTGAAAGAGCAGGATCAATTTTTCAAGATAGTATCGATCGGCAAGCTGTGCCAGCAGGTCTCCGGCGCCGACGCATTGCCCTATCATGCGCATTTCAGGGGAGCGAAAAGGCACTGTGTTAACTTGGCAGTCAAGGGACGTGCAATGGATGCACTGGGCGATGTCCTCAAGGTCTTCCTCCGGAAGGCTGTCGCCAAGGTTGCTTAACATGAACTGTATGGATCGTTCCTCGTGACCGACCATGTGTTTTGCACCGGTCCCGCCCTCATCGTCAGCTGTCTGAATGAGTCCGACATCATGAAAGATGGCCGCCAACAGTCCCTTGAGTACCGTGAGCCGGTCGAATGCATGGCCTTCGGCCATTGCACCGCAAATAAGGCGACCTGTGGCCAGAGTCACGGCGCACGTGTGTTCGAAGTCGTGGTATTTGGTATTGCTTGCCTTGTATCCGGGATATTCGCCACAAAAGAGATTCCTGACATCAGTAAAGACGAGTCGAAACAGGGGATCCTGAAAATCGGGAAGAAACAGGGACAGAGATATCTCTATGTCACGGATAACGCATTCAGCGTCTGTGGGGTCGACGAAATCGTAGAGTTTTTTGTCGTTCATGGTGAATCCTGTCTGTGGCTCTTTAGGTATCCTGAAAGCGGCGCTGAATGGCTTTAATGACGTCAAAAATCTCAAAGAAGATTTCCACTATTTCAGGGTCGAAGTGGGAACCGGCTTTTTCTTCGAGAATTCTCAAGCATTTCTCTTCCGGGTAGGCTTCCTTGTAGGACCTGGCACTGGCGAGTGCGTCGAAAACATCCGCTACGGCGCAAATTCGGGCGCTGAGGGGGATTTCCTCGCCCATGATGGGCTTGTTGTCTGGTGTGGCAGGGTCAGCAGTCCGGCCAGGGTATCCTGCCCCGTCCCATCGTTCGTGATGACCGAGAATGATCTCCTTGCTCATGGCGTCCAAGTTGCTTCTCTCGTTATTGAAAAGGCGAGCGCCCAAAAGGGTGTGCTGCTGCATGACGGCATACTCTTCTGGTGTGAGTTTGGCGGGTTTTTTTAGAATGGCGTCAGGAATGCCAACCTTGCCGATGTCGTGTAGCATGGCGGCGAGCCGGATATTGTCCCGTTGGCGTTTGATTTCCTTGGGCTTGTGTCCACGACGTGCCGCCCAGGCTCCATACATCTCGGCACAGAACGCCCCGACCCGTTGTACATGGGCTCCGGTTTCCATCGGATCACGCAATTCTGCCATGCGCATCATTCGCAGGATCAGTTCCCTGTTCATGATGCCTCGCTCAATGGCGACTGCGGCATTGTTGCAGAAAAGGGGGACATAGGTCGTGTCATCGTTGGAAAAGGGGACTGTCTTTCCTGAGTCGTCACGAGCGTTGATGAGCTGCATGACACCGACCAGCCGGCTTTCCTGTGCCAGCAGGGGAATGGTCAGCAAAGACGTTGTTCTGTAGCCCGATTTGTTGTCAAAATCCTTGTTGAAGGCGTACGGCAGGGTGGGGGAGATGTCGTACGCATCTGGAATGCTGAGGCTCTTCTTGGTCTTTGCCACATAGCCCACGATGGATTGTTCGCTGATAGGAAGGGTGAAATTCTGATAGAGAGCCGTTTGTGATGTCTGTTCATCAAACAGTGTGTCATTCTGAACATAGCTGAATGTCAGATGATTATCCTCGACCAGAAAAATCGAGCCTGCATCGGCATTGGCGAATTCCCGGGAATCAAGCAGTATTTTGTCAAGGATACTGTCAACATCATTGAGGTTATTGATTTCGTCGATATTGCGTAATATCGTCAAAACCGGGGCTTGGTCTTTGGGGCACTCTCGATCGTCGGGCATATCTTTCTCCGTTATTACCAGTAGTAATTGCCCAAATGACGGGAAAAATCAATATGCGCCTGCCATCGATGCGGTTCGTCGTGATAATTTGGTACAGTGCTAACTTTATCTTCACAGGGAGATGCGGGAATGGGAAATGTTCTTGGACGCATAACCGACTACCATGCTGAAACTTCACACCAGCGGGGGAAACTGTTCGGACGAAAGCTGGACAGGTCTGAATTTCCGACCCCTTTCAAGAAGTATCAGGGTCTTCCTGTGTTCCCTCTGCCTGAGCAGCCACGCATGCCGCGCAAGCACCTGGACTTGGCGTTGCAGCCCGGAGTGCAGTCCTCGAAATGTGACATCAACATCGTTTCATCCATTTGTCGTCTTTCCTGCGGGGTAAGTCGAACACGCACATACGCAGACGGCACCGTGTTTCATTACAGGACCGTTGCTTCCGCCGGCGGCCTGTATCCTGCCGAGCTGTATCTGGCCCTGCAAAACATACGTGGAATCGAGGATGGCCTGTATCACTATTCACCGCATGTCCATGCTTTGACCCAGTTGCGTCGCGGTTATGCCTTCAGCATTCTTCGCGGGAACGATCCGATTATCCGCGGTTACATTTCTTCCATATACCATCGGAGCAGTTGGAAGTATGGGCAGCGGGCCTATCGCTACTGCCTGCTTGATGCCGGTCATCTGCTGGAGAACAGCATACTGGCGGGCCGACTGTTTGGTCTGCCATCCAAGGCCGATCTTGATTTCAACGACAGAAAGGTCAACGACTACCTTTGTCTGGATGCGCAATATGAAGCGTGCCTGGCCATGGTTCACTTTGTGGGGTGCAGTGCCGCGACAGAGGTGGATGAATCCATCGTGCAGACAGGTGATGATATAAGACAGTTCAGTCGATCGGCCCCTGTTGCCAAAGCTCCCAGCGAATTGCTCGAAGCGCATCGTTTGACATCGAGCTTTGCCCGGTGTCCGGTCAGGCCACCTGCTCCCGCTCCAGAGGGCGGGATCAGCCTGAAACAGCCTGTAATCGACAAGCGGGCGACCACCGCTATCCTTGAGCGTCGATCAAGCCGCAACTTCGTTCCCCGCTCTGTCCCCGCGGCTCCTCTCAAGGATATCGTTTCCTTCCTGTGCCTCGATGTCCCGCCGGTATGCATGGATGCCGTTCGTGTTGGGTTTCTGGCTGCCGAGCACAGCGAGTTTGCGCCTGGGCAATACCGCATCCATCGACCGAGTAGCTCCTACCATCTCGTTCAATCGGGCAATTATATGGCAGAATCAGCCAGGGTGTGTCTTGATCAGCAGTGGTTGAGCAATGCCGCCGCACACTTTGTTTTTACAGCGGATATTGAAAGCCTGAACAAGCACTGCGGACCGCGGGCCTATCGTTATGCCCAGCTTCAGGCTGGCAGGCTCGGACAGCGGATTTATGTGGCAGCACAAGCGAAAGGGCTGGGAGCCTGTGGCATAGGGGCATTCTTTGATGACGAGGCTGCGGGGCTCTTGTCGCTACCACCTGGGCAGGTGTTGTTGTACTTGGTTGCAGTCGGCCCGGTTCAGCGCTGACACGAGCTAAGAGGTGGGCTCTTGGTCCTGTGAGCGGATGTGCTGTGCCAACTTCATGTCGCTGTGGGCCACATGATTGACCAGCCATTTCCTCAGTGTTTCCAAGAGGTTCTCGGCAGCCACGGTTTCCCCGCTTTCAAGACGCTTCAGGAAATCATGTATTTGATCGCGGATGTATTGGTGCGATTTGCGTTGAGAGTCCAACCCGTCATATTCATATTCTTCCATGAGCAGTTCTTCATCTCGGAAATGGTAATCAGTGTAATCGACGAGTTCCTGGCATACTTCCAGAAGCAGATCATTATGGACACCTGATGCGATGGCTGAGCGCAGGTTGTTCGTCAAATGCACAAGCCACTTGTGTTGTTCGTCGATTGGTTTGACACCGAGATTCAGCTGACTGCTCCAGACGAGTTTCTTCATGGCTCCATCCTATGGTTCATCAGGATTGAAAACAATACAGGTGAAGAGACCTCCCTGCCGACCAGGTCTTACTGAGTATTTATGGGCAGGGTGAAAATGAACTTGCTTCCCTTGCCCAGAGGGGCCTCGACCCAAATATGACCAAAGTGGTCTTCAATGATGTTGCGGGAGATGGGGAGCCCCAGGCCGGTTCCTCTGGGGCGGTCCGAGAGCGTTGTTTCCACTTGCGTGAACTTGTCGAAAATGGAAGAGCGCATGTCTTCGGGGATGCCCATGCCGGTATCGGTTACACTGACTCTGATATGGTCGGCCACACGGCGGGCTCGGCAAGTAACCGTGCCGGATTCCGTGAACTTCACAGCGTTGGAAAAAAGATTGACCATGACTTGAACGAGCCGGTTTTCGTCTGCCACTATCATGGGCATATCGGGTTCGATCTCCGCCAGCAGGGGCAGCCCGGAGTCCATGAACAGACCGCTCGATACCTCAATGGATCGCTGGATGAAGTCGTTGGGGGATACAGGGCTTTTGTTGTAGTCCACCTTGTTTGCTTCCATCTTGGCGAGATCAAGGACATCGTTGATGAGGGCTGTCAGTCGCTCGCCCTCAGATATGATAATGTTGATATTCTTGAAAATATCAGCAAGGTCTTTATCCGATTTGGGATCGGAGAGCTTTTCCAGTGCAGGCTCTATGGAACCTTGTAGTTTCTTGCGGATGATCTTGGCAAAACCGAGTACGGACGTCAGCGGGGTCCGTAGCTCATGTGAAACCATGGATAGAAATTCGGTTTTGACCTGATTGGCGTTGTCCAGTTCTCTTGTCCGTTCGCGAACCCTGATTTCCAATTCATCATGGCTTTGACGCAGCGCTTCTTCAGTCCGCTTGCGTTCGGATATGTCGCGAGCAACGATCACCGTTCGGTTTTTGCCCTGATGTTCAGCTGTTCTGAGGGAAATTTCCACTGGCTTGGAGTCGCAGCCTGAGCATGTCGGACAGCGGAATTCGGTTTCGAGGCTGAGACTCTGGCTGGAGTGGAGCAGGTTGTTTGCGTAGCGGGCAATGTGTTCGGGCAGAAGGTCTTTGAACGGTTTGCCTGTCAATGATTGCGCAGGGCAGCCGAGCATTGCCTCGGTGGAGCCGGAGGCGTCGAGTATGGTCCCTGATTCGGTATCAACAACAAGTATCGAATCGGAAACACTGTCGAGCAATGCACGGAAAAGCTCAAGTTCATCAAGGCGAGATTTGAGCTCCGGGTAATAGCTCTTGCTGATAGACCGCTTGCCAAGTCCGATGAGCTTTTCGCGCTCACCGATCTGGTCAATCGGTTGGTTGTCAGCAGGCTTTTTCATAAATGCTGATGACCTCTTCCTGTGTTGGTTGCTTGGGATTGGTGAGCATGCAGGCATCGGCCAATGCATTCTCGGCGAGCTGGGGCAGCGCCTCGGGGGTAACGCCTAATGTGTTGAGCCGTACTGTTACATCCGATTTTCGCTTCAACTCACGGAAAGCCAAAAGGGTGGCATCCCGTACCTCGTCCAAGGGCGCATCTGCCGGCATATTCTGCCCGAGAGCGTTGCCAAGTTGACGGTATTTGTCCGGTTCGGCCTCGAAATTGTAATCGACGACATGGTCCAAAAGGATGGCATTGCACAACCCGTGGGGGGCATCCAGCAGACCACCCAGGCTATGGGCCATGGCGTGAACAGCTCCGAGTATCGCATTGGAAAAGGCAAGCCCGGCATAGGTGGAGGCCAGCATCATGCCGGTGCGGGCTTCGATGTTATCTGGTTGCTCTATGGCTCGGAGAAGGTGGATATTGATCAGCCGCACGGCCTCGATTGCGTGGAGGTCGGTGACTGCGGAGCTGGCATTGGATACGAAGGCTTCCGTGGCGTGAGTCAGGGCGTCCAGTCCGGTGTGAGCAGTCAACTCTCTGCTCATGGTTGCCGTCAACATCGGGTCGATGAGGGCGACATCAGGAATCATCGTCTTGGAGACAATGGCTATTTTCACTTTACGCTCTATGGCGTTGATAATGCAAAACTGGGAGATGTCGGCCGCGGTGCCTGCTGTCGTGGGGATGCAGATCAATGGAGGGCCGGGATGCCCGACTCTATCTACGCCTTCAAATTCGAGCACATGCTGGTCATTGGTGCAAACAATGCCAATGGCCTTGGCGCAGTCCATGGGGCTACCGCCGCCCACAGCGACAATGGCGTCGCATCCGGTCTGCCGGTAGAGCTCTGCACCGGCCATGACTTCGCCGTCACGCGGGTTGGGTGTGACTCCTGTGTACGGTACGGCTTGGACACCTTCCTCTCGAAGGCTGTCGATGACTTGTCCCAGCGTTCCGATTTCCTCAAGGACAGGACCGGAAACGACCAACGCCTTTTTGATGGAAAGATTGGCTGCATACTGTCCGGTCAGTTGCGCAGCGCCGGGACCGAAAATGAATTCGGGCGCTACGAACTTCCGTAGTTTCATGAGATCGACTTGGGCCATGTATTCCTCCTGTTCCTAGGAGAGTGCTGAACTGTGCCTGATCCTGCTAGTTATCACTGTTGGATGCAATGGGTAATTATAAGTTGAAATAATATCTTAGCTTCCATCGATGAGTTTCAGCAAGCGTTGAGTCTCATTCGTCAAATCATTCATGGCGAGAGCTGTTGGCGTTTCCTGCAGGCACTGGTTTTCCACCTCCGCGGCACTTAAGGCAGCTACGTGGGCACCTATGGTCAGGCAGATCGATTTGATGATGTTTGCCTGGGTTGCAGCCTCGGAAAGGTCATTATCATCAAGCGCCCCCTGGAGGGTCACAAGACGCCTTTCCATCTCATCTCGTGCCGTGGCAACAAAGTCCTTGAACATGGTTTCGTCTATGCCGAGGTCTTCCATGGCCTTGTCCGGCGACCATAGAGGCAGCTCATCCCGCATGGTCGGTTCCTGAGCGGTTGTTGACACTGGTTGAGCCTGCTCTTCTGGCGACTCAATGGAAGGAGCAGCCGTGACAATGTTGAATGTCTTGTCGGGTGCATTGGCCATGAGACGGTTGATGATGATGGAAAGCTCATTGAAATCAACAGGTTTTGAGACATAATCGTTCATGCCTGCATCAAGGCTTTTTTCACGAAATTCTTTGAGCGCATGGGCTGTGACACCGATAATGGGGATATCCGGATCAGGGATGTCGCCGCCGGGTGTGGAAGACCGAATGGCTCGGGTAGCGGAGATGCCGTCCAGAACAGGCATCTCAATGTCCATGAGGACGAGGTCGAACGGTTCCCGTTTGAGCAGATCAAGGACTTCCAACCCGTTGCCGGCCACGGAGAAGGTGTAACCCATATCTTCAAGACGCAAAGTCGTGACCATGACATTCACATCGTTATCTTCGGCCACCAGAACATGCAGCGGACGGTCGAGGGGTTCCACGTGGTTTGAGAGGTCGTCGGTTCTGGTTGGGCAGGAATGACCCGGCTCCAGCCATGCGGTGAATCGGAATGTGCTTCCCTTGCCGACCTGGCTTTCCACGCAGATGTCACCATCCATGAGCGCGAGAAGTTCTTTGCAGATGGACAGCCCCAGTCCGGTGCCGCCGAACGCGCGAGTGTTCTGCGAGAACGACTGGAATATGGTGTCGATGAACTCTTCGGGAATGCCGATGCCGGTATCCTCGACTTCAATGGATATGCCGATGTTTCGCGGATCGGAAGGATCGCGATGGGGGTCCTGCAAGGCGCTGCGCAGTCGTATGACGATAGATCCCTTGTGGGTGAATTTGATGGCGTTGCCGACCAGATTCATTATGACCTGTCGGAGGGATAACGGATCGCCCTTCACGCACCTGGGAACATCCTCACTGATTTCCAGAGTGACATTCAACCCTTTCTGTTTGCCCTGTAATTCGAGTCCTTTGACCGTTGTTTCTACATGGAAGGGAAGATCGAAGTCGATTCGGTCGAGGACCAGCTTCTTGGCTTCGATCTTAGCGAGATCAAGGATGTCGTTAATGATCGATATGAGGTGCCGGGCCGAATCCATGACTGTCTTGAGATAGTCGCGCTGCTCTTCTTCCAGCGTCGTTTGCAGCAGGATGTCGGTCATGCCGACGATGGCATTCATGGGGGTTCGAATCTCATGGCTCATGGCGGCAAGAAATTCGCTTTTTGCGCGGTTGGCGGCTTCGGCGGCTTCACGTGTGCGCACCAGATCTTCCTGGTCTCGTCGGTGGTCCGTGATGTCATCCCATGCCCAGATAACGCCTTTGTCCAGGCTGTCCTGATCAATGGCCTTGGCGTACATGCGACACCAGACAGTGCCTCCCTGTTTGTTGCGGAAGGCCTGCTCCGTGTTGAACTCACCTCGCTCCAGCAGGGATATCTTGGAATTCTCCACAAAGTCTTCCACTGCATCAGGGTCGCTCAGCAGGAAGGAAAGCTCGCTGCCTATCAGTTCATCCGGAGTGTAACCGAAAATTTCAGCGCCACGACGGTTGATGGTGGCGAACACACGGCCACGGGACATGGCGATGCCCATGAGCGAGTTTTCGAGGATGGCTTCGAATTTGGACAGGGATTGACGGATACGGTTTTCCGATTCCTTGCGAACGGTGATATCGCGCACGTTGGCGAGGATCGCCTCCTGACCGCGAAAGGCGATGCGGTTGAGGTATACCTCGACATCGAATTCCGTGCCGTCATGGGGGCGTCTGGCCTTCCATTCAAAATATTGGGGGTCGCCGTTGATCACCGAGCGCCATAACGAAGAGAGGCGGTACACTGCATTGTTACGACTGGAAATGTCTCTGGCAATGGACAGGTCTCCCAGGTCGTCGCGAGAGATATTGTACATCTTCAGCATGCGCTCGTTGGCGTCAAGGATGGCTCCGGAAGCATTATGAATGAAGATGGCGTCGTGGGAGGCATCAAAGACGGTACGCAGCGCTTCTTCTGACTCTTTGACCTCGCTGGTGCGCTCCCGTACTCGTTCCTCCAGCATCTGATGGGCGCTGCGCAGTTCCTTTTCTGCCTGGCGTCTGCGGGTGGTGTTAAACACGAGGACGAGGATGATGATCATCTGGATGAAGGTGAAGGCAACGCCTGTCCAGATGATTTCGGCGTTTTCAGAATAGATGGAGCTTGGACGGTTGATGATTTTGCTGTTGTCGGGCAGCGAATCGATCCGTATGCGATGCTTTTTCAACTGTTCGTAATCAAACATGGGCAGGGAAACGCCCTCGGTGATTACGGGGATGTCTCCCGGTGAGCGCCCGGCGAGCACGTGCAGGGCGATTTGGGCCATGGTCTGTCCCTGAAAATGCCCACTGGACAACATGCCGCCGACAATGCCGTTGCCAAGATCGAAATCAAGAACACCGTATATGGGAATCTGAGTCTCGTTGCGAACGGCCTTCAGCACTTCGGAGGTATCGTAAAAGCGCCCGTTTTTATCTCGGAAATACAGCCCGTACAAGATGAGGGATTTGCCAGGAAGACTGCGGACGTCTTTCAACAGCTCCTGCAGGTCGAGATTGTCCGAATAACGTATGGATATTTCCGGTGGAAATTCAGCTAGTTCACTATTGATGGTGTCGGTTATCGCCTGACCTGTCGGGGTATGGTCATTGATAATGTAGATGGTCTCGGTCTGGGGGTGCTGGTTGAGTGCCCACCAGAGAGTGCCTTTGGCATCGACGTTTTCAGCCACTCCGGAGAAGAGGGGGAGGTCTTTTATCAAGTTATCATGGAAGGCGTTTACCCCGCAAAAAACCACGGGAATGCCGGGGAAAAGCTCGTCGTGATACCGTCTGACAAAGTCAAAGGCGTTGTTGTCGGTCACCATGACCAGATCAAATTTCAAGTCTTTGAACTTGTGTTCGTAGACGCTTCGCAACTGCTGGATGTAGTGTTCGTTGAATTCGACCCGCTTGGTGTCCATGTTCTCCACATGGAGGTCGATACCCGTCTCCTTGGGGCGCAGAACATCCGTCAGTCCCTGAAAAATTTCTTCTGTCCAGATGAAGTTGTGATGATAGGAATTGAGCAGCAGAATCTGCTTGCGCTGCACCTCCATCGCCCGACCAGAGGAAGGTGATAGGAGAATGCATACGGCAGCAATGCAGGCAAAGCCCAGTATGCGCAGGATCGCGTTGCTATGTCCGTTTGATATCATTCATATTCCGCTGATTTAGAATCGTGTTCATCCATAGCAAATCATGGCTGGTAAATAAAGATGGGACTTGCACCATCCGTTGACAATGCAATTATCATCATCTTGACTCCAGGGACAATGGCGGGAATAGTTGCATTATGCGCCATAGCCTCGTTGTATTCCTTTGCTTTATGATCATTGCCATTGTTCCTCCTGCTCATGCAAGAGAGCTGAGTGTATATTGTGAATATCCCGCCCCCAAGGATGGCGACCTTTACGGGGGCAGGCTTATTTATGAACAGGTGTGGGAGTTGTTGCGCCGAGCGGGATTCGATACGCAAATTGAGACTGTTTCATGGAAACGGGGATATGCCGAAGCGCTGATACGGGCCGATGTTGCGTTGTTCCCCACAACCTTTACCAAAGAACGCGAACCTCTTTTCCACTGGATCGGTCCCATCCTTGAAGTGGAGTGGGCCTTCTTCGCTCATGCGGACTCCGGCATCAGCGTCAATTCACTCGAAGAAGCGAAAGCGGTAAAGTCCATTGGCACTTATGCACAGGACAGCAAGGAAGTGTGGTTGAAGAACCACGGATTCAATAATCTGGTTTCGGTGCTGGATAATATCACCAATTTGAAAAAACTGTATGAAGGACGGATCGATCTCATGGTGGGGTCTCCTGGCGTGACAGATAACTGGCCAGCAGAGCACGGGTATGATTCATCCAAGATGGTCACCGCTTTCAAGTTCAACACCGTCAAACTGTATTTCGCCGTATCCAAAGAAACATCGAAAGAAACTGTTTCCGCATTGCGTTCGGCATTTGATTCCATGCGCAAGGACGGCACTATCGATGCCATCTACCATCAATGGGCACCAGGGTGGTTGCCGCCAAAAGACTGATTTTCTCCTCTGTTTTGCCGTTTTCCAGTGAGTAATACTGCCATTATCAGCAAAAAATAATATTGTTTTGGCTTTTTTTGACTCAAGTCATACAATGGAAAGGCTTTGTGCCGTAGACAGTACTCTCCAGACGAAAAAACCAAAACAGTAAGGAGTGTCTCTATGTTTTGTTATCAGTGTGAACAGGCTGCAAAAGGCGGCTGCACCAAGATTGGCGTATGTGGCAAGTCTGACAGCACCGCAACCCTCCAGGATCTGCTTCTGCATCTGACCAAAGGCCTTTCCCAGGTGGCTTCCGCTGCCCGCAAGCAGGGAATCGAGGATGTTGAAGTCAACCGCTTCACAGCTAAAGCAATTTTCTCCACGTTGACCAACGTCAACTTTGACGACGATCGGTTTGTCAAGCTGATCAACGAATGTGTTGCCAAGCGTGACGCACTGAAAGCCAAGGTCTCCGGCGTTGAGTTTGATGGTCCCGCCACCATGGTTCCGGCAGGCGATCTGGCCGGTATGGTCGCACAGGGCAAGGAAGTGGGTATCGAAAACGACCCGGAACCCAACGAAGACCTCAAGTCCCTCAAGCATACGCTGGCCTACGGCATCAAGGGTGTGGCCGCTTACGCTGACCACGCTGCCATCCTTGGCAAGGAAGACAACGAACTGTATGCCAAAATGCAGGACCTGCTGGCTGCCACCCTGTCTACCGATCTGACCCTTGAGCAGTGCGTTGAAGCTGCTCTTGAGTGCGGTCGCATCAATATCCGCGCCATGGAACTGCTGGATGACGCCAATACCTCCACCTACGGTCACCCCGAGCCGACCGAAGTCAAGCTCGGACCCACCGCAGGCAAGGCCATCCTGGTTTCCGGTCACGATCTCAAGGACCTTGAGACACTGCTCAAGCAGACCGAAGGCAAGGGTATCAACATCTACACCCACGGTGAGATGCTTCCCTGTCACGGTTACCCCGAACTGAAAAAGTACCCGCATCTGGCCGGTCACTACGGCACTGCCTGGCAGAACCAGCAGAAGGAATTCGCCCAGTTCCCCGGTGCGATCCTGATGACCACCAACTGCATCCAGAAGCCGACCAATTACATGGACGCCATCTTCACCACCGGCCTTGTCGGCTGGCCCGGTGCCGTGCATGTCGGCAATGAAGACTTCACGCCTGTCATCGAAAAAGCACTGTCCATGGACGGTTTCGCTGCCGATGAAGATAAGGGCTCCGTCATGACCGGCTTTGCCCGAAACGCCGTCATGTCCGTTGCCGGTACCGTCATCGATGCGGTCAAGGCCGGAAATATCAAGCACTTCTTCCTCGTGGGCGGTTGCGACGGCGCCAAGCCCGGTCGTAACTACTACACCGAGTTTGTCGAGCAGACCCCTGCGGACACCGTTGTCCTGACCCTGGCCTGCGGCAAGTTCCGCTTCTTTGACAAGCAACTGGGCGACATCGGCGGCATTCCGCGCCTTCTGGATGTCGGACAGTGTAACGATGCTTACTCCGCAGTACAGATCGCCCTGGCCCTGGCAGATGCCTTTGATTGCGAAGTCAACGACCTGCCTCTGTCTCTGGTCCTTTCCTGGTACGAACAGAAGGCTGTTGCCATTCTGCTCTCCCTGCTGGCTCTTGGTATCAAGAACATCAAGCTTGGACCGACCCTCCCGGCGTTCATCACCCCCAATGTGCTGAACTTCCTGGTCGAGAACTACAATATTGCTCCCATCTCCACTCCCGAAGCCGACCTGAAGGAAATCCTCGGTTAGTAGAGACATAAAGCATGACAATCAGCCCTGTCCGGTTCGCCGGGCAGGGCTTTTGTTTTTGGGACAGTCTGTTTGGGGGCAATAAAAAAGCCGCCCGAAGGCGGCTGTGTGTTTTCTAAAGAATCGTCTGCTACAGCATGGCTGCCTGCATGATGGGTGGCTTGGAGATAACAACCTTGTTGCGGCCGTTGTTCTTGGCCTCATACAGGGCCTTGTCCGCCTTGAGGATGAGATCATCGTCCTTGGTCAAAGCACCGGCCTCGATAGAAGCGACTCCGATGGAGGCTGTAACCTTGAAATCCTGGCCATCGAAATGGAAGTCACACGACTGGATGGCTTCGCGAACGCGTTCGGCCAGCTTCCATGCGTCTTCTTCCGACGTATGCGGCAGCAGAACAACAAACTCTTCACCACCGTAACGTGCGGCAAGGTCTGTAGTGCGGAAGGTGTCGGTCAGAATCTCGCCGACCTTGCGCAGTACCATGTCGCCTGCCTTGTGGCCGTATGTGTCATTGACCAGCTTGAAGTGGTCGAGGTCGAACATGAGCAGGGAAAGGTCGTGATTGTAACGACGACGGCGCTTGATCTCGAAAACAAGCCGCTCCTCGAAGGAGTGGCGGTTGTAGATACGGGTCAGGGCGTCCTTGTCGGCACGGAGCTTCACTTCCTTGAACATCAATGCGTTACGCAGGGCCAGGCCGAGGTGAGTGACAGCCGAGCGGAATGTCTCCACCTGATCCTTGCCCAGCCGGTAGTCCGGCTCGCACAGCAGCATGAGGCAACCGAAGGTCTGTTGACCGGCGGTCAGCGGTATGACGGCGAGACGCCCATCGTCCGGCGTCAATGAAAATTCCTGCCTGCGGGCAGACTCAGCGTGGATGATCTGAAAACCGTTGACCGAGCCGCTGCCCATGTTGTTGGCGGCAGCCATGATCTCTTCCACCCACCGGGATTCGGTTTCCGGCGGCATGGTCCCGTTAAGAAAAATCTCCACATCACTTACGTCGGATTCCGGCTGCTGCATCCAGAAGGCCGCGTGTATCATCTTGATAGGGACAACGAGACTCAGCGTCTCTTTGGCGTTCAGCAGGATGGAGGCCGGGTCGAGGCTCTCGGTTGCAGATGCGAGAATCTTGTTCAGGAACATGAGCTGATCGGTCTTGCGGGAGAGCAGTTCCCTCTCCAGCATGATCTCTTCCGTCATCCGGTAGATGTCCGAGTACATGGATGTGACTTCCTTGGCCCGGAAGACGGCATCCTGCACCTTGGGACGGGTCAGGGGAGTTCGGACCACTGTCAGAAAACCTTCGGACAGTACCTGATCCATTTCGATCTGCTCGTCATCCTTGTCCTGAATGAGGATGCGCTGGGTGGATTCCTGGCTACGATATTCCTCTTTTCTGCTCTCCGGCATATCGGACCATACGGACCAGGGAATCCAGGCTGCGGAAGGCTTTTCCCTCCCACTCATGTCCCTGGTCCACGGGAGTGAACTCAGGGGGAAATTTCGGACGTAAAAACCGGGGCCGACACCCATTTCAACCTGCCGCTTGAGTTGTTCGTTCAAGCCGAGGCCCCACATGAGTTCGGGCCGCTTGCCCCGTTGTATGGTTTTCTTTCGCATATTCATTGCTCCTGCAATAAAGTCAAAATACTGACGCTTCCCTGCGTCTGCACAGGGTACTGAGCAAAATGGGGGCCAAATGGCGCAGGATGGTATAATCAAGGTCCAATATTTGTTTTGATCTTTCTTAAGTCGCTGTTCAGCAAGGATTATTATTTACACTGCGTATAGGAGTATTGTCCGCATGCAGGAAAAAAGTGCCGCCATATATCCGTCAAACCCTTTGACAAATTGGCTGGATACGGTTTTCATTCCCATATGTCGGAATCAAAGCGAATATGGGGAACACTTGATCCTTTCTATGAGCCGGGGCCGGTTCTTGGTCGAAAGGTGGCGAATATCGGTTTTTTGCGTGCACTGCTGGCAGAAGACCGATTTGATGAGTACCACTTTTTCCTTGGCGATCAGGGCGTGGCCGATTCTTTACGGAGCCACATCGCCAAGATAGCACCCGACCCTCTGGACAGTGGGCGATTGCGCACCTTTGATCGAAGGGAGCTTCCTGTTCAGGTCGCGCAGACCGGTTACCACTGTTTTCACCTGTCGGACTGCATCACGACACAGCCGCATCTGGCTCGACTTCGCAATCGCTACAGCCGGACGATATTCCCGATCACCGGCACCATTCATTCCTTGAGTTATGCCGAGTTCAGCGGTCCGTTTCTCCGACACCTGTGGGCTGGGACAACCGAGCAGGATGCCATTGTCTGCACCTCTGCACCGGGGCGTCAGGCCGTGGAACACTTTTTCGGCTGGCTGCGTTCTTCCTACGATATGCCCGAGGCCGTAACGCCGGCCCCGCAATTGCCGCTCATTCCGTTGGGCGTTGATGTGGCGGACCTGCACCCCCACGGGCAACGATCTGACGACGGGCCGGTTCGTCTGCTGGTTTTCGGTCGCATATCCCATCATTCAAAGATGGACCTGTTGCCGCTGGTTCGTGCTCTGCATCGATTGGTTTCGGAAGGGCTTGACCCAAAGAGCATTGAACTCGTGCTGGCGGGTTGGGCCGATGACAATGACGATTTCCTGCCGACCCTCAAAGACTACGTGAAGAATGTGGGGATTCCGCTTTCTGTTTCGCTGCGCCCGACCGAAGCGGAAAAGCGTCGGCTCTACCAATCGTCTGACATTTTCATTTCCATTGCGGACAACCCGCAGGAGACTTTCGGCATTACCGTGGCCGAAGCCGGAGCGTTCGGATTGCCGTCCGTGGTTTCCGAGTATGATGGATACCGCGACATCATCCGCCATGGCGAAACCGGCCTGCTGGTGCCGACCATCGGCCCGGACGACACCAGTGATGCCGATATTCTGGCACCCTTGACTTATGGCAACCAGTACCACCTGCTGCTTGCCCAGCGCACAGCCGTGGAGATACCGGCCCTTGCCCAGGCGCTTTATCGCCTGATTGCTTCGCCGGATGAGCGTCGCGCTATGGGTGAAGCCGCCAGAAAGCGGGTGGTGGAGCACTATTCATGGCAGGAAGTCATCAGGCAATATCACGAACTGTGGGATGATTTGTGCGCACGTCCGGTTGACCGGGATGCGTTGCGTGATGTTGCCCATCCACAAACGATGCCCTACGCCGACCTGTTCGGTCATTATACAACGAAACAACTGGACCCGGCCATGCGTCTGAAGGCCGGAAGAACCGGTGAAGCCTTCTACAGGGGACAGGATTATCCGACCTTGTATTCAGGCATGACGCTGACCATTGACCCGGAACTTGCCAAGAAATTGGTTTTTCTGGCTCGTAAATCCGTTGACAGCGATTCCCTGATACGCAAACTTATCGCCATAGCGCCCGAAGTTGATGCGACCACAGCTAAAAATCATATAATGTGGTCGCTCAAACATGACATACTGGAGCGCGTACCGTAATCGAAAACCAGAACCCTCCTGTTTTCATCTCTAGAGTGAGGCTTTGGCCTCGCTCACCTATTTTATTCAGGGGATGGGATCAAAGGGAAAAAGGCCTGGGGAAGCAGTTGTCACTGTTTTTCCATTGCCGGAGGTATTTATGAAAGCTCTGAGAGCGGCTCGGATGGAGCGCTGCATTGGCTGCCATTCGTGCTCACTGGCCTGTTCAAGGCAGGTACACAAAGTGTTGTCCTGGAATAAGGCGGGGATACGTATTTCTTCGGCCGGCGGTCTGTCCACCGGCTTTGAGGCGCGGTTGTGCCTGGCGTGCAGTCCGGCCCCATGCGCCAAGGCCTGCCCGACCGGAGCCCTTTCCCAGCGCCGCGACGGCGGCATCATTCAGAAAAAGAAGCTGTGCATTCGCTGTGGTGAATGTGCCACGGCGTGTCCGGTGGATGCGATCTTCCTGGATCATCTCGTGAATCCGTACATCTGCATTCACTGTGGTCGCTGCGTGGAGTTCTGCCCGCACGATTGCCTGGAGATGGTTGATCTTCCGAAAACCGCAACCGACGAGGAGGAACGCGATGATTAGAGATTTCTTCCGCGTCATGGTGGTCAATCTGACCACGGGCAAGACAAATATCGTTGAGCGGGACGGACGAAGCGAGTTTTTGGGCGGTACCGGCCTTGCTGCCAGGCTCTTTCAGGAGTTCGGCCACATGGATAAGGATTGGGATGATCCTGAGCAGCCCCTGATTTTCGCCATTGGGCCGCTCACCGGCTATTATCCGCTGATGTCCAAAACGTGCTGCGCGTTCCGTTCGCCGTACCATAATGAATATTCGGAGAGCTACGCAGGTGGTAAGTCCGCGTTGTCCCTCCGCTTTGCCGATCTCGATGCACTGGTCATCATCGGCAAGGCCAAGCGACTCACTGCTCTGTGTGTCGGTTCGCGCCGTGTCGAGACCCGCGATGTGGAATACATGCGTGGTTTTGACGCCCTGCAGACCGGTCGCGTGCTGCGCAAGGTCTTTCCGGGGTCTGGTCGCCGTTCCATCATGCGCATCGGGCCTGCCGGTGAAAATCGATCCGCTTACGCTTGCATTAACGTCGATACCTTCCGCCATTTCGGTCGGATGGGCGGCGGTGGTGTCATGGGAGACAAGAACCTCAAGGCCATCTGCATTCTTGGTGACCGCGGGTTTGATCTGCCGGATAACAAGGAATACCCCAAGCTCTACAAGCACATTTTCAAGCAACTGACCACCACCGAGATGATGGCCAAATACCATGGTCTCGGAACAGCCGTGAATATCAAGCCGCTCAACGGTCTGAAGAGTCTGCCCTGGAAGAACCTCCAGCAGACATCCAGCCCCGAAGCGGACAAGATATCCGGTGAAACCTTTGCCGACGATACGCTGCTTCGCAATGCCGCCTGTGCGGGTTGCCCGGTAGGATGTATTCATGTCGGCTTCGTGCGTGAGCAGTTCCAGGCCAATAATCAGTATCTGTATCGACAGGTGGGCTATGACTACGAGCCTATCTTCTCCTGCGGTGGAATGCTGGAGGTCACCGAGGCGAGCCAAGTGTTGCGCATCCTCGATGTGATCGAGAAAGAAGGGCTGGACTGCATGTCCACGGGCGTTGCCCTGGCCTGGGCTACGGAGGCGCTGGAAAAGGGCGTGATCTCCGAAGAGCAGACCAAGGTCAAACTGCAGTGGGGCGATGCAGAAACCTACATGCAGGCCGTGGAGATGATCGGCAGGCCCACCAATGAATTCTACCGCCTGTTGGCTCAGGGCGCCCTGAAATGCGCTGCCGAGTTCGGCGGTGAGGACTTTGCCTGTGTCCTTGGTCAGGAAATGGCCGGATATGCCACTGGCGAGGTCTTCTTCGTATCCGAAGGACTCGGGTTCCGTCATTCACATCTGGATTCCGGCGGCTACGCCTACGACCAGAAGCATGAAGACAAGGATGTGAAGAGGGCATTGGACTTCCTTGTGGATGATGCCCGTGAACGAATCGTGCTCAACTGCATGGTCGGCTGTCTCTTCTCCCGTGGCGTCTACAAGGATGAATTACTGGCCGAGGCCATGGATGCCGTCGGTTACGGCGGACTCAATGGCAAAATGGCCGAAATCGGTGATCGTGTGCAACGACTGCGCTGGCGATTGCGTATCGGCATGGGCTACGACCCCCGTGCAGTGAAGATTCCGAAACGATTCACGGAAATCACCACATGGAAGGGCCCAATCGATACGGAATACCTTGAAGCACTGCGCACAGGATACGCCGCCCGAATCCTCGAAATGGGTGCTCCAGAGAAGGAAGAAGAATAAAAAACGCAATTAATAATAAAAAACACTTGCAAAGCCCACGGGGTTTCGCTAAACACAACTCCTCACCGGCGCTCAGGTAGCTCAGTCGGTAGAGCAGGGGACTGAAAATCCCCGTGTCGGCAGTTCAATTCTGTCCCTGAGCACCATTGAAGATCAAGGCCTTACGTCAATTACGATGTAAGGCCTTTTTCTTTTTTGGGCGTTTTGTACTAGGATAGTACTAGGTTTGAGGTAGACAGGAGACACTCATGGCGAATAAAAAAAGTGTTAATGCGCAGTTTGCTGAGGTGGCGACCGCAGCATATGAAGCTTCATTCTGGAGAGCGGAATATGTGAAACGTAAACTGCTCTTAGACGCGAAGAATGATCTTGAAGAAATGCTTCTTGCTCAAAAAGAACTGCGAGAGTTCGCTGTGCCTCTAATGGACAAAGTGGATGAGTCCTTAACTCTGCCAGATTCTGCTGACACCCTTTTACGTCTATACTTCATCTACATTTTTGGAAGCCCTGATCAAAAATATGTATGGGATTCTATTGGCGACATCCCTACACGCATACGGGAACACCTGGATTATTTATTGAGTGTATCAAATAGTTACGGCTACCTTCCTTCAGAACTCGTAAAAAGAGTGAGTATGGATGAAATCCTGAAAAGAATAGCAAATAACGAGGCTCTACCAGAGAGTCCGCTTTTGTTTGGATTTGGCCCTCACAAAGAGAAGCTCGAAACTCCCGAGTCTTTGGTCAGGGTGATAAACCTGGACCCTAGCAGACAAGGCAAGAGAGTTCGTATCGCTGACATTGATTCCTTTCCAGACCAAATTGTTTGTTTGCGCTCATTGCACAGGAAGTTTGATGTGACTGAGGCTGTACAGAAAATTTCTGATGAGGTGGTGGCGTATATCTTTGAGCAAAAGACTCAGCGTGAAGAGCCCTTTTCAAAGGCTGAAAAAGAAATGATCGTAGATCTCTATAAAAAGAAAATGAAAGGGAACTATGGATCGACTCACCGCGAAGCCAGAGCCATAGGTCTCTGGATGTGGGACCAGCACAATCGATCTGATAAATCAATCAGCGCAATCGCAAGAGAGATGAAGGGTCACAAACACTGTAAAGAGCATTCGGCGAGTTCTGTGAAGACTTTTTCACGGATATTAACCTCTGCACAGGAATGCATAGATGCAATGGATGTTTTGTCTATAAAAAAATTCTGAATTGAACATCATCAACTTCCCCACATTCTCATAATAAGAAGCCAACTGGAAAATTCTGGTTGGCTTTTTTGCTGTCTTAAAAAATTATTACGTATGTCTCTAGATATAATTACTAAAAGTTGGACAGGTCTTTCTCAAAAAAGGTGCCATGGACCCCACGAATAACAAGCGTATCTTGTTCATTACGGATCCACGGCCAAGGCGAACAAATATGGAGGCCTAAACACGATCGTTTCATCTTGAATTAAGTATCATCTGCTCTGTGCAGGTCTGCTCATAGTGTTTTTGGGAGGAGCAATGGAACAAGAGAAATTTAACTGTGGCGATAGCTTTTACGACAAGTTGTATGAGTCGCTACCAGACTATTTTACCCGCGCAGTTTTTTGCGAACTGGTTCCTGGACTGTGGACACCCAAGCGATTGGCGAATGTCGAATCGTTGGGCAAAGGCTGCAAAGTCAAGAAAAGACTGTCAGGCAAGGTGCTCTACGAAAAGTTCAGCTTCATCAGCTGGTTGCGTGAGCAGGAGGTGTGACATTCGTTTTTTGGTGAGTTTGGCAGGTGTGCCTGCCTAAGCATTGTATCACCCATATTGGGTGAAAGGAGAAATAATGAGTAAAGTTAGAGAACTGGAAGTTGTTGAGCCTGAAGAAGGCACTGTTGTGGAAACCAATTCCACGTCCCTGGCCAAGGTTGTTGCGACAAGTCTCGCAGAAATGCTGGCGAGTGCGCCGAGTAATGCTGCTGAGATGGTGGAAGCAGTCGAAGTCGATTGCACACCGGTAGCTGTTTATAAAACTTCTGTTCGGCTAGTCCTGAAGTAGGAGTTATGCTTTCGGATTTATGGGATGAGCTCAAGTCGGTTGATCCCGGAACGAAAAGTGTCACAAAGGAAATTGGTCAGATCGGTGGAGAGAACAATCAAAGCTCTCGCACCGGCATAGAGAAAGGCGTCGTTATTCGACGGAGCAGCAAAATTTCCTCCCCAGGACAGGAGGCCTGGGGAGGCTCAAACGGCACTGTACCGGTGCAACAACCTCAATGTTTAGGAGGTGAAGCAGGAATAAGCGCAAGCTATGACCTGCAAACGGCTAAATTCATTGAAAATACAAAGAATGAAAAAAACTTGAGGGGTGCGATAAAGGATCAGGAAAAATTCAGGAAAGAGGATGCCTTTGAGTCTGCGAAGACACAGACGCAGTATCGATTGTCAGTGACACCAATATATCCACTCCCGAAGCAGATGTCCGTGAATGTGCCGTACCCGGTGCATGTGTTCCCTGATAAATCCAGGCGGTGGATTGGAAACTTTTCCAGTGCATACGGGCGGCATCAATGTGTTGGCGGAACCATGTTACTGAATAATTTGAGTATCGCTGTTGACGACAAATTCAAGGCGGAGCGCCATGCTGAACACGTAGAGCCTCTGCGGTTATATCAATTGCTTATGATGAGTTCGGGAAAATGTAAGAGTCCTATGGAGGAGACTGCATTACGTCCTATCAAGAAGCTTGAACAGCAGAAGCAGAAACAGTTCTTTGAGAAGGAGGAAAAGCGTCAAATAAAGCGAAAGATACTTCTAAAGAGTATCAAGCGTATTGAAGACCAGGCCGCGAAATACGGAGGTTATGAAGCTGCGGTTGATGAAATTGTAAGGCTACAAGAGATGATGCCTGAAGAGGTTTCAGTACCCCAACTGGTTGTGTTTAATAAATTTACACCAGAAGGCTTGGAAAAGGCGATCGTTCAACAAAGAGGTCGGTTAGCCTTGGTTGGTGCAGAACTTGGTTCATTTAAAAAACTGCCCGCGAATAAGGACGACTTGATTTTGCAGGCGTGGTCTGGAGAAAGCTATGTTAGCAGCAAAGTGAAAGACCCGGTTCGGATTGATAATCCATGCTTAACGATACTCGTTGCCACACAGGAGGCTACTTCGATCAAGTTTTTGGGTAATGAAGCCTTCCAAGAAGATGGGTTGGTTTCCAGGTTTATGCTCGTGGTTCCTCCGGATTTGAACCACCCAGCTCCCGGAGGAGTGCTAACGACAGAATTGGCTCAGGAGGACAACGAGTGGTTGGAGAGAGTTGTTAATGACATCTATTCCATTCCACGAGCTGAGGAGGGACATCACCTTCTCAAGTTTCAGGATGGAGCGTTGCGAAGCTGGGATTCGTTTTACCACTACACCCAGCAACAGGCTGAGGATGACAATAATTCTATCGTCCTCCAGTCATGGTATCGCAAGCTAGCTGGAACTGCCTTACGTTTCTCAGGATTCCTGCACTTGTTGCGTTGCATGGAATCTGGTTTGCCGGTTGATACGGAAATCAACCAGGCCGATGTTGATGGAGGCATAGAGCTGGCCAGGTTCTATGAAGCCCATGCTCAAGTGGCGCTAGATCTCAATGGTAATGATGTTCTTCGTACTGCCAACAAGTTCATTAAGCGGATCAGAGAGCTGAATCGCAACGAAGTTACTCAGCGGGAGATATACCGTCCGGAACACGTGAAAGCGAATGATGCTCACAAGGCTTTTCAGTTTCTTGCTGAGAGAGGATACGTAGCCCTCTTGCGTCATGGAAAGTCAGACATCTGTCTAGTCAACCCGAGCTTATGGACAATGCCTATGACTAATTAACCACTATCCCCTGTGACAATGGTGATTCGTCACTATTGTCACAGGGATTACCCTCTTCAACGCCTCTTTGTCCGTAGAGCTGTGTTTAGAAGTAGAAGCTGCAATTGGCCATGTGAGGACTACTCCCCAGAATAAGCATGGTCGGGATTGAATGGGTTGATAATCCGGGTGTTTTACAGGGCTAGATTTTACTTTATCACCCTTCTATTTGGTCATCTGTAAAATCAAACATGATGACGACCTGCCATCGACCTCCTCCTAGAGAGAAACAGAGCCGCCACCATGCTTGAAGGGTGTTTATGATTGTAATTTAGGGTTCTGATCTAGCACGATTGGGAACATCCGAATCCACGTACCCTAGGTGGTCTGTTCTCTCTCCCTTTCTGTTCGACTTTGGCTAAGTAACTAGCCCAGTGATAACAGCGATTGAATTGGTCCTGAAATCGTTGCTGCTGAGCAAGGAGTTCTGCGCCATGAACGTGATCGCTCGGCCTTTGAATCAGGATACCGTTCTCGACGGGATTACCGCCTCTGTCCTTGTCACAGAAGTTGATCAGTCCTTTGTTGTCAGCATTTCCTAGAACGTGATTCCATGCGTGAGAAACCATGTTTAGAAAGCCTCTGTAGTTGAACACTTTGTCGTAGTTGAGCAAAGCGATGCAGTGGTAGTGGTGATGAGGGTTGTTGGGCTCTTTTTCCCATACCCAAGCGTATCGAAAACCGTACCCGTTGTTGTCACTGTTTTGAGTGAGCATTTTCATCAGGTGACGGATCTCACGGTTGCCACCATCAACATGGTATCCAAACTGTGGGAATCGGACATCAAACCGGATAAATAGGAAACGTTTGCCATCTGGCATATTGACCGTTTCAATCATCAAGTTGAGTATCCTGTTCAGGTATTTGCAGTAACAGGAAAATTGTCCATCTAAACCAGTGTTGATGGGGTAGCTCAAATAATCCGGTGAGTTGGTCGTGGTGTAGTGATTCATTTGTGTAATCCTTAGTTACAGTTACTAGTCATAACATAGTGTCGTAACTATTTAATTACATACGATTTTTATAAATGAGTGTTAAGACTATAGGGGTGTGCTGTTGTTGCTGACTGATGTTGTCTATTGGCTATAAGTGTTTCTTATATATACTAATTAGATAGTACCCTACCGGATGAGAAAGCTACTCTTCACGAAGCATATATCTCAGGCCTATCGGTGAATGAGTGAAAATTCCATTTCGTACTTTATTGACATTGCCATATCCCAATTCACCCCAGTGATTTCTTGACACTAACCACTTGATGGGCTTTAGCTTACGGACAAATTTAAACCACAATGTATCCAAACTCCTATAGTTTGGATTATTCAAATCTAACAGGGTATTAAGGCTCTCATGGCTCTCAAGAAATCCGAACTCTATTCTTCTCTCTGGCAGTCCTGCGACGAACTTCGTGGCGGCATGGATGCCAGCCAGTACAAGGACTATGTGCTGGTACTTCTGTTCATCAAATACGTCAGCGACAAGTATGCTGGTGTTCCCTATGCCCCAATCGAGATCCCGGAAGGTGCAGGCTTCAAGGACATGGTGGTGCTCAAAGGCACGACTGATATTGGTGACAAGATCATGGATGATGAAAATTGGAAAAGGTCAATAAATTTGCGCTTACTTATTAATAATTTAGCATAATTTTCGACGCTGTGACAAATGCTCTGCCAGAATAGTTCTCTCTGTCGTGAGTTTTGCTGCTTACTTCCGGTTAAGGCGTAAAAAAGAATTCTCTTTATTAAAATACTGGCATTTATAATTGCTATAACCATGATCAACTCATAAAAATAAAAACAAAAAATTACTAATTGGAGAGGTTATGAAAAATATAAAATTGAAATTCAAGTTACTTGGAGCTTTTGCTCTCTCAGCGTTGATCACACTGATTGTAGGTGGAGTTGGATATCTACAGTTGGACACCGTTGCTGGACATACTGAAGACATCACTAAGCATGATATCCCAAAGCTTCAAAGCTTATTGCAAATGGAAGACCATATGGGTGCTCTAATGGTAGGCATGCGTACCGTTTTATCACCAAACCTTGATAGAGAGGCACGTGAAGCACAGTTTGGTGTGGTGAAAGATAATAGGACTGCTTACAGGAATTTTTTTAATCAATATAAAAATCTTGAACTGACAGACCAAGAGACGACTCTTCTTGAAAAGTATAAAACAGCAGCCAGCGAGTGGGCACACCATAACGATAGAGTTCTCAAACTTTCGGCTGATCTACTTAAGTTAGATATACTTAATCCAGAAGCATACATGAAAAACTTGTGGATATTTACAAGTGACCACCATGCGTTGAGCACCAAGGTGGGGATGATGCTGACCGACCACAAGGATTTTGATGGTGGAACCGATCCGACCGCTTGCCGTTTTGGTAAATGGCTTGCTGTATACAATACTTCCAATCCAGAAATCCAGAAAGTTTTGGACGAGATAAAAGAACCGCATAACCATTTCCATGCATCTGTAAAGAAAATTAAGAACGTTGTTAGCCGTGGCGACGAGGCGCAGGCTTCATCATATTATACTAATGAAATGGTTCCGGTGGCTGAAAAGGTTTTTAGTGGGTTTGGTAAACTCCGTGATTCTGCCAATAAATCTGTAGAGGTTTTTGACCAGATGAACGATATCCTCATGAATATTTCCAAAGAAAAGCAGACATTGGTTTTTGGAATATTGGAAGAAATGTTGGATATAAATACAGAAGAAGTTGAAATTGCTTCCAATGAAGCCTCGGTAGCTTCTGAAAACGGCAAATTTACAGCAGTCGTGGGAATCATCGTTGGTATCATTATGGCTATGGGACTTGGTGTCCTACTCACCCGTGCTATCACACTTCCTATTTTCAAGGGGGTACAGTTTGCTAAAGACATGGCAGATGGAGACTTTTCCAAGAAACTCGACGTTCATCAGAAAGATGAAATTGGCGAATTGGCTGACGCATTAAATGATATGGTCAATAAGCTCCGTGGAGTTGTAGAATCGGTTCAATCTGCATCTACCAATGTTGCTTCGGGAAGTGAGGAGCTTTCGTCTTCATCTCAGGCACTATCTCAAGGTGCAACAGAGCAGGCTGCCTCTATAGAAGAAGTATCGTCATCTATGGAAGAGATGAGTTCGAATATCGCTCAAAATGCTGAAAATGCAAAAGAAACAGAGCGCATTTCTCAAAAAGCTGCAGGAGATGCGGAAAAGGGTGGTGAGGCCGTTGATCAGACAGTTAATGCCATGAAGGATATTGCAGACAAGATTTCAATCATTGAAGAGATTGCACGTCAGACCAATCTGTTGGCACTCAATGCGGCCATTGAAGCAGCTCGTGCTGGTGAGCACGGCAAGGGCTTCGCCGTTGTTGCAGCAGAGGTTCGCAAGTTAGCCGAACGTTCCGGTACTGCTGCTGCCGAAATCAGCGAATTATCTTCTTCCAGTGTGGAAGTTGCTGAAAATGCAGGTAAAATGCTCAAGAGAATTGTGCCAGACATCAAGAAGACTGCTGAACTTATCCAGGAAATATCTTCTGCCTCTAATGAGCAGAATGCTGGTGCTTCACAAATCAACAATGCTTTGCAACAGCTTGATAATGTAATCCAACAAAACGCTTCTGCTTCTGAGGAAATGGCTTCTACTTCTGAAGAATTATCAGGCCAAGCTAATCAGATGCAGACCACTATGGCCTTCTTTAATATTGGCAATGCGAACCAGCAATTTACTCGTAACACTCAAGTTGTTGCCACAACTGCTAAGCCTGCTTCTCTGCCTTCAGCAAAATTATCTTCTAAAATGCCTTCTAAAATTGGAATTGACATGGACATGAGTGAAGATGACGGAGATTACGAGCGCTTCTAATCAGGAAGTAATATGCGCATCCCATACAAAAAAGCCGGGCATTGAGAATGCCGGGCTTTTTTAGTGTTTTTTTTTGATTAGATACTTATCTTAATACTTGTGGCATCTTCGGCTTGGGCTTTCTTGGCACATCCTCCAAGGTAACGCCAATTTCCTCACCAGGGCAAGCCGTACCTGTGCGCTGGTTACTATGCATGCGCTTTGCCTGTCGCTTGCCTCTTTGCAGGTCAACTTACCAATCCAGAATTACATCCCAATAAAGATGCGATACAGAGGAGGGATGTTGTAGCAACAAACAGCTCTGATTCTGGTTTTTGGAAAAGAGTTTTCGATGATTTTGGATCTAGGCAGGTAGTCTTCGAAGTCAAAAATTATGAAGAGATGAGTTTAGATGAATACAGACAAGCACTCTCGTATTCTGGTGACATGTATGGAAAGTTCATAATCCTAGTAACTCGAACGAGCAAAGAGGCTTTGACCAAGACAGAAAAAGGTTGGCTTAATGAGATGTATACCCCTCACGGAGTTTTGATTTTCACGATATCTGCATCATTTCTATCTAGATGCATCTCTAAACTTTGAAGTAAGCAAAAATTTGATTACACAGAAAAGCACCTATCTAGATGACTTGATTCATTTCAACGAAGTTATCTTTCATTAAGGAATGTATAGTCGAAGTTGCCTTTTCGTGTGCTAGAACAATAAAGATCAAGTATTAGTTTAGTCTTTTGTTGACGTTTTGTGGATCTGTTCGCACATCTTTTGTAGACAAAATGCTTTTCAAATACATTTAGATATATACTACTTCCATGAAAGCTAGATCTTTTTAGCTTCGGATTGATCAACTGCCTCAGTGTCGCATCTCGCGACACTGAGGCTTTCTCTTTTCAAGGAGGTAATCATGAACTCCCAAATGAGTTCCCCGGAAATTTCGGAATTGGCAGAGGCTATGATCCAGGTGCAGCAGACACTTTCTCCTGCGCTCAAAGACGCTGAGAACACTTTTACCAATAGTCGGTATGCGACGCTTCACTCGGTCATGAATGCATGCCGTGACGCTTTGCTTGAGCACGGCATTTGGCTAACCCAATACCCGGTGTCGGTCGAGGCCAATCAACTCGGGCTTGTGACCAAGATCGTCCACGCGGAGACTGGTCAGTGGCAGGCCTCGCTATTGACCATGCCGCTACCGAAGAATGATCCTCAGGGTTATGGCTCTGCTATGACCTATGCACGACGCTATGGATTGTCGGCTTTGATCGGAATCGTGACTGAAAACGATGATGACGGCGAAATGGCTTCTCCTCGTAGAGAAAGTCAAAATGGAGGATTCCAGCCCCGAAATTGCGGGAACAATTCACCCGCTACACAGCCATTATCGATGCCCAAGGGTAATGATCCTGGCGTGGCAAATCTGCCTCGTCTTGATGGCGTGCAATACCGAAAAGGTACAGCCAACGATGGCAAGCAGTGTGTGCTGGCAACTGGCGATACTCATTCCAAGAAAGAATTCCTTCGTAAGGCTGGATTCCGTTGGGATGGTACTCGCAAGCTCTGGTGGAAGTATGCAGATGCAGCATGATGACACTAAAGAACAAGGATTGCTTCGCCTTCTGGCTCAAGGACTCCTAACTCATGCTGGGCAGAAAACAGCTAATGAACTTGGAGACCGAAGCCGGTACGTCGGTATGTCCGACATCGGCAAAGGTATGGAATGCATGCGAGCAGCCGTGGCTAGTAAGCTCGGTATAACCGCCATTCCCGCCGTATCCGCCATAGACGGATTCACTTCTAAGGAGCTCGCCCAGACTCTTGGACGTCAACTCATCCTACAGCGTGGGCATTGGCAGGAGCATGGCATCGAGAAGGCACTTGTTTCAACAGGTGTAAAGTTGTTGCCACAGCTTGAGATCTGCATCGAGCACAGCGATGTTCCCATCAAGGCGCACCTGGACTTCACCTTGGTATGGGGTGGGAAACGACCGGCTGTACGGATTCTGGAACTCAAGAGCAACGAACGTATCCCGGAGTCGCTGTACGCTTCGTATGAGGCGCAACTCTATGGCCAGGTAGGATTACTGAAGTCCTGCTGGGACAAACCGTGCTTTTCAATCCCTGGGACAGAGGCCCAATCGGTCACGTTTCCGCAGGCTATGCAGTCTATACTTGGAGTGATGCTCCCCGAGAGTCCCGACAACGTGGACATCGAGGCTTGGGTGCTTTCCATTTCAATGTCAGAGGCAAAGCCATTCGGGCCATACCTGCCGGAGGAGAGCATGCTTGAGGTGTGCGTACAGACGGCTGTTGCTATATGGCGAACAGCCGAGGATGTGCGTTCTGGAAATCTGGAGCTGAATGACCTTGATTACTGTCGAGGCTTTCATCCTCTGTGTGACTGGTGCGATGTAAATGTGGATTGTCCGAAATTCCAGGCTCTGACCATCCCTACGGATTCAGCTTGTGGCTTGGAACTGGAAGAGTTTGCACTTCTCAAGGAAAAGAAGACTGGCCTTGAGAAACGCATTGCTGAGACGGAGGAGCGCATCAAGCAGACTTATCGCTTGGTCGGTTCAAATGATTGGATATCGGCAGGAGATCGCCGTTTCCGATTGTCCACCATTGCAGGCCGAAGAACGCTTGACCGCTCTTTGGTCGTAGACACACTAACCGAACTGATCGGTGACGAACTCAAGACGCAAACCGCCCTAGAAAAATGTGAAAAAGCAGGCAGGCCACATGAACGATTATACGTCAGTAAAATCAACAAGTCTTTGAAATCAGCAGCGTAGGCAAACCAGAACAAGCAAGAAGAGCGCATCTCCATCGGGAGGTGCGCTCTTTCATTTTCTAAAGGAGAAAAGCATGAGTGGTATCCTCAAGGAACTGCAATCTTTGCAGCCAACCGACCATGACGCCGGTGAGATTTTTAGCGGCAAGAAATCCAAGCGTAAGGTTCGTGGATTCACGTCCACATCCTCATTCACCCCTGACCTCAACCCTGAGTATTTGTTCCATGATTCCAGCCGAGACGCGGTTGTGTGGTTCATGGATTCGTCAGATCCGCTCTATGTGTTCGGACCGGCAGGATCAGGAAAGACCAGTCTCATCAAACAGCTCGCAGCCAAGCTCAACTATCCGGTTTTCGACATCACTGGTCATGGAAGATTGGAATTCCCGGATATGGTTGGCCATTTGACCGTGGAAGATTCCAACATGAGCTTTCAGTACGGGCCATTGGCTCTTGCCATGAAGTTTGGAGGACTCTTCCTACTCAACGAAATTGACCTGCTCGATCCGGCTACGGCAGCTGGCCTCAACGGAATTCTCGATGGAGACCCGTTGTGCATCGCTGAGAATGGCGGAGAGGTCATTAAGCCTCATCCTCTGTTCCGATTTGCAGCCACTGCAAACACTAATGGAGGGACAGACGAGACCGGTCTCTACCAAGGCACACTACGGCAGAATCTGGCTTTTATGGATCGCTTCTGGCTCTGTGAAATAGGCTATCCAAAGCCCAAGGATGAACGTGAGTTGCTGCATCGAAAAGCTCCCAAACTACCGAAGGAAGTGCGGACCAAGATGGTTGAATACGCCAATGAGGTTCGCAAGCTCTTCATGGGTGAAGCTGATGGCAATTACCGTGACACTATTGAAGTGACGTTCTCAACTCGCACCCTCATACGCTGGGCAGATCTCACTGTCCGATTTCAACCTCTCGCAAGGCAAGGCATTCAGCCTGTGACTTACGCGCTTGATCGCGCTCTTGGCTATCGTGCAAGTCCTGAAACCCGGACCATTCTGCATGAACTGGCTCAACGCTTATTCCCACAAGAAAACAAGGAGTAATTATGGATACCCATACGGATATTACTGTGCTCGATAATTTGATGGCCCTGAACCTGGACGTAAACATCTGGACAGCTCGCAAAAAGCTGACACCGGCAGATTTTGGTGGTGCTGATTTGCCGCCTGAAGAGCTTGCTTCTCTTGGCAGCAAGAAGATTTGTAATCCTCAGGAACTGCGTATCTTCGGTACGCTCAAGGCGCGTGCAGTCAACCTGCTGGATAGAACCGGTGTTCGCTTCCTCGGTGGATGGGCCATTCCTGAAGATAAAGCTGATGACATTGTGTCTGAGCTGACCGTGATTCGAGACGACTTCCTGGCTGCAAAGGAACAGTTTCTCAACCGGTACGATGAAGCTGTGCGTGACTGGATTTCACTGCATCCCGGATGGGAGAGTTTGATCGGCAGCTCCACGGTCAGTGCGGATTACGTGCGCAGTCGCATCGCCTTCAAGTGGCAGTTGTTCAAGCTGTTACCTCCAACCGATGATGCCGTACACCAGGGGTTGCAGGATGAAGTCAAAGACCTTGGTGGGACTCTCTTCGATGAGGTGGCTAAAGCCGCTACTGACACATGGAAGAGGTGCTTTGAAGGGAAAGACAAGGTCACGCATAAGGCGTTGTCTCCTTTGCGTTCCATCCACTCCAAGTTGTCTGGCCTGAGCTTCGTAGAACCTCGTGTTGTACCGGTTGTGGACTTACTGGATACGACATTCAACCGTGTGCCTGCTCGCGGGTACATCCATGGCAGCGCATTGGTGATGCTTCAGGGAGTAGTGTCGATGCTTCGTGATCCGGCAACCCTGGTTTCCCATGGGCAGAAGATCCTCGACGGTAATGAAGCCAACGAGATCTTAGCCGGGTTGGTGGCAGATACGACTCCTCCATTACCGGAGACTAAGCCTGCACCAACAACTGACTTCGTTCCTGAGCCGGTTCATCAGCACCAGATCGACAGCCATGGACTCTGGTGATCGCCATGAAGAACAAACTCATCATGAAATCGCTTCCGATGGTGGCCTCAGTTCTTGGTCGCAAGTACGGCGTAAAGGTCAAAATTGGAGGGAAAGGAGCATACACGGATGGGAACATCATCCATCTGCCAGCACTCCCCTTGGAGTGCAATGAGACTCTCATCGGTTTGGCCAGAGGCTATGTAGATCACGAGGCAGCTCATATCCGAGAAACTCGGTTCGATTGGTTGCGTCTGGCGAATCTGACCCCGCTGGAGATGCACGTTTGGAACACCTTCGAGGACTGGCGTGTTGAACACCGGCTGGCTCGGCTGTTCCCTGGATGTAGGCAGAACTTCAACTGGCTCATTCAGCATCTGTTCGGCAATGACAATGAGCAGACAACTGATCCGGCAATAGCAGTCCTCAATTGGTTGCTGTTGTTAGTCCGTGCTTGGGATGTACCTGCATTGAATGACCAGCGTGACCAGGTAGGCGCATTCGTCGAAGACCATTATCCCGGTCTGATTGGTCGGCTGAATCTGATCCTGCAAAAGGTGCGTAGATACTGTGATTCAACTCAGGATTGTATTCTCTATGCTCGCGAGGTCGTTGCTGTTCTAAAAGAGCAAATGGCTTCTCAGACGCCTCAAGACAAGGAAACCAAATCCGAAATGAAAGCCTCAGAAGACGAGGCAGGTGAAGTGCCCTTGGAGAGCGTTTCAGACATTCCTGGGAAGCGTTTGAAGGAGATGTTGTTGGCAGTCGATGACGATCTACCCAATGCCATAGGTGAAGCTCTTGTGGAACGTTTGCTGAAGGAGAGTCCTCACGACCCAAACGATTCCTTGCAGGTGGCTCAACTAGGCACAAAGCCTCTCAAGCCAATAAAGCCAGTACACGCAGCTGAGGCCAAGAAAGCTTCCGTTGCCTTACGGACTCAGCTTCAAGGACTTCTGCAATCGTCCCTGCTGACGAGAAGTAAAGTCGGTCGGCATGGTCGGTTGGATGCCAGGCAATTACACCGATTGTCCGTGGCAGATTCAAGGGTCTTCAGACAAGAAAGTCGGAAAGTCGGCATTAACACCGCCGTCCACATTCTCTTGGATTGCTCTGGCTCCATGAGACGACGCATACAGCTAACCTCACAGGTATGCCATGCCGTTGCCACGGCTTTGGATGCTATCGACGGAATTAACGTGGGAGTGACAGCCTTTCCGGCAGGTTCTCCGGCTGAAGGTGGAGCGAGCAGGGATGGGCCGACAATTTGTCCTGTCCTGGAGCATGGCGAAAGGATGCATGACAACTTCACTGTCAATGCTACGGGATGCACTCCTTTGGGAGAAGCTCTCTGGTGGGCTTTGCTACAAGTTGTTCCGCTGATCGAGTCCAGAAAGATCATCTTGATCTTGACCGATGGTGATCCTGATTCGTTCAACGTGGCTCTCGATGCCATCGAAGAAGGTAGGCGGTTCGGTGTCGAAATCTATGGCTTAGGCATCATGTCTGAATCCATCACAAAACTGCTTCCCAATCACAGCCGCACTATCAGTGAGCTGTCTGAACTGGCACCTGCCATGTTTGGAATGCTTCGTAGTGCGCTGACCAAATAACCACTCATAATCACGAGGAAAATATGGATAATGAAATCCCTGTCTGTCCGAACTGCGAAAGTTCGGTTCATGTCGTGTTGTCAAATACCGGTAAAAAGGTCGGAACCGCCGTCGGTGGAACTGTAGGTGCAGCCACAGGCTACGCTGGAGCATCTTCTGGAGCTGTTGCTGGCGCTGCCATCGGCTCTCTCGTTCCGGTTGTCGGCACAGCTATAGGAGCCATTGGTGGTGGAGTGCTTGGTGCCATTACTGGTTTTTTCACTGGAGCTGCTGTTGGCAACCAGGTCGGCGAGCACGTCGATCGGCATATCATCTGCGAATACCGCTGCAATCGTTGTGGCTACGTATTTGAAGCATAACCTAAGGAGAAAACCATGCGAGACTTTTGGACGTTTATCGGCGGTGTGGCCGTTGGCATCCTCGCCGTTACCGGCGTTTACGCGCTGGAAGAGGATGAGAAACCGAGCTCCATTGAACATGATGAGAGCGAGGTGGACGAAATGGAGGAAGAGACCGAAGAGGATACCGATACTGATGGAAGGTTGATCGTCCGAGGGACATAAAAAAGGAGAGCCGCTGGCACATGTTAGCGGCTCTTTTTTGAATGGTTACAGCAGGATTCGATAGTCCATATTTAAGGCTTCCGCCAGCCGTTTGGCGACGTCCTTGCCTATTGGTCGTTTGCGATTTTCCATTTCAGAGATGTGGTGTGGCTTGAGCCCTGCTTTGTCTGCAAGCTGTGCTTGCGTCAGATTTTCTCGCACGCGAGCTCCTCGCAACAGCTTTCCTGGATGCCTGTTAGGAAACACTTCTTCTACTGAAAAGAGCTCTTCACCTTCGTCGTTGATCTCGCGTACCTCATGTCCAGCGAGGCGCAGGAAGCTCTTGGTGGCTTCTGCGATCTTGCCAGCCTGCTTGATCGGGACGCGGATGCATATCTCAGCGTATCTTCCCGTAGTCTGCTTTTTCGTGAGTTCCAACATATCGAATCTCCACCAGTTGTATGGATTTATCCGTCAACTTCCACACCGCCACATATCGAGGCTTTCCCTTATTCAGGTGGCAGTGGTAGTAGTCGGGTTTTCCTTTCAGTTTGCCATAGTTGGGCCAGGCCGGGACTACAGGGCCGCTTTGTTCGATGTCAGCGACCAAAAAATCAAGCGCGTCCTGGAACCGTTCCGGCAGCTTTTCTTTTTGCTTTTTCGCTTTGCCGGTGAACTTAACCGTCCAGTTCATGTCTTCACTTTGTACCATTGGTTGGTATATTGTCAACGCTTACTACCAAGCGAATCTATTGATAACGAATCGACGAGTTGTCCGGGCTTTCTGGAGCATAGGCTTCGCCGTGTTCCTTCCTCTGGTGAGCCGACTCCATGGCCTCAATACCTCTGCGCAGATCTTCATCGGCAACCTTGGCGTACCGGGTCGTCATGACCGGAGTGGAGTGACCCAAGAATCGCTGGGTTAGATACAGATCCTTGTTGGCGCGATAGTAGCGAGTTCCTGCGGTATGCCTCAGACTGTGAAAGCTGAACTTCATCTTGGGATCGTCCACATCCTCATTGAGCTTGGCATCAACTACAGCCCGCTTGAATAAGCTCGGTATTTGTAGATGACGTTCACCTTTGACGTTTGGGAAAACGAGTTTGTTGGGCTTGCCAGCATCAAAGGTTAAAAAAAGGCTCTTCAGCCGTTGCGTCATTGGGACAGAGCGATCCCTTCCTGTCTTGGTGTTCACCACCAGAATGATGCCGCCTGCTAGGTCAACGTTTCCCCACCTGAGAGACGCTATTTCGCCAAACCGCATGCCCGTATCAATTGCCACGAGGGTCATGTGGTACGTCTGTTCACTCCGTTTCTGAACTGCATCCAGTAAATCCTTTTCCTCATCCAGTGTCAGAGTGCGCATGCGTTCGTTGTCCACCTTTGGTAGCCGGAACGAGCTGGCCTTGGTCGGACATTCCTTGTCCGTGAGACCGTGGCCCTTGGCCGCGTTCCAGATCATGGTGAAATTGCGCATGGCATATTGGACGGTGCGAGGAGCGCGCTTGGCGTTGAGCATGTTCATCTTGATGCGCTGCACATGCGCCAATTCAAGGTCGCAAATAGGAGTGTCTCCGACCACGGGTTTGATCCAACACTTCATGTGGCTGACTGCTTTGTCCGTGGTGGTGGATTTCCAGCGAACAGTGGCTTCAGGAAGAAAGTAGTCTTCAAAGAATTGAGGCATGGAAATCCGACGGGCGTTTTCAGCCTCCAAAGCGATGCGTTGTTGTTCCTTCTCATGCAGGTGCAGCTCTCGGACTTCGTTCATTGTACATGGTCCAAGACCCTGACTCTGGTTCTTCTTGAGCCTTTTGAGCTCGTCGAAGCACTTTCCAGGAGTCCAGCCATCCGAAGCCCAGCCAAGACCTTCGTTGATGGTTTTGCCCTGCCACCAGTATTGCAGCGCGTAGTATCTGTCCGGCACGGCTCCATGCCTGCGCGTGGAGTGCTCCCGGTATCTGACGCCGCCTTTTCCGTCGGCGTTTTTAAGTGGTTTCCATTTCGTGCTCATCACCACGACCTCCAAAATTGTACTAGCCTAGTACTAGAATAGGCCAAGACAGGACGGGATGATTCGTGTCGCCCTGTGAAATCAAAACTAGCAAAAAAATGTTGTTAGTCAAGATGATAAGAGCAAATAATGCGATTCGGGACAACTTGGGATAAATCGGGAAATCCATTAATAATCGACTGAAAATCCCCGTGTCGGCGGTTCAATTCCGTCCCTGAGCACCATTGAAGATCAAGCCCTTACGTCAATCGCGACGCAAGGGCTTTTTCTTTCGCGTGGTCAATTCATCTATCGATTAAAAGGCCAATCCCCTTTATGATAATTTGTCATCCTGCTTGCCCTTGATCATACTTTCATGCATACAAAAACCTAATATCTAAAAACTGGAGGAATTATGAAAAGACTGTTGTACTTTGCCCTTCTTGTTTTTGTTTTAGGTGTCGCTACGGCGAATGCCGGGCCTGCCGGATATTCCAAGGTATTTACTAACGTGACGACCGCTGATGTGAACAAGGCTGCCATGGCTATCAATTTCACCCATAGCATAATGAAAAAGAAGGGTGTTGAAGCCACCTTGTTTTTCAATGTGTATGGTGTGGCGCTGATAGACAAGACAAAGCCTTCACCAATCTATCCGACTGGGCAATCCATTGCTGAGATGTTGCAGGCGTTTATGGATGATGGCGGGGTGGTCATTGGGTGCCCGATGTGCATGAAGAATGTCGGCGGCATGTCCAATGGTGATCTTCTGGCAGGTGTTTCAGCATCGCCAGGAATGGGGCTTGAGGCCGCGACCACTGCCGATACTCTCGTGTTGTCTTACTAGCAGAACCATTTCCAAACCAGATAAGCCTTGTGTTGTGGTTAATGTACCATGATATGGGGCTTTTTGTTTTGAGGGGCAACATTCCTCCTTGTCTTTGCCTTCACCAATACTTGCCACACGCACTTCTTTCAGCCATACCATATAGGTAATAATCCATGCTCTAAAGGAGTTGATATGCGATATGTTGCCACTGTGTTTCTTTGCTTGTTGCTGAGTCAGGTCGCGTGGGCTGAACCGTTCATGTCACCGGAGTCGGTCCCGTCCGCTAGGGGATTTCACAAGAAGGTGATAGCTGATGGGTTGTCCCATCCCTGGGGGGTGGCGTGGTTGCCTGATGGTTCCATGCTGGTCACCGAGCGGCCCGGTCGGGTGCGCCATCTCAATGAAGATGGAACCACGCGTACCTACAAGGTCCCGGGCGGCCCTGCCGTGGTCGTGGTAGGGCAGGGCGGGTTGTTGGATATATCTCTGCACCCGGATTTTTCGGAGAACGGACTCGTCTATTTCACTCTTGCTACCGGCACGCGCCACTCGAACCGTACCACGCTGGCGAGAGCGTATTTCGACGGTAAGAAGTTCTCCAAGCTTGAGGAGTTGTTTCGGGTTTCCCAGGCTAAGTCAGGCGGGCAGCACTTCGGATCGCGCATGATCTGGCTTGAGGACAAGACGCTGCTCATGTCGGTGGGCGACGGCGGTAATCCGCCGGTTCGTATCGGCGATGTGCTGAGCCGAACACTGGCGCAGGACGGGCAAAGCCACCTTGGTAAGATTCTTCGGTTCACCGACGATGGAATGCCGGTGGCTGGCGGCTCATTTGGTGGACAATCGGATATCCTTCCCGAGATTTATTCCATGGGACATCGCAACATTCAGGGCCTTGCCGTGGACCCGATCCGCAATACCGTGTGGGCTTCCGAGCATGGCGCATTGGGTGGTGATGAACTGAACCGCATCACGGGCGGTAATAACTATGGCTGGCCCAAGGCGACATTCAGCAAGGAATACCTCGGGGCGCGAGACATCTCCGAGCATACGACCCTGCCGGGAATGACCGATCCTGAACTGGTGTGGTTATCTGGCATCGCGCCGTCAGGATTGCTGCTTTATACAGGGGATAAGTTCCCGAAGTGGCGCGGTGATCTCTTTGCCGGTGGCCTCAAGGATCAGAGTATTCGCCGGGTTGTTCTGGATCAGTCCGGGCGTGTGCTGGGCGAGGAAATAATCCGGGTGGGCCAGCGCGTTCGCGACGTCCGGCAGGGACCGGATGGATTCATCTACCTGCTGACCGACGAATCCGATGGCAAGCTGATTCGCCTGGAGCCTTCCGAAGAAACCGACCCCAACCCCTGATACATAAACTCACTCGATATCTGCTGCGCCTGCTTCGTGTTGCCAATGCACGGGGCAGGCGCTTGGCATTATGGGAAGAGTGCAAAATGTTACTTCATCTTGACTGGATTCGGGAGAGGGATACAACACCGTAATGACGTCGAACACACTCCATATTCAGACCATATCGTCCGAGCTGAACGTAAAGCCCCGTCAGGTGGATGCGGTCGCCGCATTGCTTGATGATGGCGCCACGGTTCCATTCATTTCCCGCTACCGCAAAGAGGCGACTGGCTCACTGGATGAGGTCGCTGTTGCCGCCATTCGCGACCGGTTGACCGAACTGAGCGAGCTGGACAAGCGCCGCGAGGCCATTCTTGGCTCCCTGCAGGAGCGCGATCTGCTGACCCCGGAATTGAAGAAGGCGCTGGAAGCGGCCGGGGACAAGGCGCGACTGGAAGATATCTATCTGCCACATCGTCCCAAACGTCGGACACGTGGCACCATGGCCCGTGAGCGGGGGCTGGAGCCTCTTGCCAATATTTTGATGGCCCAGAAGGGCGCTGACCCGAAAGCCGAGGCCAAAGCTTTTGTCGCTCCGGACAAAGAAGTGCCGGATGTGGCTGCCGCCCTTGCCGGAGCACGGGATATCATTGCTGAGAGGATCAGTGAGAATCCCAAGGCTCGTGCCGCCATGCGCGCTTTATTCGTTAAGCGGGGCCGTTTCACCTCGAAAGTAGCCAAAGGCAAGGAAGAGGAAGGGAGTACCTATCGGGACTGGTTCGAGTGGGATGAGCCGTTGGTCCGTATCCCCAGTCACCGCGCCCTTGCCATGTTCCGTGGAGAAAAGGAGAAGGTGCTCAAACTTTCCCTTCGGCCGCCGGAATCCGAGGCTGTTGGTCTGCTCACACGTTCTGTTGTCCGAAACAACAAGAAGGATGGGCAGCAGGTCTCAATTGCCCTTGAGGACTGCTACAAGCGGTTGCTGGGGCCTTCGCTGGAAAACGAAGTTCGGGCGGAAGTGAAAAAGCGGGCCGATGACGAGGCTATCAAGGTTTTTGCTGCCAACCTCCGTGAACTGCTGCTTGCCGCACCGCTTGGTCAGAAACGGGTCCTTGCTCTGGACCCGGGATTTCGGACAGGCGCCAAACTGACAGTGCTCGACGCACAAGGGGCGTTGAAGGAATACACGACCATCTTCCCGGTTGGGTCGGATAAACAGCAGGCTGAGGCGGCCTCGAAGCTTCGCTCCCTGTGTGAGCGTTACGACATCGAAGCCATAGCCATTGGCAACGGTACCGCGGGTCGCGAGACTGAAGCGTTTGTCGGGGCGCTGCAACTCGGTATTCCTGCCGTGCTCGTCAACGAGTCCGGGGCGTCCATCTACTCAGCCTCGGAAGTGGCTCGTAAGGAATTTCCCGATCATGATCTGACCGTGCGCGGCTCTGTCTCCATCGGGCGTCGTTTGATGGACCCGCTGGCAGAACTGGTCAAGATTGACCCCAAATCCATCGGAGTGGGCCAGTATCAGCATGACGTGGATCAGGCTGCACTCAAGAAGAGCCTGGACGATGTGGTCGAAAGCTGCGTCAACGGCGTCGGTGTTGATCTGAATACGGCCAGCGCCGAACTGCTCTCTCATGTCTCCGGCCTTGGGCTGGTGCTGGCAGAGAATATTGTCGCGCATCGGGATGCCAACGGTCCATTCGGCTCCAGACGGGAGCTGCTCAAGGTGAAGCGGCTCGGTCCCAAAGCGTATGAGCAGGCAGCCGGATTCTTGCGCGTACAGGGTAAGGAAGTGCTGGACGCCAGTGCCGTCCACCCGGAGCGGTATGGGCTGGTCCGGCAAATGGCCAAGGACGCCGGTTGTTCCGTGGCCGATCTGGTCAATAGCGCCGAGGCCCGTGATCGAATTCGCATTGAGGAGTATGTCACCGAGGAGGTCGGATTGCCGACCCTGCGTGACATCATGGCTGAACTGGCAAAGCCCGGGCGTGATCCGCGTGAGGAATTTTCACCGTTCTCATTTGCCGAGGGTATCAACGATATCAAGGACCTGCGCGAAGGGATGCGACTCCCCGGCATTGTCACCAATGTCACCAAATTTGGCGCATTCGTTGATATAGGCGTTCATCGGGACGGCTTGGTCCACATCAGCCAGTTGGCGGACAGATACGTACGCGACCCCGCTGAAGTCGTGGCTGCCGGACGAGAAGTCGAAGTGTCGGTTATCGGTCTCGACCTGCAGCGAGGGCGTATCAATCTGAGTATGAAAAGCGATGCCTGAGTTACGAATTGAGCACGGCGATTCGGTCGCCCTTGCGGACTTTGCCGCCCTGCAGGACTTTTCCGAAGACGCCTTCCTTGGGCATGATGCAGTACCCGACTTCCTTGCGGATGGAGCAGCCGTGATGGCAGGTCTTGCCGATCTGTGTGATTTCCAGCAGGGAGTCGCCAATGGCCACCCGCATTCCGGGCTTGAGCTGGGATGCGGCTATGCCGGTGGTGGTGATGTTCTCGGCAAAATCGCCCACCTTGAGCGTTGCAAGGTCTTTTTTCATGTCCTCGATACGCTCGAAAGCAAGCAGGCTGACCTGACGTTCACTGCCGCCATGGGCATCGTCCTGCACACCAAAATCTTCAACAAGAAGAATCTCTTCCACTTCGTGCTTCTTCTCGCCCTTTTTGTCGCTTATGTTAACTGCCTGTACGGTTCCCATTGGTACCTCCAAACTCCACGGAGCTTGATGTGTTAAATCTGACCAAACTAGTAAGGATTTTTCCCGGTCATGGCAAGTGGATGATATTTGAGGACGGTTTCGCACAAGAGTAGTGTGTCAGTTGCGAAACGGTTGAGGGTGGTATACTGTGCTTTCGCTTCATGAATAACAGCCCGTTAGGGATATATAACCATATGAAATTACGAATAATACTATATGTGACTTGTCTGCTTGTGCTTTCGGCTGTGTATGCGCCGACAACGGCGATCGCACAAGAGCAGGACTATCTGTCAATGATGGCTGAAGAGTCGGAGATCAAGGCGATTGCCGAGGTGACGAATGTGCGGCGGATGAGCGGCGGTAAAAACGGGTCGTTCATGCATGTGACATTTAAGAAAATCTACTCCATCACACCCTACACGCCGAAACAATTCGTTGGCGGCTGCACCGTGTATGAGCAGCGTTGGCAGACCCGGTCCGAGGACATGGTCTATTTCAAACCCAAACGCGGTCATAAGGTCTTTGTGACCATCACCTCAAACGGTGGCGCCATTACCAGCTATACTCACATGAATCGTTTGCTGGAAACGGTTATCCGAGAGGAGCCGTATCGATTGACCTACTCCAAGGGGCAGGCCAAGGTTCGCCCTGCGGATGATTGATTCATTCTACTTATGGAAAAGCAACGCCTCCGGTTTCGATCGGAGGCGTTTTTTTGTGGGGTTTGGTAGCGGCGTGGAGAAGTCGTTTGTCGTAGGGGGGACAGCAAGTGACCCCGCGTAACCGTGGTCAGCTACCTATTAGTGATCGATAATAAAAAAGCCCCGGTCAGGGGTAACCTGACCGGGGCTGATGTTTCTGTTTGTGCTGAGTCTAGGCGTCAACAGGCTTGCCGACGAAGCGGACGATCAGTGCCGTGATGATGAACCCTGCGGGCAGCGTCAAGTAGATGGGCATGCCGAGTCCGGCCGGGATGTATCCGGCGAAAATGGCAACCAGTGCCACGGTAACGGCATAGAACAACTGCGTACGAACGTGATCGATATGGTCACAGGCCGACCCCATGGACGACAGGATGGTCGTATCGGAGATGGGTGAGCAGTGATCACCGAAGATTGCGCCGGTCAGGACGGAACCCACGTTGAGGACCACGAAGTTGGGGTCCGGGTTGAGGGCAAATGAGAGCGGGATAGCCAGCGGCATCAGGATACCCATGGTGCCGTAGGATGT
>MDTD01127686.1_pt1 | contig 48672 bp, 45 predicted proteins | sample 811221 | NCBI WGS metagenome assembly MDTD01 (sample SAMN05326646, study PRJNA326480) | marine metagenome | isolation source: seawater | place: Pacific Ocean: South West | collected 2011 | reverse complement strand
GGACCCGCTCCGACGTGCTGCCTTACGCGTGCGGCGTCGACCCGAAGTTCCTGACGCGCGCGTCCAAGCTCGTTTCCGCCGTCTCCGGCTTCCCGGTCCAGTACAACAAGGCCATCGTCGGCAAGAACGCCTTCGCGCATGAAAGCGGCATCCACCAGGACGGCATGCTGAAGAACGCGGAGACCTACGAGATCATGCGTCCCGAGGACGTCGGCGTGCGCGCGACCTCGCTGGTCATGGGCAAGCATTCCGGCCGTCACGCGTTCCGCCAGAAGCTGGAGGAACTGGGCTACGAGATCGGCGACAATGCCTTCGAGGAGGCCTTCCGCCGCTTCAAGGAGCTGGCCGACCGCAAGAAGCATGTCTACGACGAGGACATCGAGGCGCTGGTCGAAAACGAGATCGCGACTCAGGGCGAGCAGATCAAGGTGATCGCGCTCACCGTGATCGCCGGCACCGGCGGTCCGCAGAAGGCGATCCTGACGATGGATGTCGACGGCAAGCACGAGACCCGCGAGTGCTCCGGCGACGGACCGGTCGATGCGACCTTCAACGCCATCAAGGCCATCGTGCCGCATGAGGCAAAGCTCTCGCTCTACCAGGTGCATGCGGTCACCGAAGGCACCGACGCCCAGGGCGAGGTCTCCGTGCGGCTCGAGGCCAACGGGCGCATCTCCACCGGCAAGGGCGCGGATACGGACACGTTGGTCGCCTCGGCGCGCGCCTATGTCTCGGCGCTGAACAAGCTGCTCGCCCGTCAGAACCGTCCGGATCATCAGGAACTGAAGGCCGTGTGAGGTCCAGCTTCCTGCGGCTGTCCTCGGCGGCGGTCTTGAAGATGACAAACGCCCTGCGGTCGATGGATCGCAGGGCGTTTTTGTTTCCCGGATGGTTGAAGTGCTGCTCTAACCCGCGTTCGAGGCGAAGCGTTTCGCCAGCGCCGGGGAGAGGATCTGCAGGCAGTCGAAGGCCGCGTCGTCGATCAGCATGCGCTGGCGCTGGCGGAAGCCGTTGGCTTCCATCATCCGGCGGGCCGGTTCGTTGCCGGCGGCCACGAAGGCGATCAGATGGGTGAAATAGGTGGTGTCGAAGAACCATTCCACGAGGGCGTCCGCCAGTTCCGACGCATAGCCCTTGCCCCAGAATTCGGACTTCAGGCAGATGCTGAGCGCGACTTCCGAGGTCTCGGGATAGACCGAGAAACCGGCGCGCCCGGCGAAGGTGCCGTCGTCCAGCGACGCTTTCCACTGGCTGAAGCCGCGCCGCTCCTGTCCGGTGACATAGTCGCTGAGATGGCGCCTGGCGTCTTCGCGGGTGTGGATGATCTCGTGGGACCCCAGGAACCTGTTGACCTGCGGGTCGCAATGCAGGGCGTAGAGGTCGGCGAGATCGTCCTCGGAAAATGTGGTCAGCGCCAGTCTTGGCGTGGTGAGGATCGCTTTCGACGGCATTCCGTCCTCCTACGGTGTCGTCCCGGCGCCATGTGCCGGAAAAGCCATGCGTGCGCATGTCGCGTTCACCGGGCGTTTACCGCCTCTCATTGAACGCTGATTCGGCGTCTTGCGGGAACAAGACCCGACTTATTCAGGCCCGGCTCAAGGATTGCGCGGAGTGGATACCCGCATAATGTGCGCAAACCGTGGCGGTGCAATCGTGGGCTTTATTATATCACGGATGGCGCGCCAATTGTGTGACGAGTTCGCACAAGGTCGAGGCGCTCGGATCAAGACGCGGCCAATCGCCGAGCTGGCCGCGGAAGAAGGTCTCCTGCCGCTTTGCGTATTGCCGCGTCTGGGCGACGCAGCGTTCGACAGCGGCGGCAAGGCCGGCATCCATGTCGGGCAGGTTGGCGAGCTCGCGCACGCCGATCGCCTTCATCGCCGGCAGGGCAGGGGAGAGGCCGCGCGCCGCAAGACGGCGCGCTTCGGAAATCGCGCCCTGTGCGATCATCGTGTCGAAACGCGCGGCAATGCGCGCATGCAGCCAGCGGCGCGGCGGCGCCAGAACGACCCGTGGAGCGGATGGGGCGACCAGCGGGGTTCCGGTCTGGTCTTGCCAATGCAACAACGACCGGCCGGTGCTTTCCACGACCTCCAGCGCGCGGGTGATGCGCTGCGTGTCGCCGGGCTCCAGACGGTCCGCCATGTAGGGATCGCGCGCGCGCAACAGCCGGTGCAACTCATCGCCCGGAGCCTCGGCCGCCATGGCGCGCAGTCTGGTGCGTACCGCCTCGTCGATTGGCGGGACGCTCGACAGGCCCTTGGTCAGGGCGCGGAAGTAAAGCCCGGTGCCGCCGACCAGGATCACGGGGCGCCCGTCCTCGCTGGCGGTTCCCAGAAGCGCTTCGACATCGCCCAGCCAGCGGGCGACGGAATAGGCATCGGCGGCGTCGATATGGCCATAGAGGCGGTGGTCGGCGCGGGCGAGATCGTCCGCCCCCGGACGCGCCGTCAGGACATCGAGATCGGCATAGACCTGCATGCTGTCGGCATTGACCACCAGCGCCCCGGTCTTTTCCGCCAGGGTCACGGCAAGCGCCGACTTGCCGCTGGCGGTCGGCCCGGCTATCAACGTTACCGCTTGAGATCCCATCCAATTCCTCTCAAAGGCAGAGCCGACCATGACCCTGGTTGCCACCCTGATTGCCGCCCCGCAGCGTCCGGTTATTGACGCCAGGCTTCTGGAGGCCGCGCGGGCGGTCCTGCCCGAGGGCGCGCAAACCGTGACGCTCGACGCCGGGCACGCCGTTGACCTTTTGTTCAATGCCGACCCGGCGAGTGCGCCCGCCTTCGAAACGGCCCTGCGCAATGCGCTCGACGGCGTGCCGGTCGACCTTCTTGTGCAGAAGCAGGAAGGAAGACGCAAGCGCCTGCTTATCGCGGACATGGATTCCACCATGATCGGGCAGGAATGCATCGATGAACTGGCCGATGCCCTTGGCAAAAAGCCCGAGATCGCCGCGATCACCGAGCGGGCGATGCGGGGCGAGCTGGAGTTCGAGCCGGCGTTGCGGGAGCGGGCCGCCATGCTTGCCGGGCTCGATGTTTCGGTGATCCGGACGGTGCTCGACACCCAGATCACCCTGACACCGGGTGCGAAGAGCCTTGTGCAGACCATGCGCCGGGATGGCGCCTATTGCGCGCTTGTGTCCGGTGGCTTCACGGCCTTCACCGAGGTGATCGCGGCCGAGATCGGGTTTCACGAAAACCGTGCGAATACACTGCTCACCGCCGACGGCAAGCTGACCGGCGAGGTCGCGGACCCGATCCTTGGACGCGAGGCCAAGCGTCAACGCCTTGAGGAGTTGCTGGCAGAGCAGGGGCTGACGGCCGACGATGCCATTGCGGTCGGCGACGGCGCCAACGATCTGGCGATGATCGAGCTGGCCGGCCTGGGCGTTGCCTATCACGCCAAGCCGTCGGTCGCGGCGGTCGCGGATGCGCGCATCGATCACGGCGACCTGAGCGCGCTTTTGTATCTGCAGGGCTACGCGAAGGCGGATTTCGCCGCCTGAACACGGGCTGCCGTCACCTCCCACGGGAGGGTCGAGAGAAAACGAAAAGGGGCCGCGGCATATACCGCGGCCCCTTTTTTGTTTCGAACGCGTGATGCGTCCAACCCGGTCAATCCTCGATCGGGACCGGGATGAAGCGAACCTCGCCCTGGGCGTTGGAGATCAGCAGTAGCGCGAGGCGGCGGCCTTCCTCCTTGAGGGTCTGCACGCGCGCGCGAATGTCGGCGGGCGCCTTGACGGCTTCCTGGGCCACCTCGACGATCACGTCGCCGGCGGTGATGCGCTTTTCCGCAGCGTCGGACCCGGCCTCGACCTCGGTCACGACGACGCCCTCGACATCTTCGGCGATCGTGTATTTCTCGCGCAGTTCATCGCTCATCGGGGCAAGCGTCATGCCCAGCATGGAGGAGGTTTCCGACGGTTCGTCGGCCGGGCTTTCGCCGGATGCGTCGGCAACGGCGGAATCCGCTTCCTCGAGACGGCCAAGCGTCACCTTCAGTGTGACCTCGGTGCCCTTGCGCAACACGACGACATCGACTTCCTCGGCGACGGGCGTGTCCGCGACCATACGCGGCAGATCGCGCATGGACGGCACCCGCTGGCCATTGAACTCGATGATGACGTCACCGGCCGTGAGGCCCGCTTCTTCGGCCGGCCCGCCTTCGGTGATGCCGGCGACAAGCGCGCCTTCGGCATCGGACATGCCGAGGCTTTCCGCGATCTCGTCGGTGACTTCCTGGATGCGGACGCCGAGCCAGCCGCGGCGGGTCTCGCCGAACTCGCGCAGCTGGGCGATCACCTGCATCGCCGTCTTGGAGGGAATGGCGAAGCCGATGCCGATCGAGCCGCCGGAGGGCGAGATGATCGCGGTGTTGATACCGATGACTTCACCCAGCTCGTTGAACAACGGTCCGCCCGAGTTGCCCCGGTTGATGGAGGCATCGGTCTGCAGGTAGTTGTCATAGGGACCGGAATTGATGTCGCGGTTGCGCGCGGACACAATGCCGGTGGTGACCGTGCCGCCAAGCCCGAAGGGGTTGCCGATCGCCATCACCCAGTCGCCGACCCGCATCTTGTCGGAATCGCCGAAGGCAACCGCCTTGAGCGGACCCTCCGGATCGACCTTGAGCACGGCGAGATCGGTTTTCGGATCCGTGCCGATCACCTCCGCCGCTAGCTTGGAGCCATCGTTGAAATTGACGGTGATCTCGTCGGCGCCCTCGATCACATGGTTGTTGGTGATGATGATGCCTTCGGTGCCATCGAGAACGAAGCCCGACCCCAGCGACTGGACCCGCCGCGGGCGGTTGGTGTTGTCGCGGTTCTGCCGGTTGAAGAATTCGTCGAAGAACTCCTGGAAGGGCGAGCCGTCCGGAACCTGCGGCATCGGCACCGAGCGCTGTCCGGTGACATTTTGCGCGGTCGAAATGTTCACCACGGAATCGAGGCGGGATTCCGCGAGATCGGGTACTGACTCCGGTCCGTGCGCCAGGGCCGGGCGCAGGTCGGCCGCAAGGCTTGCAGCGCCAAGCGCGAAGGCCAGGGTCAGAACTGCGGCGCGGCGGAAGATCCGCTGCGCGCCGGACGTCTTGGTGTAAGAGGCGTCGTCGCGGGTCGTCAACGCGCCTTGAGGTGTCATCAGGGCCATTGGCCGTTGTCCTCCAGTGCCTTCGTCCTGACGCCGGGAGATGCCGGCGCCGCTTGATAGTCTATCCCCGATCAATTGGGGGAGGAAACCGTTCCGGCCGCCTCGCCGTCGTGAGGGGTGCTCACCCGCGCACGAGCCATACGATACAGACCCCGATGGCCAGCGCGGCGACACCGCCGCCGCGCAGGATATTGTCCGGCAGGTCCAGCATCTGCCGGATCGCCTGTTTCATCGCGCCCGGGGCCAGCGCATAGAGGGTTCCCTCCAGCGCCAGCACCAGTCCGAGCGCGACCCACAGATCGCTCACTGCGCGGTGGCGGCGGGCGCTGCGGGCTCAGCCGTCGGCGCCGCCGGCATTTCCGTGGCCGGAACGCGCGTGGGCGTCAGTTCGGTTCCGCGCGGATCGCGGAAATAGCGGAAGAACTCGGAGTTCGGCGACAGCACCATCGAGGTCCCGCTTGATTCCAGTCCGGCCGCATAGGCCTGCATCGAGCGGTAGAAGGAGAAGAACTCCGGATCTTCGCTGAACGCTTCGGCAAAGATGTTCGTCCGCTCCGCGTCACCGTCACCGCGCAAGATCTCCGCATCGCGCCGTGCCTCGGCGATCAGAACCGTCGCATCGCGGTCGGCGCGCGACCGGATCCGGCGGGCCTGTTCCTCACCCTGTGCACGAAGCTCCGTCGCCTCGCGCTGACGCTCGGTCTGCATGCGGCGGAAAATCGCGTCGGAGTTGGTCTGCGGAAGGTCCGCGCGACGGATCTTGACGTCGATGACCTCGATCCCGATCGGCGCGGCGCGGATTGCCACGTCCTCACGGATCTCGTCCATCAGTTCGGCGCGTTCGTCACGAACGACCTGCACGAAGGTCGCCCGCACCAGCACCGAGCGAAGGCTCGACTGCAGGAAGGTGGACAGACGCTGGTTCGCCTCGTCGATGTTGTTCACCGTCTGGTAGAACAGGACAGGGTCGGTGATGCGATAGCGCGCGAAGGCGTCCACGATCAGCCGCTTCTTGTCCGAGGCGATGGCCTCGATCGGCGGCATGTTCAGGTCGAGGACGCGCTTGTCGAAATAGCGCACGTTCTGCACGAAGGGGACCTTGAACTTCAGGCCCGAGTCCTGCTCGCTCTTGCGGATTTCACCGAACTGGAGCACCAGCGCCTGCTGATCCGGGTTGATGATGTAGATCGACAGATATGCGGTGAACGCCAGTGCTGCGATCAGCAGGGCGCCAAGTCCGAAAAGACCGTTTTTCATTACTGGTTGCCTCCGCTGCGGGCGGCGCCCTGAGACTTGTTGAGCTGGTCGAGCGGGAGATAGGGGACAATGCCGCCTGCGCCGCCAACGTTGTCGTCGATGATGATCTTGTTGTTGGCGCCCAGAACCTTCTCAAGCGTTTCGAGATAGAGCCGCTCGCGGGTCACGTTCGGTGCCTTGCGATACTCCTGGAGAACCTTGGTAAAGCGCTGGGCCTGACCGTTGGCTTCCGCGATCGTCTGGTCGCGATAGGCATTGGCCGCCTCGAGAACACGGGCCGCCTCGCCTCGCGCTTCCGGCACGATCCGGTTGGCGTAGGTCTGCGCCTCGTTCTGGATGCGCTCCTGATCGGCACGGGCCGCCTGCACGTCGCGGAAGGCGTCGATGACCTGCTGCGGCGGGTCGACCTTCTGCATCTGCACCTCGGTCACCTCGACGCCGGCGCCGTAGGTGTCGAGCGCACCCTGCATCAGCGTGCGCACGGCCTGCTGGATCGGCAGGCGATTCTCGCCAAGGATGGAATCGATGTTGCTCTCGCCCACGACCTCGCGCATCGCGCTTTCGGCGACCGCCTTCACCGTGGCTTCCGGATCCTGGATGTTGAACAGGTAGTCGGAGACGCCCTGCGGCGTGTTCCGGATGCGCCACTGAACCTTGAAGTCGACGTCGACGATGTTCTCGTCGCCGGTCAGCATCAGGCTTTCCTCGACCACGTCCTGCGCGGTGACGCGCGAGCCGCGCACCGTCTCGCGAAGGCCGACGGTGATTTCGCGGATGCGCAGCACTTCCGGCGTGAACACGGACCCGAGCGGATAGGGCCAGTTGTAATTCAGGCCCGGCGCCGTCTGGCCGGTGATTTCGCCGAGAACGAGTTCCACGCCGACCTGGCCCTGTTCGACCCGGTAGAAGCCGTTGGCGAACCAGATGCCGATCACGACGACGATCGCCAGAAGGATGCCCTTGAAGCCGAGATTGCCGCCGCCGGGAAGCACGCTCTTCAGCGTGTTCTGGCTACGCTTCAGGAGTTCTTCCAGATCCGGCGGATTGCCGCCTCCGCCGCCACCGCCGCGCTGGGGACCATTTCCCCAAGGGCCGCCGCCGCCACCGCCCGATCCGCCCCACGGACCGCCGTTGCCGCCGCCTTTCCAGCCGCCGCCGCCGTTCTGGTTGCTCCAAGGCATCAACACATCCTTCGCTGAGGAGCCCGGCGCCGTATGCGCCAGGGTCCGGTTGTCGGTTTGCCCCGGTTCAGGGCCTCGTCGGGTTATAGGAACTCTTCCCGGCGCTTTCAATGAAGCGTATCGGCCGTCACTCCCCTGGTACCGACTTGGATACCGCGACCTTGCTTGTCAATGCGTGCCGGGGCGACAGGTGGCCGGTTTCGCGGTTTTCGCGTCGATTTCGGTCGCGATGGTTTATCCGGCCGCCGACAGGGCGGCCCGGGCGGCCTCCAGTCCGCTTTGCCGCGCGCCATGGGCGGTGGAAAAGGCCGTTGCCGAAACCGCTTCACCGGCCAGAAACAGGCCGCCGTCGATGGGCGCGCGCAGGGCGGCGCGGGCGTCGGCATGGCCGGACAGGGCGCAGGAATAGGCGCCCAGGATGTGCGGGTCCGAGGTCCAGCGGGTCGCGGTGGCGCGGCGGATGCGCGCTCCAATTCCGCTGCCGAAAACGTCCTTGAGGGCGGCAAGGCCGAAATCGACCATCGCCGGCTCTCCCGCCGCTTCCAGTTCCCGCGCGGTTTCGCCGCACAACTGGCCGACGATCACCGGCTGGGAGAAGTGGTTGATGACGAAATTGATCGGCGCCCGCGCCGGATCGCCGGGCGTCATCGTGTCGATATAAGCGGTGTCGTCAAAGCCTTCGACCGGTGCATCGAGCAGAAACGCGACCTTTTCGGCCACCCCGGTCGGACAATGTGCGGCGGCCTCCCGCACAGCGTCGGGAAGCGCTGGCGTGAAGCGGATCTTGCCGGAGGCGAGGATGTTGGTCGAGACGGTGAGAATGACGGAGCGGGCGCGCAGGGTGCCGCGGCTGGTTTCGACGCGGATCGGCGTCGACGACCGGTCGATCGCATTGACCTCCACATCCAGATGCACCGGCACATGCGCCGCAGCGCGGGCAATGAGCGCGCCATAGCCGGAAACGACCGGCCAGTTCTCCTTGGTGTCCTGATAGGCGGCAAGGTCGAGCGTGGAGATCTGCTCCGGGGGCATGGCGGAGAGCAGCGACATCCAGTGTCGGGCGAGCGGCCACCACGGGCCGGCGGTGTCGCATACGCTTTGCGCATCGACGTCCCGGCCCGCCTCGCCGGCCGCGTCAGCGGCCGCGAATGCCGCCTCTACCGCGTCCCAGGCGGCCCTCGTCGTTGCCGCATCCGCCTTTTCGCCGGAGAGATACAGACCGCTGGAGCGGCGCGTTCCCATGCGCCGATAGTCGACGCCCAGCCGGTCTGCGATCTCGCGGAACGGATTGTGCGAGGCGCTGTGCATCCAGTGACAGCCCCGATCGAAGGGGATGCCGGGAAAGATGCGCTCGTCCGTCCAGGCGCGGCCACCGACCCGGGCCTTGGCCTCGAGGACGGCGAAAGACACGCCGGCCTGTGCGAGGGCTTCTCCGGCAGCAAGGCCTGCAGCACCTGCGCCGATGACGATCACGTCGTAGTCGGACATTGGGTCTCCGGAAATCGGTTCTTGAAAATAAGCCGGTCAGCCGGTCAGCCGTTCGGCGTGCCAGGCCATGTGGTCCGGCAGGAAGGTCGAGACGAAGTAATAGGAATGATCATAGCCGCCCTGCAGGCGCAGGGTCAGCTCGACGCCAGCCTCGCGGCACGCCGCGTCGAAGGCCCAGGGCTTGAGCTGCTCTTCCAGAAAGCCGTCGGCAGATCCCTGGTCGATCAGGATATCGCGCGCCCAGCCTTTGGTTCGAACGAGATGGCAGGCGTCATGCGCCTCCCAGGTCTTGCGGTTGCCGCCGAGATAGGCGCCGAGCGTCTTCTCGCCCCAGGGGCAGGCGGTCGGATTGACGATGGGCGCGAAGGCGGAGACGGAGCGGAACAGGTCGGGGTATTTCATGGCGAGCGTCAGCGCGCCATGACCGCCCATGGAATGGCCGGTGATACCGATGGCGCTGTCCCACACCGGCAACTCGGCGCTCACCAGGCCCATCAGTTCGTCGGCGACGTAGCTTTCCATGCGGAAATGCGGGGCCCAGGGGGCCTGCGTTGCATCGACGTAGAAGCCCGCGCCCTGGCCAAGGTCATAGGCCTCGTCATTGGCAACGCCTTCGCCGCGCGGGCTGGTGTCGGGGGCGATCACGATCATCGCGTTTTCCGCCGCGAGCCGCTGATAGCCGGCCTTCGAGGTGGCGTTTTCCCAGGTGCAGGTCAGGCCGGAGAGATAGACCAGCGTCGGGCAGGCCTCGCCGCGCAGGGCCTCTGCCGGCAGAAAGGCGGCGAATTCCATGTCGGTGCCGGTGGCGGTGGAGGCATGCCGGTAGACGCGCTGCTCTCCGCCGAAGGCGCGGGCGCTGGAAACAAGATCAAGGGTCATGGATGGGCGGTCTCCGAAGGGGTGTCGTGGCGCGCGGCGGCCGGCTCGATCCCGGCCGGGCGGCGCATGTCGATATGCGGGATCCCGTCCTCGTCGTAGATCTCCGAGACGGGGCGGAAGCCATGGGCCGCGTAGAAGCCCTGCAGATGGGCTTGGGCGGAGAGCTCCACCGGCCGGTCGGGCCAACGCGCGCGGGCGCGAGCTATGCCTGCCGTCAAGAGATAGCCGCCGAGGCCGCAGCCGCGCCAGTCCGGTGCGGTGGCGATGCGGCCGAGGCGCGGTGCCCCGTCGCCGTTCGGCGGCAGCAGGCGCAGGCAGGCGGCAAGCCCGCCGTCCATTGTCTCCAGCAGGAGATGTTCGGCATCGGGGTCGCGCCCGTCGATCTCCGCGTAGGCACAGGCCTGCTCGACAACGAAGATGGCGACGCGCAAGCGGAAGAGCGCGTGGATCCGTGCCGGGGACAAGTCGTCCAGGCAGCACCAGGTCGCGTCCAGCCGGGGGCGGCCGGCGATAGCGGGCGGCGGGATCCGGATCACGAGGACCCGGCCGCCTCTTCGGCCTGCGACCGGGCTGCGCGCGCCAGACGCTCGATCTGCTCTTCCAGCCGGTCGAGCGCCTCGCCGGTGCGCTCATGGGTGTCGCGCAGGTTCTTGAGGCTCGCCGAGATCATCGAGAGCTCCGTCGTCATGCGTTCATCCGTCGGCGCCTCGCCCACGCCATACAGAAGCCAGGTCGGGCTGACGGCGAGAAAACCCGCAAGCATGGTCAGCCGGTTGGCGCGCGGCTCGGAGCGGCCGCTTTCCCAGGCATTGACCGTCGCGGTCTTGATGCCGAGACGGCGCGCAAGCTGCGCGCCGCTCAGGTTGGCGGCTTCCCGTGCGCGGCGGATGCGTCCGCCGATGGAATCCAGGTCGCGTGTCTCCGACCACATCGTTTCCGCCTCGCTCATTGCGGGGAGCTCCTCAGGTTGCACGCATGCCGGCTTGGGGGCCGCGTGAGGGACAGGGTCAGTCGTAGAGCACGACCGAGCGGATCGACTTGCCTTCATGCATCAGGTCGAAGCCGTGGTTGATTTCCTCCAGCGGCATGGTGTGGGTGATCATCGGGTCGATCTCGATCTTGCCGTCCATGTACCAGTCGACGATTTTCGGCACGTCGGTGCGTCCGCGTGCGCCGCCGAAGGCCGTGCCGCGCCAGGAACGGCCGGTGACGAGCTGGAACGGGCGGGTTGAGATCTCCGCGCCCGCGGGCGCCACGCCGATGATGATCGATTCGCCCCAGCCCTTGTGGGCCGCTTCCAGCGCCGTGCGCATCACGTTGACATTGCCGGTCGCGTCGAAGGTGTAGTCGGCGCCGCCCTTGGTCAGGTCGACGAGATAGGGCACGAGATCGCCCTCGACCTCGTTCGGATTGACGAAATGGGTCATGCCGAAGCGCTCGGCCATTTCCTTCTTGCCGTCATTGATGTCGACGCCGACGATCATGTTGGCGCCAACGAGACGCGCGCCCTGGATCACGTTCAGGCCGATGCCGCCGAGACCGAAGACGATGACGTTGGAGCCGGGCTCGACCTTGGCGGTGTTGATCACCGCGCCGATGCCGGTCGTCACGCCGCAGCCGATGTAGCAGATCTTCTCGAAGGGTGCGTCCTGGCGCACCTTGGCGAGCGCGATTTCCGGCAGGACGGTGAAATTGGCGAAGGTCGAGGTGCCCATGTAGTGGAAGATCTTCTCGCCGTTCAGCGTGAAGCGGCTGGACCCGTCCGGCATCACGCCGGCGCCCTGCGTCGAGCGGATCTTCTGGCACAGGTTGGTCTTGGGGTTGAGGCAGTATTCGCACTCGCGGCATTCGGGCGTGTAGAGCGGGATCACGTGGTCGCCGGGCTTCAGGCTGGTCACGCCCTTGCCGACCTCGCGCACGATGCCCGCGCCCTCATGGCCGAGGATCGCGGGGAACAGGCCTTCCGGATCGGCGCCGGAGCGGGTGAACTCGTCGGTGTGGCAGATGCCGGTGGCCTTGATCTCGACCAGCACCTCAAAGGCCTTCGGGCCTTCCAGGCTCACGGTCTCGATCGTCAGGGGCTTTCCGGCCTGCCAGGCCACGGCCGCGCGTACGTCCATTGTGTCGTCCTCCAGGAGCGGGTCGTGCGGCCGCGATGGGGCCGCCTGTTCTGGCCCGATCCTAGGCAGGCTTTGCGACGAGCGAAAGGGCGCAGGCCGACGCGGATAGGCGCAGACGCGACAAAGGGCGCGTGCGCAGTTTATTTGAGGGTAAAGGTCTTCAACTTTTTAGTGTACCGCGCCTTGAAATAAAACTTGAAAATAGGTGAATTTGGCCTGCTTTTTGAACTGTGCGCCAGATCAAAGGGACAGCTCGAACTGAGGCTCTTCTTCTTGTTGCTTCTCAAAATAGTGATCTGAGAATTTTAGTTTCCTTGCTATTTCCTCGGTGCTGTACTTGTCCATTAGGTCAAATTTTGTGCGCGCATCTGTATAGAGTTTCGTTATATCGATAGTCCTAACGGTTTTCCGACGCCTCTCCAATACAGTGAGACGGAAAGGGAATTCATCGACGTCAGTCTTCGGAAACTCAGTTTCCGAAATCGTCTTCCACTGGCGCTTATCAAAATCGAAATCAAAGAATGCATCGCCAGATATTTCTCCAGTAAATACATCTGTCAAGTAAACTTTATTTATAAACTCTTCAAAAACACGATAAATCTGGTCTCCTCCGATAATGAATATATCTCGAACTGATTCAGAAATAGAGTAAACATCTGCCGAAAAAAGTGCCTGCTCAAACGAATTGGCAATTTCTACATCTGCATTCGTGAAGTTATTTTGTTTCGAAAGTATGATGTTCTTGCGGTTTGGTAGCGGGCGCCCGATAGAATCAAAGGTCTTACGACCCATAATGACAGCGTGGCCCTTCGTAGTTTTCTTGAAGTTTTGAAGGTCTGTTTTCAGTCGCCAAGGCAATTGATTTTCACAGCCGATGACCCTGTCGGGATAGCTCCGGGCTACCACGCAAGAAATTGAGGGCAGGATGAGTTCTCTCAGGTTCATCGATTCTGTCCATAACTGCTTTCGCGCAACCGCATTTCACGCGGCGCGGCGGCAGCCTTTAAAGTAGGTTGTCATTTGGGAGCACCATCTGCAAGGCGCCTCTAGCACGGAAGGCCTAGCATGTGGAGTTAAGATTCTCCGACTCAGTTGGTTGAAAGACCATTTGCACAGAGCCGTTTGAAAATCCCGTTTAGATTTCTCTCAAAATAAACGGCCCGCGCGAAGGCGGGCCGTTTCGTTTCGCGTGGATCGGCCGCGAACTGGAGCGCTTAGTTGCGCTCCTTGTCGACCAGGGCGTTGGACTTGATCCACGGCATCATGCCGCGCAGCTTCTCGCCAACTTCCTCGATCTGGTGGGCGTCGTTCAGGCGACGGGTCGCCTTGAAGCGGGCCTGACCGCCCTTGCATTCCTGCATCCACTCGGAAGTGAACTTGCCGGTCTGGATGTCGGTGAGGATGCGCTTCATCTCCGCCTTGGTTTCCGGCGTCACGACGCGCGGACCGGACATGTACTCGCCCCACTCCGCGGTGTTGGAGATGGAGTAGTTCATGTTGGCGATGCCGCCCTCGTAGATCAGGTCGACGATCAGCTTCACTTCGTGCAGGCACTCGAAGTAGGCCATTTCCGGGGCGTAGCCGGCCTCGACCAGGGTTTCGAAGCCGGCGCGGATCAGCTCCACGAGACCACCGCACAGAACGGCCTGCTCGCCGAAGAGGTCGGTTTCGCACTCTTCCTTGAAGGTCGTCTCGATGATGCCGGAGCGGCCGCCACCGACGCCCGACGCATAGGCGAGGCCGAGGTCGAGCGCGTTGCCGGAAGCGTCCTGGTGAACGGCGACCAGGCACGGCACGCCGCCGCCCTTCTCGTATTCGCCGCGCACGGTGTGGCCCGGGCCCTTCGGCGCGATCATCAGCACGTCGACGGTCGACTTGGCCTCGATCAGGCCGAAGTGGACGTTGAGGCCGTGGGCGAAGGCGATGGCCGCGCCGTCACGGATGTTGTCGGCGATGTGGTCCTTGTAGATGTCGGCCTGCAGCTCGTCCGGGGTGGCCATCATCATCAGGTCGGCCCAGGCGGCGGCGTCCGCGACGCTCATGACCTTGAGGCCGTCGGCCTCGACCTTCTTGGCGGTCGTGGAGCCGGGACGCAGGCCGACGACGACCTCCGAAACGCCGCTGTCCTTCAGGTTCAGCGCATGGGCGCGGCCCTGCGAACCGTAGCCGATGACGGCAACCTTCTTGGACTTGATCAGATTGAGATCGGCATCACGATCGTAGTAAACGCGCATTGTTGGATACTCCCGTTTGGCGTTTCATGCTTGGGCGCCGGTTGGCCGGCGTCCGGGGTTTTGACGTCAGCCCGCCGGGCGGCCCGTGTTCTGGGCGTCCGGCGGGAAGAGGGTGAGAAACTGGTCGACCGACAGGTTTGCCCGCGCCGCGAAATCGGCCTCCGCGCCCTCGGGCTCCTGGCCGAGCAGCCAGCGGCCGTGGGCATCGCGCACGATCAGCCCGTAGAGCGTGCGATAGGCTTCCGTCGCATCGACGGCGGCGATATGCCCCTGGGCGGCACCGGCTTCCAGCAGCACGCGGGCGCGGGTCGCGATCCTGAGGCGCCCGCGCTCCAGGAGCAGGCGGCCGAGCGGCGAGCCCTCGCGGCTTGCCTGGCCGATGGCGAGCCGGTTCAGCGCGAGCGAGGTGTCGCCGGCCAGCACCGTGAGCAGATCCTCCGCGAAGGTAACGAGCCGCTCGCGAAAGGCGGAGGCGCTCAACTGATCGTCGTTTTCATGCGGCACGCGCACCTTCGACGCCTGATGGGCGACGATCGCCGCGAGCAGTCCGTCGCGGTCGCCGAACCAGCGATACAGGCTTTCCTTGGAGCAATTGGCCGCCCGCGCCACCGCCGCTGTCGTCAACGCCTTCTCGCCGCCCTCGACCACGAGCCGCAGCGCCGAGGCGAGGACCTCGTTCTGGCGGGGCGTGAATTCGGGGGCAGGGGCGGTCATCGGAACGGGTCGCGGACTGGAGGGTGGCATTTGTCTGGGCCGGAGGTTGCTTGCGCAGGCCGGCGACGGCTTAAGTGGGTCGGAAAAGAAGTGGTACCGTACGGTACGGTTCGGCGGCGACAATGCCCGCGATGCTCCCTGCCGTCAAGCGGGAAAATGGGGCGCGCTTCGGTGTTCGCATTGGAGGAAAGCCGTCACCCGGCTTTCGCGACAGCTCGGCCGGTGTGACATGCGGAAGGTAAGGGGCCGTATCCTTGGGGCCTTAAAGAAACAACTCGCCCTTGGAGACGATGACCGCCTGGCCGCCGATGCGCGCGGCGTTGAGTGCGCCGGCCTCGATGTCGAGTTCCAGGTCGATCATCGAGGGGCGGCCCATGTCGTAGCCCTGTTCGATGCGCACATAGTGGGTGCCGTCGGTCGGCTTGTCGAAATGGCGCACGACGCCGGCGAAGGCGGCCGCCGCGGAGCCGGTTGCAGGGTCTTCGTAGATCCCCATGCCGGGGCTGAACATGCGGGCCGAGAAGGTGCCGTCATGCGTTGTCGTCTGGCGACAGTAGACATAGACCGCCGCGCCGCCGTCGCCGCCATAGGCCTCCTGCCAATAGGCCTGGACAGGCCGGGCGCGCGACAGGGCCTTGAGATTGGCGACCGGCACGAAGGCGAAGGCGACGCCGGCCTCGAAGGCGGAGGGGCGATGGTTCTCGAAACCGATCTCATTGGGTTCCAGCGACAGGCTTGCGGCGATGATGTCCTTGTCGCCGAGCGGATCGGCGGGACGGGCGAGCCTCGGCACGTCGAATTCGGCAAAGCCGGCCGCGCCGTTCTTCAGCACCACGCCGCAGCGCACGTTGCCGACGGCCTCTTCCAGCACGACCATGGCGTTCTGGTCGTCGTCGGTGTCGCCGAACCGCTGGCGGGCCAGCAGGATCGCGGTTCCAACCGTCGGATGGCCTGCGAAAGGAAGCTCTTTCGTCGGGGTGAAAATCCGCAGCTTGGCCGAGTGCGCAGGGTTTTCCGGCGGCAGCACGAACACAGTCTCCGACAGGTTGAACTCGCGTGCGATTCCCTGCATCCGGGCGTCCGACAGGCCTTCCGCGTCCAGAACGACCGCCAGCGGATTTCCCGCAAGGGCCTGATTCGTGAAGACGTCGAGGACGTAGAACCGTCGTGCCATCGTGCGCATTCCCCTGTTTCTCTTGTCGCCGTTGTCGCGATTGTCGCCATGCCCGAGCGTGCGGGCGGACAGACTGTCGCATGCCGTGGCCGGCGTTGCCAGCGCCGGACGCGACTTCGCGCCCGGTCATCGTCAACCAAAGGTTAACAAAACACGCCGGGCCGGTCTTCCCTTGTGCGGTTTTGGCCAGAGGGCCGGCTTGAGACCCGTGAACCGGTCGGCGAGATTGGCCGTAGGACAGGCCATGACCTTCTCATTGAACAGTTTTCCTCCCGGCGGCATTGCCGTTGTCATCGGCTCGACCGGCGGGATTGGCTCCGCGTTCATGGATGCCCTGGACGCCTCGGGCCGCTTCGGCGCCGTGATCGGCCTGTCCAGAGGGAGCGAGCCGCGCCTCGATCTTCTGGACGAGGCGAGTATCGAGGCCGCAGCGGCTTACGTGAAGGATCAGGGATCGTTGCGCCTCGTCGTCGATGCGACCGGTATCCTCTCCGACGCCGAGATGTCGCCGGAAAAGGCGCTTCGCCAGATCGACCCCGCGCAGATGGCGCGCTCCTATGCGATCAACGCCATCGGCCCGGCGCTTCTCCTGAAACACTTCGGCCCGGCGATGGCACGCGACGGCAAATCGGTGTTCGCGACCCTTTCGGCCAAGGTCGGCAGCATTGGCGACAATGGGCTCGGCGGCTGGATCAGCTACCGGGCGGCCAAGGCGGGGCTCAACCAGATCGTCAGGACCGCCTCGATCGAGCTGGGGCGCCGGGCGCCGGAGCTTGTCGTTCTGGCGCTTCATCCCGGTACGGTCGACACCGGCCTGTCGAAACCCTTCGCCAAGGCAGGTCTGGAGGTCCAGCCTCCCGAGGCCGCCGCCGGGCGGCTCTGTTCGGTGATCGATACGGCGGATGCATCGCAGACCGGAGGCTTTTTCAGCTACACGGGCGAGCGGCTGCCCTGGTGAAGGGCAAAAGCCGGCGGTCGTTGCGCGGTGCGCGTCGACGGGTGTAAAAGGCGCGGATCGCCCGCCGCACCCGAGAGCCGCATGTCCGATTTCCGCATTTCCGCCTTCTATCATTTCGCAGCGCTCGACGACTTTGCGGCGCTGAAGGCCCCGCTTGCGGCACTGGCCTGCAGGAAGGGCGTACGCGGGTCGATCCTGCTTGCGGCGGAAGGCGTCAACGGCACGATTGCCGGCACGGACGAGGGCGTCGACGTGGTGCTCGCGCATATGCGCGCCGATCCGCGCCTGGCCGGGCTCAAGGACAAGAGCTCCCGCGCCGGGCGCATGCCGTTCAAGCGGCTGAAGGTGCGGTTGAAGCGCGAGATCGTCTCGCTCGGCGTGGAAGGGATCGACCCTGTCGAAAAGGTCGGGACCTATGTGGCGCCGGAAGACTGGAACGACCTGCTTCGGGACCCGGATGTCGTGCTGGTCGACACGCGCAACGACTACGAGATTGCCTTCGGCACCTTCGAGGGCGCCATGTCGCCGGAAACGCGCAGTTTCCGCTCCTTTCCGGAGTGGGTGAGAACCGCCCCGGCGATGGCCAACAAACCCAAGGTCGCGATGTTCTGCACCGGCGGGATCCGCTGCGAGAAGGCGACGTCGCTGCTGCTTGAGGAAGGCTTCGGCGAGGTCTACCACCTCGACGGCGGTATCCTGAACTATCTCGAACGCGTCCCGCGCGAAGAGAGCCTGTGGCGCGGAGACTGTTTCGTATTCGACGAGCGCATCGCGGTCGATCACGACCTGGCGCCGACCTGGGGCGAGGGCGCGCCGGAAGAGGCCCATGCGGTGCTGCCGCGCGCCGTTGTCGAGGGCGCGGACGGCTGAAAGCGCGATGCCGCTCACCTCGCGTCGGACCCTGCCAGGCCACGCGCTCCGGTGAGCCTCTTGTCAGCCGTCTTGTGAGCCCTCTTTCATTCCCAGCCACTTTCGTGCCTCGGCTTCCCTGTCGCTGGAAAAGAACTGCATTTCAGACTTTGTGAAGGGGGCCGACAGCTTCGTTGCCCATTCTTCGAGCTTTCCCTCGCCGACAATGGCGATCCGCCCGAAGTCGTTGAGGTGCTTGAAATCGAATTTGAGTTCCTGCCACAGCGCTCCGATCTCCCACCCCTTGAAGGCCTCAAGGCGAACCATTATCCGCAGCGAATGTTTTGCCAGTCCCAAGGCATGCTCCAGCTCGGGCACGGCGCTTTCGTAGTCCTGCGTTGTCAACGTGCCGGACGCACGTATCAGGATGATATCTTCGCCCGTAAGATGTTCGATCGTGATCATCGATTTTCCTCTCCGTGTTGCACAACGCCGTGTCTGCTTTCGCCTAGCCTGTCCTTGTGCCCGAACGCTCCATGCGCATTCGCGACCGTCGTGAATGCGCAGGAAAGCAATCACGTCCAATCATCTCACCTGTCTGTGGCGAAGATCTGGCGCGACCATGCAAGTAATATTCCAAGATAATTATCGCAAAACTGACACTTCAAATCGAGGGTGTTACTTCCTACGTCATTTATAACGAAGGAGGGTTACATGGTCGCGCAAATCTCAAGGCTTCCATCACTCGATCCGTCGCGGGTCGGAATCATCGAAGAATTTGGCGGCGAAATCATTCCCCTGGAGCCGATCGGGGCTCAGGTGAGCGGGGTCGACCTGTCGTCCGATATCCCGCCGCCTGCGGATGTCGTCGATGCGCTGGAGCACGAAATGGCGGTTCGCGGCTTCCTCGTCTTCAAGAACGAAAAGCAGCTGGACGCAGAAGACTTTCTCCGGGCCAGTTGTTGGTGGGGTGGCAAGGAACTGCACAGCACGCATGGCGTCCACCCGGCGACACCGGGGGGCAACCGTCACATTTTCCGCCTCTCCAACGACCGTCATCACGGCATTCCGGGCGTGGGGCCCCAATGGCACAATGACGGGAGTTTCAACAGCGACACCTTTTCTCATTCGGGTTACCACATCATCCGCCCGGCCGAGCGAGGGGGCGGAACGTATTTCGCGCATCAGGGGGCTGCCCATGATGCGCTCACCGAAGAGCAGAAAGAGCGCTGGGCGCGTCTTTCCTCGGTCAATTCAGCCTCGGGCGTCGTTCATCCCCTGGTCCATGAGCACCCGATATCCAAAAGGAAATGCATTTGGCTGCATCTGGGAATGACCGGGGCGGTGATCGAGAAATTACGCGACGAAGACGGGTTCCGGCTGTTTCAGGCGGATGAGTTGGCGGACCTCTGTCACGCCTATAACGACATTCTGAACGCAGGTCTGGAGAACGGATACGCCGTCGCCTACGAGTACCGCGAAAACGACTGCGTCTTTATCGACAATCTTGCGGTGGCGCACCGCGCTGCTCCGGAAGCGCATATGCCGGTCGAACAGCAGGGCTTGCGGATCATGCACCGCAGCACCGTGCGCGGCGTGGAGGATCTGGCGCCGGGCTTCGGTTTGCCGCAGCATGTCGATATCCAGCGGCCCAATCCGTTCTCGACCGGGGTGTGGCAGAGCGGAGGCACCGGTTTCCGCTGGGATGAGAGCGCCCGCCTGCAGAACTAGCGGCATCAGGTGCCGGCAGTGGCCCGACTGGCTCCTGCCTAGAGTTTGAAGAGATGGCCCGGCAGGCCGCGCACACCGGGCGTCAGCGCGAACAGTCCGCCGGAGTCCGGATAGGCCGACAGCATGTCCGCGTCTCCGGGCGGGCGCAGGCTGGTGATGACGAGCGTGTCGAGGCCCGGACCGCAGAAACATGGCATGGTCGGGCGCGGCACCGGCATCTTCAGCGTCTCGACAAGGGTCCCGTCGGGCGAAAACCGGTTGATGACGCCCGCGGAAACGCCGGCGGACCAATAGTCGCCCTGCGCATCCACCGTGCCGCCGTCCGGCCGGCCGCTGTCGTTGGTCATTTGCGCGAAGAGGCGGCGGTTGGCGATGGCGCCGGTCGCGGGATCGAAATCCCAGGCCTCGATCCGGCCGGGCCGGCTGTCTGCGTGATAGAGCGTGCGCCCGTCGGGCGACCAGGCCAGTCCGTTGGAGACAGTGACCCCCTCCACCATGCGCGTGCAACCGCCCGAGGCGTCGATCCGGTAGAGCGCGCCGATCGGCTTGCGGTCCGGCCGATCGTCCATGGTCCCGACCCAGAAGGCACCATCGGGACCGACCTTGCCGTCGTTCAGCCGGGTGCGCTCGTCGGTCTCCTCGATGGCGACGAGCGGCTCGAAGGTCTTTTTGTCGAGGCGATAGAGGCCGACCCGGTCGCGCAGGGCGACGATCAGCACGTCGGGGTCGGTGGTCAGGCCGAAGGAGCCGATCACATCCGGCAGGCTGCGGATGGTCTCTGTGCCCGTTGCCCAGTCGCGGGCGATCAGCCGTTTGCCGAGAATGTCGCACCAGTAGAGTGTGCGGCTGCGGTGATCCCAGGTCGGCCCTTCCGCCAGATCGCTGATCGTGTCGCTCAACCGGCGGATGGGCGCGGGTGTCTGTCGGGGCTCGGTCATGGAGAGAACCTTCGCAGTCGGGAGGAACCGATCGGGCGGCAGGTCTCATGTGTCGGACGAAACGCCGGCGGGATCAAGGTCGGGATCGGCAATCGGGCAACCCGGCAAAGGCGTCAGCCGGAGGCCTGCCGTCGGGCGCGGGCGGTGCCGGACACCGGCAGGCGCAGCCATGTGTCGCGAACGTCGCGGATCAGGTCTTCCAGCTTTTCCATCGTGTCCGGTTTGGTCAGCACTGCGTTGGCACCCGCCCGGCGGGCCTGCTCGGCCAGATCCTTGTCGTTGCTGGTCGTCAGCATCAGGATCGGTGTTGCAAGAAGCACCGGACGTGCCCGCAAGACGGCGAGAAGCTCCAGACCGGACAGCCCGGGCATGTTGATGTCGAGGACAATGAGGTCGGGGAGCGGGCCGCCTGCGTCCTGGGCCTCGCCGATCCATTGAAGCGCGGCCGTGCCGCCGATTTTTGCAACCACGTTCAGCCGCTGTCCGCCAGGCACGGATTTGCGAAACAGGCGTTCGACAAGCCAGAGGTCGTCCTTGTCGTCATCGACGAGAAGGACGGTCAAGGATGCCGCGCGGGCTGCCTCTTTTGTCTCGAGCATGGGCATTCTGTCGAATCTTCACGGTGCACTTCGTCTGTTTTACCTATCCTATCAGCAATACTCCTGATTTCCCACCAGCTTGAAAGGGTTGGTGTCACCGTGACTTTTGGCAGGATGCCTCACGCTCGCGGTCCGGGCGCGGCGTCGCGCTGCTGTTCGCGCGACGGCGCCGGCAGCGGAAAGGCCGTGCTCCGCGTGATGGTACGGATCGCGAAGGAGGAGCGCATGCGCGACACGCCGGGGAGCCGGGCAAGATGGTCGCGGTGGATATGCTCGAAATGCGTGGGGTCGGCGGCCGCGATCCGCAGCATGTAATCCGCGTCGCCGGCCATGAGGTAGCACTCCATGATTTCCGGGGATTGCGCCACGGCCTGTTCGAAGGCGGTGAGAACCTCGTTTGATTGCGAGTTCAGCGAGATCTCCACAAAAATGTCCATTCGCCGGCCGATCCGGTCCTGGTTGAGGAGCGCGACGTAGCGATCGATCACACCGGCGTCTTCGAGCGCGCGCACGCGACGAAGGCAGGCGGAGGGGGAGAGGCCGACGGCATCGGCAAGTTCGCTGTTGGAAATGCGTCCGTCGCTCTGCAGGAGCGTGAGAATGTGCCGGTCGATCCGGTCAAAGGGCATGCACAGGTCTCCACCGCATAAAATTTCAATGACCAAGCGTAATATGCTTCAAAATTGCGCTGAAGCGGCGAATTCTGTCAAGTTCGCAAGCACATTCGATGAAACACGGTCTATCCTTTAGGGCAGGGAGTTGTTTTCGACGTAACGTATGGGAGGAGAAACAAACATGCGCATCGGTGTGCCCAAGGAAATCAAGAATCACGAGTATCGGGTCGGGCTGACGCCCGAGAGCGTGCGCGAGCTCGTTGCGAACGGACATGAGGTCGTCATCGAGACCCAGGCAGGCGCGGGCATCGGCGCGGGAGACGACGTCTATCAGGCCGCCGGCGCGCGGATCCTGCAAACGGCCGCGGAGGTGTTCGACGCCGCGCAGATGATCGTCAAGGTCAAGGAACCGCAGGCCGTTGAACGCGCGATGCTGCGGCCCGACCACATTCTCTTCACCTATCTGCATCTTGCGCCGGACGCCGCCCAGACGGCGGATCTGGTCAAGTCGGGCGCGACCTGCATTGCCTATGAGACCGTGACGGATGCGCGCGGCGGCCTGCCGCTGCTGGCGCCGATGTCGCAGGTCGCGGGGCGACTATCGGTGCAGGCCGGAGCGACGGCGCTGGAGCGTGCCAACGGCGGCTCTGGCATGCTGCTCGGCGGCGTTCCGGGCGTTGCGCCGGCCAAGGTCGTCGTCATCGGCGGCGGTGTTGTCGGCGCCCATGCCATCACCATGGCGCTGGGCCTTGGCGCGGATGTGACGGTGCTCGACCGTTCCATCGACGTGCTGGGCAGCCTGTCCTCGCGCTTCGGCGCGGCCCTGCGCACGGTCTATTCGACCCGCTCGGCCGTCGAGGACTATGTGCTCGAGGCCGATCTGGTGATCGGCGCGGTGCTGGTCGCCGGCGCGGCTGCCCCCAAGCTGGTTACCGCCGATCACGTCCGCCGGATGAAGCCGGGGTCCGTGCTGGTGGATGTCGCCATCGACCAGGGCGGCTGTTTCGAGACGTCCCATGCGACAACCCACGCCGAGCCGACCTATGTCGTCGACGAGGTGGTGCATTACTGCGTGGCCAATATGCCGGGGGCGGTGCCGAAGACCTCCGCCCATGCGCTCAACAATGCGACGCTGCCCTTCACGCTGGCGCTTGCCAACAAGGGCTATCACAAGGCGCTGACCGACAACCCGCATCTGATGAACGGTCTCAACGTTCATGCCGGCCGGGTGACCGTGAAGGCGGTGGCCGAGGCGCTTGGCTACGACTATGTCAGCCCGCAAGTGGCGCTGGCCGGAGTTGCCGCCGCCGCTTGACGGCGGGCCGCGGGCGGCGCCGAGCGGCTCCGCCGGAAACAGAAAGCCCGGCCGGGAGATCCCGGCCGGGCTTTTTATTGTTTATTGTGCCTATTGCGTGTCGCGGGTCGCAACCGGACCGCGTGCAGGCTGAGCTTACGGGCAGACCACGCGGTAGCGACGGCCGTAGCGGTCGGTCGCGACGCAGTTCTTCGGCGTGGTGGCCGCGCCGACGACACCGCCGCCGACAGCACCGATGGCCGCGCCGGCAAGGGCTGCACCGGCGCCACCGCCGGTTGCCGCACCGATTGCCGCGCCGGTTGCCGCACCGAGGCCGCCGCCGATCAGCGTCCGGTCCCGCTGGCTGTCCGACTGACAAGCCGCCAGCAGCAGGGCAGCAGCAGAAACGAGAACGACTTTCTTCATCCAATTACACTCCAAGAGAATGCCGCCCACGCGGTCACTTCAGTCAAATATAGCATTGCGCCGGAAAGGGCTCCGGCGCAATGCCGTCAAGCCTGTTACGGGCAGGCAACCCGGTAGCGGCGACCATAGCGATCGGTCGCGACGCAATTCTTCGGCGTGGTTGCCGAACCGACCATGGCGCCGCCGACACCGCCGATCACGCCACCGACGAGGGCACCACCGACATCGCCGGTTGCCGCGGCGCCAACCGCCGCGCCGGTCGCAGCACCAAGGCCACCGCCGACGAGTGTCCGGTCGCGTTGGCTGTCAGATTGACAGGCGACCAACAGAAGCGCCGATGCGCTTACCAGAACAACTTTCAGCATTTGTTCGCTCCTCATACTAAGCCTACCGAATTCATGGCCGAGGCGCCTTGCGACGGTTGGTAGACGATCTTGCCTCCGTCTGCGCATCACACCATCAAAACCGAGAACAGTCTAGGCCGGCGAAGTGGCGACGCTGTGACCTAAATCATACAAGTTCATTCATTGTTAAGATTTTCGCGGAAATGCCGTCTTTCGCAGGAGGCCCTCGGTGGAGGGGTCACGCCCGCCCACCGGCGTACGGCCCTCGACCATCGGCAGCAACTCTCCGGCGAGCGTTTTCCCCAGTTCAACGCCCCATTGATCGAAGGAATTGATTCCCCAGATCGCCCCCTCGACGAAGACGCGGTGTTCGTAGAGCGCGATAAGACGCCCAAGCGCAAAGGGGGTCAGCTTGTCATGCAGGATGGTGATCGACGGGCGGTTGCCGGGAAACACCTTGTGCGGGGCGAGCCGGGCGGCCTGTGCCTCGCTCGCGCCCTGCGCGCGCAAGGCGGCCTCCGCCTCCGCGAGGGTCTGGCCCTTCATCAGCGCTTCCGACTGCGCCAGGCAATTGGCAATGAGCAGCGCGTGATGCTCGGCAAGGTCCGGCTCGTGTCCGCGGGCGGCGAGGATGAACTCGCACGGGATCACGTCGGTGCCCTGGTGCAGCAACTGGTAGAAGGCATGCTGTCCGTTGGTTCCAGGCTCTCCCCAGACGAGCGGGCCGGTCGCCTCGCCAACCGCTTCGCCCGACAGGGTGACGCGCTTGCCGTTCGATTCCATGTCGAGCTGCTGGAGATAGGCCGGCAGGCGGGCGAGCCGCTGGTCGTAGGGCAGAACCGCCCGGGCGGGAAAGCCGCACAGGTTGCGGTGCCAGATGCCGGCAAGGCCCATCAGAACCGGCAGGTTTTCTTCAAGCGGCGCGGTCTGGAAGTGCCGGTCCATGGCATGGGCGCCGTCGAGAAACTGTCCGAAGTTCTGCGCGCCGATCGCCAGCATCACCGGCAGGCCGATGGCCGACCAGACCGAATAGCGCCCGCCGACCCAGTCCCAGAAGCCGAAGACGCGGGCTTCGCCGATGCCGAAGGCCGCGACCTTGTCGAGGGCGGTGGAGACGGCGGCGAAATGCGAGGCCACAGCTTCTTCGCCCAGGCTTTCGACGATCCAGCGTCGCGCCGTGCGGGCGTTGGTCATGGTCTCGGTGGTGGTGAAGGTCTTGGACGCGACGACGATCAGCGTGCGCGCGGGATTAAGCCCGGCGAGCGTGTCGGCGATATGGGCGCCATCAACATTGGAGACGAAATGCAGGCGCGGGCCGTCGGCATAGGGGGAGAGCGCCTGGGTGACCATCGCCGGACCGAGATCCGATCCGCCGATGCCGATGTTCACCACGTCCTGGAACGGCTTGCCGGAATGACCGGCGATCACGCCGGAGCGGATGCCGTCGCAAAACGCCTCGACCCGGGCAAGCGTCTCGCGCACGCCGGGCATGACGTCATGCCCCTCGACCAGAACCGGCGAATCGCCGCGGTTGCGCAGGGCGACATGCAGCACGGCCCTGCCTTCCGTCTCGTTGATTGCCTCGCCGGCAAACATCGCGTCGCGGCGGGTCTCGACACCGCGCGCGCGGGCGAGATCCGCAAGCGCGGCGATGGCGTCGCGGTCCCAGTGCATCTTGGAAAAATCGACGAGCAGGTCGTCGAGCGAGACAGAGAGCGCATCGAAGCGGCCCGGGTCGTCGGCAAGGAGCCTGCGCAACCCCCTTGCCTGCAGTTCTGCTGCCCGGTGCTTGAGGTGCTGCGGCATGTCACGCGGCATCATCGGTTCTCTCCTCCCCAGGCAATAAAGGCCCTGCCGGCAAGCGACCTTAGGCCAGCAACACGGCGCAGTACCAGCCATAAGCGACGAGGAGTGCCAGACCGGCAACACGCGGCAACCTTCGCAAGGACAGCAAGAGCACGGCAATCCCCAGCGACACGACCAGCATGACCGGAATATCGAATGCGGCGATCTCGGCGGCGATCGGAATCGGCGAAAGCATCGCGGTGATGCCGAGGATGCCCAGGATGTTGAAGATGTTGGAGCCAACCATATTGCCGATGGCGATTTCCGGCTGCCGGCGCAACGCCGAGGCGACCGAGGTGGCAAGTTCGGGAAGGCTGGTGCCGACGGCCACCACGGTCAGCCCGATCACTGCATCCGACAGGCCGATTACCCGGGCGATCCGGGATGCGCCGTCGACGAGGAAGTCGGCGCCGAAGATGAGCGCGGCAAGACCGGCACCGGCAATGGCAAGTGTCTTCCAGACCGGCGACGCGACTGCGTCGGGCGCAAGATCGGGAGCGGTGCTTCGCCCCGTGACGGCGCTATAGGCCAGATAGGCAACGAGCGCGGCGAAGAAGGCCAGGCCGATCGGTGCGGACATTATCCCCGCCCAGGCGACCGCGGCCAGGGCGAAGGCGCTTGCCAGCATCACCGAGAGATCGCGGCCGAGACCGGCGATGCGCGTCGGCATGGGCGCGATCAGCATGGCAAGGCCGAGGATCAAAAGGATGTTGGCGGTGTTCGATCCGACGACATTGCCGACCGCGATGTCGGGGACGCCGGCGAAGGCCGCCTGCACGGAGACCAGCAGTTCCGGCATGGACGTGCCGAAGCCGACGATGGTCAGTCCGATGAGAAGCGGCGGCATCCGCAGCCGCACGGCCAGGGCGACGGCGCCGCGCACCAGCGCGTCGCCGCCGACGAACAGCAAGATGAGCCCGAGGAGGACGAGCCCGATATCAATCAGCATGGGAATGGCTCCGGACATGCGGTGCCGGCCCGTGCGGCCGGCACGGGATGTGCGACCGCAGGGGCGCAGGCGGCCGCTGCCACTGAGGGAAAGGCAGATTTTCGGGTCGCGACCGTGCCGGCCGGATCACGCGTCTTCGCGTGGGGCTGCGAGGAGGTCGCGCTCGCTTTCGAAGGCCATGGCCGCCAGCTTCCAGGTGGCGAAAGCCGCGGCCGGAAGGATCGGAACAGCGATGATCATGGTGCCGGTCGGGCCGAGCGACAGGAAGCCGTCGAGCGCCCAGAGCACCCCGAGCACGGAAATCCAGATTTCGGCGGTGAAAAGCACGATGGCGGAGATGAGCACGATGTAGAAAGCTGCTCCCGGACGCAGTTGCGTGCCGATGGCGGGACCGTCTGATGTCCCGCCGGTAAACGAGCCTGGCATGGCCTTGACCCTTGATGAGCGCGGGCATGAGCGCCCGCGGCTCAGGGCAGATGGGAGGGGGCCGGCGTTTGCGCAAGATGGGAAATGCGGCCCGTGACGATCTTTTTTTCAAGCCTCCAGCCAGCATCGATCAGCCGAGGCCGGCGGCCTGGCGCGCGCGGCTTTCGATCCCGTCCCAGTCCTCCTCCGCGATTGCCTTGGCGCCTGCGATCCAGGAGCCGCCGACACAGGCGACATTGGGCAACGCGAGATAGTCGGGCGCGCTTTGCAGCGTGATCCCGCCGGTCGGGCAGAACCTTGCCGCCGGCAGCGGCGCGCCGAGGGATTTCAGCAGGGCAATGCCGCCGACGGCTTCCGCCGGGAAGAGCTTCAGCCGCGTGTAGCCGGCTTCCAGCAGGCGCATCACTTCGGACGCCGTGGATGCGCCGGGCAGCAGGGGCACATCGTGGCCGGCTGCGGCGGCGAGCAGCCGGTCGGTCGCACCGGGGGAAACGATGAAGCGCGATCCGGCGGCGACGGCCGCTTCATATTGCGCGGCGTCGAGCACGGTGCCGGCGCCGACGATGGCGCCCTCGACCTCGGCCGCGACAGCGCGGATCGCCTCCAGCGCACCGGGCGTGCGCAGGGTGATCTCGATCGCCGGCAATCCGCCGCGCACCAGCGCCCGTGCCATCGGCACGGCCTTGGCGGGATCCTCCACGACCAGCACCGGAATCACGGGGGCGGCCTGCATCACCGTGTCGAGCTTGGCGGTGTCTTGCGTCATGAAAAACTCCAGTTCGAAGGGCGCGCGTCAGGCGCCGAAAACATGCGCGCCCTCGTCGGCGGGGCCGGCGGCGGCACGGAAGGCGGCGAAGAGGTCGCGACCGACCCCTTGCTGGTGGGCAGACAAGTCGGCGGTCGTCGGCTGCCGGGCCTCGAACTCGGCCGCATCGACGAGCACCTCGAGCCGACCGGTTTCGGCATCGATGCGCAGCAGGTCGCCGTCGCGCACCTTCGCGATCGGTCCGCCGGTGGCAGCCTCCGGTGTCACATGGATCGCCGCCGGCACCTTGCCGGAGGCCCCCGACATGCGCCCGTCGGTGACGAGCGCCACCTTCAGCCCGCGATCCTGCAGGACGCCGAGCGTCGGGGTAAGCTGGTGCAGTTCCGGCATGCCGCAGGCGCGCGGCCCCTGGAACGGCAGCACGGCGACGAAATCCTCGGTCAGGTCTCCGGCCTTGAAAGCGTCGATCACGGCGGCTTGCGAGGTGAAGACCCGCGCGCGCGCCTCGATCACGCGGCGTTCCGGCTTGACCGCCGACACCTTGATGACCGCGCGGCCGAGATTGCCGTCAAGCATCTTCAGTCCGCCGTTCGGCTGGAAGGGGTCCTTGACGGTGGAGAGAACCTTGGGGTCGGCGCTGGCCTTGTCCGCCGGTTCCCAGACGACAGTGCCGTCCGTGCCGAGCTTGGCTTCGACCGCATATCCCGACAGTCCGGTGCCGTTCACCGTCTTGACGTCCTCATGCAAGAGCCCTTCCGAGAGCAGTTCGCCGATGAGGTAGCCCATGCCGCCGGCGGCCTGGAAGTGGTTCACGTCGGCGAGCCCGTTGGGATAGATGCGTGCGATCAGCGGCACGATGTCGGAGAGATCGGAGATGTCGCCCCAGGTAAGCTTGATCCCGGCCGCATTCGCCATGGCGACGAGATGCATCGTGTGGTTCGTCGAACCGCCGGTGGCATGCAGGCCGACGACGCCGTTGACGATGGCGCGGGCGTCGATCATCTCGCCGATGGGCGTGTAATTGTTGCCGAGGGCGGAGAGGGCAAGCGCGCGTTTCGCGCCCTCGCGGGTCAATGCGTCGCGCAACGGGGTGTTGGGATTGACGAAGCTGGCGCCGGGCAGGTGCAGCCCCATGATCTCCATCAGCATCTGATTGGAGTTCGCGGTGCCGTAGAAGGTGCAGGTGCCCGGTGAGTGATAGGATTTGCTTTCCGATTCCAGCAGTTCGGCGCGGCCGATCTTGCCTTCGGCGTAAAGCTGGCGGGTCTTGGCCTTCTCGTCGTTGGGAAGACCCGAGGGCATCGGTCCGGCCGGCAGGAAGACCGCCGGCAGATGGCCGAAGGAAAGCGCCGCGATCATCAGGCCTGGAACGATCTTGTCGCAGATGCCGAGATAGACGGCGGCGTCGAACATCTGGTGCGACAGGCCGACGGCGGTGGCCATGGCGATGACGTCACGCGAAAACAGCGACAGCTCCATGCCGGTCTGGCCCTGGGTGACGCCGTCGCACATCGCCGGAACGCCGCCGGCGACCTGCGCCACGGCGCCGGCCTCGCGCGCCGCCTCGCGGATCAGCTCGGGAAAGCGCTCGAACGGCTGATGCGCGGACAGCATGTCGTTGTAGGCGGTGATGATGCCGAGATTGGGCACCACGTCGCCGGCAAGCCGCTCCTTGTCCGTGATCCCGCAGGCGGCAAATCCATGCGCAAGGTTCCCGCAGGACAGGGTGCCGCGCTTCGGTCCTGCCTCGCCGGCGGCGCGGATGCGCTCCAGATAGCGCGCGCGGCTGTCGCGGCTGCGCTCCTCGATGCGGGCGGTGACGTCGGCAACGGTGGAATGCACGGTCATGGCTCGGTTCATCCTTTCAGCATGCGCCGCAGGCACGGGGGGAGCGGGCTGCGGCGTCGGTGAAACCGGTGGTGCGCCAAGGCGCGCCAGCCTCACGTTTAAATCGATTTAATTCCGGGTTCAACGGTTAAGCCCGTCGCTCATTGTTGTATCCGGTGGCCGGCCTAGATCAGGTCCTCGAACCAGGTGCGGCCGTCGCGTTCGATCAGGGCAATCGCCGCCGACGGCCCCCAGGTGCCGGACGTGTAGCCTTTCGGTAGGTCCTTCAGCGACGCCCAGTCCTCAAGGATCGGATCGACCCAGGCCCAGGCGGCCTCGACCTCGTCGCGGCGCATGAACAGCGTCTGGTTGCCGCGGATGACATCCATGATCAGGCGCTCGTAGGCGTCCGGGTTGCGCACCTTGAAGGCGGTGGCGAAGGACATGTCGAGCGGCACCTGCCTGAGCCGCATGCCGCCCGGGCCGGGGTCCTTGATCATGATCTGCATGCGCACGCCCTCGTCGGGCTGCAGCCGGATCACCAGGCGGTTGGAGGAAATCTCGCCTGCTTCCGCCTCGAAGATGGAATGCGGGATGGGGCGGAACTGCACCACGATTTCCGAGACGCGCGCGGCCAGTCTCTTTCCGGTGCGCAGATAGAACGGCACGTTGGCCCAACGCCAGTTGGCGATCTCCGCCTTGATCGCGACGAAGGTCTCCGTCTGCGAGGTCGGGTCGTCGAGTTCCTCGAGGTAGCCGCGCACCGCGCCGCCGGCCGACGCGCCGGCGCGATACTGGCCGCGCACGGTCGCCTTGCTCGCCGTCTCGGCGTCCATTTGCTTCAAAGCCTTGAGGACCTTGAGCTTTTCGTCGCGCACGGAATCCGCGTTCATCGATTCCGGCGGCTCCATCGCCACCAGGCACAGAAGCTGGAGAATGTGGTTCTGCACCATGTCGCGCATGGCGCCAGCGGTGTCGTAATAGCCCGCGCGGCCCTCGACGCCGAGCGATTCCGCCACCGTGATCTGCACATGGTCGATATGGGCGGCGTTCCACAGCGGCTCGAACAGCGCGTTGGCGAAGCGCAGCGCCATCAGGTTCTGGACAGTCTCCTTGCCGAGATAATGGTCGATGCGGAAGATCTGGTCCTCGCGGAAGACCTCGCCGATCGCCGCATTCAGCGCGCGCGCCGAGGCGCCGTCCTTGCCGATCGGCTTTTCGATGACGACGCGGGCGAGGTCCGTCGTCAGGCCATGCGTCCCGATCCGCTCGCAGATGGTGCCGAAGAAATCCGGCGACACGGCGAGATAGAAGGCGCGCACCACATCTTCGCGGCCGCGCAGGGTGTTGGCGAGCTCGCTCCAGCCGCGCTCGCCCGCCGCATCGACGGCGATGTAGCTCAGCCTTGCGAGAAACCGCGAGAGGGCGGGCGCCTCGATGTCGTCGACGTGTTCGCGCACCGCCTCTTCGGCGAAGCTGCGGTAGTCGTCGTCGCTCATGTCGCGGCGCGAGCAGGCGATCACCCGGGCGTCGGCCGGGATCTGTCCGTCGAGGTCGCGGTGGTAGAGCGCGGGCAGGAGCTTGCGGTGGGCAAGGTCCCCCGTTGCTCCGAACACGATGAGATCGAACGGATCGACTTCGATGACGCGGGCGACCATGAACGTCCTTTCAGCTGACGGCGGGATTGGGAAGACCGAGTTCGGCGCGGCGGGGAAGGTCCGCGCCGCGTCGGGAGCAGGTGATGGCGGCGGCACGCGCGGCGAAGCGCAGCAGGTCCAGCATATCCGTGTCGCCAAGGCGCTCAAGGGCTGAACGACTGCGGCCGCAGGTTTCTCCGAGACGGGCAAGGACGGCGGCCTGGAAGGTGTCCCCGGCGCCGACCGTATCGGCGAGCGCGACAGGATCTCCGGCGATCTCGACACGATGGCGCGCGGTCAAGGCTGTGGCGCCGTCTGCGCCGCGCGTCACGATCACCAGCGCCGGCCCCTGGCCAAGCCACGTCTCGGCGAGCGTCTGCGGGTTTAGGCCCGGATACATCAGCTCCAGATCCTCCAGGCTGATCTTGAGCAGGTCGACATGCGGCAGACAGTCGGCGAAACGCGTCCGCCAGGCGCCCGGATCCGGGACCACGGTCGGGCGCACGTTCGGGTCGTAGGCGATCATCCGCCGGCCGTGTTCGCGCGCGGCGAGCGCCAGCAGGCTGTCGCCGATGGGAGGCACCAGCGCCGTGTAGGAGCCGATCTGGATGGTGTCGATGCTGTCGGGCAGTTGCGGCAGGTCGTTGATGCGCACCTGCCGGTCGGCCGCATCCTTGCCGTAGAACCCGTAGGCCGGGCTGCCGGCCGCGTCGAGACCGACAACGCTCAGCGTGGTGAGCGCGTCGCTCTCAAGCGCGAAGGAAAGATCGACCCCTTCCGCGCCGAGCGCCCTGCGCAGCCGCTCGCCGAACAGGTCGGTCGACAGCGCGCCGAAAAAGGCGGCCGGCGTCCCCAGACGGGCGAGGCCGACCGCGACGTTGAACGGTGAGCCGCCGATCCTTGCATCGAGCGTCAGCTGTCCGTTGGTCTCGTCGGCGAAGAGGTCGAACAGGGCTTCGCCGCAAACCAGGATCATGGGCCGGTCGCCTTCGCTCACGCCGCCTCCGGGGCGTCGGGCGGCTCCATCGCGCCGGTCATGATCGCGACCGCGTCCGACATGGAATAGTCGGACGGGCGGATCACCGCGATCCGTCGTCCGAGCCGGTGGATGTGGATTCGGTCCGCGACCTCGAAGACATGCGGCATGTTGTGGGAAATTAGTACGATGGGAAGGCCGCGCGCCTTCACGTCGCGGATCAGCTCCAGCACCCGCCGGCTTTCCTTCACGCCGAGGGCTGCCGTCGGTTCGTCCATGATCACCACCTTGGAGCCGAAGGCGGCGGCACGGGCCACTGCCACCCCCTGGCGCTGGCCGCCCGACAGCGTCTCGACGGCCTGGTTGATGTTCTGGATGGTCATCAGGCCAAGCTCGGAAAGCTTGTCGCGGGCGATGCGCTCCATTTCCTTGCGGTCGAGCTTGCGGAATATCTTTCCCATGAGACCCGGCGCGCGCAACTCGCGGCCCATGAACAGATTGTCGGCGATGGAAAGCGCCGGCGACAGGGCAAGGTTCTGGTAGACGGTCTCGATGCCGGCATCGCGCGCGCGCATCGGCGAGGTGAAATGCACCGGCTTGCCCTCCAGGCGGATTTCGCCGGCGTCCGGCGTGACCGCGCCGGAGATCGCCTTGATGAGGGTCGACTTGCCCGCGCCATTGTCGCCGATCACGGCGAGCACTTCGCCCGGATAGAGATCGAAGTCGGTGCGGTCGAGGGCGACGACGCGTCCGTAGCGCTTGACCAGGCCACGGGCTGTGAGAACGGGTTCGCGGGTCATGCGGCCACCTTTCGGATCCATTGGTCGATGGCAACGGCGACGATGATCAGCACGCCGATCAGCAGATAGGTCCACTGCGGATCGGTGCCGATCAGCCTGAGGCCGAGGGAGAACACGCCGACGATCAGCGCGCCGAACAGCATGCCGAGCACGGAGCCGCGTCCGCCGAAGAGCGAGATGCCGCCGATCACAACGGCGGTGATCGATTCGATGTTGGTGAACTGGCCGGTCGTCGGCGACACCGAGCCGAGGCGGCCGATCATCACCCAGCCGGCCAGCGCGCAGATCAGTCCGGCCAGCGTATAGACCGAGATCCGCATTCGCGCGACGCGCACGCCGGCAAGCTCGGCCGCGTCCGGATCGTCGCCGATCGCCATGACATGGCGGCCCCAGGCGGTGTGGTTGAGTGCGTAGTTCAGCACCAGCACCAGAACAAACAGCGCGATCACGCCATAGGTGAAGATGGCGCCGCCGATGTTGAACTTTTCGCCGAAGAACTGGAGGATCGGCGCCTGGGCCTCGATGTCCTGGCTGCGAATGGTCTCGTTGGCTGAAAAGAGGAAGTTGGTGGCCAGCACGATCTGCCACATGCCGAGCGTGACGATGAAGGGCGGCAGGCGCATGATCGCGACCAGAGCGCCGTTGATGAAGCCGCAAAGCGCGCCGCAGGCGAGGCCGCACAGCACCGCGATTTCCGGCGGAAGCCCGTAGCGGAAGGTGAACTGGCCCATCACCACGGACGACAGCACCATGATCGCGCCCACCGACAGGTCGATGCCGGCGGTGAGGATCACCAGCGACTGGGCGCAACCGACGATGCCGACGATGGCGACCTGTTGCAGGATCAGGGTGAGGGCGAAGGGCGAGAAGAATTTCGACCCCAGCAAAAGGCCGAAGATGGCAACCGAAATGACCAGTACGATCAGTGGCACGAATTCGGGCCGTGCATGCAGCTTGTGCTGGATCGTGTCGAGCAGCGAGCGGCCGTGTCCGTCAAAGGTCGCGACGTCGCCGGACTTGCCTGCGAGCCCGTCCTCGTAACGCTCGGCGTCGCGTGCGTCCCCTTCGCTCATGGTGTCCCCTCCCAAAGACCGCCGGCTTTCCGGCATTTCCTCCCAGGATGCGCGGGGCGACGGTGGTCGCGCCCCGCGTCCTTGCGTTCATGGCCTAGCCGGCGCTGTCGATCAGCCCCAGCACTTGTCCAGGCCTTCCTTGGTGTCGATGGACGGCACGCCCTCGGCCGGCTTGTCGGTCACGAGCGCGACGCCGGTGTCGAAGAAGGCCTTGCCCGGCGTCGGCTCGGGCTTCTTGCCGGTGTCGGCATAGGCCTTGATCGCCTCGATGCCGAGGGAGGCCATCAGCAGCGGATATTGCTGCGACGTGGCGCCGATGACGCCTTCCGCGACATTCTTCACGCCCGGGCAGCCGCCGTCGACCGAGACGATCAGCACGTCGTTCTCGCGGCCCATCGCCTTCAGCGCCTCATAGGCTCCGGCGGCGGCCGGCTCGTTGATGGTGTAGACGACGTTGATGGTCGGATCCTTGGTGAGAAGGTTCTCCATCGCCGTGCGCCCGCCTTCCTCATTGCCGGCGGTGACATCGTGGCCGACGATGCGCGGGTCGTCCTCGTCGCCCCAGCGGTTCGGATCCTTCACGTCGATGCCGAAGCCGGTCATGAAGCCCTGGTCGCGCAACACGCCGACGGAGGGCTGGCTGACGGCAAGGTCGAGCATGGCGATGCGCGCATTGGCGGCCTCGTCGCCGAGCGACGCGGCGGCCCACTGGCCGATGAGTTCGCCGGCCTTGAAGTTGTCGGTCGCAAAGGTCGCGTCGGCCGCGTCGATCGGCTCCAGCGGGGTGTCGAGGGCAATCACCAGAATCCCGGCATCGCGGGCCTGGCGAACGCTGTCGACAATGGCCTTGGTGTCGGAGGCGGTGATCAGGATGCCCTTGGCGCCATCGGCGATGCAGGTCTCGATGGCCGCGACCTGCGCGTCGTGGTCGCCGTCGATCCGCCCCGCGTAGGACTTGAGCGTCATGCCGAGTTCTTCCGCCTTGGCGGTGGCGCCTTCCTTCATCTTCACGAAGAACGGATTGGTGTCCGTCTTGGTGATCAGGCAGGCATTGGTTTCCGAGGCGAGGGCCGGTGTGGCACCCGCGGCTGCGATGATCGTTCCGGCAAGCATCAGTTTGCGTAGCATGTCAGTCTCCTCCCAATGGTCGTTTGACCCGGCTGGTCCTCCCCCGGCGTATCCGGACGGAGGTCGTCAGGTGCCGCCGACTGCCGCATGCGGTTGATCCGCATGTCGTGGCCGGGCTGCACCCTGTTTCGCCCCGCGTCCGGTCAGGATGGCGGTGCGTGGCGAATAGTTGAAAAAGATCGGCAGGTTGGCAGCCCCCGCCGCCCCCGCGTCGGATCCGAAAGAGCCGCGTTGCAGGCGCGGCGGGTAGCGCGCCTCCGGGGCGGCGGTCTCGAGGGCTTCGGCAAGATCGGCAAGCAGGCGATCCGCCAGTCCACCGTCGATATCGAAGTCGATCACCACCAGCGGGACATCGAGGAGCGAGATCGCCGACCAGACGGCCGGTGCCAGGGCCGCGACGCAGTCATCGAGCCATTCGTCGACGGCTGGGTGCCCGGTCTCGACGGCAAGCTCGAGGTCGCCGCGCGTTTCCGCGTCCACGCCGTGATGGGCGAGATGGCGCTTGAGGGCGGAAAGCGATGCGCGGGTCAGCAGGATGTCCATCTCGCCGCGCGGCCGTGGCGCGGAGGCGAGCCGGCTGGGCGGAACGGGGATCATCGCGACATCGCCGGCGTTGCCGTTGACGCCCTTGAGGCAGTCGCCTCCGGTGACGACGCCGCCGCCAATCGCCGGTCCGAGGAACAGATAGAGGAAATCGTCTGCAAGCCGGCCGGCCCCGGAAAAGAGCTCGGCGATGGCGGCGGCCGTCCCGTCGTTTTCGGAAAAGACGGGATAGGAGATGGCCTCCTCGAGCAAGGCCTTGAAGTCGACCTCGTCCCAGCGGCGGAAGGCTTCGACCGGAAGCCCGAGTTCGCGCAGCCAGGCGCCGAGGTTGAAGGGCATTGCCAGCCCGACACCGGCGATGCGGTCGTGTTCTTCCGGCTCGATCAGCTTGAGCAGGGTGTCGATGTCGCCGGCCACAAGTTCGACGGCGCGCTCGGGGGTCGGCAGGAACCGGTCGTGCGACTGGCGGCCAATGATGCGGCCCGAGAAATCTGCCAGCACCGTTTCGATCGAGGTCCGGTCGAGACGCACGCCGAAGCCATAGGCGCCGGAGGGAGCGATCCGCAGCATGGTCGCCGGCTGGCCGCGCCCGCCATCGTGGCGCTTGCCGAGGGTGTCGATCAGTCCGGCCGCCGAGAGCTCCTGGATGATGCCGCCGATCGCCGCGTTGGTGAGTTGGGCAAGTCGCGCGAGATCCGCCTTGGAGGCCTCGCCGACGCGCCGCAAGGCCTGAAGCACGATACGTTCATTGTAACGGCGCAGTTGTGCCGAATTGGATCCTTGACCGACGAGCGGGCGAACTGGCACGATTTTGGTCCCTCTCTCGCGGCTGTAACCGCGGCCGGGTGTTCGTTCTATCACCCGATCTCCAATTTAATTTATCTGATTTAATTAATCATCGATGAAACGCGTCTGTCAAACGCTTTCGTTGCTGCGCTGCACTGTGATCCGGCGGAAATCGGACGTTGCGGAAGGTGGCCCTGAAGGCGGCTCATCTGTGGGCGACGCGTCGCGGCGGTGGCGCGACGCCGCGCTTGCGTGTCATGGTTGGTGTCGCGCCGGCGGTTCCGCGGCCGTGCCCGGCGCCCGTTTTCCTTTCGCGCAACGGAGACCTCCATGCCGGATACCGCCGATACGCAAGCGTTTCTCACCCGTGCCATTGCCGCCGGGCGCGGCGAGGTCCCGGCCGATCTGGTGATCCGCAATGCGCGGCTTTTTTCGGTGATGGACGGATCGGTCACGGACACCGACATCGCCATCGTGGGCAACCGGATTGTCGGCACGCATGCGCGCTATCGCGGCGAGCGGGAGATCGATGCCGGTGGCCGCATGGTCGTTCCGGGCTTCATCGATACCCACCTGCATGTGGAATCCTCGCTGGTCACGCCGCTGGAGTTCGACCGTTGCGTGCTGCCGCATGGCGTGACGACGGCGATCTGCGATCCGCATGAGATCGCCAATGTGCTCGGCGTCGAGGGCATTCGCTATTTTCTCGACGCGTCGGAACGCATGGTAATGGACCTCAGGGTCAATCTGTCGTCCTGCGTTCCGGCAACGGCCTTCGAGACCGCCGGCGCACGGCTCGAGATCGGCAATCTGGAGCCGTTGCGGTCGCATCCCCAGGTGATCGGCCTGGCGGAATTCATGAATTTCCCCGGTGTGCTCAACCGCGACCCGGCGGTGATCGCGAAGCTTGCCGCCTTCCAGGAGGCGCATATCGACGGCCATGCACCGCTGGTGACGGGGCTCGACCTCAACGGCTATCTCGCCGCCCGGATCCGCACCGACCATGAGGCGACAACGGCTCAAGAGGCGCGCGAAAAGCTCGCCAAGGGCATGAGCGTGCTGATCCGCGAGGGATCGGTGTCGAAGGACCTGGAGGCGCTGGCGGCGATCCTGACCCCGGATACGGCGTCCTTCGTGTGCCTGTGCACCGACGACCGCAATCCCCTCGACATCGCCGAGGAAGGCCATCTCGACAGCATGATCCGCCGGCTGATCGCGCGCGGCGCGCGGCCGCAGGACGCGTATCGCGCGGCGAGCTGGTCGGCGGCCGTGGCCTTCGGCCTGCGAGACCGGGGGCTGGTCGCGCCGGGGTGGCGGGCGGACCTCGTGCTGCTCGACGATCTGGAAGAGTGTCGCGTGCATTCGGTGATCGCCGCCGGTCGTCCGGTGGATGATGCGGCGTTTGCCGGCCGCGCGCCGCTTGCGCCGGTCGGGCTGACGAGCGTGCATCTGCGCAAGATTTCGGCTGAGGATTTTCGCGTTCCGGCCGATGCTGCGAACGAGCGGGCGGTGATCGGTGTCGTGCCGGGGCGGATCATCACGGAGCGGTTGAGCCGCTCGCTGCCGGTCGAGGCGGGGGCGGTCGCAGCCGATCCGGCGCAGGATGTCGCCAAGGTCGCGGTGGTGGAGCGCCACGGACGCACCGGGGGCATCGGCCGCGGCTTCGTCTCCGGCTTCGGCCTGACGCGCGGCGCCATTGCCTCGTCGGTGGGTCATGACAGCCACAATATCTGCGTGGTCGGGGTGGACGATGCGGCGATGGCGATTGCCGTCAACCGCATCGCAGACCTGCAGGGCGGGTTTGTTGTTGCCGATGAAACGGGCGTGACGGCGGAGCTCGCGCTTCCGGTTGCCGGCCTGATGAGCGTGGAACCCTTCGAGACTGTGCGGCATGCGCTGGAGGAACTGCGCGCGGCGGCGCGGGCGCTGGGCTGCACGCTCGACGAGCCGTTCCTGCAGGTCGCCTTCCTGCCGCTTCCGGTGATCCCGCACCTCAAGATCACCGACAAGGGGATGTTCGACGTCGACCGTTTCGCGCTTCTGGATTCCTGACCCGATCCCGCATGCTGTACGCCGCGCAACAGGCGACAGGGATTGGAACCGGGCCGGCGATGCTTATCTGAAGGAGATGCGGATGTCGGCCGACCGCATTTTCCGTTGACGTAAACGGAAGGCTTGGTCATGTTTCTTGCGCGCGGCGCCGGGGGAGACGGCGGTTCGCGCAAGAAAGAGCAGTGAGGGGAGGAGCATCCGTGACCGACGCGCAGGAATGGCTTGCCGATTTTCATCCAAAGCCGCTTCACGCCTATCTCGACGCCACGGTGCGAGAATTCGGCAACCGGCCGGCCATGGATTTTCTGGGCAAGGGCTGGAGCTATGGCGAGATCGGCGAGATGGTCGAGCGCACCGCGGCCGGCCTTCAGGCGATGGGCGTCGGCAAGGGCGACAAGATAGGCCTGTGCCTGCCCAACACCCCCTACTACACGGTGTTCTACTTCGCCGTGCTGAAGATCGGCGGCATCATCGTCAACTTCAATCCGCTCTATGTGGAGCGGGAGCTGTCGTTCCAGGCACGCGACGCCGGCGTGCGCACCATGGTGACGCTCGATCTCAAAGTGATCTACGACAAGGTCGAGGCGGTGCGCCGGGAAGGGTCGCTCGACACGATCATCGTTTGCCCGATGGCGGAGATCCTGCCGCAGCCCAAGAAGCTGCTGTTCACCCTGTTCAAGCGCAAGGAGCGTGCCGATATTCCCCGCGATGCGGCGCATCCGCGCTACGATGATATCGCGCGCGGAGGGGCACGTCCGACACCGGTCGAGATCGATCCCGAAACCGATATCGCGGTGTTCCAGTACACCGGCGGCACCACCGGCGTTCCCAAGGGCGCCATGCTGACCCATGCCAATCTGTCGGCCAATCTGGAGCAGCTGCGCACGCTGTTCGCCGATGCCCGGCCGGGCGAGGAGAAGAAGCTGTGCGTGCTTCCGTTCTTCCACGTCTTCGCGATGACGGTTGCGCAGAACCTCTCCGTCGCCATCGGCGCGGAAATGGTGCTTTTGCCGCGGTTTGAGCTGAAGATGCTGCTCGACACCATCAAGCGGAAGAAGGTCACGCTGTTCCCCGGCGTTCCGACGATCTACACCGCGATCAACTCATCGCCGGTCGCGCGCAACTACGACCTGACGTCGATCAAGCTCTGCATCTCCGGCGGCGCGCCCCTTCCGGTGGAGGTGAAGGAGGAATTCGAGGGCCGGACCGGCTGCATCCTGGTGGAGGGCTACGGCCTGACGGAGGCCTCGCCGCTGGTGGCCGCCAATCCGCTCAACGAGAACAGGCGGTCGGGGTCCATCGGTCTTGCCGCGCCGGGTACCACCATCGGCTTCCGCGATCTGGAGGATCTCACCCGGGACGCGCCGGAAGGCGAAAAGGGCGAACTCGTCGTGTCCGGGCCGCAGATCATGGCCGGCTACTACAATCGTCCGGAAGAGACGGCGCGCGCGCTCGAGGGCGGCGTGCTGCACACCGGCGACGTCGGCTACCGCGATGCCGACGGTTTCATCTATCTGGTCGACCGGATCAAGGACCTGATCCTGTGCTCTGGTTACAACGTCTACCCCCGCGTCATCGAGGAGGCGATTTACCAGCACCCTTCGGTGGAAGAGGTTATCGTCATAGCGATCCCGGATACCTATCGCGGCCAGGCCCCCAAGGCCTTCGTCAAGCTGCGTGAAGGCGCTGAACTCACGGCAGACGAGCTGAAGACCTTTCTCAAGGACCATCTGTCGGCGATCGAGCGCCCGCAGGAGATCGAGTTCCGCGACAGCCTGCCGAAGACGATGGTCGGCAAACTGTCGAAGAAGGAGCTGGTGGAGGAAGAAGCGGCGCGCCGCGCGGCGGCCGCGGAGGGATAGGCGCGCAGCGGCTCGCAGCCGCTTGCGGCGGAGGCGGATGATTGGCATTGTCGCTCGTCCCCGGTACGGGGCGCGTGCGCCAGCAATTCAGGATATCCGGCCTTATGACGGGCGATCTGCCGACTTATCTGACCACCCGCGAAATGGCCGATCTGCTTCGGGTCAAGGAGCGAAAGATCTACGATCTGGCGGCGGCCGGCGAGATCCCGCACAGCCGTGCGACCGGAAAGCTCCTGTTTCCGCGCGACGTGGTGCTCGCCTGGATCGACAATGCCAGCGAGGCGCCGTCGCCCCATGCGCCGCGACCGCCGGTGGTGCTGGGGAGCCACGATCCGCTGCTGGAATGGAGCCTGCGCGAATCGGGGTCGGGGCTGGCCGCGCTCTTCGACGGCAGCATGGACGGGCTCGAGCGCTTCGAACAGGGCGAGGGCGTCGCTGCCGGACTACATGTCGTTCAGGACGAGGGATGGAACACCGAGGCCGTCGCGCGGCGGCTGAGGTTCCAGCCCGTCGCGCTGCTGCAATGGGCCTGGCGCAGCCGCGGCTTTATCGTCCCGGCGGACAACCCGAAATCCGTATCCCGGCTTGCCGACGTGGCCCGTCTTACCGTGGTGCAGCGTCAGCCGCAGGCGGGCAGCCAGCTTCTTCTCGACCGCTTGCTGGGGGAAGAGGGCATCGCTGCTGGAACGGCCGGCCCGATGGCACGCGACGAGCGCGAGGCGGCGCTTGCTGTGCTCGACGGCAGCGCGGATCTGGCCTTTGGCCTCGAGGCGTCGGCGCGCCAGTTCAAGCTCGATTTCGTTCCGGTGTGTCAGGAGCGGTTCGACCTGATCGTCGGCCGGCGCGACTGGTTCGAGCCGCCGCTGCAGGCGTTGCAGGCGTTCACCCGCACGCCGGCGTTTTCGCAGATGGCCACGACGCTCGGCGGATACCGGATCGACGGCATCTGGACACCGCATTTCAACGGCGGCTGACAACCGGGCGTCTGGCTTGTGCCGGACCGGCTCCGCTCGATCTCAGGGCGGATCGGCGCGCACGCCGTCACGGGTGGCGACCCGTTTCCCGAGTTGCGCCTCGCGCAACACCGTATAGAGCGAACCGGCGATGATGAGCGCGGCGCCTGCGTAGGTCGCCAAAGCGGGCAGGTCGCCGAACACCAGGAAGCCGATGACCGTGGCATAGAGCAGGCGCACGTAATCGAGGGCCGCCAGCGCGGAGGCCTCGCCGGCGCGGAAGGCGCGAATGTTGCACATCTGCCCGGCCCAGGAGACCATGCCGACGATCACCAGAAGCCCGAGCTCCCAGAGCGTTGGCGTTTTCCAGTTGTAGAGGGCGATGGGCAGCATGATCAGGCCGACGAAGACGGCCTGATAAGTCAGGATCGTCACCGGGCGCTCGTGCTGCGACAGTTTGCGGATCACGATCATCACCACGCCGGCGCAGGCGGCGCTGAGTACCGCAAGGCCGGCATAGAGATCGATCCCCGTGTCGGCCCCGGGGCGCAGGATGATCATCACCCCGACGAAACCGATCGCCGTGGCCGTCCAGCGGTGCCGCCCGACCGTCTCGCCCAGGAAGAAGATGGCGAAGATGGTGATGAAGAAGGTCTTGGAAAAGGCGATGGCGGTCGCATCGGCCAGCGGCAGGGGGATGACCGCGGTGAAGCCGGCGAGCATTGCGGTCGAGGCGCACAGGATGCGCAGGACATGCAGTGCCGGGTGCCGGGTCGACAGCGATCCGGGCAGGCCGTAGAGGATCGTCGGCGCGACGATGGCCGTCATCACGATCTGGCGGATCAGGATGATCTCCGCGACATGCAGCCGTTCACCGAGGACCTTGATCAGGGTCACCATGACGGTGAAGAACAGTCCTGCTACCAGCATCCACAAGGTGCCGCGCAGGTTTCCCGGAAGGCTGGAAAGCCTGGCGTCGGCGGAACGGAAGCGGTCGGCAAGGCCGGGTCGCTGTGGAGTGGGGGCCATTGGAACGAAACCGGGGGTTTGGCCGACGCGCTGCGATCGACCGGACGGGAAGATGTCGAGCATAGACCCTTCGGCCGGCATAGAGGAAGGGGTTGCGCGTTGTGCGCTGCGGTCGGCGTGTTTGCACGGTGGTGCGGGCGGTTGCCATCGGGTCTTGGCGGCAGGCCCGGAATGCCGCTAAGGTCGGGGCAACGGATCCGGCGAAGCAACGGGCATGCCCGTGCTTTCGCCGGTGTCCTCTTCGCATTCGGCGTTCGGGACCTGCATTCGAATGGCCGGCATCCATGACCGCAGCGCTCATGCAAACGCACTGTCGCCCTTGACCCTTTCGGCTGGAGCGTCATGTCGCGCGAAGCGCAGGCTCACGATCATCGCAACGAGGCTTAAGACATGACTGAAATGGCTCCCGGGAAGTTCGGCATGGGTGCGCCGGTGCGGCGCAAGGAAGACACGGCGCTGATCACCGGCCACGGACGCTACACCGACGACATTCATCCCGACGGCGTCCTGCGGGCCTATGTCCTGCGTTCGTCGATGGCGCATGCGCGCATCAAGATCGGCGATCTGGAAGACGCCCGTGCCGCCGAGGGCGTCGCGATGATCCTGACCGCGGCCGACATCCCCCATCTCGGCATGATGCCCAACAAGGCGTCGGTGAAGCAGCCGGACGGCAGTGCGCCCGTCGTTCCGCCGCGCCCGGTGCTGGTGGTCGACACGGTGCGCCATGTCGGCGAGCCGATTGCCTTCATCGTCGCCGACACGCTGAACAACGCCAAGTCGGCGGCCGAACTGATCGAGATCGACTACGATCCGCTCGATGCGGTGGTCGACACCGCTGACGCACTGTCGCCGGACGCGCCGCTGGTGTGGCCCGACCACGGCAGCAACCTCGCCTATACCGCCGAGATGGGCGACGCCGAGGCGACGCGGGCGGCCTTCGACACCGCCCATCACGTCACCCGGATCGAGATCGTCAACAACCGGCTGGTGTGCAACTACATGGAGCCGCGCAGCTGCATCGGCGAATTCGATGCCGGCACCGGGCGCTACACGCTGACCGCCGGTACCCAGGGCGGTCACGGCATGCGCGATGTCATCTCCGGCGACATTCTCGGCATCGATGCCAAGGATCTTCGCGTGATCACGCCGGACGTGGGTGGCGGCTTCGGCACCAAGAATTTCGTCTATCCGGAGTATCCGCTGGCGCTGGTTGCCGCCAAGCGCCTCGGACGGCCGGTGAAATGGGTGTGCGAGCGCACCGAGCATTTCGTCGCCGACGCCCACGGCCGCGACAATCTGGCAGTGGCCGAGGTGGCGATGGACGCCGACGGACGCTTCCTCGCCCTCAAGGTCGATCTGATCGCGGCGATGGGGGCCTATCTGCATCAATACGGCCCGTTCATCCCCTATCTCGGACTGACGATGTCGACCGGCCTCTACGACATCCCGGCGATGCATGCTGTCCTGAAGGGCGTCTACACGCATACCACCGCGACCGACGCCTATCGCGGCGCGGGACGGCCGGAAGCCGCCTATCTGCTGGAGCGGCTGGTCGACAAGGCGGCTGCCGAGATGGATCTGGCACCGGCGGAGATCCGTCGCCGCAACTTCATTGCGACCGAGGCGCTGCCCTACACCACGCCGACCGGGCGCATGTATGACACCGGCGAGTTCGCGGCTCACATGGACAAGGCGCTTGCGGCCGCCGACTGGGACGGCTTCGAGGCCCGCGCCCGCGCCTCGGCGGAGGCCGGCAAGTATCGCGGCATCGGCATGGCGACCTATGTCGAGGCCTGTGCCTTCGCAGGCTCCGAGGAGGCCACGGTTGAACTCGGCACCGACGGTTCGCTGACGCTTCTGATCGGCACCCAGTCGAACGGGCAGGGGCATGCGACCGCCTACGGGCAGATCATCGCCGAGCAGTTCGGCGTCGATCTCGACAAGGTGACGATGATCCAGGGCGACACCGACCGGGTGCGCAAGGGCGGAGGCACCGGCGGCTCGCGCTCCATCCCGATCGGTCTGCCGTCCGTTCTCGAGGCGTCGAAAACGCTGGTGAAGAAGATCAAGGATCTCGCCGCCGACAAGCTGGAGGCGGGCGTGGAGGATCTGGAGCTGATGGACGGGGCCGTGCGGGTGGTCGGCACCGACCGCGCCGTGACGCTCGCCGAGATCGCTGCCGGCGCGGACGAGCCGCTGGCCGCCCGCGAGGCGGTGAAGCAGGCGGAAGCGACCTATCCCAACGGCACGCATATCTGCGAGGTGGAGATCGATCCCGACACCGGCGACACCCGGCTGGTCGACTATGTCATCGTCGACGACTTCGGCGTCACGGTGAACCCGCTGCTGCTCGCCGGCCAGGTGCATGGCGGCGTGGTGCAGGCCATCGGCCAGGCGCTGATGGAACACACCGTCTATGACGCGGACGGCCAGCTGATCAGTGCGTCCTTCCTCGACTACCAGATGCCGCGGGCTGGCGACATTCCCGATATCCGGTTCGAAACGCGCAATGTGCCGTCGACCACCAATGCGCTGGGCATCAAGGGCGCCGGCGAGGCCGGCACCATCGGCGCCTGTCCGGCGGTGATGAATGCGGTTAACGACGCGCTGCGTCGCGGCGCCGGTGTCGCACAGATCGACATGCCGGCAACGCCGTCACGGGTCTGGGAGGCGATTGCCGCAGCCCGCAGCTGAAGGCGCGGGGCGCGTTTCTCCGCGGCTGTGGACAAACCCGCAGCCGCATATCGGCTGCGGCCAAGGCGGCGCGACGTCAGCGCGCCGCCTTGGCCGGGGAAACCGGATCGGATTGCCGGCCATGCGTCCCGCGCAAGGGTGAGCTTCCCAGACGGGTCGAGACTGAAACCTATTGATACTATAAATAAAACGGGTAGCCTTGCTCGTGTTCTCCCCTGCGAGCCGCGAGGTCCTCACGGACCGCGCGACTGATTTCGAGTTGGATTTTCCCGCATGTCCTCGACACCCGCCGCCGCGTCCGGCGACCTCAATTCGCACAATCCCCGTCTCGGTATCGCGCTGAAGATCGGCGCCACGCTCCTGTTCACCGCCATGGTCGCATTGGTGAAGCTTCTGGAGGCCCGCTACCCGGTGGGTGAGGTCATCTTCGCGCGCAGCTTCTTCGGGCTGATTCCGGTGCTCGTGATGGTCTGGTGGCAGGGGGAGGGGCCGTCGGTGTTCAAGACGCGCCGTCCGCTCGGGCATATCGGCCGGGCATTGATCGGCGGCTCGGCCATGGCGATGTGGTTTGCGGCTCTGGCCCGCCTGCCGCTGCCCGATGCAACGGCGATCAGCTTTTCCGCGCCGCTGATCACGGTCGCGCTCGCCGCGGTGATCCTGCGCGAAAAGGTCCGCTTCTATCGCTGGACGGCGGTCGTCGTCGGCTTTTTGGGCATTCTCATCATCCTGTCGCCGCATCTGGGGGCGACAGCACCGACGCAAGGCACCACCGAGGGGGCGATGCTTGCCTTTGCGGCTGCGGTGGCGATGGCGCTGGCGATGATTACCGTGCGGCGCCTGACCAATACGGAACGCACCTCCACCATCGTGATCTGGTTCACCGGCGTGATGGCGCTTCTGTCACTTGCAAGCGCGCCCTTCGGCTGGACGGTCCCGACGGGCACTGATGCGCTGATGCTCGTCTCCATCGGGTTGTTCGGCGGAATCGGGCAGATCCTGCTGACCACGAGCTATCGCTTCGCCGATGCCTCGACGATCGCGCCCTTCGACTACACGACCATGATCTGGACCGTGATCGTCGGCTGGCTGGTGTTTTCGGAAGTGCCGACGCTGGAGGTCATGGCCGGGGCGATCATCGTGATCGGGGCGGGCGTCTTCGTGATCTACCGCGAACGACAGCTCGGTCTCGACCGCTCCAAGGAACGCCAGACGGTCACGCCCTCCAAGGTGTGACGCGCGTGTCTGCCCGCCGGGATCGGCAGGGGCTGCCTCAAAACGCCTTGAAGGTGATGATCGTCTTGGTGTCCTGAATGCCGTCGAAGGGATGGACCTTCTCATTGACGAAATGGCCGATGTCGGCGTTGTCGTCGACGTAGAATTTCACCATCAGGTCATAGTCCCCGGCCGTCGAATAGATCTCCGAGGCGATTTCGGCGTCGGCGATTGCATTGGCCACCTGATAGGCTTTTCCCAGATGGCATTTGATCATCACGAAGAACGGAATCATGAACGTCTCCCAAGCGGGGCGGGCGCCGGCGGGCGCGGGAATCGCCCGACAGTGAAGCGGAAGCGCTCGAGCGGAGCAAGGGGCGTTGTCGATGCAGTCCCGTCCGGCGCCGCTTGCCCGGTAAACATGGGTAAATTTTAATAATGCGGGCCTTGCGAAGTTGCGGCCCATGCCCGAACCTGCCAAGAGGTCGGCGCCGGTTGACCGGTTTTTTGCAATCGAAACTGCGTGACGGACCATGCAGGATGACGGAATACGGCAGGGTGACGGGACAGGATCGATGACCACCCATGGAGCGAAACCGCCTCGGCGCCCGGCCGGCGACGGTGGCACCGGACGACGTCCGCATGGGGAGGGGTCGTCGGCGGCTCCCGCATCGGGGCGTGTCGACGCCGGCAGCAGCGGCGCGATCTCGCGACGCGCGGCGCTCGGGCTTGCGGGCGCAGCGGCTGCCAGCGGGCTGGCGGCTCCGGCCCTTGCCCAGACCACCATCGAATGGAAAATGGCGACTGCTTGGCCTGCGGATCTTGAAGGTCCGGGGCAATCGGCGCAGCGCATCTGCGATGCCATTGCGCTGCTCAGCGGCGGGCGCATGCGCGTGCGGCTGTTTCCCGACGGAGAGCTGGTGCCGGCGACGGGCATCTTCGACACGGTCTCCGCCGGCACGGCACAGATGGGCCATGCGGCCTCCGCCTATTGGCAGGCAAAGATGCCGGCCGCCGTGTTCTTCACCGCGGTGCCCTTCGGCTTCCTGCCGCATGAGCATGTGACGTGGATCGAGCAGGCCGGTGGCCAGGCGCTCTGGGACAAGCTTTATGCGCCCTATGGCGTGCGGCCGTTTCTCGCCGGGAACACCGGCGCGCAGATGGGGGGCTGGTTCACCCGGCCGGTCGAGACGCTCGAGGACCTCAACGGGTTGAAGATCCGGATGCCGGGTCTGGGCGGCGAGATCATGCGCCGGCTCGGAGCGACGCCCGTGTCCCTGCCGCCCGGCGAACTTGTCCAGGCGCTTTCCAGCGGCTTGATCGATGCGGCGGAGTTCCTTGGCCCGGCAAGCGACCGTGCGCTCGGCTTCGCCGGCGTGTCCAAGCTGTATTACGCGCCCGGGTTCCATGATCCCAATGGCGCCAATGAGATGCTGGTGAATTCCGTTGCCTTCGACGGGCTCGCCGAGGACCTCAAGGCGGTGGTGATCGCCGCCTGCCGCGCCGAGACGCTTCTGTCGATGGCCGAAAGCGACTGGCGCAACGCGCAGGCCTTCGAGGCACTGAAGACCGAGGACGGGGTCGAGGTTCGCGCCTATCCGCCGGAAATCCTTGCGGCGCTGCGCAACACCGGCGTTCAGGTGGTGGCGAGTTTCGCCGACGCAGGCGGTCTCGATCGCGACATCTACAAGAACTACATGCGCACGCTGCAGACGCTGGCGCCCTGGAGTTCCGCGTCGACGCGGCTGTTTCTTCAGGGGCGCGAGACCTGATCCGCTGTCCGGGGGGCGGTTCCCCGGCGAAGGGCCGCAATCACGGGATCAGGCGGTCTGCTTGAGTTCCGCCGGCAGTTCCCGGTAGCGGCCGTCGCGCAGGGCGGCGAGGGCAAAGTCCACCATCGGCTCGAAGAGGTGATCCTGCTCGCCCTCCGCAAAGCAGCGGCAGGTTTGCGCGACCAGAGCCGGATGGAAGAACATGACCAGCGAGTGCTGGAACAGCATCGCGGCCGTCTCTGCGTCCTGCTCGGCAAACTCGCCCTTTGAAATGCCGTCGCGGATGACTTCGGCGAAGGACGTGCGCATGCGCGCCTTGTGGGTCTCGATTTCGTCCCAGGCCTCCTCCATTGCCGCTTCCAGCAGATCGTGGATCTTGC
>MDTD01168083.1_pt1 | contig 48740 bp, 47 predicted proteins | sample 811221 | NCBI WGS metagenome assembly MDTD01 (sample SAMN05326646, study PRJNA326480) | marine metagenome | isolation source: seawater | place: Pacific Ocean: South West | collected 2011 | reverse complement strand
ACTAAATGGTGGGCCGTGTTGGTTACGCTCCAACTACCCCTGCAATGTCAATGCAGTACTCTACTATTGAGCTAACGGCCCGAAATATATTTTTAATATTTTTTCATCTCTTTGAGAAAATATTTGTTTCCTTATTTACCGCATATATTAAAGAAAAGTTAATCATAAATAAAGTTATATTGAAATTATTAAAAAATGAACCACTTGGCAATATTGGAATAAAATTTATTAATAAATAAGCAAAACAACCTGCCTGAATGAAATTTCTGCTTACAATTATTTTTCTAATTATTCGAAACATAAGGTAAAAAATTATTGACAATATTATTATCGTACCGACTATTCCATGTTCAGACAGCATCTCTATATACACTTGGTGAGGATGGGTTAAGCAAATATACTCTTTATTAATAAAATTCTTTTTTTTATCACATGTCTCAATCCTGTAATTTTTATTTCCAACTCCAAACCAGGGATTATTTTTAAATACATGAAAACCTGACTTATAAAGTCTTATATATAAATTGCTTTCAAAAAATTTTTTCCTTTGATCTTTGGTCTTTATTTCATTATAGAATTGATCAATATATCTTAATTTGATATAACTCGATAAGTTTATAGTAAGTAAAAAAATTACTAAAATAGATAGTAAGATTGTAATTTTACTTCTTAAATTTACATAATCGACAATAGAAATAAAAACTGTAAACCCGATTAAAGCTTTTAAACTATTTGATCTTTCACCTGTGAGTATTATTCCAAATAAACAAGATAAAATGATCAGAAAACCGAGTATTTTAAAAATTTTTTTAAACTTCAAATAATTTAAAACGTATCCCATTATTATGAAACAAAAACCACATAAAAATGCCCCAGCTATAGGCTCAGTTCTAAAAAAGCTTATTACTCTATTAGCATAAGGTTGTGGAACACCATTAATTTCTAATTTTCCAAATCCAAAAATATTACTTCCTGTAAATCTTTCTATGTAGACGTCTACTAAAACTATAAAAAAAATTGTTGACCAAACCTTTAAGATAGTTGAATTTTTTTCGTTAATAAAAAAAATATAATTCACCATCAAAAAAAAAATAATGAATCTAATGAAACCAAAGTTCCGATAAATTCCCGATGTTATATCAACAGAGATTAATGAATTGAGTATAAGATATAAATATAAAATAAATAATAAGAGAACTGGTTTAAAATCAATTATTTTAATATCATTTTTTGAAAAATATATAATTATGAAAAATGTACTGAATAAAACTATATTGACTAATGAAAAACTTGCACCTACTATAATTGATATAGGCAAGACAGAGAGCAATATTGTAGGTATATTTTTGTTTATGTTTTTTGTATTCTTCATTTAAATGTTTTGCATGATACTTATAATTGTAATAATTGTGCAAATTTTTTGTAGTGACTAAATAAAGTAAATTTTCTACTCAACTTTAAATTGTTTAATTTTAAATTATGAGTGTTTTCTAAACTTGCAAAGTGCTTAAATTTTTTTAAGAAACTTTCCATGTTATTATTTTCAAAGACAATGCCATTAAATTCATCTTTAATCAATTCAACGGGGCCTGGCCAAGAGTTTGCAGATAATATAGAAGTTCTTGCATAAGAAGCTTCTATTAAAACAAACCCAGGGTCCTCCCATAAAGAAGTTAAAATAAATCCTTTTGAATTTTTTAAATATGGATAAATATTTTGGATATGGCCTAATAAAATTATATTTTTTTCTAATTTGTTTTTGTTTAAGTATTTTTTTAAAATAAAGTGCTCTTCTCCCTCTCCTGCAATTAATAACTTTATTTCATTATTTTCACTAATTAACTCTTTGAAAGCTTTACATAAAAACATGAAATTTTTTTGCTTAGTTAATCTTCCAACTGATAAATAAAAATTTTTTTGTTCTATTTTTTTATCTATCTTTTTATTTATTTCTTTAACATTAATAATAGGATCATATAAGAGTTTTACTTTTGAACAATCTGTCAAATTTAATCTTTTTATGTACTCAAGTGTATTTTTAGTCGGACAAGTTATTAAATCTATTTTTCTCAAAGTTAATTTCCATAAAATTTTCCTAAAAAAATTTATTCTAGGAAAACCAGAAATTCTCAAAACAAATTTAGTATCAAAATTAAATAATAATAAAAGTATCAATGGTAAAGAAGTAATTAAATGAATAATTATATAATCAGGTTTATTTCTTTTTAATAATTTCAATAAAGGTATAAAGCTGAACAAAAAAATAATTATAAAGGATATTCTGCTTTTTATTTTTCCTTTGTATGGAAGTAGTTGAGATATATTTAATTTAAAATAATCAATTAATATAATATCTTTTTGCTCAATATCTTTTTTAAATTTATTAAATTCACCAAAAAAATTTAATATTGAAGGTTCAAACTTATCACTAAATTTTTTTAGGGAGTAAGCAGAATTTATTACGGCTTTAGAAGTAGCTATAGGAGATAAAAAGGGAGACCAGTAATAAATTTTTTTTTTCAATTTTCTTGTAGAATAAATTTGCTTAATGTAAATAACATCATACATTAATTTTATAAAATGTCAGACTATAATTACAAAATAGAAAGAGAATTATTTCCAAAAATAGATCATATTAAAAATATAAAAATACTGGAATTAGGGGTGCAAACTGGAAGGTCCACTTTAAAATTTTTAGATTTATGTAAAGTTAATAATGGTCATTTATATTCTGTTGATATAAATGATTGTTCTAATGTTTCAAAAGATAAAAATTGGAAGTTTATTCAAAGTAGAGATGATAATCTTGAATTAATAAAAAGGGAAATCCCCGATAGACTTGATGTAATTTTTATAGATACAACTCACGAAGCGAACCATGTCGAAAGAGTAATTTACAATTATTATGATTTACTAAAAAAGGGTGGATATTTATTTATTGATGATATTTCACATTTACCATACCAGAAAGGTTCAGAGAGAAACAAATTTTATTGTGAAATTAATAACAAAGAAACTTTTGAGCTTATATTGGAAATTTATAATAATAATAGCAAAAATTTTGATCTAAATTTTTCATTTATATCTTCTGGAATGGCAATTATTCAAAAAAAAACAAATGAAAAATTAAGTAATAAGTCCAAAGTAATTTCCAGAGAAAATTCACTAAAAAATATTTTCAGAAAATTATGGAAAAAAGTAAAAAGCTAGTCCTCTTTATGCCTTCTATGGAAGGTGGTGGTGTTGAAAAAAATTTAATTACAATAGCTAATTATTTTATAAAAAAATACCCCAAAATTTCATTAATTACTTATGATAATAAATTTAACCATTTATTTGATAAAAAAATTGAAATTATAAATGTTGAAAATAAGAAAAAAAAAAATATTAAAAAATATTATAAATATTTTACATGTTTAATATTATTAATTCAAGAATATTTAAAAAATAAAAAAATATTAGTTTTTTCTTTTCAAGCAAATATTTATTCCATTATTTTATCAATATTTTTCAATTTTAAAGTTATTACAAGATCAAATTCTTCGCCCGTTGGCTGGGAGGGAAATCAACTTAAAAAATATATATTTAAGTTTTTTTTTAGATACGCTGAAAACATAATTGTAAATAGTCATCAATTCAAAAAGGAGTTTAAAAAAAAATTTAACATAAATACAGTGTTAATTTATAATCCTTTAAACAAATCTCAAATCTTAAAAAAAAGTAAAGAAACTTTAAATCTAAAATTTTTTGATGATTTTGAGAGTTTAAAAATAATAAATATTGCTCGATTAACCGATCAAAAAGATCATTTAACTCTCTTAAAAAGTTTTGAGATAATAATTAAAAAAAAAAAATGTAAATTATTAATTATGGGATATGGTAATAAAAAGGATGATATTAAAAAATTTATTAAAAAAAATAAACTAAGCGATAAAATTAAAATAATAAGTTTTCAGAAAAATCCATATAATTTTCTTAAAAAAGCTGATATATTTGTGCTTACCTCAAAATTTGAGGGATTACCAAATGTCCTTCTTGAGGCACAAACATTGAAAAAATTTGTTATTTCATCAAATTGCCCAACTGGACCTAGAGAAATATTAAATAATGGCAAGTATGGGGATTTATTTCATGTAGGTGATTACAAAAAATTGGCAGAACAAATTATAAAATATAACAAAACATCAAAAATTTATAAATCAAAAATTAAGTTGGCATATAATAATTTAGAAAGATTTGATTATTCAAGAAATTGTGAAAAATATTTTAATATTATCTATAAAAATTTATAATATAATCATATAATAAAATTATTTTTTAACCAAAAATCCTCTATTAATTAACCGTCTTGTAATTTACAGAGTAGCCAAAAAATTTTTTCAATGAGTTTTGATTATTTAAAATTTATAATCAAAATTAAACTGTGAACTTTATTATAAATTAATTAAAAAATTTTATAATAAACTTTTACAGTCATGATTCCATGCTTGTAAGTATTTTAATTCTTTTTTATGGAAGAAATTATTTTTTACTAAAATTTTATAGCATTTAATTAAATTTTTAAAGAAATTATGCTTACCTTTTTTCAAAGGTATCTGTTCTAAGATTTGGTAAATTTTTTTGTTATTAACATACATTGGAACTTCTTGAAGAAAATCATTTTCTAAGTTGTGTTTATTTCTTTTTTGATAAACAGTAGGACCATGAAAAAGAATATTGAAATTATTTATTTTCATAATTCTTAGTGCAATAAGACTTCTCCATATATCAGTACATCTCATACTGCATGTAACAGGAAGGTACATTAAAGGTAATAATGAGATATGCCAAGAGGTATTTTGACTATTAAATGTTGATAATGAATTAGAAAGATTTATTTTGATATCTAAAAATTTAATATTCAGTTTTTTATTGTACATTCTGTAAATTGCATCTACGTCTGGATTTGAATCACATACCCCTTGTTGAAGTAAGAATTTTTGTGATTTTTTTTTTTTAGATAACTTGGGTTTTGATCTCAATATTTCATCCAAAGGCAGTCCTCTAGGCCAAATAAAATTTTTTTTGTTTTTTAAGAAAACTTTATAAATATTGATCCAGGATTTATTTTTTATTTCTATTGTATTATGAATTAAAATTCTTTTTAAAAAAAATTCTTTTTTGGGATAATTGTCATCATCCGTTTCAACAATAATTTCATTGTCATTTTTAGCTAGTATCAAATATCCTAAATTTTTTCTTGCATAATTATTAACCGGACAAATTTTTGAAAATTTAAAATTAAGTTTTTTTTGTTTGCCAATATTATAGTAGAGTCCATAATTTAATTTAAAATTTTTTGGGGTTATTGCGTCACCTATCACATTAAAATCCCATTTATTTTTGAAACATAACTTGTCAATATTTCTCAAATTTTTATTAAAATTATTTATTGTAGTAATTACCAAACCAGTTTTCATACTGTTTTATTTTTAAAACCTCCAAGATAATCAGGTAATATAGATTTTAAATACCAAATCCATAATGATTTAAATTTACTAGGTGAATTTTCTCCATTATCAATTTTATATCTTATCTGTCTATGGTTTAATTGCATGGATAAAGCAAACTCACTTACATTTGATCTTGTATAAATAAAATAATCAGAACTTGATAACAATAAAGTTTCTAATAATATTTCTCTTCCTAGCTTGTATCTATGTTTTTGTCTTGGGTACTTTATAAAAGCATCATTTTTATTTGACCTGTAGGCACTTGGTAAAAAAATAATCTTTTCAGGAAATTTTTCAATAAAAAAATCTAAATAATTTTTCTCTTCGGTAGACAAAAAAATTTTATCAATTTTTTCATTTTTCAAAATTTGATTGACCAAATACAACATTTGATTTTTCGTTGCAGGAAATGGGTGCCCAGGTGAGGTTTTATAACTTGTCCCCCTAAAATGTACACCTAAAATTTTTTTTTTTTTGAAAAGTTTATTTTTTAAAAAATTAAATATAAAGTAAATATTATCATTTAATTCAATTTTATCTTTTAATATTTCTACAATTCTATTATCTTCACTCATCCATTTTTGAAAAAAATCAAAAAAATTATTTTCTGTAATTATCACGTTTTTACTTTTGTAAATTTCATAAGATTTATAATTACTTAAATTTTTGAAAAAATATTCCCACGAATTTGTAGTTTTATTTACTATAAATTTTTCGTTATAAATTGTGGGATAATTTTCCATATCTACAAATGGAATATAATTATTTTCATAAGCAATTTTTAAATGATTTAGTACATAGATTAAATTAGAAAATATACCTGCTCCAGGAGATCTTCTTATTACATAAAAGGTCTTATCTGAATTTAAATTTCCAAAATTATATTGTTTTAAATTGATATCTTTATTTAACATAATATTTTTATATTTTCTTTCTACATTTTTTTTTTTTAATAAAGTTCTGGGGGTTTGCGTAAATATCTTTTTTTCCAATTTTCTTATTTTCTTATTTAAAAAATTCATCATCAATCCTGAAAAGTAAGATCTATGTTTGATAAATAAGGATTATTAGGAAAATCTAATTCATGTTTTCTAAATGCCAAATTGTCACTAGTTTTTGCAAATTTAGAAAAAGACATTTCAATTATACTTGGTAAACCATTTGTATCCAATTTACTTACATTATTTACATGAATGTAAATTAACTCCAATTTAAAACTCTTAATAAAATCTTCAATTAAATGGATATTTTTCTCAACATTATGAAATTCTATAACTAAACCAGACAGATTTTCTGAATATTCTAATATTTGATTAAGAATTCCATATTCATCTCCTTCAATATCAATCTTTAAAAAAAAGACTTTATTATTTGATATTTTGCTGACTATTTTTTTAAGTGAATAAAAATTTTTACCTTCATTTCCAATTCCAATTTTATAATAATTAACTCTTTTTTCTTTTATAAATCTCAAAAATTTAATTGGTTTTAAAATATTTCTTATTGATTTTTTTAATCTATTTAATTTTTCAAAAAAAATTAATCTTTTAAATAAAATTAATATCCACTTTATTAAATAAATATAAGGATTGATCATATGATCATAACAATATATCTGCTTATTATCACTCAAATTTAGATAATCTTGCTCGAATTTAAAGTCATAGAAAATACCTCCGCTGATTAAAAATTCCGATTTATGAATGGAATTAAGATCAACTAAATAGCCACCATCATATTTTTCTCCTAACCTTACAAGTTGATAATTTTTTTTTGGTTTTAAGCTTTTTGGTAACATTTACTTAAATCTTAAAAATTTTATTTTTTATGTACCAATTAAAAGTTTTTTTTATTCCCAACTTGCTGTCTGTCATTCTCTTTGCGTTAATTTTTTTCATAATCTTTAAATTCGAACCATGAGTATGCAAAACATCTGCCAAATGTCTATCCACTAGAATTAGATCAAAATTGTGTTTTTTTTTAAAATTTTTAATAATATTTTTTATATTTACTGGATTATTTGAAGCTATATTATAAATCATATGCCTCTTATCTTTTTTTGCCATTAATTTGGTAAGAACATTAACTAAATCTTTAATATAAGTAAAATCTCTTCGATGGTTTCCAAAATTATTTAAGTAAAATTTTTCATTGTTTTTAATTGATTTAAATAATTTGAATAAAAACATATCAGGCCTGCCCCATTCGCCGTAAACTGTGAAAAACCTTAATCCAGTTAAATTAAAATTATATTTTTTTGAATAAAAATCTGCAGATATCTCATTAATTTTTTTTGAAAATCCATAAATATTTTTTGGATTTATGTCTCTATTTTCCTTTAATGGAAATTTTTGACTGTCACCATAAACAGAACTTGATGAGGCATAAAAAAATCTACTTAATTTTTTATTTTTAAAGATTTCCATTAAATTAAAAAAACCAAGTATATTTGATTTTATATATTTATTTGGGTTTACTAAAGAATATCTAACACCTGCTTGGGCTGCTAAATGGAATACATACTCAAACTTATTTTTTGATATAAAATTATTCAAATTTTTATAATTAATTATGTCAATTTTCTTAAAAATAAAATTTTTGTTTTTTTTTAAATTGTTAATTCTCAGTCTTTTATAAATTACGGAATAATATTTATCAAAATTATCAATTCCATAAACTTTGTATCCTTTCTTTAATAACTCAGACGCTAAACTAAAGCCTATAAAGCCAGCCACACCAGTTATAAATATTTTTTTCCTCATGTTATAAGTTTATTTAAGTTTTTCAGCGTCTTAAAAATTATTATTATAAGTATTAATAACTTGTTCTGACCATTATCAAGCCTTATTCTTATTTCTTCTCCAAAATGTTCAAAAAAATTTATCCTACTTGAATAACCTCCTCTTCTAAAAATACCAAATATTTCATCTTTTTTTGTGCCAATGCCTTTTAATTTGTGCTTAACAATCATTCTATAAAAATAGTCATAATCAGCTGAAAATTTGTATTTCAAATTATAATTACCTACTTTTTCAGCAGAAGAAGTCTTTATAAAAAAACCAGTAGAATGACTCGAATAAAAACCCCAACTAAATTTTATCTTCCAAGGTCTATAACCATACAAAATTCCCCAATGCTTTTTTACAGCTCCAAAAAAAAAATCTGTCTCTCTGTTATTTTTAATATATTTGATTAATATAGATAAAGCATTTGGCGTTAAAATATCATCAGAGTTTATAAAGCCAAAATAATCACCTTTAACATGGAGCATACCTTTGTTGAAGGCGTCGTAAATACCTTTATCTTTTTCTGAAATAAAGACGTCAATTTGATCTCTATATTTTTCTATTATCTGGTAAGTATTGTCAGTTGAGTAACCGTCAATGATTATATGTTGAAAATTTTTATAAGTCTGATTTTGAATGCTTTGAAGACATTCTTCTAAGTATTTACCACTATTTTTTGTACATGTAATTAAGCTGATTGTTGGACTATCTGAATTTAATTTATCATAAATTTTCCTACTCTTGATTTTATTTATTTTCATAAATATTTTGGATTAATCAATCTATAACTTTTAGTAGATATAAAATTTTTAATTTCTTTTTGAATTCTTTTATGATTTTCTTCGTTCCATTGTTTCATCCATTCATCATACATTTTAGGCTTATAAATATCAGTTTTCCAACCAAACCCTTTAAGAAATTTTTTTCTGTTAATATTTAACCAATTATAAACATAATAAAATCGACGCATTACAAAAAATTCAATTATTTCTTTTCTCTTAATTTTTATTTTGTATTTTTCAACATTCTCAATAATTTTTTTTAATTCAATTATATTTTTCGGATGTATATTAAATTTATATTGAATATGTGGATTTGTTTTTGATGAATTAATAACCGTCAAGCCATAATAAGCATATTCATAACCAACTGTTCCATAACAAGTAAAAACGTATTGAATACCTAGTTTCAATATTTTTTCTAATCTTGTATTAGGTTTTAATAATTTTATTTTGTTATTTTTTTTTAAAATTTCATTAATCAGGTGAATTTCTTTATTATTATTTTTTGGATGAAGTTTCAAAAAACATTCTAAATTATTTTTACTTACTTCTTTTACTATAAATTTCAACCACTCGTAAAAATCTGGAAATAACATTTTTCCAAAAACATGTGGGCTATCATAAAAATTGTGTGCAGCAATTAAAACTTTTGGATGTTTTTTAATAGATCTTTTTTTTGATATATTTAAACTCAAATTGTCTAAATTATTTTTTGCAATCAAAAAAAGGTTTTTTTTTATTTTAGGATTTAGTTTTTTATACTTCTCTTTAAATGTAAAAAACTCTTGTCCAGTATGATAATTTTTTTTTCTAATATGATAAATTGTATTAAATGTTCCCTTAAATACAGGAATTTTTTTTAAACAAGCTATCCTGATTGGTATGCCGTATAAGTAAGTTGAATGTACGATAACCATTGCTTTAATCTTATTGTTTTTAAAATAATCATCCCAATAAAAATATAATTTAAGGGAGTCTTTAAAAAAATTTTTGAATAAAGTTGACTTTGTATCTAAAGTAACCTGTTTAAAAATTTTGAGATATGTATCATAGATTAAGTCTCCAACTCTAATACCGTTAATTTCGTATTCACTTAGATTATATTTATTTATTTTATTGAATGATAAGTTAAATTCTTTGTTTGATTTTGCTATAATAGATTCTGATAAACTTGGTCTTATAAATTCTGTAACTCCAAATGATCTATAAAGTTTGAAAAATTTACCAACAAAATTTTTTGATAAAAAGTATTTAAACTTTTGATATGTTGTTAGTTTTAAATTAGCCGATATCAAAGTATAACCTTCATAGGCTGTTAATTTTGATTTGAATTTTTTATTTAGTGCTTCTATTAAATAAGAAAAACAAATATGTGCTGAGCTCCAACCGTGAAACTCTATTAAGATTTTACTGTTATCATTATTGTAATTTTTAAAAGAAAAATTATCTTTATTATGTTTGGCATATTTGTTTATAATATTATTACTGCTTATCATAATTTTTTGAAACAAATTTTAATATTTGAAATAATTCAAAACCTAATTTTTGCTTATTTTGTTTCGAAATATTTTTTATCTTATTTAGTGAGCTTTTTTTTTGTGTCTTTTTGTAAATTTTATTCATTTTATTAAATAAATCTTTAGCATTTTTTTTTTTAAAAAAGACTATTTTTTTAGATTTTGCCTCTTTGTTAACTTCGATATCTGATAATAATAAATATTTATCCATTGAGATTGCTTCATAAGAAGAAAATCCACCTGGACCACCTTCAAATAATGATGGCTGAATTACACATAATGAATTAAACATTAATGATAATTGTTTAGTTTTTTCTAAATTTCCAAGAAATTTTATTTTTTTTGATAATTTTAAATGATTAACTAAATTTTTTATTTTATTAAAATATTTGTAATTTTTCTTTAAATCTACATTACCTGTTATTATCAATTCACAATTATTATCTTTAAAAAATTTCATAGCATTTATAGCTGTTTCATAATTTTTATGAGGCCAAAATTGATTGGATATTATAAAATATTTATTCAAATTTTTTTTTTTTTCTAAAATATCTATATTAAAATCAAGATAGGGTGCAAAAGGTAAAACAAAAATTTTTGTTTTTATGTTTTTATAAAATTTTAAAATGTCTTTTTTTGTTTTTTTTGAATTCACAATTATATAATCATTTGAATCTAAGATATTCTTAAAAAAAATTTTTCTAAATTTTTTCTGTTCATATGAAAAAAATTGTGGCAAATACTTATGTTGAAAATCAAAAATATATCCTATCTTATTTCTATAATATTTTAAATTCATCGATAACAAATTTATACCTTTATCAAGAAATTTTCTTTCATTCACATAATCTACACCAACTATTGCTAAGTTTTTTTTTCCTTTAAAGTATTTTCTTAACTCTCTTGCAGAAGTGTGAAATTTCCAATCTTGAATAATAATTTTACCTTTTGCTAATCCTACTAAGAAAAATTTGATAATATTATATAAGCGTTTACCAAAAGAAATTACATTATGATCTGGTATCAATAATTCATATGTGAAATATTTTTTTTTATCATAACTAATTAAACTATCCAAAGTGGTCTTAATTAATTTGACACCCCCATCCCATGCACAAAAATATGCCGCAGGCACTATAATTTTCTTTTTATTCACTGTTTAGTGTAAATTTTTTTCCAAAAATATATAAATAGGGTTTATAATTTTTATTATTTGTTGCTTGTATAATTTTTAAAAATTTTTCTTTTTTTATTTTTTTGCTTATCATATAAAAATTATCTAATTTCTTTTTTGTTCCCAGTTTTTTTGACCATATTTCATTGCAAGGAAAAAAATTTTTATAATTTTTGTATTCAAATTTTTTTTTTATTAATTTTTTTACTACCTTTTTTACCTGTGAAATTTGACATTTATATGTTTTTTTTAATAGGTCATCGAGTGTGATTAATTGGCTTATTTTAAATTTATTTACATCAATAATTTTACCCTTGTCGATTTTTGAATTCATAATATGGCAAGTTACTCCGTATGTTTTATCTTGATTATATATTGCGTAATTAGCACATCCATAGCCTCTATATTTTGGTGGCCCGGGGTGAAAATTTATTGCAATTTTTTTGATTAGGTCAAGTTCTTTTTTTTTGAAAATATAATAGCTCCTATAAGAAATTAAGATATCTTTATTAAAAAATTTTTTTTTAACTCTTTTTTTTTTATTATTATTATCTATCCAAATTGTTTTAATTGTGAAGAAGTTTTTTTTTAATATCGATAAAACTTTTTTTGAGTAGAAATCATTTTTTCTAGCAAAAAAAATAACAGAATATTTACTTTTCATTAAAAAAAATTTTAATTTTTTTTATTATATATGTTTGATCTTTTTTACTTAAATCATGATAACTTGGCAAACAAATACCATTATTTCCCAAAATACGAGCTTTTTTCATTTTTTTTTTAATTCTATACATTGGCATTTCGTGAATAGGAAAAAAAGTAGGACGTGTCTCTATTTTATTAAGTCTCAAAAATTTCATTAATTTTTTTCTGACTATTGAATTTTTAACTAATATCACAATTAACCAAAACGAGCTGCGAACATTTCTAGACTCATTTAAAAAGGATAAATATTTGTTATTTTTTAATCCTGATTTATAATCTAAAAATAGTTTTTTTTTCTTCCTTAAAATATCTTTTAATCTATGAACTTGTGAAAATCCTATTGCAGCACAAATATTTGTCATTCTATAGTTATAACCAACAACATCATGAAAATAATATTTATTCGAATTTTTAAGTCCTTGAGTTTTTAATTTAAAAATTTTTTTTGCTAAAGCTTTATTGTTTGTACACACCATTCCACCTTCACCAGTAGAAATTGTTTTGTTACCATAGAAACTAAAAGTTGCAATACTTCCAAAATTACCAGCATGTTTATTTTTATAATAAGAACCAATTGCTTCAGAACAATCTTCAATTAAAAATATTTTATATTTATTGCATATAATCTTTAGTTTATTAATATCGGTCATATTTCCATACAAGTGAGGACAAATTATTGCTTTTGTTTTTTTGTTAATTTTTTTCTTCAAATCTTCTAGATCAATTTGAAAATCATCTATGTTTGACTCAACAAAAACAGGCTTGGCATTTATGTATTTTATTGGATTTACTGATGCTATGTAAGTAAATGAGGGCACAATTACTTGATCACCTTTTTTAATGCCTAATGCTAAAAGTGCTAAATGTATTGCTACCGTTCCATTACAAACAGATACTGAATATTTAATTTTTGTAAATTTTGAAAACGCCTTCTCAAATTTATTGATAAATTTTCCCTTTGAAGATATCCATGAAGTTTTAAGACAATCATTAACATTTTTGACTGTATCTTTGTAAATTGTGGGTCTGTACAATGGAATCATTTTATTTGTAATTTTATTATAAATAACCAATTATAGCATTATTATGAAAAAAAAAATTAAAATACTTATTGTTGCTGCACATGCTGATGATGAAGTGCTCGGAGTTGGGGGTTTTATCTCAAATTTAGACAAAAAAAAACACGAAATTAAAGTAGTTTTTTTAACAAATGGATTAATTACTGATAGAGAAGAGAAAAATATTTCAAATAAAAAAGATGCTCACAAAGCTTGTAAATTTTTAGGAATAAAAGATATAATTTTTTTAAATTATAAAGATCAAAGACTTGATACTATACCTATTTCAGAAATTGCTAATAAATTGAATAATCTAAAATTAGATCCTGATATAATTTTTACCCATAATGGTAAAGATTTAAATAAAGATCATTTAATAACTTATGAGGCTGTCAAAATAATTTCTAGACCCAAAAAAAAAAAAATTTCATTAATTTGTTTTGAAATACCTATGAATAACTCTTGGAATTTTAATATGTTTAAACCAAACTATTATGTAGATATATCAAAAACTCTCAAAATTAAGATGAAAGCACTTAAAGCATATAGCAATGAAAATAAAAAACTTCCTAATCCAGTTTCTTTAGAAGGAATTAAAATACTTGCACAATTTAGAGGTTTAGAGTCTGGTTTCAAATATGCTGAGGGTTTTGAAATTAAAAGATTATACCATCTTAATATTTTTAAATAAGAACAACTATTTTTTTAAAGTTAAAATACTTATTTGTTTTTTGAGTTTAAGATTTTTTATGTAGTATTTGATTTTTTTGATTGTTAATTCTTTTAATCTTTTTAAATCGTAATTTCTCAATTGTTGCAAACTTTGTCTCCATAAAAGAGTGGACCAATAATAATCCGCTAATTGAGCATCTGTTTTAAATGCCATATGATTGTTAATTAATTTTAAATTAACTTTTTTTGAACTAAAATGTTTTTTTAATAAAGGATAAAATTCTTTTTCAATTCTTTGTTGTCTAAATCTATACTCTTTATTAGGTCTTTTTTTAGTTACCAAAAAATTTAACTTATCTATTTGTTTAGCATTATTAGCACCAGGACCAACAATAATTAGTTTTCCTTTTTCATTTAAATAATTCAATACTTTTAAGATTAATTTAGAGCTATTTTCAGTATAATAAATTGAATATATAAAAAAAATGCAATCAAATTTTTTTTTACTAAATTTAATATTATCAAAATCTCCTTTAATAAATTTTATATTTCTTTTTAATTTAAATTTTTTTCTTGCTGAGTTGATTAAGATGTCATTTTTATCTACACCAATAATTTCCCCTCCACAGTTCATTTGATGAAATAATTTTATAAAATTTCCATCTCCACAACCAATATCTAATATTCGATCCCCATTTTTAATTTTAATATTTTTTTTAACCCATGAATGAAGATCAAAATTACTAAATTTTTTATGCGAAGTTATTCTATTTGCTAGAGCTTTTTTTTTTTCTATGTACGCATATTTTTTTTTTTTCATTATTATATTTTAATTTATTAAAAATTGATTAAACATACTTATATGAGAATTGAAAAAATAAAGCAAACCAAAAGAAACTGTCCTATATGTCTATCGAAAAAAAAAAATAATTTTTTTACAAAAAAAAATTTTTATAGAATTGATGCCGTTGGTAAAGTTTACAAAAAAGATAATATTTATTCCTTATGTAAAAGTTGTCTTTTAGTCTATCAAAATCCAATTCCAAACAAAAAAGATTTTAATAAAATTTATGCTAATTCAATGATTGGAAAACCTTTTGAAATAAGCCAGAAATCTATCACTCATTTTGATCTATTTAAAAAAAACGTGAATAAAAAATTTTTAAATAATAAGAAAAAAGTTTTAGAGGTAGGTACTGCTACAGGAACTTTACTCAAAAACATAACAAAATATTATAATTTAGATAAAAAAAATGTCTTGGGCATTGAACCATCAAAAAAACTTTTTAAAAGTATTAAAAAAAATAGTTATTTCAATATCAAAAATTTATTTCTTCATAATTTAAAAAATAAAAAATTTGATTTTATTATTTTAGATAATGTTTTTGAACATTTTGATGATCCAAATGAAATATTAAAAAGATTATATGAATTACTTAGCGATGATGGAAAAATATATATGTCCATACCTAATATTTTATCAACAAAATATCATCTTACTGATCCTCTTAATCACACATGTAATTATAACAAATTTACAATTTCAAAATTATTAAATTTAAATTTTTTTAAAATTTTAACTATAAAAGAACAAAAATTATGGATTAATATTTTTTTTAAAAAAGGTACGAGTGCTAATTATTTAGATAAGAAATTATACTACAATAAGATTATGAAAAAGAAAAACGAACTAAAAAAAAATAAGTTTATAAAAATGAAGTTAAAATTAAAACTTAAAAATTTGAAAAAAAAAATTATTAAATTTAACTCAAAAGTAATTTTTTATGGTGCAAGCAACTACGGCCTCGAAATATTTCTAAGGATGTCAATTTCAAAAAATCTATTGTTTTTTGTAGACAGTAATCCTTTATACCATGGAAAAAAAAGAATAGGTTTTAAAGTAAATCCTCCAAGTGTATTAAAAAAATCTAAATTTGATTTTATCATAATTTCATCTCAAAAATTTCATAATGAGATTGAAAAAACCATTTTAAGTTTGGGAATTAAAAAAAATAAAATAGTAAAGACTATTATTTAAAAATTCGGTTTCTAATTTTCTTAATTGGTCTTAATCCATCTTTTGGATCTGCTCTCCATAATCTCTCATTAAGCTCACTCTTGCTAGGCAACAATTTTCCGTTCCCATCTGAAACTAAACCCATATTTACTAATTTTATAACTTGTTCAATTTCATTAGGTAGCCAGCAATGACCAAATTTGAATTCTTTTCCTTTCTTGTCAAGGTCTAAATGAAACTCAATTATTTCTGCATTGTATTTGTGAATTGCTCTTAAAATTACACCTGGTTCTTTTGTATGATCAGACCAACCAATTTTTATTTTTTTCTTAAATTTTTTCTTTGTTTCATTTCTCAAAGTTTGAATGCTTTTTAAATTTGACTCTTCTGCAATAGTTGGATAATTACTGTTGCATCTCAAAATAGAAAAATTATTATATCTTTTCTTTTTAAAAATTTTTAAAGCTTTTTGAATTTCTTTATTATTTGCCATTCCAGTGGAAAATATTACCTCTTTTTTTTTTTCAATACATTTTAAAAATAAATCTTCCCATAATAGTTCGTAAGATGCTATTTTATAAAAATCTATATATTTTTCTAATTCGTCAACAGCATCTATATAAAATGGGGTGCAACCAATTTTAATTTTTTTTTTTCTTGAATAGTTATATAATTTTTTTAAAAAGTTTTTTGGTAATTCCCATTTTTTTCTATTTAAATGATTTTTGGATCTTTTTAGAACTTCTTTTGAAAACAATTGATTAATTTCAAATAGTTGAAATTTAACTGCATAACAACCTATATGTTTAGCAACATCTATAAACTTTTTACATCTATTGAGATTTCTATTATGATTAGATGATACTTCGGCTATAAACTTTATATTATTCTTTAGCATATTTTTTAATCAAAAAGTTTATTTTTCTTGAAATAAATCTTATATCATATTGATTTAACGAAGTATAAATTGGTAAACTTAAACATTTGGAATAATAAGATATCGATTCAGGACAATAATTTTTGTTTAACTTATATTTTTTTTGATAATAAGTATTTAGATATATAGGCTTATAATGAATTTGTGTTTTCACACCAAACTTTTTAAGCAAATTAATAAATTCTTCTTTATTAATTCTCAGTTTTTTAAAATTTATAAGTACAACGTATAAGTGATACGAATGGTAAATTTTGCCAAATTCTTTTGGTTTTACGAGATGATTAGATAAAAGAAATTTATTGTACATTTGAGCAATCTTTCTTCTTTTCAAAACAAATTTATTAATTTGAGACAACTGAGAAATTCCTAGCGCACATTGAAAATCAGTAATTCGATAGTTATAACCCAACTCTAACATATCTAATTGATGATACGATTTTTTTACTACTCCATGAGATCTGTATAGTTTAGCTAATCCAGCTTTTTGTTTATTATTTGTTAATAATGCCCCTCCTTCTCCACAAGTAATACTTTTAACAGCATGAAAGCTTAAAATCGACAAGTCTGCATATTTAGATGAGTATTCTTTTTTGCCAAAGTATTTTGACCCCATGGCATGACAATTGTCATTTATTAAGAAAAATTTATATTTTTTTTTTAATTTATTAATTTCCCTCCATTTAGCTGGATGTCCTGCAAAATCAGTTACTATTACAGTGTTTACTGTAATTTTTTTTTCTTTTAAATTGTATAGTTTTTTTTCTAAACTTTTAATACAGATGTTGTAATCATTTTTATCAATATCAATAAAATCGGTTTTTGAACCACAATATTCAGAGCAGTTTGCACTAGCTAAGAAAGTATTTGCCGAAACCAATATAACATCATTTTTTTTCCATTTTAATATTTTTCCAGCAAGATGCAGTGCAGCTGTCCCACTAGATGTCACTGTTGAATATTTAAAACCAAAATATTTTGATAATTTTTTTTCAAAATTTTCTATTTCTTTACCTTGAGTAATGAAATCTGATCTAAGGACTTTGTTTACGGCAAGAATATCCCTATTAGAGATATCCTGTTTTCCATAATTATATTTAATCATTAATTAATAAAAATTTTTTATATTTTTTTTAATCAAGCTTTTAATTTGATTAACGCTCAAAAAATATTTATTATCTTGACTATTATAAGAATATGGAAATTTATTTTTAATTCCATTTTTATATGATGGGTGTATTATAAAATAATCTTTATACTCAGAAGTGTTTATTGAGTCACTTAAAGTTATCATTTCTTCATGTATTTTTTCACCTGGTCGTACTCCAATAATTTTTATTTTCATTTTTGGATTAAATGCTTTTATAATATCTGTAATTTTGTATGAGGGTATTTTAGGCACAAAAATTTCTCCACCTTTCATAATATTTATACATTTAATCACAAATTTAACCGACTCATCTAATGTAATACTAAATCTGGTCATCTCTTTACTTGTCACAGTAAAATAATTTTGGTTTTTCTGTTGTTTATAGAAAACTGGAATAGCCGATCCTCTGCTTCCAAAAACGTTTCCATATCTTACAACAGAAAATATAGATTTTTTTTTACCCTTATAATAATTTGCTGATGTAAAAAGTTTATCAGATGTAAGCTTTGTTGCACCGTATAGGTTAGTTGGTGCTGCTGCTTTATCAGTACTTAGAGCAATAATTTTTGGGATATTTTTTTCTAGACAAGAATCAATTAAATTTTGTGCTCCAAGTATATTTGTTTTAACTGTTTCAAATGGGTTATACTCAGAAGCTGGTACTTGTTTTAAAGCAGCTGTATGAACCACAACATCAATGTTTGTTGTTAAAGCAAATTTAAGTCTATCCTTATCTCTCACATCACCGATAAAAAATCTAAAAATATCTAAATTATTTTTAATTTCTGGTATTTCCCTTAATTGCATTTGTTTAAATTCATCTCTACTGTAAATAACAATTTTTTTAGCTGCTTTTTTTTTCAAAATAAATTTAATGAAATTTCTTGAAAAAGAACCAGTTCCTCCAGTGATAAAAAAATTTTTTTTCATATTTTTTTTATTATTTTTTTTTGCCTATAGTTAGTTTGTTATTTAAATAGCAAACATATTTATTTCTATATATTTTTGGATTTAAAAATCTATTAAAATAAATATTATTTGTCTCTATATCATATAATGACAATTTTGGTGAAATTTGGGGGAATAATCTGTCTGCAAAACCATCTCCTGAAAGACCTAAATTTATTTCATAAGGATAAATTTTACCATTATTAGTCAATTTAAATGAAATTGAGACTATTCCGTGAAAATCAGTAAATTTATTTATAATTTTTTTTGAGAGATTGTAGAAATTTTTTTTTAGCTTATTATTAATTCTTTTAGCAGGATAAACTATACCTTTTCCTACAAATTTATTTCTAGTAAGCGCAACTATTTCTTCATAAATAGCTAGGATTACCACTTTTTTTTTTTTTCCTTTTTTTACATTTAAGAAAATACTTATATCTGAACCATTAATATAATCAGTTACAAAGACTTTATTATTGTGGCTATTTTTTTTTGATATTCTCAGTAATTTTTTTGTAATATTTTTTTTTTCAATTAAAAAAACACCGTTTTTACCAATAATTGGGCTATCCGGTTTTAGGACAAATTTTGAAGAGTGAGTTCCAAAATTTTTTTTATTTATTGTTTGGATATATGGTAAATTATTTTTTTTTAGAAAGTTGTTGAAATAATTTTTGCTATATATACATCTAGATAATTCCAACGAAACTCTTTTTAATTTCAAAATTTTATTAATCTTATAAAGTGTTAAAATTGAAGGACCAGAAGATCTATATATTGTATTTGAAATATTATAATCTTTTAATATTTTTTTTATTTTTTTTATATCTATATTATCCGGATAAATACTAATTTTAAAAACATTTTTACAAAATTTTTTTCCATACTGATTAATATTTTTATCAATACCAAATATATTTTGCTTTAAATTTTTTAAATATCTAAGATAATTTTCTTGTTTTTTTCCAATACCTAAAGAGATTAAATTCATTATTTAAATTTTATAATTCTTTTTATTAAATTAATTAATATTGTCATACTGTAATCAAATTCTATATTTTTTAACTTATAATTTTTATGTTTTTTTTGTTTTCTAAAATTTTCAAAATTAAAAGCCAGTTTTTCTTTAATAAAATAATCAATCTCATGAGATCGTTGATGGCTTTCGTCTACTTTAAGTAAAACAGGAATTGATTTTAGTGATAAAGTCTCATAAAATAATATTCCGTATCTAATTATTATAAATTTTGCTTTTGACATTATTTCAAAAATATTGTCCGGATTAATAACAAAATTTGCATTTATTTTTTTCAAATCATTGATTACTTTTTTTTTAATAAAAGGACCCAAAATAATGAGAGTTGATTTAATATTATCTTTAATAAAAGAAATAACTTTATTAGTTAATTGATAAGATCCACTTGAAACAAAAAGATATTTTATTGTTTTTTTTCTTTTCATCAAATTTTCATGGTTTACTTGTCTGCTAATAATTATTTTCTTAAAAACTATTTTATTATTTCTTTTAACTGGGAAAGGTGAGGGGAAATAATCAAAATTTTTCTTTAATATTTTTTTATTATCTATAAACAAATAACTAGGGTTGTTAAAATTTGTTTTTTTTTTTATTTTTTTTAAGGTGTTTTTTGAAACATCAATTATATTAAGATTGGATTTATTAAACTTGTTTAAATTAAAATCGTTGATTTTGATTATATTTTTTTTATTAGTCGCATATAAAAACTTTTTACTATTAATTAAATAAAAATTTAAATTAACATTCATATTAGCCTCTATTTCATTGAATAGTGAAATCGATCTACTAAAATGGCCTTTTCCAATAAGACTATTTGTTTCTGTGAATATATTGATTTTTTTTATTTTATCATTTGTAGGTTTTTTTTGAACAACATGTGAATTAAGTTTGCTTAAATATTTAATATTTAATTTTACCAAATTTTTTACATTAAATTCTTTATAATTTGATTTTAAAATTTCAAAAATTTTCTGAAAAAATATTAAATCAGATTTTGTATCTACAGAAAGTCTACATATTTTTTTTTGTTCATACTTTTGGGGTTTGTAATAAGTAATTCTAAATTTTTTTTTTTTTTTACTAATGATGTATCCCGGGTGTTCTTTTTCATTTTTTTTTGTTGAAAGATTATTTACTTTTTGCCATGCATTAGTTTTAAATAATTTTATTCCCTCATGAATAATTTTTTTTTTTGATCTAACAAAATCTGCGTTTTTTTTTTTATTTAGCTGATTAAATAATCTTTTTATTAAAGATATGTCTATTAATGGACAATCACCAGATATTACTAGCGTATATTCATTTGAAATTTTTTTACAAATTTGATTTATTCTCCCAGTAACATCTTCATCGTTATTTTCAAAGTGAAATTTTATATTTTTAAATTTTTTTAATTTTTTGATTTTATCATAATAAATCTTATTTATTTTTTGCGGTCCAGTGCCAATATAGATTTCGTTAATTTTTTTATAAGTTAATAAATTATCTAAAATTATCTCGAGTAAAAATTTTTTACCAATTAATGATAAATGTTTGTTTGGGAATCTCGATGAATTTGATCTACAAATTATAATAGCTGATATCATTTCAAATTGTTATTAACATTAATAATTTTTTTAATAATTTGAATTTCTTTTTTTAAAAGTATATTTTTTTTAAAGTTATAAGGTATAACTCCTTCCATAATTATATTTAGATCTTTAAAATAATGCTTTATATCCATCAATTCTTTTATTAATTTATTTTTTTTTAAACATAAAAGTGAGTGATCAGTAGTTAGGTTATTTTGAAAGTATTTACGTCCATAACCGTTAATGTTGTTAGATAATTGAAATTCTACAATTCTATCTTTAAAATAATTTACATATTCATTAAAATTTTTTTCACTTTTATATTTTTGTTTAATCGAATTAATATGTGATGAGTCTAATACTAAGTTTAATTCTTTATGTTTTTTTAGTAATTTTTGGATTTGTTTAAATCTATTACCACTTTTTGATTTTAGGTCAGTAACTTCAATCGATATATATAAATTTTTTCTTTTTAACTTTTTGAATAATGAATAATTTTTAATATGATCTGGATGAATACAAATACCCGTAACATTTTTTAATTTTTTAATATATGTAGCTAATTTTTTAAAGAAAATCTTAGATAAATTATCTTTACCAATCAAATCATCATAATCTGCATGGAGATGTATAGTTAAGTTATTAATTTTAGAAAGTTTTTTTTGAAATTTTAAATAGGTATTAATATTTTTTAAGAAAAAATTTTTATGAATTGTAATTTGAATATTTAAGTTGTATCTTTTACATAAATTAATACAATTATTTAACCTTGTAAAAAAAGGTGTTTTATTATTTTTATTTAAAATCCCAGCATCTCTTAAAAAAATATATTTCATTTCATTGTTAATATGTAATTTTTACTTATTAAATTTGCAATATTTTTACTATCTTTTAAATTCTTATGACTTACAGCAACATACCCTATCCTATCAGCATGGCTTTCAATTTTTTTAATTTTTTGACCATTTTTTTTAAAAAATTTCTCTAAAATAACAAATTTTTGGAATCGTTTAAATTTTTTATTATTAATAGATTTTAATATCCCTTCTTTATTATTAAAAATAAATCTAATAGATACAAATAGATTTTTAAATTTAAATTTAATTTTTATATTTTTTCCAATTAAATAGTCTAAATATAATTCGAGAAAATTACTTCCGTATAAAAACTCTGAAATATGTGAAGCCACATATCCTCCACCAAATCTTGGAGATGCTTCAAGTGTATAAATTTTATTTTTATTAAGAACTAAATCACATTTTAAAGGTCCATTATTTAAATTATATCCTTTCCGTATTTTTTGTACGTGATTATAAATTTTTTTTTTAATTTTTTTACTCAAGTTTGCTGGATGATTTCCACCATTTTCTATTATAAAAGGGTGCATCATTTTTGTATCTGAGTAGTTTCTATTACTTAATAAAGTGTATGTTTTTTTTTTGATAATAAAAGATTCTGTGCTTATTTGTGGTCCAGAAATAAATTCTTGTAAAACTACCTCTTTTTTTTCAGAATTTTCCATTGATTTGGAAAAATATTTTTTTAAATCTTCAATTGTATTTAATAAGAAAGTTCCTCTTGCGCCTCTTCCATCTATAGGTTTAATAATAATTGGAAAACGAAATTTTTTTTTTATAAGTGATAAATTTTCTATTTTTTTTAAAAAGATACTCTTTGGTAAATTTAAATACTTTTTAAAATAATTATAAAATAATTTTTTATTTGAAGATAATTTTGAGGAAATTAAAGAAGGTTTTTTAAGATTAAATGCTTTTGCTATTTTATAATTTATTAGTTGCACGTCATTTGCGATAGTCAAAACTGCTATTATTTTACATTTAAGTTTTTTTAATTTATTAATTAATTTTTTGTCATTTTTTATACTTGTGACAATATATTTATCGGCTAATTTTAAACCTGGAGCAAGTTTATTTCTATCTACCGATACAATTTTAAGTTTTTTTTTTTTACAAAGATGAAATATAGGAAGCTGCTCTGGCCCTGCTCCAAGAATTAATACATATTTTTCACCCATCGTTTATAAAATAATTTTTTTTAAAGCAGGATCTTTTTGAATTCTTTTTTTTATAATTTTTATAATACTATCTTTATAAATAATGCCCTTTTTCTTAGCAATTTTATAATTGATATCCTCAATTTCTCCTGGCAGGAAAATTTTTTGGTTATTATTTTTTTTAATTTTTTTTGATGCTTTTAAAATGCTTTTAAATTCAGATAAATTTTTTGAAAAGGCTGGATTAGTTAATTTATTTTTTTTAAAACAAATAATTAAACAATTATTGGCATCTTTATAATTTTTTTTAAATGACAAATTGTTTGATATTAGCATACCACTCAATAATTCTAGCATGAAAGCTAATCCGCTTCCTTTGAAATCTCCAAAAGCTCTAAGTGAACCGCCATTATAAAAATCTGAGGGTACTTTACTATAATTTCCTTTTTTATTAATTATTGCTTTTATATTTAAATTTTTTTTAGTTTCTCTAGCTAGATTTACTTTTCCTTCTGCTAACATTGAAGTTGAAAAATCCAATACCATATTTTTTTTTTTATTTATTGGTATTGAAATTGATATTGGATTGGTTCCAATTAATCTCTTATTTACTGGATATAACGAAACATTTGGACCTCCCCCACTACAAAAAATTATATTTATGTATCCAGAGTTAGATAATTTTTTTGCATACTCTGACAATCGCCCAACGTGTGCTGCATTAATTATAGATAAAACACAAAGATCTTTTTTTGTTTTTATTATTTTTTTACAACAATAATCCATTGCAACTTGTCCAAATACAAAGTTTGCATTAATTTTAATAAAATTGTTGTCTTTTTTAACTATTGTAGGTTTATTATTAATTTTAATATTACCAGCTTTAATTGAGTCAATATATTGCACAATTCTTCTAATTCCATGAGAATAATGTCCACACATATCAGACTTTACAAGATGTGATGAAATTAGATTCGCATCTATCTTTTTTATTTTAAGTCCTACTAATATATCAGAGATAAATTTTTTAATTTTTTCTTGTTTAATTTTCATGAGATTTTAATAATTCTTTTTTTAATTAGCAGATTTGCAATTTTTAAATCTCTACTTTCATCTATATCAATTAAGTATTGATCTTTATTTTGAATATATATTAGTTTTTTTCCAATAGTACTTTTAAATTTTAATAATGATGATGTTCTCATTACATCAATGATACCATCGTGCCAATAAACTTTTGGTAAAATTCTTCTATTGGCATCATAAAATTTTTTTTTAATTTTATTTTTTACAAAGTAATTTAAATATTTTCCGTTTTTTACCCACATTTTGTATGGTGATCTTTCAGGGACACTAATTGATCTCAATGCATCTGCTTTTTTATTTTTAATCATTTTTTTTATAGCTTGATCGATAAAACATATTTTTCTTAATGGTTGTGTGGGTCGTAATTGAACTATAAATTCCGGGTAATACTTTTCCTTTTGTAATTCTTTTAAGGTATGTAATATAAAATCTAAATCAGTTGAATTATCTTTTGAAATTTTTTTCGGCCTTAAAAATGGAACCTCAGCTCCATATTTCAACGCAATTTTAGCGATCCTTTTATTATCCGTAGATACTATTGTCCTATTTATTATTTTAGATCTTAAGGATTGTTTAATTGAATAATAAATTAAGGGTTTATTATTAAGGAGTGCTAAATTTTTTAATTTAATACTTTTTGAATTACCTCTAGCTGGAATTATAGATAGAATTTTCATTATTTTTTAATGGTATGTAAAAAAAGGGTGCTACCTTTTAATATATTATTTTTAATCAGATAATTATCAAATTCTTTTAAAAATTTTGCTATTGCTAATCTTTTATTTCCTCTCAATCCTCCTATTAGTTTATCTATAAATGCATCATAAAATTTTATTTCTTTAATCGAATAATTGCGCTTAAGTAATCCAATGATTGTTCTATAGTTATCTATTGAATTATCATATGGTGACTGAACTTTTTTTTTTGAATTTGTAATATATCTATATTCACTATTTATATTTGAAATCATTTTTTTTATTGTATTTTTTTGATATTTTTTAGGAAATTTTTTTGCATACGGTTCCCAAGTCTCAAGTGAATATCTTAATACCGCAGCAAAAATAGTTGATAAATCTGAAAAATTTTTTCTTACAGGTTCACAAATAATTAAGCTACTTTTTTTTTTAGTCATTGTATTGATTTTCTTAAATAGTTTTTTAGGAAATGGCATATGGTGCAAAGATCTAAAAAAAATGATTGCATCAAATCTAAAATCAATTTTTTCTTTATTTATATCCATAACTTGATATCTTAATTTTAAATTTCCTTCTTTTTTTTCAATCCTTTTTTTATAATTTTTTGCAATTTTTATAGATGTAGGTGATAAATCAACCCCGACCGTATTAAAATTATTTCTTGCAACTTCTAATGCTAAATGACCAGCTCCACATCCTATCTCAAGAACATTTTTTGCTTTTACTGATTTTAAACATCTTATTACATCTTTAATTCTAGGACCCCACTGGATATCATAAATTTCTTGTTCTCTGTAAGGATTGTTATAAAAAAATTTGTTCTTCCCCAAATTTCTTACATCAGGGAGTAATCCGTTTAGAAATCTTTTTCTTGCTTGATCATCAAAGGCTTTTGTTTCCTTTTTAATTAAAGAATTATAATCTTTTTTCATCCAATAGAGTTAAGATCTACTTAATGATGCTATTATTTTCAATTGATGTTGAAAATGGAATATATTCTATATTTGCACTGACACCCATTTTACTTCTATCGTCCTCATATTTAAAGTTTTTTGCATTAATCACATCTTTAAAATAAAGATTTGCTAACCATTGTTTATTCTTTTCACCAAAGTTTTTAATGCTAAACCACTTTTGACTTTTAGAATACTCTAATAAAAATTCTCCCAATTCTTTAGAAACAGATATAGTATTTCCCCACCTTATATTAACTAAGTAAAAGTCTTTTTCTTCTCTAAACCTGAGTGTATCTCTAACTTTAAATTCCTCGAAATTATCTATGGCTTGAAATATTTCATTATTAGGTATCAAAGTAAAATGCTTTTTAACATTATTTGGGCCTACATATAATGGATCTTTGCTAGCAGTCTCACCGTTTACAGCGCTTGCTATCATTTGACAGCCCGACTCACACATATCAATATATTCACACCCTTTACAACCATCAAATCTCTTACTGTTATCGTGCCATTTTCTCATACTATTTTGGTAAACTTCTTGAATACTTGTCCTAAACACATTTCCGTAAGACTCTTCTTCATGTACACATACGTGTAAATCACCATTTGCGTTTATGCTCATTCTATGCCCTGATTGAGATGGGCAACCCCTACCAACAAAATCTTTATATTTTTCTAAATCTTCTAAAAAACATAAAGGATAACTGACAAGTGATCCAACTCTGATATTGAAATCTTTTTTTACTCTTAACACTTCATCTAAACAATTTTTAGTTTCTTCATGAGATAAATTGTAAATATCCTCTTCTGGATTATCGGATTTTGATGTTTCTGAATAACTTGGAGGAACTGCTCTAGTTATAAAAAACTTATCACATCCTAATTCGGAAGCTAATTTACCTGTATCATAAATTTTATCCATATTATTTCTTAATATGACCATGTTTGCACTTATACGAATCCCATTTCTTACACAGCATTTAATTCCATTTATAATTTTATCTAATGAGTTTTTCGATTGCATTATGTAATCGTTTTCTTCTTTATCTATTGACGGAAAACTTGTTAATATGTGATCTAACCCAGCATCATGGAGCTTTTTTGCCTTATCATCTGTTGCTAAAATAAGATTACTATTACAACTTACTGAAATATTATTCTCTTTTAGTTTCTTAAGAGCTTTAACTAATATATCAAAGTTTGACATAGGTTCGCCCCCTGTTAATATTACGTGAAACACTTTAGCTTCACTTAATTTTTTTATTAAAAGATTTAGCTTAATCTCATTTAATGAGATTTCACCCATAGACTCATCTCTCCAAGGATTGTAGCAATGTCTACATTTCACATTACAAAGTTCTGTGAGCTCCAAGTTTACTGTAGTGGGTGCAGAAAATAGTTTTTTACTCATTTTTTGATAAGAATATGTTCTTTTAAATTTGCATCCTCGTTATTAAAGATAATACCTCTTTTTTCAAAATTTTCTTTAATAATCTTTAATTTTTCATTTATGCCTTCTGTTTTGCTATCATTTCTCTCAATTTGTTGAATTCTGGCCCAAGAAACACCTGTGATTTTTGAAAGGTCATCCACTCTAAGTCTAAGTGCTGCTCTTGCCATTCTTATCTGCAGTCCAGTTATATTGCTATCTTCATTTTTGTCTTTACTCATCTAACCCAGGCCCCACCATTAATAGAAATAGTTTGTCCAGTTATATAATTACTTTGATCTGATGCAAGTAAAACTGCCATTCCAATTAGATCATCAAACTTTCCCAATCTGGGTATTAAAAGTAGATTATTCACAATTTTCCTGACATCCGTAGACATAGTTTTTTCTGTAAAATCATTGTTGATGACTCCTGGTGAAATACAATTTACATTTATAAATCTTTTACCTAAAAATCTTGCTAAGTTATGCGTAAGCGACATAACGCCTGCCTTTGCAGCAGCATAAGATGGTGTTCTAGGTCCGCCGTACTCACCAGATAAAGAACCAATATTTATTATTTTTGAATTTTTTGGCATATATTTTATGACTTGTTGACAACATAAAAAGACCCCTTTTAAATTTATATCAATTACTTTATCCCAATCTTTTTCTGAAAGTTTATCAAAATCGTTAGTAATATTTGTTCCTGCATTATTAACTAAAATATCGATTTTACCATATGATTTATTTATCTTTTGAAAAAAATCTACCACGCTTTTTTTTTTGCTCACTTCTAATTGAAGTACTAATTCTGCATCTAATTCCTTTGCAGTCTGAAGAGCATTTTTTTTATTTTTATTATATGAAATAACAACTTTTCCTCCTTCTTTTTTATAAGCTTTTGCTATTGCTTTTCCAATCCCACTAGATGAGCCAGTAATTACGCATATCTTATTTTTTAATTTCAGATTATTCATAGTTCTTTTTTAATTTTTTATTAATATTGTCCCAATCTTTTTTAAAATTCAATAATCCTAATTCAGAATATTTATTTTTAAAAATTTTTTCCCACGTTGACGGTGGCACTGTCAATACATCCGCTCCTGAATGAAGCGATTGATTAAAATGTTCAGTACTTCTTATACTTGCAACTAATATTTTTGTTTTTAATTTATAATTTTTTTTTATTTGAATTGCTTTTTGAACACTTTCTAAATTTTTAAAGCCCCAGTCCTCAGTTTTGCCTAATATCATACTAAAATAATCTACATTTAATTTTGCAAAAACCGCAAACTGTGAAGGGTCAAATCCTAATGTTACGTTTAATTTTATTTTCTTATTTTTTAATTTTAAAGAAGTAAGGTATCCAGCTTTATTTGCAGGAACTTTTACAATAATATTTTTTGCTATTTTAGTAAATTTGTTTGCTTGAATTATTATTTCTTCAGGTAAACTTTTTGTTACCTGCACTGAAATAGGCCCTTTTACAATTTTTGAAATTTTTTTTACTTGTTCAATTGGTTTCTCGCTCTCTTTACTTAATAAAGATGGATTTGTAGTAACTCCATCAACTAGATTAAATTTTTTCCAAAACTTTATTTCATTAATATTAGCTGTATCCAGGAAAAATTTCATGACTTTTTATATATTTAATAATTCTTATTTACAAGAAATTTATAAATGGTTTTGATATCAAATTTATAAATCTATCAGATAAATTTTTAGATGTTACATTGCTATCTTTTATATTACTAATTGTTTTGATTAAAATTTTTCTTTTTGGAAAATTAGTTTTAAGTTTTATTTTTTTTGTAGTAATTAAAAAAGACACCTTTTTAAGATTGATTAAATTAAATTTAATATTCATATAGTTCCTTAATGAAAATAAATAATTTTCTTTATTATCAATATTTGTAATTATATTATATTTCGAGTCATATAATTTTTTTATTGAAAGTAATTGGTAATCTAATTCAGCTATCAAAAAATAACCTCTTTTATATTTTGGCAAAGACGTCAATGGCAAATCTTTCCTTCCAGCAATAAAAATTTTTTTGAATATTCTTTTTTTTTCAAGTTTTTTTTTTATGTAGTTGCAGCAAGTTGATTTGCCCTTACTTCCTGTGATAGATAAAATTTTTTCTCTAGGCCATTTACTGTACATTTTAAAAATATCAATTTCAGAAACAATTTTTTTATTTTTAACAGCTCTAATATATAGCTGGTCATTTTTTACTACTCCAGGGGTATAAATAACTATGTCAGCACTAGATATTAAATCTTCAGGATGATTTGCAAATTTACAATATTTATAGGCCTCAGATTTAAAAAATTTTTTTAAATCTTTTTTATTTTTTAAATCACTTATTGATACTTTTAGTTTTTTTTTTTTTAAATATTTAAATAAGGAAATACCAAAACTATTTAAGCCAATAATATGAAATTTTTTTGCCAAATTAACCTTTTAAAATCGCAATTGGTTTTAATAAAAGGACTTTTTTAATCAATTTTTTTGAAACCAAAGGTTTTAAAATCTCACTTATGCCTCTAAATGCCCTTGGGTCCTCGCCAGAAAAATCTGTTTTATGATAAAAAATTTTGACACCGCTTTTTTTTATTTTTTTTAAAGAATTTTTTGAGTTAAATTTTTTTCTCGCAATTGGTCTATCAATTTTCCTACCAGTTCCGTGACAAACTGAGTCCATGGAATTATGAATATTTCTAAGAGGTTTTAAAAGCATAGTATCTCCACCTGGATAGGAAGGCAGAATTATAGGCGTTCCTGTTGATTTATATCTATGTTTACTTGACAATTTATTAGAGTTTTTTACAAAATTTGCACCATGTCTATGAATAAAGAAATTTTTTTTATTTTTAGTACTTAATTTCTTAATTGTGTCGTGACAACTATCCCACAATAGGTTGAATTGAAAATTAGATTTAATTATTCTTTTTAAATTAAACTCGAAATATTTTGCTAACCAAATTCTATTGGCAACTGCAATATTTGTTATTCCATTAACCGCAGAAAGGTATAAATCTGCATCATAACTTGGATAATTTAATTTAAAATATTTAGATGAGCCTGGAAAAAATCTAAATTTATTTAATATAGTTTCCTTATCAAACATATTAGTTAAATGATATTTTAATTTATTTTTTTCAAATCTTAAAAAATTTTTTCCTCTTATTCCCCATCTGGGCGTAAAGTAAAGATTAATATATCCTGCAGTACATCCAGAATGAATTGTCAAAAGATAATCCTCTTTACTAATATTCCATTTTTTTAATACATCTTTATCAAATATTTTTTTAATACGATTTAATTCAATAAATGTATTTCCAGAACCTAATGAGCCAAATTCATTTTTACATTTTTGTAATAAATCTTCAGGAAAAAGTTTTTCTAAATTTATTTTTTTGAAATTATAGAAATTTCCGTTATCTTCTATTTTTTCTAAGTCAGATTTATCTAACATTCCTCTTTTAACTAAAGCTCTAACTCCTTTGAAAATACATTCCTCAAAAAATTTTGAGTTAAAAGTTTTAGGCAAATATTTCAATCTTTTCTTTGCTCTATCAGGAATAGTTTTGCTTAATTTTTTAAACAATTTTTCAATATGATTTTCCTTAAGATCATTAGTTTTTATTATCCAGGAACTAATACCACTCCCAACATTTAAATGAGTAAAACAAGGAACAACTTCGTTTTCCGTTAACAAAACAGATCCAGTAGGAGACATCTCACCTCTTTTATAGTGTAAGTCAGGCAACAAAATCACTTTTGATTTTTTATTTAATATATCTAAAAATTTTTTAATGTCCTTTTCTATTTTATTATTCTTTATGTTTGTAAATCTTTTGATACTAGGCATAGTTCTTAATATGATTTTTTTGAGGATTTCTATAAAAGTTTGGTCTAGCTATCCAGTTTTTACCATAAATTGACTTTAAATATTTCTTTGGTGTTGATGGTATTTTTAAATTTATTCCATATTTTTTAACGTTTTCTAAATTTAAAAGAAATTTTTTTTTTACATATTTTTTTTTATTACCAAATTGAATAGCTTTTTCTTTACCAAAAATATAAAATATGAAGTCAATAATACCTGGTTCAAATATAAAAATATTATTTTTGGATTTAAAAGATAATTTAATAATTTTTTTTTTAAAATTAAAAGTTTTTTCTATTTGGAACTTTTTTGAATTAAACAAATTAAATAATTTGTCTTTTTCTCTAAAATTTACTCCTATATCAATATCTGAAATTAGACTAAATTTTTCTTTTCTCATAATTGATAACAAGCCAGATCTATCTATCCAATAGCTAATATCATTTTTATTTAGTATGTTTATGACATAAAGCAAAATTTCTTTAATCTTTTTTTCTCTTAAATCTATCTGTTTTTTACTTTGAATTAATTTTTTATAACCCCATATTTTAATTTTTAAACTTTGATTGATTTTTTTTAATTGTTTATGTTGATCAGTAATATTTCTTCCACATAATATAATAGTAGCATTGTTATAATTTTTTTTTTTTAATTCTAATGGGTGAAAAATTCTTCTTTTAAAAATAAGATTACTTATTTTTTTTTTATCATTATCCAAAAATGCATAAATCTTAACATTAATTCTCTTACAAACTCTAAAAGCTGCTCTTCCATGATAGCCTGTTCCAAAAATAAAAATCATAATTTAATTACTTTAAAAATTTTTTTTATAAGTTCATCAGATAAGAATTTTATGGATTTTGAAAAATCATTATTAATCAAAATTTTTGGTTTTTGGGGTAATTCTGGTCTAATATCTATATCGACTATATTTTTATTGTTTTTAAAATAAATTTTTTTCTTATTCTTTTTTATAATTTTTTTTAAATTTGATTTAATGTAAATTTCAAAATAATTTTCTATGTTGTTGCTATTATATTTTCTAATTTTATGTGACATTGATACAGTTGCAAAAATAACATTTATGCCCTGATTAGTAATTTTTTTGCAAAGTTTGCTATAGCCTAGTGCAATTATATATCTATCGGTTTTTGAATATTTTTTTAAATTAAAAAAAGATCTTAAATCATCACCACTTAATAAAATAGTTTTTCCGAACTTATTTTTGATCTGATTAAAAATTTTTTTAGATATTGTAGTTTTTCCACTTCCAGATATTCCTGTTATCCAAAACAATATACCTTTTTTTTTGTTTATTTTCATTTTTTAAGTTTTTATTTAACCCAATTTTTTTTTAATTAAATCATTTAATTTTTTTTATTTGACTATTTTCTAAAACAAATATCTGGTCACACAATTCTAATGGTTCATCAATATGAGAAATAATTAATATTGTGTAATTATTTTTTAATCCATCAATTATTTCTGTTAAATTATTAATTGAATGTTTATCTAAATTATTGAAAGCTTCATCAAATATTAAGAAATCATCAGAATTATATAATGCTCTAGCTATACCTATTCTTTGAGCTTGCCCACCTGAGATATTTATTGCTGACTCTGACAAAGTATCTTTTAAGGTCAATTTTCTTTGATCTAAAAATTCATCAAGTTTAATTTGTTTAATTATATTTGAGAGTTTGTCGTAGTTTATATTTTTTTTATTTTTTTCAAGTGTGATATTAAATTCTAAAGTTTCCTCAAAAAAAAACAATTTTTGCTGAACATATCCAAATTTAGATATCCAATTTGTATTATCTAAACTTTCATAATTTATTTCATCTATAAGAATTTTACCGGAAGTAGGTTTTAAAAGACCAGAAATAATATCAACAAAGGTACTTTTTCCTGAACCATTTGATCCTTTTATTCCTATACAGGAGTTTTTTGGTATTGAAATATTTAAATCTTTAAAAATATTTTTTTTATTTTCATAACTAAAAAATATATCTTTTAATTCAATTTTGTTCTTAAAATTTATTTTTTTTTCATCTTTAGTAACCTCTTTAGCAAAATAGCTAACAAGATTACTTAAAGCTGCTTCTGAATAATTAATTTTCTGTACAGATCTTATAAGCATATTGACATTTGGTATAATTCTAAACATTATAAGTACAAAAATAGATAATTTAGGAATTAAGTTTTGTGGATTTTCTATGTTATAAAAGACTGCTAATATTGAACCAACTAATAGTATTTCAAATACTATTCTTGGTAATACTGATAATACATTTTTTTTAACTGACATATTTGCCAACCTATACCAAGATTTTTTTAGATCAGAAATGAACGCATTTTCTTTTTTATATATTTTTAGTTCTCTAATACCCTCGAATAATTGTTTGATATAATTTATAATTTTTAAATTTTGAACTCTTCGCTGGTTTCCTAAAAATTTAAATTTTTTCTTTAGAGAGAAAATAAATGTCAAAAAAAATATAGATCCAAAAATTACAGAAATAATTGTTAAATTTAAATCTACAAATGATAAAAGTATTAAAAATCCAAATAAAGTTAAAACATTCAATGATATTTCTAAAATTGGTTGCATAAAACCTAATGTAATTAGTTTAATTTCACTATTAAATTCTCTTAAAAAATATGCAGAATTTTTTTTAACAAAAAATTCATATTTTTTTCTTAATATATTAAATAATATTTTCTCCTGATGATAAATTGTTAAATATGCAAGAAAATTAGAATTGATTTTTGTGAAAAATAATAGAAATAAATTTTTTAAAAAAAATAAAATAAAAATTATTGTTATAGCAGTAATATAGAGATTATTTTGTTCAACTAAAAAAGTATCTGATTTAGAAAACTCGAAAATATTTAGATAATTATCATTTTCAGTAACTATAAATCCTAATAATGGAAAAATAGATCCAATTGAAAGAACATCAAAAAAAATCGATAAAAGCATTATAAAAAAAAGAAAGTACAATCTTTTTTTATAAAATTTTGATAATTCTAAAAAAAAATTTAGCCACATAAAATTATGTATAATTAAAATTTCAAAATTGAGAGAATATCTAATTTTTTTAAACTATCTTTATTTATTTCAATAAAAGACATCTGGTCCTTAACGTTATAAAACCCTAATTTATTTTTCATTATATCTGTACTCCTGATTTTGGAAGTTTTTATAACTGTGCTTATCCCAATTCTTGAAAAAGTATTATTATTTATTTTTGAAGGAATAGTTCCATTTACTAAAGTTTTAATTTTTAAGTTTTCTTTTGAAAATATTGATCCTTTAAATGGTTGAACAGGTACTACAACATCATAATTTTTATTTATAGATAATTTAATCATTTCATCAAATATCTTAAAATTTCTTAGTGGAAAATTTTCAGTGGCAATTACTAAAAGATCATAGAATTTTCCTTTTTTCTCAACTTTTTCCAAAAAATTTCTTACGGATGAAATAATATCTAAATAATATTGTGAATTAGTATTTTCTCTATTAATTGAAATATCAATACCTAATTTTTTTGAAATTTTTTTATTTTCCTTTTCATTAGAATACAAATATATATCATCAATCATCTTAGATTTTTTTAATTGGTTTATTGTCAATTCTAGTAAGTTTTTTTCTTTAATACCAATTGTTTTACCTAATAAAGGAATAACTGCAGCACATTTTAAATTTTTGAGTTTAATTAGATCTGGTTTTTTTCTTGCAACATAACTTAAATTTTCTAAAATCGAAACTATCTCTTCACAACGTTTAAGATCTAAAGACTGGTTTATTCCATGCCAGTGATAAACTTCTGATTTGGGTTGATAAACAATTTTATAACCAAGTTTTAATATTTCATGTGCCCATACTCTATCCTCTATATGTAAAATTCTTTCGTCAAATTTAATCTTGTTCCATATATTTCGTTTAAATGCGCTATTTGCATTGTGAAAAAAAGTATCTTTAGATTGAATTCTTTTTTCTTCACCAAATGTGTTGTACAAATCTCTCTTATCTAGCGGGCTTGAATATGGAAGGGGTAGCTGTTTACCATAAACTGCACCAATATTTTTTTTATTTAAATCTAAAACAAGATTTTTTAGCCAATATTTATCTACAGGTATGCAATGTGCAGATAAACAAACAATTATTTCACCAGATGATTTAGAAATACCTATATTAATAGCTTTTCCTGGAATAAATTTATCTATCTTAACAATTTTACATTTATAATTTTTAATTTTTTCTAAAGTTTTATCTTTAGATAGATTGTCTACAATTATTATTTCAAAATTTTTATAAGTTTGTTCATATATTTTACGAAGACACATTTCAATCCATTGTTCTTCATTTTTAGTTCGAATTATAATTGAAACTTTTTTTTCTTTTGTCATTTTTTTATTCTATAATTTTTTTTATCTTTAAATATAAATACATTAAGTACTCCTTTAAATAAATTAAATAGTGTCCAAATTTAATATTTTTTTTATCGTTTATTCTTAATGTAATAAAAAAATTATTTTTACTATTTAACTTATGTGCATCGTCATTAATTTTTGATAAGTGACCATCTTCAATTCTTTTAAAGCAATATGAGGGATAATTTACGCATTCATTATAATCCAAATTACAAAAGTTTAAAATATCTCCTAATTCTTTTTTTGTATTTAACACAATATTTTCAAGTGATGATAAAAAAATCTTATTAGGATATTTTTTTTTTAATTCTTTAATTTTTTTTTTTTCATCACAAATTTTGTCAACAAATTTTGACTTCGAGGTTGCATAAAAATTTTCATTGAATTTATCAATACTTAAATTGTGTAACTTTATGTGTGTCAAAGTTTTTGTTTTTACAAGACCTATTGTACTTCTATCAACATATACTATTTTTGCATCCATGTTTTCTTTTAAAACATATTCAATACTTTCAATATCATTTGGTAACTTTGATGCGAAGTGTTTTTTTTCAAGACTTAAATTATTTAGATCTTTCCAGCTTTTAAAAAAATTTTTGTAAAATATGTCGAAAATTTCCTCTAAATAATATCCATGATTTTCTTTTTTATTTTCAAATATTTCAGTTTTCCATCCATTTTCAAATTTTTCATAGTCAAAATTAAAATTTAGAAATTCTCTTTTATCACCTGAAAAAAAGTTAGGGTATTTTTTAACTAACGAATATCTTTCTAAATGATATAATCCCGTATTATGCAGTGCTTCTCTCAAATCTACAATTGAAATATTAGTCTTTTTATTTAGCCTTCTTGAAACTATGACCTTATTTTTTAAACTCTTGTTTGATTGTATTTTTTCAGAGTGATTATCAATATTATTTATGCATAATTTTTCTAAAGCAATTAAACAATTTACAAACTTATCATGAATTACATTGCACAAAATATCAGGGTGTCCATCTAATAGAAATAATAAAGTCGCCTTTCCAGACCCTAAAAATCCTGAAATAAAAATTTTTTTCATAACACTTATTTAAATTTATTTAAGACTTTTTAATGTCTTTAAGACCAGAATTTTTTATATATATTTTGCATTTCAGGATAAAGTTTTCGGAATTCGGCATAATTTATAGGTTGCAAGGGGTCAACTGCTGCGTTTTCAGGATCAGGGTGAACTTCTAACATTATGCCATCAGCGCCTGCAGCAACACCAGCTAATGACATTGATCTAACCCAAGGTCTCCAAAACGTTGCATGTGATGGATCAGCTACAATAGGTAAATGGGTAACTTCCTTGGCTGCTGGAACAACTTGCAAATCAAGCAAAAATCTTGAAGTTGATCTATGTGTATGAGGTACTGATACCCCTCTTTCACACAAAATCACTTTTTCATTTCCTTCAAACAAAATATATTCTGCAGCTCCCAACCAGTCTCTCAAAGATGATCCATAATGTCTTTTTAACATTATAGGCTTTTGGGTTTTTGCGCACGCAGTCAAAAAAGGGTAATTTTGCATATTTCTAGATCCTATTTGAATAATATCTGCAACCTCTGCAACTAAGGGTATAAATTTTTCCTCCATGACTTCAGTGATAATCGGAATGTTGTATTTATCTTTTGCCTCTGATAACCATTTAATTCCTTTTTCTCTTGTTTCTGTATATTTATTATTGCGATAAGGAAATGTTAATGGTTTAAACGCTCCACCTCTTAGGAAGTTTGCGCCTATCTCTTTAACATTTTTTGCTACATCTAATATTAATTCTTTTGATTCAACCATATTCGGTCCTGCAAAAGTTATTAACTCTTCACCAAATTTTGCCCCTGCTACTTCAAATGTTGACCTATGATTATTATTTTTTTTTGCGACTAATGGAAACTTTGATTTTAAATCCTCAGATGAAATATCTTTTCCAGGAAATTTGTTATCCATAATAAAGTTTTAAATGCTACTAATACACTAATTACTAAGCTTTTCCAACTCTAAAATAACTTTTTTGATTGGGCTGCCGTTTGAATTAAATCTTTTTAAAAAATTTTTTTGTTGAAGTTTCCAAATTACATTATTTGGATGCTTTATTGCTAAATTTAATTTTTTTATCAAATCTTTTATATTTTTAGTTTCATAAGTAACACCAAGTTCTGCATATGGATCTTTATTCTCCTTATATGCTCCTTTAAATATATTAGGCCAACTAATTGTGGGTAATTTGTATAAAGGACCATAAACAGTTGCTGATGTTTTGAATTGAGTAACTAAAATATTTGTATCGTTTATTTCATCCAACATATCTTTTTTTGAAATTTGATATATAAATTTTTTGTTTAGATATTTTTCTATATCGAGAGGCTTATTTGGATGTTGTTTTAATACTACGTAAACATTTCTAAATTTTTTTATTTCTTCAAAAAAAAGATTCAAACATCTTTTGAAAAGATCTAATTCACCAGGTAAAAGTTTATGCAATTCGATATCATTTAAAGCTAATAAAATTTTTTTTTTATTTTTTTTATTTTTTTTTTTCTTTAAAATTTTTTTATCAAAATTAGGTACTCCCACAACCTTTATTTGGGCATATTTATTTAAATTGTAAAGTTTCCAGTAAGCAAGCGCTTTGCTCGAATTAATAAGTATTAGATCTGCAAATATTTTCAACCTAGCTATCTTGCCTGCTTGTGTTTCTTTTATTCTTTTATCATTATCTAAATTTACAGTTGGTGCAGCTGGATATTGTACAATTTTTGGTCGATTTTTAGGACTTGTTTTGCTTAATAATTCTAAAGTATAAGTGAGATTCCCATATTCAGATAAAACATAAGAAACGTTATTAATATTTTGGATTCTAAGTTTTTTTAACAAATTTTCAAAAGAATGGATTTTATCTGAAAAAAAAATTTCAATTTTTTTTAATGATAATATAACTGATATTTTCCTTAATATTTTTTCAAAAAGAAAATCAGTTTTTTTTTGTACGTAAAAGATTTTTGAGATTTTATTTAAATTTTTAAAAACAGATTTCGATTCTTTTACTAAGTTGAAACATTTATAGTTATTAAAATAAACGAATATATCAAATTTTTTTTGGTATAATTCATTAAGAACAGGTAAAATCCACTCAATCTCTAGTGGGCCCCGTCGTATAATAAGAATAATATTTTTCTTTTCCAATTTTTAAATTGTTTTTTTTTGTTTCATTTTAAACAAAGTATTTACTATTTTAAGATCTTTATAATCGTGGATCTCAAGACTCGTTAAAACATCTTCATTTTCAATAATTTCAACATTGTCTCCTATCCTTCTTCCTTTTCTCCAAAGTTCTGTTCTTGAAACACAGGCTAAGGCTGTGTCTTCTCTGACAATTTTTCTTCTAATCTGTCTTGATGAATATTTAGACATCCATTTTCTTAATCTGACCCATTTTCCATTTTTTTTCTCCCAAAAATTTTTATGTGTTACATGACCAGAAAAAACACTTTCAATATTTTTATTTTTTTTTAGAATATTTATTCCTTTTTTGACCCAATTTATATCTCTGAAAATATCAGTCGGACCCAAAAAAACTCCTAAATCAAATTTCACATTAATTATCTTTTCATATGTAATTAAGGCGTGTTTTAAGCAAGCCTCAGTTGTAGCAAGATCTCCAGCTAATTTTGCTGGTCTTATAAATGGTACCTTTGCACCATATTTTTTTGCTAGATTAGCTATCTCCGTATCATCAGTTGAAACAATTATGTCATCAATCATTTTCGTTTTAATTGCATCTATAATTGGGTAATAAATAAGTGGTTTTCCATTAATTTTTCTAACATTTTTTCTTTTTAAGCCTTTCGACCCGCCACGTGCTAAAATAATACAAATAATTTTTTTTTTCATACTAAATTAAATCAATTTTATCCACTTTAAAATTTTCAAGGTTTTTAAAATTTAATTCAACTCTTGGATTGATTTTTTTTTTCAATGACATAACTTCCATTTGAGAATTTATAACCTTTGGTCTTAAATAACTTTTCATAAGGCGAAATAAAAATATTTCTTTCAATCAAATTTTTTTTTTGTTTAAAAATTTTCAATAAACTTAGACTGATTGAAGTAATTATGGGACTTGTCCAACTATGTGGAATAAATATTTTATCTAATTTTTTAAATATTTGTTTTAATTTAATGATTTTGTCAAAACTAAGAGAATTTACATCAAACTGTAGATAATCTATATCTTTAGACATTATCCATTCCTTGGCCTCTTTGAAAAAAAATACATGTTCACCTCCAGCTAAAATCATTCGTTTATTGATACTTTTTATCTTCTTATACAAAGTCAAATTTCTTTTTACTGGTTCCTCTATAAATAAGAAATTTAAATCTTGCAAACCATCAGCAATATATTGGTATTTTTTCAGATTATTAATACGACAACCAAAATCCAGCATTAGATTAAATTTATTGCCTACTTTAAATCTTATTTTTTCTGAAATTTTAATCAGTTTTTTTTCATCAAAATCAGGTGGATTTAGCATTCTTAGTTTGTGATTTTGAAAATTTTTTGGAAAAGGTGGTCTAAATTTCCAACCAAAAAACTTTTTATCCTTAAATTTTAAAGCTTCCTCAATAAAAAATTCTGAGCTTTGATTTTCAAAAATCATACCACCGCTCGCATATGTACTAATAATTTTTTTTTCTTTTAATATATTTTTGCCGTCTCTAATCTTTAAAGAATTAATAGCTTGGGAAAAAGCAGCAATACATGAACTTAAACAAAATAAATTTTTTTCAGTTTTTTTTAATAAAATATAAGTTTTACTTAAATCAATTTTTGAAGGAGCAGATTTTTTAATTAATGAAAAGATATTTTTTGAAATTCTAATTACTTCGTCAAATGATCCTGAATAGAAATTAACTTCACCCAAAGCATTGCTTTCATCTTTATAATTTAGAGAAATCATAATCATTCCATCATTAAAATATGATGGCCTTGGAAATGGATATTTTTTTTTTACAATTGTTTTTATTTTATAAAGTGAAAGAATATACATAAATATTATTTAAAACTTTCAATAAAAAAAACTGTATTTAGAATTGCAAATATAAGGTGTGACTCTTGATTATTTTTATTTTTTTTATTCAATAATTCATTTAGCAAATTCAAATTTATAACCGATTTTATAAACTTATTTGAAAAAATGATCTTTTTTAATGACTTATTTCTTAAATTTAACATATGTTCAACATTCATGAAAAAACCAACTTTATTTCTATTTTGAAGAATAGTTTTATCTAATTTACCTCTTAAAATATCTCTAAATATAAATTTTCCATATCCTTTGTTAATTAAATATTCGTTAGGGTATGAAAATGTTTTTTTAAATATATCTTTTGATAAAAATGGTGTTCGATTTTCAATACCATGATACATTGCGATATTGTCCACAGCAGCTATTTGGCCAGGTAAAGAATAGTATCTAATATCTTTATAGAGAGAATTTTTTAAGTGATTTTTAAAATAATTTATTTTCTTATAATTCTTTTTAATTTTAAAACTTTTAAAAAACTTTTTCATATTCATAAAATCATAGAACATAATATCCTTTTTATTTCTCATGTATTCTTTATATTTATCAAAATTTTTTAAAAACTCATTTCTCAACAAGGGTCGAATATAATTTGACCATTCATTAAATTTTTTCTCAAATAAAAATGGCTTATCTTTAATTGAATAAAGATAATGTAATTGATGAATATAATAACCAGAAAACATTTCATCGCCTCCATAACCAGTCAATAATACTTTAAAATTTTTTGATTTTATTTTTTTACATAAAAGACTGAATATCAAATAAGTTGAGGTAGGAACAATATTTCCAGTTTTTTCGATGACATTTTTTAAATGTTCTAAATTTTTTTTATTATCTTTTTTGATATTGACATAGGTATGATTAATATTGTTTCTTTTAACTATAGTTTTAATATATTTATCTTCATCATAATCCTCATCTTTAGGTTTTACCGAAAAACAATATACTTTTTTTTTAGATAAATTGTTTGATAATGATGCTATTGAGCTTGAGTCTAGGCCTCCACTTAAGAGACAAGCAGAAGGAAAATCTGACCTCAGCCTCCTTTTTAAAACTTGATTGTATGTATTTTTTAAAATTTTTTTCTCAATTTTATAATTAAATTTTTTCTCTTTTATATCATCTTGCGGTTTCCAGTATTTATGAAAAAAAAATTTCATATCTTTGTTAATAATCAGATTAGTCCCTGGTTCTAATGAATAAACTTTGCTTAAAAAAGTTTCATTATCATTGCATATTGTTCTAAATCCAAATTTTAGATAATTTTCAAATTTCTTGTAGTTGATCATAAATTTTTTGGAGCTTAAAGTGGGTAAATAATTTAAACTTGAACCAAAATAGAAACTACTCTTATCATGAGCATAAAATAAAGGCTTTTCTCCAAAACTATCTCTTGAAAGTACGACTTTTTTATTTTTAAAATTATAATACGCAAACGCCCACATACCATCGAGTTTTTGCAACTTTTCCTCTCCATAATAATTTAAATATTTAAGTAAAACTTCAGTGTCAGAATTAGTTAAAAAAGAAATTTTTTTCTTTTCTAAATGTTTTCTTATTTCTAAATAATTGTAGATCATCCCATTAAAAATTAATAAACCCTCATTATCAAAAAAAGGTTGATTAGAGTTAGGACTTGGATCAATTATTGATAATCTAGAATGATTAAAATTTAATTTTACTTTATCAGTAATATTTCTTTCATAAGCTCCAAAATCATCCACTCCCCTATTTCTCATTAGATTTAAAGTTTTAAATATTTTGTTTTTACTAGGAGATAAATTTTTTTTTCCAATAAAACCTGAAATACCACACATATTTATTTTTTCATAATAGATTTAATTTTTTCAATAGATTTCATTAAATTTACTTTTGAGAAAGCAATTACTGCTTGATCTAAATTCATATCTAAACCATTTAAAGTGTAATTTTTCAATTTTAGGGCACTTCGTATTAACTGAGTTTTTTTAGGAGAATAAATTATATCATAAACTTGACATTTTGGGTTATTTTTAAAAAACTCTTCATTTTGCTTTAAATTATTAGATATAATATATTTGTTTTTTATGAAAAATTCTTTGATATTTTTTTTTTTAGAAAAATTTATTTTAGAAATTTGTCCCAATGGAGAGAAAAATCTATAGTTAAAATACTTATTCTTTTTATCATTAAACCAAGTATCAAATCCTACTGAAGTTGCATTAATTACTAAATTAACATTTCTTATTTTTTCTATACTTTTATAATTTTTAATGACATTAATATTTTTATTATCAAATTTTTTTAAATATCCCAATAATTTTTGTTTATTTCTGTTAAAAAAAAAATTTTTATTGTTATTAAACTTATTTAAAACAAAACTTATGACTGATTTGCCAGCTCCACCTGCGCCTAAAACTAAGATATTATTATTTTTTTTTAATTTAAAATTTTTGAATGAATTTGCAAAACCTAAGTAATCAGTATTGATACCAATAATTTTATCTTTTTTTTTTATTATAGTATTTATAGATCCAATTTTTTTTGAATTTTGATCGACCTGGTCAAGATACTTAATTATTCTCTCTTTATGTGGTATCGTAATTGAACCTCCTACAAAATTTTTATTTTTTCTCAACATTGATACTAAATTCTTGAGATTTGAGTCTTTAACATCTGCTGGATACATTTTACAATCTATTTGCTTTTTTCTATATACTTTATTCCATAATTTAGGTGATCTTGCTCCTTCAGAGGGTTTGGCTCCAATTATTAAAGCAAACTTTTTTGAATTAATTTTTAATTTATTATCTAAATATTTAGAAAAATTTTCTTTCATATAATTAATTTAATTTTTATTTCCAAGCTTTTTAGATAATGAATTTGAATTTACTTTTATCCACTTAGATGTTTCTGAGCTTTTATATAAAGAGTGAACAAAAAGAGAGGTTAAATAAGCTTCATAAGCATCAACCGGTGGTTCAAATTTTTTTTTTAAAATATTTTCAAAAGTCTTATTTAAATAAGTAATATGGCTTACACCATATCCTGTAGGTACATTTTTAGAGTAAGTTTTCTTAATTTTATTCTCCATAAGATCGGTTTGGTTTTTAAATTTCCAGGTCTTTACTTTATTCATGGCAACACCACTAATTACTGCAGTACCTTTTTCTCCAACAACAGACATGGATGCATGTAGGTCAACTGGTCTGGCTGCTGTAGTTGCTTCTATCGTACATAAAGATCCATTAGTAAATTTTACAATTGCTGCGGCTGTATCTTCAGCTTGTAATTTGTTAAGTCTTTTTGTTGTAATACAATTTACCAGATTAATAGGTCCAAATATCCATCTTAAAATATCCAAATGATGTATCAGTTGTTGATTTAAAACACCTCCATCATTTAGCCATGTGCCATGCCATTTATCATCATAATAATGTTGATATCTACACCACAGCAAACTTATTGATACGTTAACAATTTTCCCAAATTTACCGTCACTAACTGTCTTTTTTACCAACTGTATGCTTGGGTTAAATCTGTTTTGAAAAACTACTCCACAAATTACTTTTTGTTTTTTTGAAATTTTAAAGAGATCCAAAGATTTGCTAGGGGTCATAGTCAAAGGCTTTTCACATAGAACATGGATTTTTTTATTTAAAAAAAATTTAGCAATCGGATAATGATTTCCTGAAATAGTCAAAATAAGGACTAAGTCAATATCTTTATAAAAATTTGGATTTCTGAAATTATTATAAAACTTAGCATTTAAGTTTTTAGCATAGAATCTTTTTTTTTCATCAATGTCGCAAATACTTACTAATTTATAATTTTTAATTTTTTTCTTTTTAAATAATTCAAGGTAATGCTCAAAAACTCTTCCTAAACCGACAATTCCTATTTTAACTTTTTTTTTCATTCAATACAATTTAATAAGCTTTATCATTTTGTTTAATCTTGCAATATTATATAAAAAATAATATAAGCGCCGATAGTTTATTAAGTACTATATACTTTAAATACTAAATTATTGTAAAGTTTAATTTTTTTACTTGTAGATATGAGGTTACTTAAATTTTATAAATAAATCAAATTGATGAAAAATTTCATTAAAGAAATCAATTACTATCAAAATAAAGAAATTGCTGATATATATAAACCCACCTCTTTCTGGAATAAATTAATTCAAAAAAACTTTGATGCTATCAAAAAAGGTAAAATAAGATATTTTAGAAATAAAAGCTCTGGATTTGTTGGTTTTGTTCCATTTCACTCTGAAATTCGAAGAGCAAAATTAAAAAAGAGAGAATTAACAAAAATATTAAGTTTGATCTCATCTTATAAAACAAAAGAAAAACAAAAAAGAAAAATGTCTAATATGATTTTAGATACTTTAAATGGATATGAAAGAGCTAAAAATAGTTACAAAATACTTTTAACTGATACAAAAAAACCCTTATTTTATAATTTTAATGAAAGTAAAGTTGGAAATCCGACAGAACAATTTAATTTTGACGGAAAGTTATTTTCTGCATCTTCTCTTAATTATTTAACAGGACTTCTTTTCCTAAAAAAATATATACCTCATTTTGACAATAAAATTTTCCTAGAAATTGGTGGAGGCTTTGGAACAGTTGGTGAAATATTAAATAATCTCAAAACTAAAAACTTTAAATATATTAATTTAGATTTACCCCCACTAAATATGATATCTGAATTTTATTTAAAAAAATCTTGCAAAAGAAAAGTTAGTACTCATTTAGATTTTAGAAAAGAGAAATATATAAATATTTCAAAATTAAATAATTTTTGTTGCCTTCCAAATTTTGATATTGAAAGATTGAAGGGTAAAATTGACATTTTTGTGAATTTTATATCTTTTCAAGAAATGGAGTATAATGTTGTTAACAATTATTTAGAAAAAATCTTTAAATTAAAGCCAAATTATATCTTACTAAGAAATCTAAGAGAAGGTAAAAACACAAAAATTAATACTAACAAATATAAACATAAATTTCTTTTTTTTGTAAACAAACCATTAAAAAAAAGTAATTATATTAGCATTCTAAAAAAAAATTATAAAATGTTAGGTTCGAATGTAGAACCTTACGGGTTTAAAACATGGGATAATTATAATTCTGAGATTTTATTATTTAAAAGAAAATAGTTCTAATATAATGAAGATGATTTAATTCAATTTTTCACAGATCTTATAGGCTTTTATTAGATCTCTCATATCTGTTTTTAAGTATGATTTTTTATTAAAGAAACAATTATTAATAAAATCATAATATAAATATCTTATTCCAGGCTTAAACTTTTGATTTACTTCGTCAAATCTGAACTGTGGTAAATACTTATTATTAGATCCTCTAATTATATTTATGTTATCTATGTAATTCATTTTTTCAATCGGTGAAATATTTAAATGTTTTTTTTCAAAGTAAAATTCTATCGAATGATTTTTTGGATGGTTAGGCAAATTATAAAATTTTAAATATAGGTGTTTGTTTTTAAATTTAAGCTTGAACGAGAGAAGCATTTGATCAAATTTATTGCCAAAAATTTTTTCTTTTTTAATTTCTAATATTTTAATCCGTAATGTTTTAAAAATCATTAAAATCATAACGATCCAATGGGATGTAATATAATAAGGTAAATATTTTTTTATTTTAGTTCCTTTAGTCTTTATTATTTTTTGATATTGATCAAAAAACTTTCCTTCAATATATACTAGACCATTTTTATTAATAATTCTTAATAATTTAAATATAAAATCATAATAATTTCGATTATAGGCAAATAGAATTTTGGAAAAATTTTTTTTATTTTTTTTATATAATTCTTGCAATTTTTGGGAATTTAAGGTGATAGATTTTTCAACAAGTAGGGGTTGGTTAGTTTTAATAAAAAACTTTAGACATTTTGCAATTTCATACCAACTACAACATATAATCCAAGCATCAACAATCTTATTATTAATTATTGCACTCTTGTAATCACAAAATAACTCTGCGTTATATTTTTTTGCAAGTTTTTTGGCATTATAATTATTTGATAAAGATACAATTGCTGCGACTTTATGCTTATAAGAACTTATAACTTCAATATAATTTTGGGCCATTTTACCTGACCCAATAATTCCTATTCTAAATTTTTTTTTTATTTTCAAATTATTTGGGTAAATAATTTTGCCAGTTTTTAAAAGCACTTTCTGCATTTAGAGTTCCATTTACATCACATGTTTTACATGGTTTATAATTTCTGTCAGATCTTGAAAGTTTTTTTCTTATATTCATAAATTTATCACTCACCCATATATCTAAAATTGACTCTTGAGAAATATTTCCAACAGGCGCTTCTTTTTTCCAGTCATTAGAACAAATCAGAACATCGCCATTGTAATCAATCATCATTTTATAAAATGGAAAATAACACGGTTTTTTTAGGGGCTCTTTTAATGCTGACACTTCAAAAATCTCATTTTTTAATTCTACAGAACCAGCTCTATTCGAAATTGTTAAACCAAAACTTTCGTCAGGGCCAAGATATCTTTTTCTAATTATGAATTCATCGTCACTTAGTTTTAAATCTTTTTTTAATTTTTCCATAGGTGCGATTTGTTCTGGCCCATCATATAAGCTAACTTTTACATTCGTCAGCCCATGATCAAAAAGTTCTTTAAGTCTTTTTGCTCCACTCTTAGACAAAAGAACATCACCATTTGTTGTAATTTCAATATAAATATTATTTAATTTCTTTTTTATTAGACTAACATATTTCACTAAATTTTTAGTCAACAATGGTTCACCAAAACCTGAAAAAGATATTCTGCCATTAAAATTGACTTTGGCTAGGTCATTTAACATATTTTTAAAAACCTCAATATCTAAAGATTTTGAAATATTAGGATATTTTTTTGGATCTACTCTTGGACAAAAGAAACATCTCCTATTGCAAGTACCATTGATACTAAATTCAATGTGAAAAAAAAGAGGTTGACCGGTTGGTAAAGTTTTTTTTTGTTTTAAGAAATGATCAATATGGTCACCAGTTCTTTTAATGTTTATATCTGTATAGAGAATTTTTTTCATAAGATTTAATCAAACTAACATTAATTCTTAAATAATGCAGTCAGTTAAATTAAAAATGTTAAGTAATTACCACTCAAATTATATGCATATCTCTTATTAAAAATTTTTTTCAGTGCATAAATCAAGCCAATTGAGCTATTAGTACTGGTCAGCTGCACGCATTACTGCGCTTCCACATCCAGCCTATCAACGT